>OBEQ010493300.1_pt1 | contig 105683 bp, 92 predicted proteins | sample 1670901 | NCBI WGS metagenome assembly OBEQ01 (sample SAMEA104232315, study PRJEB22302) | groundwater metagenome | biome: forest; feature: aquifer; material: groundwater | place: USA | collected 2011-08-07 | depth 5.4 m
CCGCCAATCACTTATTGCCTGGCCATTACCTTGATTTTTCACTGTTAAACTTATCTGAATAGTTTCCTGCGTGGCGGCTGAGGCCGGCGCGGTTGTTGAAGTTACAACTAAATCCGGAACGCCGATATTTATCTGCCGGCTAAAAACATTATTCTCCTCATTCGATTCATAAAGCCAGTTATCACTATCCGCCTTAACCAAAATATAATAACTTCCGGAAATTACACCGGGCAGCTGTATCGAAACACTAGCGGTATAATCGCTGCCGGCCGCCAAAGGATCCATTCGACAACTATAAGGAAGTTCTGTATCCAAAGCATCAAGTTGTCCATCGGTAGACAAATACACCTTATCACACCATCCATTTGGCAATCCCCACTGAACATTCCCTTCTCCTATTGCCTGGCCATTGCCTTGATTCTTTATTGTCCAAGTTACATCTATGGTTTCTTGTGTAGAAGCATACGCAGGCGCTGTTATCCCGCTAACTACTAAATCAGGCGCCCCTACATTTATCTGCCGGCTGAAAACATTATTCGCCTCATTCGATTCATAAAGCAAGTTATCATTATCTGCCTTAACCAATATATAATAACTTCCAGGAATTACGCCGGGCAGTTTTATCGAAACACTAGCGGCATAATCACTGCCGGCTGACAAAAGATCGCTTCGATAGCTATGAGCAAGTTCTATATCCAAATCATCAAGTTGTTCATCGCTAGACAAATACACCTTGTCAGTCCATCCATTTATCCATTCGCCGAATACCATAGCCTGGCCGTTACCCTGATTCTTAATTGTCCAGCTGATTGAAATAGTTTCCTGCGTACTGGCTGAGGCCGGCGCGGCTATTAAGGTTACAAGAAGATCCGGTACGCCTATACTAATCGGCTTTGATAAAATATTATTCTCTTCATTGGATTCAGAAAGCCTTCCGGACATATCCGCTTTAGCCAAAATATAGTAATTACCTGAAGCAACATTAGGCACTTGCACCGAAGCTGTTGCCGTATAATCACTGCCGGCGGCTAAATTCTCCCAATGATTAACATACGCGATATTTGTATCCAACGCGTCAAGCTGTTCATCTGTTGATAAATACACCTCGTCATCCCACTGGCCTGTTACTGTTGCCTGCCCATTGCCCTGGTTCTTTACGGTCCAGCTAACCGATATAATTTCCTGCGTGCCGGCTGAAGCCGGAGCGGCTATTGATGATACGATTAAATCAGGAAAGGTTTCTTGCGCGGTAACTATATTAACAAGAAAAAAAGATAATCCCAAAATTTGGAATGATAATATAAGAAATATACTTTTGAGTTTTTTCATAAATAAAAAACCGACGAAAGATTATTCATCGGTTTATATTCAACACGCTTGCAACTTATTCATTTTATGTTAGATAACCTGTGTTTTAAAGTGTTTTATAAAGTTTTTTTATATTGAATATAAATATAACATATAGCTTTTATTTGTCAATATTTTTCCCTTCCGGGTAAGATTTTAGTTGCAAGTAGCAAGGTGATTTGCTATTATCTTCCTATGCGTAAATTAAGAATAGGCGTAATAGGCACGGGCCATCTGGGCAGCATTCATGCCCGCATATATAAGGAGCTGGAAAACTGCTCTTTAACCGCGATTTGCGACATGGATAAAACCCGCTTAAATCAAGTTTCTCAAGAGCTGCAAGTACCCGGCTACACCGATTACAGGGAAATATTCGATAAAGTCGACGCGGTAAGCATTGCTGTGCCCACTATCCAACATTATAAAATAGCGGCTGAATTCTTAAACCATAATATACATGCGCTGGTAGAAAAACCTTTCACCACAAACCTTAAACAAGCGGATTCACTTATAAAAATCGCACAAAAAAACAACCTCATCCTTCAAGTCGGGCATATCGAAAGGTTCAATTCCGCCTTTACCGCGACCCTTAAACTTATCAAAAAACCAAAATTTATCGAATGCCACCGGCTCAGCCCCTTCCCCCACCGTTCCCTGGATGTGGGAGTCGTATTAGACATAATGATCCATGACATAGACATAATTTTAGGGCTGGTTGATTCTCCAATAAAAAGAATTGAATCTGTAGGTGTAAATGTCTTAACTCAATTCGAAGATATCGCCAACACCCGCGTTACTTTTAATAACGGCTGCGTGGCAAACCTTACTGCCAGCCGCGTCTCCGATGAAATAATGCGAAAGATCAGGATCTTTCAGGAAGATACTTATATCTCCCTGGACTATAAAGAAGCCAAAGCAAACGTTTATAAAAAAACCGGGCTTACGATCACTAAAGAGGATCTCCCCATAGAAAAAGAACAACCGCTGCAAAAAGAGCTGGCGTCCTTTCTTGACTGCGTCATTAAACACAAAGAACCTTTGGTTTCCGGGACTGTTGCCAGAGAAGCGCTGGCTGTCGCCCTAAAAATCCAGAAGCAGATATGGCAGAAAAAAAGCATATTATAATTGTCTGCGGAGAAGCCTCCGGAGACCTTAACGCCTCTAACCTCGTCAAAGCAATAAAACAAATTAATCCGGATATATCCTTTTCCGGAGTCGGCGGCAAATTTCTGCAAGACGCCGGAACCAATATTTATTACGATATAAAAGAACTTTCTGTTATCGGATTGATCGATGTTTTAAAAAAACTACCTAAATTTTTTGCTTTAAAAAAACTTATTCTCGATAAAATAAGGCAGGAAAAACCCGCGGCAGTGATCCTGGTTGATTTCTCCGGCTTCAACCTCAGGCTGGCAAAAGAGATCGATAAAAACACCCCGATTATATACTACACCAGCCCTCAAGTCTGGGCTTCAAGGCTTGGCAGGATAAAAACCATAAAAGAACATATTTCAAAAATGATGGTATTCTTCAAATTCGAGAAAGAATTCTATCAAACCCATGGCATAAACGCTGATTTCACCGGCCACCCTTTATTAGATATTGTCAAACCCTCTATGGAGAAAAATGATTTTCTCGCTAAATTCGGCCTCTCTCCTTCCAAAACCACTATAGCTTTGTTACCCGGCTCGCGTAAATCAGAGATAGAATATATTTTACCCGTAATGCTTGAGGCATCCCTCCTCATTGCCAAAGATATCCCGGGCTGCCAATTTACAATTGCTAAATCCCCTCAGGTAAATTTGGATATTTATAACCGTAAACTCCAAGGCCTTAATCTTAATATAAAAATTATTGAAGGCAGCACCTATGACTGCGTAAATGGCGCGGATTTTTGCCTGGTTTGTTCGGGTACCGCGACTTTAGAAACCGCTATACTGCAAAAACCTTTCGCGGTAATATATAAAATGAACCTGCTGAATTATCTTCTCTACAGCCCGCAGGTCAAAGTCCCTTATATAGGTATGGTAAATATAGTAGCCGGAAAAAAGATTGTGCCTGAATTTGTGCAGTTTCAGGCGACCGCCCAAAACATATCCCTAGAGGTTTTAAGGCTCCTCAAAAACCCCGCTGAAATAGAGCTCATGAAAAACAACCTCACCCAAGTCAAATCCTCACTCGGCGAAACAGGTGCCAGCCTCCGCGCCGCGCGGATCATTGTGGACTTCCTTAAATAAACACAATTCATAAAGAAACACAAGTCACAAGCGCACAAGTAAAAATTAACAAAATGACAAAGCTATTCGCAGAGCTTTAAAGCTCTAATCCTCTGTAATACGAACATTTATTGCAAAAGCTTTTTGCTATGATATACTTTATTCATGATTGATAAAAATCTTAATCTCAGAGACATTCCTAAATATGTATTGGGGTTTCTTGCCATTGGTTTTAGCCTTTATGTTATCATAACCTCTATTATCTTTTTTAAACCAAGCAATGCGGGTTTAGCGGAACATATTGTTAGAGCTAATTTCTACGGGATGATTCAGACTATTATCATAGCCGCTATTCCCATATTCATTGGAATAGTAATTATAAAATGTAAGCAGCTATTGTCTTTTATTGGATGGCTTCTGCTTCTGGTGGGCTTTTGGTTGACTTTATCCGGGATAGGTTCTGCAGGCCCTTTAAATTTCATGTATTTTGGGCTTATTCGCCTTAAAGTCTTAGGTCTATTTCTTATTGGTCCAATCCACTTTATGGCCGGTTACGGAGTAATTAAAAGAAAGAAATGGAGTTATACTGTCGCGATTCTATTATTTTCAATTTGGATATTTTCTATTATTACTTTCTTCTGCAATTTTATATATACGCAGAACCATTTAAATAAAATTATTAAATATTCTCTTTTTTTCGGCGGCCCAATCTTTTTACTCCTTCTCTATCTGCTTGGAAGCAAAAAAGAATTCAAATAAGAAGAGAAATCTTTATAGAGTTTTCCCGCCTCTTACCATCATACGTTAAACATTAGTTTCGCTGACTTAATCTACTAACGCTAAATTTAATTTCAAGTTTTTACTTGTGGCTTGTGCTCTTGTGTCTCTTAGTATACGTTACAAGGATTCCGCCATCTTGACGCGTTCATCAGTAGGCGGATGATCGAAAAACAGGAATTTGATAATAGGATTAGGAGAGCGGTCGGAGAGGTTTTGATCGGAAAGCTTGTTCATCATGGAAATAAACGCTTCTTTAAATCCGGTTATCTTAATTGCCGCCTTATCGGCGTCCTTTTCAAAAGCGCGGCTGATATAATTTCCCAGCGGCTGCGTTATGATCCCGAAAACCATAAGATACATTACAACAACCGGAAACGCCGCTAAATCTTGCAATGACGATAACCCGAAAATATTTAAAACATAACTATTAGTTTTGAATATAAGGTAAAAAACAGCGACAGTGGACAAAGCGTTCATAATTATAAGTTTTAATAAATGCTTCATTTGATAATGCGCGAATTCATGCGCCAGGATCACTTCGATCTCATCGTGGGAATATTTATCTTTTAAAGTATCCGCCAGAAGTATCCTCTTTGTGCTGCCCCACCCGACAAAAGCGGCGTTAGCCTTCAATGTCTTCTTACTAAAGTCGATTTCAAAAACATCTAAAATCTTTACCTTCATTTTATTGGACAGATTTATTATACGTTCCCGTAAGGCGCTATCGGAAAGAGGCTTATATTTAAAAAACAGGGGAATTATAAAAACGGGGGTAAGTTTTGCCAGGATCAAACTAAACCCTATCCAAAACAGAGATATAACCAGCCACCAGTTATGCGGGTTATGCCTTAAGATATAATAAAAAGCCCCAAAAATAATTACGCTTATTATATAGGATAACGCCCCTGCTTTTAGCTGGTCTTTGAGCCAATCGCCTATCTTTTGTTTAGTCAGGCCAAATTTATGCTCTAAAATAAAAGAACCGTAAATATTAAACGGAAACATCAAAACATAATACAGGATCAGAATCGCGGCTAAATACGCGGGAAAAAGCAGATACCCCTGCGGGACAAACCCGAAAATGACATTTACTATGATCTTTGACATCCCCAGGCCTAAAAATACGAGTATAAACGCGAACAGATAAATTATCTCAATTATTTCCAGGGTATATTTATAACAAGAATATCTTTGGGCCCTAAGAGTATCCGGGCTATTGGCTTTGCTCAAGATGTCTTTATTGCTATCCTGCGGCATATCAGCTTATTTTTTCTCTTCGGGTATAACATTAATAAATGTTCTTACTTTGCCGTGCGGCGTCTTTTTTTTAGTAAAAGAAACCTTCCCGGAACAAAGAGCGTACAGAGTGCCTGTCCCTCTGACATTTTTACCCGGCTTATAAGTGTTTATGCCCCTCATTAAGATCTTGCCTGTTTTTACAACCTGTCCGCCTGAAACTTTAACCGCTTCATCTTTCTTAGGCGTTGAAAATCCACCAATCATTTAAGCCTCCTTGTATAAATCACATAAATTTGTAGGGCGCGTTCCCCGAACGCGCCGCAAGAAACAATCTTTTTTTCGGCCTGTTCGGGGAACAGGCCCTACATCATGGTTACAATACCATCAAATTGTTAATATTACCATATAATCCTTAATTAAGCAAATATAAAATTCTATTCTGTCATTCCTGCGAAAACAGTAATCTAAGTACAAAAATATACTAGATACCCGCTTTCGCCGGGATAAGTTTCACGGATATGACATATTTGTAGCCTCAAAATTATTTTATCGTAGGTATCTATAGGCTAATTGAGGACGTGATTGATTCTCTATTATATATTACTTATAAGCCTGCATTGTTTCGATAACCCGCTGGCTTACGCCTTGTTTCTTTAAAAAATCGATGTCATCCGCGGTTAAAGAGTACTTGGGATTTGCAGCTTTTATTTTAGATATAATTTCATCGCTTGATACGCCTTGTTTCGTCCAATCAACTATCTGCTGCATAGTAATCTGCGTAGAGGCTTGGGCTTGGGTTTGAGTTTTGGTTTGATTATTTGTGGTTGGTTTATTAATCTGCGCTCCCACTACTGCTCCTGTACCTGCGCCTACTGCCCCGCCTATAGCAGCGCCTTGCAGTGGATGGCCGCTTTGGTAACCAAGAATTCCTCCTGCGACAGCTCCAACAACTCCTCCAATACCGGCCCCCTCAGATACCCTTGTCTTATTGGCCTGGCAACCGGCGGCAATAAATACAAAAGCTAAACTAATGAATAAATAAAAGATCTTTTTCATAATACCTCCATTATTTAGACCAAGCCACTCCTCCACTATTTTGGCCACCTTGAATTTTAATATAGGGCTCCTCTTTTTAAAGCTTTCTCGTTAAGCCCTCCGTTTTTATCCGCTGAAATAATAATAATTCGCCGTCATCCACAATGTTCCAATACACCGCTTTATTTTTAATATTTCCGCTATTTTCTACTTGAAGTTTCTTGAGGTTATTGTAACAACCTCAAGAAACCTCCTTGCATATTAAGTCATTATTTTCTTCCTGCGCGCCGCCAACATCGCGCCTAAACCTATACTTAGAAATATGATCGTGCTTGGTTCAGGAACAGGACTGTTATTGTTGGTAATGCCACTAGCAGAAGCCGAGGCTGTGACAAAGACAGCGGTTGAATCTAAGGTTGTTGAGCTCCAATCAGGCTTGATTGAAGCAACACTATTTTGCCCCACATCGTAGCCTTCAGTCGCTTTGTTACGGGAAGAGCCGCCAGTACTTCCGTCTTCTAAGCAGCCTGCCACGCTCAAAATTAACAGTATACCAAATAATAATTTTAACATTTTATTTACCTACTTTCATTTGTTGTTAAAAGCTTTTGAATAGCCTATGCGTCTTAAGCTTGCCCTACCGCCCTATGCTTTAGGTGACAGGGTAAACTAAAAGGCCGGTTAAAAAGCATTTAGTTCGTCAACAAAGGATCCTCGATGGCCATATTATTGATCACCTTCATCACACCATGGACATCATTGGCTACTTTGGTGGCCATGTCTTTTGCCGCTGCGCTGGTCGCCTTACCGCTCAAAGTAACGATGCCATCGTTTGTCTCGACCCCGGTTTTAAAAGCACTGGTTGAGTGATGCGCTAAGAGCGCCATTTTGATCTGGGCGGTTATGGATGCGTCATCTATTTTCTCGCCCAGGGTCTGTTTCGATTGACTTGAAACTTTAGCGATGGTCATTTCGTTTCTTACCTCTTTTACTCCTTCGACGTCTTTGGCATATTCACCGGCTAAATCCTTTTGCGCCTGGCTCTCGGCCTGGCCTTTTAAAGTTACAATTCCATCCTTTACGAAAACCTGAGTTTTAATACCACTCACATTACGGTTGAAAAGAAGCGAAGTTTTAACCTGCATGCTGAGCCAACCGTCAGATTTTTCGGCTGGACGTTCCCCCTTAAATTCCAATTGATTGTCTACGCTTTTGACCCCGGGCAAGCTCGCCACGGTCTCTTCGGCTAATGATTTATGTGATTCTTCGGAGACAGTTCCCGTTAAAGTGACAACGCCCTCTTCGGATTTAATTTTAATAGTATCGTTTTTGAGATACGTTTTGAACACATAGGACTGCTTAGCGGATGATTCGATACGTCCATCAATTTCGGAAGCACGCGCCGATACGCTCGCAAGCAACACCGCGGCCGTAACCGTAACAAGTATTTTCATATAATTTGAGTTCATAGAACACCTTCCTTCCTGTAGTTGTATGTTATACGGAAAAAAATTATGCGGACCTTCCTTTCCGTCCAAAAATAAACATGACAATCGATAAAATCAAGAAAACAACGAACAAAATTTTACCGATCTCCATTGCCGAACCGGCAATTCCTGTAAATCCCAACAGCGCAGCGATAATGGCAATAATAAAAAAAGTAACTGCATAATTTAACATAAGCACCTCCTCTCCCCCTCAAATCATTACTACTTTCTTTATATCCATATTCTTTCCTCTGACTGCGGCCTTTCTATTTCACCAACGAACCTTCTCCCTATCTATCTACTTATCTACTCTAATTCCTTCTCTATAAATAGTATAAATATATAGGGAAATACAGCAATTGGCTAATTCTACTCTTTATTGATTTTTTTCCATTTTCTTGCGAGATTTAGGCACTTTTTACTCCTTTAATTTTACATTTTTCAGGTATTTTTCCCCACAAATTGATTCGTCATCATGCACAATAAAAATTTGTTTATTCTCGAAGGATATTTCGCCGCCCTCCTTAAGGTGCAATTTTTCCAGTTCCATAATGTTATTATAGGAATGATAAAAAATAAAATCAATTGTACCTAAGTATAACCTTAAGATTTTAGGGTGTCAGTTAGAAAAAATTATATTATTGAAGTGATTTAGAAATAATTAATGCTGGGGGGAAGTAAAGCCTGTTTTTTGCGCGAAGTGGATGAGTTCGGTAACGGTTTTCGCTTGCATCTTCTGCATGACCCGTCCGCGGTGAACCTTGATCGTCTGAAGGGTAGTTCCCAACTTTCTGGCAACCTGCTTACTCAGCATTCCCTTAGCCACCAGTCGAAAAACTTCCTGTTCCCTTGGCGTCAAAGCTTCAATATGCCGCTGGATTTTTCTTATCTGGGCTTGTTTTTTGTTTTCGGTTTTATTCTTTGAAATTGCAAGCATAATGGCATTAAGCAGTTTTTTTTCAGTTAACGGCTTAGGTAGAAAATCTACTGCTCCCGCCTTCATAGCTCGCACACTCATCGGGATATCTCCATGCCCCGTGATAAAGATAATAGGGATGGTAAGTTTTCGTTCTGCCATGGCATCCTGAAGGGCAAGCCCGTTAATATCCGGAAGCCGAATGTCAAGCAGCAGGCATGATGGAGCCTTTTGATGCTTGCAAGCTAAAAAATCCGCAGAACGCGTAAACGCCTGGGCCTTAAACCCGTGCGATTTTAACAATAAAGACAGAGCCCTGCACACTGAAACATCATCATCCACGATATAAACAATAGTCCTGGAGTTGTTCACTTAAACATCCTTTTTATCAACGGGAAGGGTAAAATAAAAGGTTGCCCCGCGGTCAGGATTATTTTTTACGTCCAATTGCCCGCCATGTGCCTCAATAATGGAACGGCTAATAGCCAATCCCATACCCAAACCATCCGGTTTGCTTGTAAAAAAGTGATGGAAAAGCTTTTCCATGTTTTTATCCGGGATACCGCAGCCTGAATCCTTCACTTCTACCAGGATCGAATTCTGATTTTTGCGAGAGGTGCGGATCGCCAGTTCACGTAAATCATCATAAGCCTCCATCGCGTCTAAACTGTTACTGATGAGATTCAAAATAACCTGCTGTAATTGTATTCGGTCACCGCGAACAAGAGGAAGATTCGTATCCAATTCAGTTTTAAGCACCTTGTTTCTTACAGTGATATCGGTAGCCATGAGCACGGCGGTTTCACGAATAATAACGTTGATATCAAGCAACTCAAATACCGGCTTACTCTTTTTCAATAATGACCTTAATCGCCGAATGACTTCAGTAGCACGCTGGTTATCATTAACGATATACTGAAGGATCTCATTTATTTGAGGCTCCCTTCCATTAAGCATTCGCTGAATTGCTTGCGCGTAAGAGAGAATCGCCGTCAACGGTTGGCTTATTTCATGGGCAAGTGAAGAAACAAATTCCGCAAGTTTTCCCACCCGTGTAACGTGCAAGAGTTCTTCGCGCTGATCAGCGCTCTCCAACTCCTTCTCCTTCATAAGCGTAAGATCTGTCTGAACCCCTACATAATGGGTGACGATACCATCGGCATCGCGCACCGGAGCAATGCGCAGTAAACTCCACAACTTCTTATTGTCGTTCCTGAAATTTAGTATCTCCCCATAAAAATGTTTTTTTTGGATCAATGTTTGTTTTATTCCTGCAATGAGGCTTAAATCGGTATTTGATCCATAAAGTGAAAAATAATTTTTCCCGATTACCTCGTTCTTCGTATAAGCAAAAAATCTTTCAAAAGCCGAATTGGCATAAATAACAGGGAAGTCCGGCTTATCGGCATCAATAATAAAAATACCTTCCGATACAAATTCCATTGCCTTAGTTTGAATGTTTATTTGCGCGTCCGCGAGTTTTTCCCTGTCAGCCCCTTGCTTTAATAGCCCATTTTTCATCTTTAAATCACCGGTTTGCTGAAGAATTGTCTCCTCTAGATTGCCGCGGGTTATTTTTACCAATAGAGGGTTTTTCGTTTTCTTTTTTTCTCCGGCAATTGAATTGAGAGGATTATCATTATTAACCCTGTAGGGCCGCTTTTGTTTAGTCGTCGTTTTCATTGTCTGTTTTCCCTTGTAGGCATTTGCTGATTCTTTTAATTTATATAGATATTATAATCCAAACAAAAAACACGCGCAAATCATTATGTACCGGGTAAATAATAGTTTATTACTAAAGCCCGCCGCGCGAATTCTGGTTTTAGTGTTTAATTATGCTTTCTTATTTTCTGACGCGACATTAATAAGATCAACCAAGGTTTGGCCGTTAACCGGTTTTTGCAAAAAACCCACAGCCCCTACTTTCAAAGCACGTTCCGCGGCATTATCCTGCTTTTCGGCAGAAATAAAAATAACCGGGCGCGTCGATCCGGAATTAAGAATTTTTTTCTGCGTTTCCCAACCGTCTAATCCCGGCATATGAATATCCAAGATCAGACAACCAGGCTCCTCATTGGGAACAGTTTCAAAGAAACTTTTTGCAGAATGAAATGTTTTTACTTCAAACTCAAATGTCATTAAAAGGGTTTTGAGCGCGCGGCACACCGAATCGTCGTCATCTACAATAAAAATTTTCGTATTATTTGAGGGCATTTCTCTTTCTCCTTTATTAATAAGCCAGGATAAAAAATAAACAAGTAAGTCAATCAGGAATTTCTTTTATGATTATCGCATGAAAGATAAAAAAAGTCTATTATACCTTGGTATAATAGGCCTTAGCCCTTGTTATTTAAGTAACAATTTGCGTCGCTGCCCTCTTATAGAACAAATCAATACAGAATATTTTTACTTTCTTCTATTTCATTCTCTATTGCCCAAATCACATCAAGAGGCTGAAATGGTTTTTTAAGCCGCCTTTTTATCCCGCAAAAATCCAAGAACCAGCCCAATTCCTTTTCAAAGAAATCCGACATCGCGATGAGCGGGATTCTCTTCGTTTCAAATACTCGATTGATCGCATCGGACAATTCAAACCCGTTTTTAACCGGCATTCTTAATTCCAGCAATATCACATCCGGATTACTCTGGACGACGGCATCTACCGCTGAAAGCGCATTGTTGACCACAACCGGAATATAACCACCCAGCAGTAAAATTTCTTCGATTTCGCAAAGTGATTTCTTATCATCATCGATTACGGCTACTTTTCTATATCGCATTAACTATCTCCTATCTCTCCTCCTAATATTGACCGTTTGTTTTTTTGACATCGCTGGCGCAAAATGATTTAACTATCGGACTACATCCCTTACAGAATCCGCCACATCTTGGCCTGCTGATCTAATATCCTGTCCTAATGTTCTCCTAAAGAGCGGCCGTCCTCCGGCGATGGCCCAGATAAGGAAGAGCACCAGCAAAACCGTCAAAACACCCGTGGGCTTATACCCCCATGATTTGCTGTACGGCCAGGCAGGCAAAGCCACAAGGAGCAAAGCGATCACTATAAATAGTAATAAGGTTTCAGTAGACATTGAATTTCTCCTTCCAATATGACACTACCTTAAATTATCCCCAGCAAAACTCCAATTGATTAGTTTTTCGAGGACAGCGTTGACATAATCCGCGCGGCGGTTCTGATAATCCAGGTAATAGGCATGTTCCCATACGTCAATGGTCAATAACGGCTTCATCCCCTTTGTCAAAGGTGAATCTGCGTTACCGGTCTTGACCACCTTGAGTTTATCCCCATCCTGCACAAGCCACGCCCAGCCGCTGCCGAATTGGGTAGTTGCCGCAGTCACCAACTCCTTCTTGCATGCATCCAGGTTACCAAAGGATGCCTCGATTTTTTGCTTTAATACCACGGGTGGCTGGCCGCTTCCCTTAGGACTCAGGCTCTGCCAGTAAAATGTGTGGTTCCACGCTTGCGCTGCATTATTGAAAATCGCGGTTTTGTCCGTTTTACCTGCTGTTTCGGTTATGATTTTTTCTAATCTAAGGCCGGCAAACTCCGTTCCTACTACCAGTTTGTTAAGATTGTCAACATATCCTTTGTGATGCTTGCCGTAATGGAAACTAATCGTATTCGCGGAGATTACTGGTTCCAGCGCGTTATCCGCGTAGGGCAGAGCCGGTAATACAAACGCGGATGCACTTTCAATCTTATCATTGCTCATCGCTTTACCTCCTTATTTTTCCACACCTTCAGTATGAGTTTATTCTCACTCAACTTCGAGAAGCCTTTGCGCGGCTTCTTCAAGTGACTTGCGCGCTCCTGCTCTTACGCTGGCCCAATTATCCTGAGTAGCGGTATTTACCATCTCTAACTGACTGAGTAAAACTTGCTTTGCGTACTCAAGATTACTGAGAGCAGCCATGACTTCTTTCGTCTGCTTTTGGCCCTGCTGTTGCGTTTTATAATTATCGATAAGCTCAATTTTTCTTTGCAATAATTTCGCAAACGCATCCTTATTCTCAAAAGGGTAGTTCTTCATGATCTCAAACATGGCGTCCTTAGGGCCGGCTTCCTTATTGTATTGTACCGGGCATTTTGACGCGGTCGCAAGATTGTAATAATCCTGCGGTTCGCAAAGTTCTATTGCATACACTTGGCATGAAAATTGTGACGCTAAAAACAACACTGCACCACCTGCCACAGAGAGTATCTTCATATATCAATCACCTTCGCTTTCTTATATAGTAAATATTGGTAATAATTACCGATTAATCCTTCTCGATTTATACCCGGCATTTTGGGTCGTTATTCTTAATCCTGACCTTTACAGCATTTTCTGCCATCAGCCAATATTGCAGATCACACCCCTTCTTGCGTCCTTCTTTCTCCCATAATTCGTAAGCTTTTCTCTTAATACATTCCTCTTCGTTTTTTTTGTAACAATTATGTTCGCCCATTGTATTTGCCTCCTTTTAATGCCGCTTTTTCCTTATCTTTTAATTATAATTTTATACATAAACCCCATATCCCACTAGTGGCTAACTACTGTTTTTTCTGACTTTTTTCTACTTCTCTTTAATAATAGTATTATAGAAGTATTAAACATGGGATCAATTGTACCTGGGTATAATCGTAGGATTTTACTGTAACGTGCTTGTAAAAACATTATTATAAGTGTCTAAAGAATAAAATTGACGCGGCATTGAAATAAGATTAGAATAAAATTATAGGCGCGCTGGTTTGAAAAATATCGGCAGAAAAGATAATTGTTATGGAAAAGAAAATAAAAAATATCCGCATTATTATTAATCCCGCATCAGGAAAAGGAGAATCTATCTTACCTGTTATCAACGCCTCCATGAAAGAAGCCGGTATTAAATGGGAAGCATCAATTACCCACCAAGCAGGCGACGCAATACAATTTGCAAAAGCTGCCGTCAAAGAAGGGATCGATGCCCTCGCTGTTTACGGCGGCGACGGCACACTCATGGAAGCAATCAGCGGCCTGATTGGATCAGAGATTCCCGTGTTTATTTTGCCGGGTGGCTCGGCGAATGTCATGGCTACTGAACTTGGCATACCCTCCGGCCTTAAAGAAGCCTGTACGCTCCTGGGCCACGGCCCGCTAGAGACGAAAACCATTGATGTGGGGCAGTTCGATAAACGTTATTTTATTGTCGGAATAAGTTTTGGTTTTGAGGCAGATGTTGTCAAAGGCACGGATCGCCAGGCCAAAAATAAGGTTGGCATTTTCGCCTATTTTCTATCAGCGGCCGCGGCATTAAAAATAACTAAAAAAGCCGTCTACCATCTGGAAATCGATGGACAAAAACACGAAATTGAAGGTTTAATATGCCTTATTACTAATACAGGAAATATCAGGTTTAGCAACATATCTTTCGATAAGCATATAGATGTCAGCGATGGATTTTTGGATGTTGTTGTCGTGCGAAAAGCGAATCTGAGCCTATTTAAACTTATGGTTGTCACCTTGCTTAAACGGGAACGCCCGGACAATTTAGAATTAGTGGAGCACTGGCAAGGCAAAACTATCAGCGTTTCCTCAAGCCCCAAACAAACGGTTCAATGTGATGGCGAAGTATTAGAAAAAATGCCTCTTCATATCAAAGTCATTCCAGGGGCGATCAAGGTTTTAGTTCCTAAGCAGCTCCTCCACCATTGATATAAGCAAAGAAGATTGTTTAGAAACGCTTTCAATTGCTTTTTTTTGCTCCTCATTAAGAGGGCCATATACCCCATCCCGCAGCAATGATATGTTCCCGCTAATCACTCCCAACGGTGTACGCAGTTTATGCGAAATAAGAGTTAAACAATCCTGTTTTAAAAATTCCTCTCTGCGTGCCGCGGTAACATCACGCAAAATAAAAACAATGCTTAATAGTTCTCCGGAGGAATCTTTTATCACATCCAAATTTGTCTCTAAATATAATGCCTCTGTCGTTTCTGTTTTTTCGCGTACAACATCAAATGTTTTATGCGCAACCGTTAAATCCATAAGAGCTTCTTTATTTATAGAAACAACATAATTCTTGAATAGCGTTTCGGCCAAATTAACATTCGCCGGATCGGCAATATTTAAGTACTTCAAAATCGCCGCATTACTATCTTTAATCAGATAACCCGGGCTGCAGATAGCAATGCCATCGCTTATTTTATCAACCACTACCTTAAATTTTTCCTTTTCATCTAACTGCCGGAGATAATAACTTATCTTAAGTATAGACTTAACTCTTGCTAATAGTTCAACTTTATCAAAAGGCTTAGAGATAAAATCATCGCATCCTGCCTCAAGAGCTTTTAGCTTATCTTCAGTCTCCTTAAGCACAGTTACCATCACCACCGGAAGAAGCCGTGTCTTCTCATCGGCACGCAATTTCTCCAGCACTTCTAAGCCGGACATCCTGGGCATCATTACATCCAGCAAAATCAGATCAATTTGATTGCCGGAAAGTTTTTCCAGCGCTTCTGCACCGCTTGCCGCCTTGACAATTTCATAACCTTGCGGAACCAGATATGCTTCAAGAAGTTCAATGTTTTGAAGCTGGTCATCAACAACTAAAATTACCGGTTTATCCTTCATTCTCTATTCCTTTTAAATTTGACCTATTAACATACCGAAGCGCTACTTACACGCATTCATTCCCATGTTCACATTCAGAGTTTTCTGCGCTCAGGCGGATAAATTGGCTAATCTCTGTCACAAAGGTGCGCGTATTTATCGGCTTGCCTATGAACCCGCTGTTAGTTATAGGTTTTATCTCTTCTCTGCCTTCTGCCATTACAGAAGCAGTCACAAAAACTATCGGGATACCGCTTGTTTCTTTGTCTTGACGCAATATCCTGGCGGCTTCGCTGCCGCGCATATCCGGAAGCCGCACATCCATAATTATGATATCCGGTTTTTCTTTCCTGGCGATGGCAATTCCAGCGGCGGCATTTTCAGCTTCAAACACTTCAAAGCCGGCAACCTCCAAAAGATCTTTTTCCAGCAAAAGATTATTGGCATTGTCGTCGATAACTAAGGCTCTTCTCCCCATCTCACACCACCTTTCTGGATATAATCGGCAAAGTAAACCTGACTTGGGTGCCTTTATTCAGCCCCTCTGATACTACGAAAAACTTCCCGCCATGCAGCTCAACCAGCTTTTTAGATAGCGGCAAACCGAGCCCGGTCCCCTCAGTTACCCTGGAATATGGAGTATCGACGCGAAAAAAGCCTTCAAATATTTTCCCCATGTTTTCAAATGCGATACCAGCCCCCGTATCCCAGACCACTATTTCTATCTCGGAATCAGCTCTTTTCGCCCGCATGCCGATTTTACCGCCCTCGGGTGTAAATTTAACCGCGTTTGAAAGCAGGTTGTAAAGTATCTCTTTGACCTTAAGCTCATCCCCCTCAATATTCGGCACATCTTCGGCTATTTCAAGCAACATTTGAAGCTTCTTTTTACTAACCATATCCGCTACCAAAAGTGAAATCTCATTTAACAGGCTTTTCATGGTTAAGCTGGATAATGCCAGCTTCATCTTTCCGGCTTCAACTTTTGCCATATCAAGTATCTGATTTATCAGTAAGAGAAGATGCTTTCCACTGGTTAAAACATAATCAACGTATTTTTTCTGCTTCTCATTAAGCGGCCCGAAAGTTTCGTCGAATAATATCTCGGAGAAACCATTAATGGAATTAAGCGGAGTTCTGAGTTCATGCGACATATTGGCCAGGAACTCTGATTTTGCCCGGGTGGTACGTTTTAACTCAGCAGCCAACTCCTGTAACTCTTCATGGGCTTTTTCCAGGCCGGCTTCTATCTCCTTACGCTTAGTAATATCCTCAATAGCCAGGAGGATAATCCGTTCCTTGCCCTTGCCTCGTTCAATTTGCCGGGCATTCAAAAGCATTATACGCCTGCCAATGACAACAAAATCGTGTTCAACCTCATAGTTATCAAAGGTTGTCTTTTGAGGAAGAATAGTTTCCAGCAGCTCCCGCAGCTTGGGGATATCCCACTGTTTATTGCCCAAGTCATAAATAAGCTGCCCCACGGTCTCTTCAGGTTTTACCTTAAAGAATTCATAGAAGGAGCGGCTGACCATGACCACCCTAAGGTCTTTATCCAAAGAAATTAATGGTTCACGCACAGTGTTTATGACGCTCTCAGAAAATTCACTGACTTCATCCGCGGATTTTTTAATAACCTCTAGTTCTTTTCGGGTCTTTTCCAGGCCGGCTTCTATCTCCTTACGCTTGGTAATATCCTCGATAGCCAAGAGAATAATCCGTTCCTTGCCCGTCCCTCGTTCAATTTGCCGGGCATTCAAAAGCATTATACGCCTGCCAATGGTGGAAAAATCGTGTTCAACCTCATAGTTATCAAAGGTTGTCTTTTGAGGAAGAATAGTTTCCAGCAGTTCCCGCAGCTTGGGAATATCCCACTGTTTATTGCCCAGGTCATAAATAAGCTGCCCCACGGTCTCTTCAGGATTTACCTTAAAAACATCATAGAAGGAGCGGCTGACGTAGACTACTCTTAAATCCTGGTCCAAAGCAATCAATGGTTCACGTACGGTATTAATAATGCTCTCGGCATAGTTACGGGCGGCATCTTCGGATATTTTAGTTGTTTCCAGTTCTTTACGGGCTTTTTCCAAACCGTTTTCTATCTCCTTACGCGCGGTAATATCCTCAATAGCCAAGAGAATAATCCGCTCCTTGCCCATCCCTCGTTCAATTTGCCGGGCATTCAAAAGCATTATACGCCTGCCAATGGTAGAAAAATCGTGTTCAACCTCATAGTTATCAAAGGTTGTCTTTTGAGGAAGAATAGTTTCCAGCAGTTCCCGCAGCTTGGGGATATCCCACTGTTTATTGCCCAGGTCATAAATAAGCTGCCCCACGGTCTCTTCAGGATTTACCTTAAAAACGTCATAGAAGGAGCGGCTGACGGAGACTACTCTTAAATCCTGGTCCAGAGCGATTAATGGTTCACGTACGGTATTAATGATACTCTCGGCATAGTTGCGGGCATCCTGAGCTACTCGCTCTGTTTTCTTACGCTGTTCAATTTCCTGGTGAAGCTGCTTAATAATCATTCTTTCCGCTACGGTGCGGATTTCTACCTGATTCTGGAGCTTTTGAGGGAATTTTTTCGATTCCGCTTTATTGCGTTTGAGGCTGGATTTTAACTTCCCTATCTCTGATATCTGTTTATGCCAAAACTTTATTCCCTCAGAAAACTTCTTTCCCTTAAGTAATTCTTTATTTTTATCTTTCATGGTTTCGCCTCTATCATGGAAAAAGATTATTGTTTCGCCGCCTTACCGGATAAATATATTTAAAATTTCTTTTTTAATTATTATAGGAACTGTATTTTTTCATTAAAATAGAATAATCAACAAGGCCTTTACTCTTTATTTTAAGCGGGACTCGCGGATTATTTTTGTTAATCCAAACTTCAAACTTATCAGGTATGCTTTTAAAATGGTAAGCCTGGAATTTACCGGTGGAAACTTTTATTTCATCTATAGAAACTAATTCTAATTTTATTGTAACTAATTCTAATTTTGTATCGGCGGGGATTCTCGCAATAAAATTACTCCCTATTTTAAAGTCGGGGTACTTACGCAGATAAAAAAGGAATAGAATTACGTTTTGAATCGGGCCGTTAGCTTTAATTATCTGCTCTTTTACTAATTTTGCGCCTTTAAACTTTCTCATCACGACTGTAAATTTTTTCTGATCATATTCTTCTGTTATATATTCTTTCCCCCACAGTTTGGAAATAGTGCGCTCTACTTTATAGGGCAACAGGCTTTCCGGGTCACTATAAATTTTTTCCGTAATTCCAAATAATAATACTTTAGTCCTAAGCGTTACCAAATTAACCGCTGTTCCTTTTAAATCAACCGCCCCAAGATTATTATATTCCGACCTTCCCAGAGGGCTTAAAAGATACAGGATGCGCTCTCCGGTATAATCACAAACATCCGGCGCCCCATTCAATAAATTGTTATTCACAAAAATCATTAAAGTTATTATTACTACACCGAGTATTTTATTAATCTTCATTTTCCTGAAACATTTGGCTTCCTCAACCAAATATTTTCCCCGTAAAATTCCATTATAAAGTTTCCCTGAATCTATCTAAACATATTTTCATAAATTGGCCGGAAAAAACATCAAACATCCTTTCCGCGTGTCCGCCGTCTTTAATAATTACCAATGCCTTGGGAGGCTTTGCCTTTTCAAATAAACGCTGGCTATGGCTTGGCTTGATGAGCCAGTCTTTTTCACCGTGAAGGAAAAGAACCGGCGTGGGAGATATCTTATCAACAATATCAAGAGGCCGAATCTTTTCTAAAGAAGGATTCCCTGGCCTGATCCCCTTGCCCCGTCCCTTGAGCCCAAGATTAAGCTTTAGATCTTCCCACATATCTTTTTCCCAAAAATGATAATCCATACTTCCTAAATCCGCCGGGGCGCTGACAGCGATCAGGCTATCAATGTTCTGATGACAACTTGCTTCAATCAACGCGATCGCCGCACCGAATGAAAAACCGATCACGCCAATTTTCGCGTAGTGATTTTCTTTGGCGTAGGCAGTGATCGCCCGCAAATCTTTTTGTTCATGCGCAGTCCAGGTAAACACGTCACTGCTTTTACCATGCCCTCGGAAATCAAACACGATAACATCGTATTCTTTGCCAAACGCCTCCGCTATCCCTCGGAATAAAAATGTATCCTTATTGTTATAAAAACCATGCGCGATAATAACAACTTTGGAAAACCCTCCTTTAATGTGAATTAAAGAGATGCGTTTCCCATCCTCTGTCACCACGCAAAGGTTAGACGCACTCTCCGACGCAGCTGCTTTAGAAGGAGTGGCCGTATCTTTAATCTTTATGGGTTCTGGTTCTGTTTTATTAAAATTTCCCTCAAACACTGATGTAGCCGCGGATTTAATGTAATTACTGTAAATATCCCACTCCGCTTTCATGCGCCACTGAAAAAGATACCGCGAACTATTTTTCTTGCCCAGGGAAATAGATTTTCTTGATCTAATTTTTTCATAAACTTCTAACATATGTTTAGCAACAGCATTAATCGGGTATTTCTGTACCGTCATTCTTACGATCTGCTTTATGGTTTGAGACTCTTCAGGAGTTCTAGATAAAGCCCAGATAAGAGCATCAACAAAACTTTGCTGATCCATCTCATTGAGCAATCGGCCGTTGTGATAATCAACTACCACCTCCCGCGCTCCCGGCGCGTCCAGCGCTACCACCGGAACCCCAGCCGCCATGGCTTCAATAAGAACGATCCCTTGCGTTTCGCTTAATGAAGCAAACGCGAAAACATCCATGGCAAAATAAGCATCCACCAAATGCTGATAATGAAGAACCCCGGTTAAATGCAACCTTTTTTCAAGGCCGGCCCGCGCAAAGGCGTCCTTGATCATTTTTTCCGATGGGCCAAGCCCCACAATTAGAGCATGAACCCTTGGATCTTTTTTTAATAATTCGACCAGGCAATTTGTCAGGAATTCCAAATTCTTTTCCGGAGCCAGCCGCCCGGCATGGCCAACCACTAAAGCATCGAGAGGGATCTGATTCTGCCGGCGAAAAGCCATTCCCTCTCCTTTTGAAAAACGTTGCGCATCTATCCCTGTCGGAACAACCTCCATGGGAGTCTTAACGCCTCTTTTAAGTAAGATATCCCGCACGCTTTCGCTAGGCACGATTACTTGGTCCGCCAAGTTGGAATATCCGGCAGCAAGCTTGACCATAAAGCGTTTCACTCCCTCATTTTGAACCGGCCAATCATGCACGTACTGCTCAAACATCGTGTGATAAGTAAATACCAACGGTATGGCGTGCTGCCGGCTAAGGCGTAACGCGAAATCTCCCATGAAAAAAGGGCAATGGCTATGCACTATATCCGGTACGAATTCTTTCATTAATCGCGTTAAGAGCCCGGAGACCGGAAAGTTAACGGAGAAAACAGTTCCCTTAAATTTTTGGATGGCGTCTATGCGGATAACACCCGGTTCCTCTACCGGCGCCCCCCCAAAGGCCGGAGTAACAATCAAAACCTCATGCCCCAAAATTTTAAATTCTTCGCTAAAGGAATGGACCGATTGTTCTAATCCTCCTACCATTGGGAAATAGGTATTCGTCATCATAAGAATTCTCATTATTTATCCCTGCCTGCCGGTATGCACAGGCTTGCTTTGGCCGAGGCCTCTAAAATTAATTCTTAAGTTTTATGTCAACAATTAAAGAAAGGTGATCCGAGGCGATTTTATCTAAGCCTGTCCTTGATACTTCCACATGAGTCACCTCAATTTCCGGACTGACAAAAACATGATCAATCCTTCCAATAGGATAATGGCTAAACCAGGTCGCTTTAGGGCTATGATTGTCAAGTTCTTCCTGAGCATCACGAAAAACTTTTTTGATATTACGGCATAACTGCGAATTAGGCAAAGCGTTAAAATCGCCGCACAAAATGACCGGCCCAAGACATGCCGGATGAGCTACCCATTCCGAACCAAGTAAAGCTTTTGTTTGATAAACCCCTTCCATAGAGAAAAGCCCAAGATGTGTATTAAAAAAATTAATTTTGGTTCCCGCGATATTTATAACTGTCCAAATAGCCCCCCGCGGCTCAACAATTAGATTTCTTGTAATGCTTGGCAATCTTCCGGCACGGATTAATTCCATGGGATAACTGCTCAATACCGCGTTGCCATATTGCTCCTCCTCAACCTGAATAGAGGGATAGAAATGATACAGCATCTCCAATTGTTTGGCGATGATATGCGGCTGATCAACTCCTTGCGTGCGTTGCTTACTCATATCTAATTCTTGAAGTGCTACGATATCAGGTTCATGCCGCCTAATGATGCGCGCGATCCTCTCAGGTGAAATCTTACTATCTGTGCCAATACAAGAGTGCACGTTGTATGTCATAATGCGAATTGTATCCGGTACAGCTCCGGGCTTCCTAGGAATAAAAATTTCAGGATATTTATTTAACTCCGGAGGAATCGGGCGCTTTAAAAATCTCATTGCCGCGACGCGTAAATCTGTTGGCGTTAAATACGCTTGCTCTCTCTGTCTTGGAATGATATCGCTGGGAAGCAAAGCAAAACTATTTGTTTCCTCCGGGCCAGGCCCGGCGTGCGAGCCATTCTCTACAGGAAAGGTCATAGATTTACGGCCAGGCTTAAATCCCATAAAAGTTAAATCCCCCGCATTGGGATGATGGCATACACGAATTAAATCTTCGGTTACTTGCGTTAAAAAGGGATGATCCTCTCCTAAAATTTTCTTAGCATCTTGCGGCAGAGTAAATTCCCCTTCTTCAGCCCAAACGCGGACTTGGCCCTGTTCTTGCGGCAGCATAAGAACGGAAATTTTGGCTTTATCAACTAATTCTCGCGCGAACCGATGTATATCTTCTTTACTCATCTTTCGTGGCAAATAAATATTCCCCATCGGCCCAATAGCCGTAACGACAAGTTTATTCTCTAAGGAATTCCCTTGAACTAAACTTGAGTTACTAAAAATTTTTTCAACAGAAGAAAGCCCCAAAAAACGGGCGCGTTGCAACTGTTCTCCATTTTTATCAAAAGGCAAAAATTCAGCCGCCGCGTCAAACTCTTTAAAAACTTCGGCCACAGCCTCCTGAACACTCCGATTATATTTCATCGCGTAGGAAATAGTCTCTTCCTGCCCATGATCAGAGTAAATCCAAACATCGTAACTGCGCCGCGAAGAATGCAGGGCCTTAAGATAAATTCTTTCGATAGCGCGGTCGATCCCTTTTAACGCCCAATGGGCAGATCTCGATGACGGGCCGCGGTTATGGGCAAGTTCGTCATAACCTAAAAGATTCAAATGAACAATGGGCAATCCGCGCGTAATATCAATTTTCGTTCCCAGAGTCACCAACTCCCGCAAAAGAGCACAAATCAACGCGCGAAGATAAATAAACTTCAATTCTTTTTTAAAGTTCTCCCCCTTTAAAATCCCCCGCCCGAAGTCAACAATCCCCAAGATAATCTCCCATACGGTCAACATAAACATCAACACAACAGATGGAAGATGCGTTAATGCTAACATAAAAAAGCTAATGGGATTAATATCCTTCCAAATTTTGCCCCATCCTAAAGAAGTGGCACAAAAATGCGATTCTTGGGCACCACCAGAATAAATATTCGAATACGAACTCCCTCCTTCTAAAAGCCCCTGTCCTTGCCGCGCCAGCCGTCGTTCGATTTCAAGCACCGCTTCGCTGTCATACATTCGAAAGATCTTCCCGCTTTCACGATCCATAAATCCAAAAGCCGGAACAATTTGTTTAATACCGTAAAATAATTCACCCTGAACTGATGGGGTACTCGCTGGTAAACCTGGATAATGGGGATAAAGCCGGTAATACTCGTTTTGAAGAAGGCCTTTTAAAAAAGGCATTTCCTTATGAGCAAAGGCTGCTTTGAGCTGAAGACTAGATAGGCCGTCAATCTGTATAAACACAAGCCCCGGCTTTGTCTCTGCCCCTTCTACCCGGGAAAGACGCAAAAGCCTCGCGGACCATTCACTCAAGGATAACAATCGAGGCAGTTTAACAAACAAACCTTTTGGTTGCTTTCGTATCGGTTTATTTGAACTTTCCGTTTCAGCCATGGCCGCGCCTCCGGCATGCATCATATTTTTAAACATATACCTCAGCATCATAAGAATTCTCATTATTTATCCTTTAATTCCAGGAGCGCTTTTTTAGCCGCCACGCATATCGCGTCGTAAGAATTTTGCGCGCCCATGGCAAACCCTTCTTTTTCCAGATTCTCGGGCAGAAGCGGCTTGCCGAATCTGACTCTAATCGGGGGCAATTTGGGATACTTTGCCGTACTCGCCCATGCCTCATGAGCTCCTTCTATAGCTACAGGCACAAGCTTTGCTCCCGTCTCCTTAGCCAAAACACCGAACCCTTTTTTAAATTTTCCAACTTTGCCGGTACTACTGCGCAACCCTTCCGGAAAGAAACACAAACCTTTGCCGTGATCTAATACATAATAACAGCTGCGCAGCGCCTCCAGAAAATGGGTTGAAAAATCAAAGGGAATAAATCTTCCCATTTTCACGAGATTCATTAATACCCGGGATTTTATAAAAGGCCTAAAAAAATACGGCCCGAAGACAAAGTAAAAAAGCTGAAACACCGGCCTACGCGGGAGACAAGCGCCAATGGCCAGCCCATCAAGAAAACTCGTGTGATTGCCAAATAGAATATAACCGCCTTCTTTAGGCACATTCTCTGCTCCTTCTGCCTTAATACTGAAAAATAATCTGCAGATCAAACAATCTGTGGCTATTAAAACAAATCGAAACAGCCAGGCGAAGAAACCGGTGCCCAATTCAAGCATCATTAGATTTTCTTTTTTCGGCAACACGCGTAAATGTTCTTTCCAATATTCTGGCCCTAAAAATATACCTCGGCGGTCCTCAAGGGAGAGGCCTTTAGCTCCTCTCAACGCGTGCGTTATTCCCAGAATAAGCTCCTTTACACTAAAGGCTCTGGAGATCGCCTCGATTTTTATATTAACGCTAAAAGCTAACTCAAGGCGCGAAGCAAGCTCTAGCCTGCCTAATGAATCTATGCCAAGGTCCAGCTCTAAAGAATCCTCAAGTATTATCGGCCTTCTAATACCACTTTGCTCCTTTAGGCATTCCAGAATTTTTATGCCCGTCTCGGATCCTATCAACAAAAGGTCAGCGGCCGAAAGGCTTCCTGATACCGGAAGAGCGCCTTCTATTCCCGCGAGCACTCTAGGTTCATATATTTCCTTGACCGCGTATCTTTCTAACCTTCCGAACAGATTATGCGGCAGATCCTCAAGCGTAATAGTAAAACCTTTAAGCCTTTTATGGATAGGGAGCAATTCCGAGGCATTATCAAACCTCTCCTTAAGGACGGAGCGCAGATTCACTTCTTCGAATTCCCTGAAAGTATCCAGATCCGGCTGAATGACAGCCCAAAGAGCTTTCGATCCCCTTACGCCTTTCATTCCGGAGACTATAAAAACGCACATCTCTTTGACAGGGGCAATCTTTGTATAGACTGCCTCAATCTCTTCCGGGTGAATTTTCTCACCAGAATTCAATATAATAAAATCTTTAAATCTGGTTATAAGATTTTTTATCATTTATTTACCTCATATTTCAATTCAAGAGAATTCGTCGCGGGCGAAATTCTTACGTTCCTAAAACCGGGCAATTGAATCTCAATCGGCGGTTCTTTCGTAAACCAAGATCCACGCCATTCGACAAGAATACTTTGCCCTTGGGGTTTTATGGAAATTTGAATATCGCCAAAACTTGTTGGCGCGGGGCCAAACGCGATCGTTTGATTTTTCGCAAGCCAAATTAGCGGGATACCCGAACATAAAATTAATAGATCGCCTTCTTCACGCACAAAACAATTTCTTATCATCAAAACCCATTCCGCCGCCGCCCAGACATGCTGCCCGTCGCCCATGCATCCGCCGCCGGTGCGGGGATGTACCGACTCAGGCCATTGTCCTGTCGGTGAAGCCAGTTTAGCCACCGCTGTCATCAAACCGAAATACCTGGGATCACCCGCGCGCAAAAGCACTTGAGATAAATGTAACGTAAGATAAGGATTGATCCCTGAATGGGTCATGTCATGAAAAAAACCGCCATGAACTAAACAATTTTTCATCAAAAAATCAGCTGTATCTAAGATCCTTGGATCTTTTTGTTCAAAAACACGAAGCGGATAACTGGCAGCCAAAGAGCCGATCGCTCCCGAATCCAAACGGCGATAAGGAGAAGCTGGAATCGCCGGCCTTTTTAAACGAGCCTCTACTTTCTTTAAACTTTGATTAATACTCTCCAGCAATGAGAGTGACTCCCTTTCAAAATTAATAGAGCCATCATTATTCTTGTAAGCAGCGCACAAAAAAGCCGCCGCTTTTAATCCCGCGACAGCCCAAAAGTCATCCCAATAATAAAAATCATTCGGCCCCAAATGCTCGGCGCTAAAACCAGCGGGCAACAAGCCGGCATGTTCAAATTTTAATTCCGCGGACAACCGCTTCTTGCAAATCCACTTGCCGGCTTTCTCTATGGATTCCTTCCATTCTTTGGGTGGGACATTTCCCGCCATCTGGCAATACTGGCGCATAATCCACAAAGCCTCGCCGTTGGAGTCCCATTCCCCCTCCTGAGAAAGGAAATAACCTTGGGCTGTCTGGCGCAAGCGGAAACAATCCAAAGCCCGTAGAACACGGTCCTTTAACCCGACAGATAACAAAGCAGATAATATAAAAGCGGCATCGCGAAACCAAAACCGCCGGTAAATATACGGCCCGGGATAAACTTCCTTGGGAGAATGCAAAACCATGGTGTGGATAGCGGCATCGTAAAGAAACTGAAAATGCTCATCGGGAATTTGCAATTGAGCCGCGCCTTGAAGGCTTTTCTTCCACGCGGCGCCGGCAGTTTCTTGATAGCCTAAATAAGATTCTTTTTCAGGTTTGTTTTTCGTTAAAGGCACCGAAACTGTAATTTCCCGTGTGAGCCCCGCTTCCAGTTTGTATAAAGCTGCCGCGGAGGCCATACCGACCCTGCACCAAATTTCTTTCTTATCTTCCTGCAACAACAAACGGCTATAAACATCGCCATGACGATAATATGAAAGCTCACCTCTATCCGGAGAGATATTCAAATACACAAAATCTTTTCGATTCACCTGCCAGCCCATCCGGTTTTCAAGTAAAGCTATATCATGGATGAAACTCACCCCCTCGGGATTATACGGCCGTAGAGAAATAACAAGCCACGCCGCTTGATGGGCAAATCCTTCAACTTGGATCTGACAGGCCGAAAATTGCGCTGAGCCAATGACCTGAGCCTTAATTTGAAGCTTTACTTTATCAAGGTGGGATTCTGTAATCACACAAAGGCCGCCATCCATAACCAGTTTCTGTGAAACCCTTGCTAAGCGGGAAGGAATTAATGGCTCCCCCTCGTCTGGAATAATCCAAACATCAACAGACCAGCTATCGTAATAGGGAGTAACAAGGCCACGAGGATCCACAAGAGAAAATTCGGCGCCATCTGGTACGCCCAACGCTGTCCAATTTCTATGGGTGAGATTAATCTGAGTTAACGAAAAAGACCGTGGGATAAACGCTTCGTTTAGAGGATCGTATTGGCATTCCACCCAATAAGGCCAGATCCAATCAAGGTTATGCTGAATGGCTAAACTATTTATCAAACCACGGGCGTGTAAAACAACACCTGAACGCAACAGTTCTGTCGGGGCTGCCACCTCTGAGGGTTGCGCGAAATTCTGTAATTGAGAAAGGACTTTAATGGGGTCTAAAAACCCTTGCCTGCGCGCGGCATATCGTACTAAAAATCTCCAGGGGAACCATTTCCACCACATAAAATTACCCCCATCGTTAAACAAGATTCTAAAAACCCACCATTTAAAGCAAACAAAGGTAAACAAACCCGTTAACATCGAGGCAATGATCAAAGCCAAAAAAACAGCGCCGGGCCGCAAATTGAGAAGGCCTTGATTGATAACGATATTAATCCCTAAGGCCAAAAAATTTATTATCCAATAACGGCCCACTACAGAATACGATGCCGGCTGATTGTATTGAAATACCCAATGTTTATTAAGTAAATACGCGACAATACCCGCGCACGTAAAGGAGGCCCCCTTCGCTAGGCTGAAAGATAAAAAGTGAATTAAAAAATAATAAATGCCGAAGTCTGTTGCCCCGGCAAAAGTCCCTGCGATTAAAAACCGGATAGTCTCTTTTCTAGCATTCATATAGGAAATATATATTTAGGCCATGATGAGGCCTCCTTGTTTTGGCTTTACGCCCTTTATTTCATGTTCAAATCAATACGATTATTTTTTATTCCCGGCAAAACGCACCATCTAACCTAGATTACTACCTAAAAAATCAATCGTATCAAACCGCCAACAAGCCTAAATGGCAAAGCAATAACCCAGCCAATCGCGTGTAAAGTAGAGCTTAAGATCCCCGGATGCCCGGCTTTCGTCTCGGTAGTTGTAGTAGTCGTCTCGCTTTCTTTAGTAACCGGATTGGTTTGTTGATCGCTTGATGTGCCCACTGTCGTTGTATTCTTAAGATACCCCTCATTCCCCTCCTCGGCAGGAGATGTTACCGTTGTTTTTGTCGTCGTTGTTTCCTTTGTCTTATGAGTACTAGCGCAGCCTGCGCCTATAACAACGAAAAAAAATAAGGCAGCGCCAAAAGTAACACTTCTTTTAAACTCATATTCTATTCTTTGTGGTTGAATTCGCATAATAGTCTCCTTGCTTGCCGACAGGCAAAAATTATTTTTTATCTTCTTTACAATTTATTTACCGATATTTTCAATGTGTTTACCCGTATCCTCTAAATCTTTTCCCGCGCCTCTGGCAGCGTTACATCCGAAAAGTGAAGTCATTAAAACCAGAACCAGCAAACTCAATAAAGTAATTTTTTTCATATCGTTCTCCTTTGTTTTTTGTCCCTTCGCGGTTAGAAACAATCTACCCGCGTGTCTTAAACGCGGCCTGTCGCCTATGCGTTTCTTACGAAGAAACGCGTCAAGCCCACTAGAACCACAGCGCCCGCGAGCGCCAGCAGCAAAGCGCCACCCGAACTACCGGTAGATATTCCGATTACTCTAGCCATCCATCCGCCAAGCATAGCTCCCACTATCCCGACCACGATATCACCAATAATCCCGAATCCCCGGCCCCTCACGATAAGCCCCGCCAACCACCCGATCACCCCGCCAACAAAAAGAAACCACACCCAATATCCTATATCATTATTTTCCATGTTTATTTCCTCCCTGCCTGCCTGCCGGCCGGCTTTTTGTTGTTACCCGTTACTGTGTTACAGTTGTACTTGTTGTCGTTGTTGTGGTTGTACTCTTAGTTTCCGGAGCTGCTGAAAGCTGCGTAATGGATTGAGCATGCCGCTTTCCATCTTTCACCACGAATTCAATCCGCACAATATCACCCGGCTTTAATTCTAATTGCACAGGCTGCTTACTCGGAGTTTTCATGGCAACTATGTCCTTTGGTTCAAAGACGAAATAGGACAAATTGCCTTTCCCTCCTTCTTTAGGTAACGGTTTCTCCTCTATAATGAGCGTTCCGGCTTGAATATCTATAGCCTCAAGCTCACCAGTAGCTTCTTGAAAAAAAGGCTCCTGCGGCATAGGTTCCGCAATGATCTTCCGGGCCATCGTTTCTTCAGGGCTATCGATCAATTCAATGGTAATATGTTGGCCTACTCGTAAATCCTTAATGACAAGAAATTTTTTATCCGAGGAATCAGTCACACGGGTCTCATCCTGATTAATTCTGTACTCTGTTCTTCCTCTGGTATCTTGGCCTGCATCGCTCTTAAGTTGCAGCTTACCGAGCAAAACATCAATCCATACAATTTCTCCCGAAACACTACGCATATTTGTATTAGATTTCACTGGAGCAGCATAAACTCGCGCTACTCCGCCAAAAAACAAAACGCCGCAAACTCCTATCAAAATTGCTTTAAATCCCCACATTTGTCACCTCCTTTTTTAGTCTTTGCTGCATTATCTCTATACACCATAACATTTTCTGATATAAGTATAAACGCATAGAAATATATTAAAATTGGCTAATTCTACTTTTTTCTGACTTTTTTCCAAGTTATTTTTTGCTATTTTTGAGAGAATCGCAATATTTATACAGCAACTCTTTTATTTTGTTCGCTAATACATCAAGGTCAAACGGCTTGACAATATAATCATATGGCTTAGTATTTTTTGCTTTTTCGTCTATTTGATATTGGTCACCCCCAGTTGTATAGATTACCGGAATATTGGAATACAGGCGGATTTTAGTTATAGCCTCATACCCATTCATCGAACCCCTTAATCTAACATCCATAAGGATAAGATCCGGCTTGTCTTTCTCTGCGCTCTGTATGGCATCTTCCGCTGTAGAAACAGTTTTAAGAACATTATAGCCGTGTTCTTTTAAGCAAACCTTTAAGCTTTTTGCTATGATGGCCTCATCTTCAACTATCAAAATCTTTCTTTTCATAAGGAACCCTCCGGTAACTAAAATCAAATTTTAAAAGTAACCTTAAACTGGGCTCCTTTTATCCTAGTAAATTTGACTTTGCCACCCAACTGGTTTTCTATCGTAGAGACAACGAGCGCCAAACCCATCGTTTTGTTTCTGTAGAGATTAAAACCCTTACGGAATCCAATGCCATTGTCGCTCACCCTTATTTCCAACGTACCTTTATTGATCGAACGTAACACTATAAGAATCTTTCCTCTCCTATCCCCGGGAAAAGCGTATTTAAAAGAATTCGTAAGCAATTCATTGATAATCAGCCCGCAGGGAACCGCAATGTCTATTTTCAATAACACCTTTGCTACGTCAACCTTCACGGTAATTTTTTCCCGGTCGACGCCATAAGCCAAAAGCAAGCCATCAACTAATTCATTGACATATCCGGAGATGTCAATACTCATAAAATCTTTTGCTTCGCAGAGCTTCTGATGGACAAGGGCCATAACTCTGATACGTTCCTGAGTCTGCTTAAAAACGTAAATGATTTCCGCATCTTTAGAGTTGACGAGCTTTAATTGCAAAAGGCTTGTGATAATTTGCAGATTATTCTTCACGCGGTGATGCAGCTCTTTCAAGAGGACCTCTTTTTCTTTTAATGACCGATCAACGGCCTTTTCGGCTCTCTTACGGTCAGTGATATCGCGAATATTACACTGGATCACCCGCTTGAGATCAACAAGATAGACATTGCTGACAAATTCCACCTCAATAATCCGGCCGGCATTTGTTTTAAGCGGCAAATCTTCATAGCGGACATATCCGTTAGTTTGCAATTCCTGAAAAGTGACTTTACTTTTATCTATATCCATAAAAGCGCCGATCTCCCAGAGTTTTTTCCCTAAAATATCTTCTTTGATATAACCCAGCATCTTTATCAAGAAAGGATTTACATCATTGATCTTTCCTGTATCCGCATCAAGAATCAATATCCCGTCTTGCGCTGCTTCAAAAAGCCTGCGGTAACGAGCCTCGGAAGCTTCCAGGGCTGCCTGGCCTCTTGCATGTCCAACGATTCTTTCTTTACCCACGATTTTATTCATCTTCATTTTTTATCATCCTGCACTAAATGCAACTTTAATAAGATCAACCAGTGCGCGGCATACTGATTCGTCATCATCCACAATAAAAATTTGTCTGTTCTCAAACAACATTTCACCGGCCTCCTTAGAGCGCAAATTTTCTATCTCCATAGTGTCATTATAGAAGCGCCAAAAATTAAATCAATTGTACCTGGGTATAATAAGGCGTATATCCTCATTTGTTGTTTTAAGAACGCGTTTCAAGTTCTGCCAGCGCCTCAGCAATCTCGCTGCTTAATGACGCGCAAGCCGTACTTAGCGTTTTGGTTAAACCGGAGTAATTTTGCGGGATGATCGGCTGCCGGAATTCTGATCTTTTTATAATCATAGTTTTCGCTTTTTGCGCGTCAATAATCAGCCATTGCGCGACAAGAAACAGATCATTATCAAGCTCGCTGTCTAATTGCACAATCTCTACAATTACCTGGTATTTAACCGCAATAGTTGAATTCCAAGGATATAAAGCAAATTTTACCCTCGGAAGCATAACTGTAAGATCCTCGCCAATCAGGCGCGCCACCCCAAGTTCAAGAGATTCTCCCCAGCGGTCGAATTGAGCAAATTTAAGCATCTTTTCTTTGCTCTGGGTCACAATTTGCGGCCTGTTCTGATATTCCGGAATTTTAACAGGCCCGATACCAATAAGAATATCAGAAGCAATATTAATTTTTCTACTTACTTGATTTTCATCTACGGTCCGAAGCATATAAAACCGCGGCGTTGGGCTATTGGGCACAGAGATACAGCCGTTTAAGGCCAAGGAAAGGCACACAACACTCATAACCATGCAGGAACATAGTAGTGAGCAAGTCAAACCATTAATCCCGATCTGTTTCATCTTATTCTCCTTCCGTAGAAAACGGAACACTTGGCTATCCGATAAGCCAAGGTGTTTAGTAGAAAACGAAACACTTGGCATTCCAATAAGCCAAGGTGTTTATTCGTTTAACAAACACCGGCGCAATCCCTATTAACGCCGGGTGTTAACTGATTTTCCTTTAAAAATAGCTTCCGGGTGCTGCTCAAGATATTCGGTAAGTAAACGCAATGATCGCATTGCCTGTTTCGTTTCATGAAACGTATTCCGCATCTCATAAAGGCTTCTCTGTAAATCGCTTGCATTTACCAATTCATTAATCCCTTTGGCAGTAGCCTCTAGATTCTTCGAAATTTCTTTGATCGGTATTTCATTCATAAGCTCAAAAATATCCGGAGAAATAGGAAGCGTGGGCAACTCCGGATAAGCTTTCAGGATACCGCGAAGTTGAGCCGGTTTATCCGGATAAAAATCGAATGAAATCATAAGTTGTCCGGTTAAAAAACTCTGTACTTCAAGCTTGCCCCGCAGGCCAAGCTCAATCATTTTCTTATCTCCGCCCAATTCCCCAAAACTGGGAGCGCCCTTAATACGTCCCTGTTCAATCTCGACAATTACAGGAAGCATAATAGTCCCGGCCTTTGAGTCATAAATCAGGCTGATACCTTTAACAGTACCGATACCAACTCCCCGAAACACAACAGGGGCTCCTATAGAAAGGCCTTTAACCGAACCATCAAAGTACAAAACAAATTTATTTGTGCGTTTAAAAAGTGCCCCCGAGCCAAAAAAAACTATTCCTAATATTAGTAAAATCAATGCCCCTACCACGAATAAACCAATCGTTGTTTTGTTCGCAATTCTCCTCATCGTTTAAGCTCCTTACATTCTACCCCTCTCGTTAAAAACTGAATGACCCTTGGATCCTTAGAATTTGCCAACAAAACCTTAGGGTCACCTGTAGCGATTATAGTTTTACTTTCCGCATCAAGAAACACGGAATTATTCCCGATGGCAAAAATACTGGCGAGTTGATGCGTAATAACAACTACCGTAGCGCCTAAACCATCTCTTAACTCAAGGATCAAATCATCAAGCTTTCGCGCGTTTATTGGGTCAAGCCCGGCCGAAGGTTCATCAAAAAAAATAATATCCGGGTCAAGAGCAATTGCCCGCGCAAGGCTGGCTCTTTTACGCATCCCCCCGCTTATTCCCGAAGGGAAAAAATCCTCATATCCTTCCAGCCCCACCAGCGAAAGTTTTAACGCTACTACTTCCTGTATCTGTTGGCAGGATAAATTTGTATACAGTTGTAAAGGAAGCGCGACATTCCCCCCTACCGTCAAAGAGCTCCATAACGCTCCGCCTTGATAAAGCACCCCGAAATGCCGCATAACATTCTTTTGCTCTGTTTCATCTTCATCCCAAAAGCTCTTCCCATCGTATAAAACCTTCCCCTTAGCCGGCGCCTTAAGGCCGATCAAGCTCTTAAACAAAGTACTCTTGCCGCATCCGTTTACCCCCATAACAATAAAGATATCTCCTTTGTTCACGCTAAAATTAAGATTACGCATCACCATGTAATCTTCATACCCTAAATCAAGGTCTCGCACTTCAATAACCGGCTTTATCGTCGCATCCATAATTTATACTCCCAAAATCTGGCAAATAAATGTGATGATTGCGGTTGCAATTACTATACCGGTTATCCCGGTAACCACTGCCGAAGTAGTTGCGATTCCCACGCCGGAAGCGTTTCTTTCGCACTTAATGCCGCTCAGGCACCCGGCAACCGCGATAATCACGCCAAAAACAAAACTGTGAATAAGCCCCACCCACACATAACTAAGTTTTACAGCCTGCTGAGTACGATTCAAATATTCTATCGGATTAAGATTAAGCATCCCCGCGCTGATAACAAAACCGCCTAACACACCCATAAGATCCGCGTATATGGTCAAAATCGGCATCATAATTACTAATGCCAAAACGCGCGGTATAACCAAAAATTCGACAGGAGAAACACCTAACGTTTTGAGCGCGTCAATTTCCTCGTTTGTCTGCATCATCCCCAACTCCGCCGCGAAAGACGCGCCCACGCGGCCGGACATAATAATACCTGTCATCACTGCCGACAATACGCGCACCATGGCGATTCCGACTATATCGGCGATAAAAATTTGAGCCCCGAACATTTTAAGCTGTATCGAACCGACAAAAGCAAGGATCATGCCTACTAACAAACTTATCAAAGAAACAAGCAGCAAAGTATCAACCCCGCATCTCTGCACGATAAACATAAAATCATTCCAACGAATATACGATTTACCGGTAATCATGCGGCTGAAAGAAACAGCGATATCACCTAAAAAATCAAGCCCTGCAGCCAAGCTTTCGCTAATTTGTAAAAATTTATCCCCGGATTTTTCAAGAAAGGTCTCAGGCGCCTTCTGAGGCGAAATATTTTTTTCATGCACTTTTAAAGCAAGCGCGAGCAATTTCTGCGCTGCCTGCGGCAGCCCTTCGCAAGCGGCATGAATATTCTTCTGCTCGCACTCCCTAACCAATTTAAGCAAAAAAGAAATAAGCCCGCTGTCCCACTTTAACTCTTCTGCAACACTAAAATTAATTTGTACGATATCCGGATGGCTGGTGAGTTGCGAGGTAACCTCATTTACCGAAAGAAAACCAGCGGAAATCTGCCAATCTCCGCTTAGCTTAATAAGAAGTATTTTTGGTATTGAATAATCAAAGGCAATCTTTTCCAATAGCATAATACTATTATTAGCAAGATACTGTAATAAAATCAATTATACCTAGGTATAACAGGGTTTAATCCTAGGAGTAATTAATGCCGGTTTTCTGGGCGTCTGCCCGAGAAAACCGGCATAGATAACAGTAACCACCTTATTAGATTATGTTTTTCTTCTTCCTCTTAATGAATGTTGTAATGATACCACCGAGCCCGAAAAGAAGCATAGTGGAAGGTTCCGGGACTGGCGAAGGCACCGGCGCTACACTGCCTCCACTGAAACCGTAGCTGCCGAAGTCAGAGCGTCCGGTACCGAAGTCTTCAGCAGTGTTATTGTTGGAAATATAATTATCCTTCAACGTCACTGCCCCAGTTAACGCAAAGGCTCTTCCGCATAAAATCTCTGCGTGAGGATCAAGGCCAACGCTCGCGAGAGCAAGAATATTTCCCGCGAACGTAGTGTCTGTACCCAGGGTCGCAGAACTTCCGACCTGCCAATACACACCGCTGGTTGGATCACCATTGATAACGTTAACTGAAGAACTGCTTGCGGTCGTAAGCGTACTCCCTATCTGGAAAACAAACTCCGCATTGGGATTTCCCTGAAAATCAAGAGTGAGCGCTCCTGTCAACTGAGCCGACGAATCAAAATGATAAACACCTGGCGTGAGCGTGTCATATCCCGCTGAACCCAAAACAATATCAGTATAGTCGTAAACAAACGGCTTGCCTGCTAACGTGTTATACGCGGTCGTTGCATCCGCCAAAGCAAGTTGCGCGACTCCATCATTTATGTGTATCGTTCCTCCGCTCACAGCCCCGTCAGGATAAAAGCCAGTGACCGAAGTTCCCGGAGTCACACCCACATTCCCATAGACTTTAGTGGTCGGATTCGGGGCGCTATGGCCATTGGTAACCGTTTCGTGTCCCAGGACTGCGAAACTATCCGCCGAACCTAGTATAAAAGCAAACCCTGCGTTAGGGCCGCAAAGAACCGCGGCGAATGCCGCGATTGCCAAAATAATCGAATAATTGTGTTTCATCTAAACCTCCCATTCTAATGCCACGTACGTAGTTTCTTACTCTACTTTTGTTTAACTGCTACCAAATATAGTCACACAACATACATTTTCATTTCCCGACTCCTTATTCTCCTTTCAGTCTTTGCTGCAATCTCTCTATGCATCATAACACCTCTTCTCCATTATAAGTATAAACGTATAGAAAAATATAGTAATTGGCTAATACTGCTTTTTTCTGACTTTTTTCCACCTAACTACTACATAACATAACTATTTTGTCCGCATTCAATTTTAATATACGGACATTGTTCTGCTGGCGGGCACAGCTTACAACGAAAAACACCGCCAACAACGACACCAGTTTAGTTAATAATTCTCGATAGTCATGTTATTGATCACCTTCGTTACACCATGGACATCATTGGCTACTTTAGTGGCCATATCTTTTGCGGCTCCACTATCCACCTTACCGCTTAATGTAACGACGCCATTATTTGTCTCTACCCCGGTCTTAAAAGCACTGGTTGAATGATGCGTCAAGAATGCCATCTTTATCTGGGCGGTAATGGATGCGTCATCGATTTTCTCACCCATGGTCTGTTTCGGTTCACTTGAAACTTTGGCAATGGTCATTTCGTTTTTTACTTCTTTGACGCCTTTAATGTCTTTGGCGTATTCACCGGCTAAATCCTTTTGAGCCTGGCTCTGGGCTTCGCCTCGTAACGTTACGCTTCCATCGGTGACAAATACCTGGGTATTACTGCCGCTCACATTCCGGTTGTAAAGAAGCGAATATTTCACCTGCATACTAATCCATCCATCAGAATTTTCAGCTGGACGCTCACCTTTGAATTCCAGTTGATTATCTACGCTTTTGACCCCAGGCAAACTGGCTACGGTATCTTTTGCCAATGATTTGTGGGATTCTTCGGAAACAGTTCCCGTCAAGATGACAACGCCATCCTGAGACTGAATTTTAATAGCATCGTTTTTGAGATACGTTTTAAACACGTAGGACTGCTTAGCGGATGATTTGATACGGTCATCAATTTCGGCAGCACGCACCGATACGCTTGTGAGTAACACAGCGGCCATCACCGCGAAAAATACTTTTAGATAATTTTGATTCATAAAACACCTCCCTTAATGTGGTTGCCGGAAAAAATTATGTGATTCTTCCTTTTCTTCCAAAAATAAACATAACAATCGATAAAATTAAGAAAATAATGTAACCGCGTAATTCAACATAAAAGCCTCCTCTCCATTAAATAGTACGTTATTCTTTAACAGCGCTTCTATCTATACTTATAAAAACTTCGATCTCCCAAAGTTTCTTTCCTAAAATATCTTCTTAAGATAACCCTGCATCTCTATCAAAAAATAATTTACATCATTAATCTTTCCTGTTTCCGCATCAAGAATCAATATTCCGTCTGGCGCTGCTTCAAAAAGCCTGCGGTAACGGGCCTCAAAAAATTCTAAGGCTGCCCGTTTTTGCGAATGATCCACAAGCATAAACGAAAAGCGATTTATTGTTCATTTTGTAACACCATTAAGAATGTATTTACAATATTCTGATCAAAGCGAGTGCCGGAACCTTCTTTAATTATTGTTACAGCTTTTTCTTTTGAGTAAGCTTTACGGTAAGGACGGTCGGAAACCAATGCTTGATATACATCCGCGATGGCAATAACCCTAGCCCCTAACGGGATTCTCTCCCCTGATAACCCATGGGGATACCCTTTTCCGTCCCATCGTTCATGATGATAAAGAAGGAAAGGCACTATCGCATGCAAAGAATGAATTGGGCTGATAATATCAACGCCGATTTGAGGATGCTTCTTGATTTCTTCGAATTCTTCCTTGCTAAGTTTAGACTTTTTATTTAAGATGTTCTCGCTGATGCCGACTTTTCCCAAATCATGCAGCATTGCCGCTTCCTTAATAAGCTCTATCTTATCATTAGAAAAATGTAACCTTTGAGAGATTTTAGCCGCATAACCGACGGTTTTTTCCACGTGCTTGCCGGTATAGTGGTCTTTTAGTTCGATTGCCTTGGCGAACGCCATGGTTTCTTCTATCAGGCTCTGGTTTACTCTCTTAGTAAGTTTAGCGATTTTTTCCTTGAGCGAATGTATATCGGATAATTTATCAACTCTGCCTGGCTCTTTTTTTAAATCTAAAGAGGTATACACCCGGTTACCGCCATCCTCTTTGGCCTTATACAAAATCTGATCAGCATAATCCACCAACTCCGTGTTTATTTGTATTGAATCTTCCGGATAAGTTGCAACGGCTAAGCTTAACTTTATCTTAATAGAGTGCGCATTATCTCCAAAAGAATATAAATTCACTTCCTCGAGGATTCTTTTGCCTAAGGCCTGAGCACCCTCTCTATCCGTGTCGGCAGATACAATGACAAATTCTTCACCGCCATAACGAATAACCACATCATATGGGCGGACGGCTTTGGTGAGCTGTACGGCAAACTGCTTTAAAACCAAATCTCCAAACACATGGCCATAAACATCGTTTATGGTCTTGAAATAATCGATATCCATCATTATTACCGAAAGAAATGTACCCTGTCTTTCGGCCCGGGAAAAACCTACCTCAATTGCCTCTTTAAGATAACGGTGGTTATAAAGGCCGGTATGTGAATCTTTCAAGGCGAGGTTTTGTAGCCGCACATTCGCCTCCAGAAGCTCACCGTTGACTTTGAATAGTTCGCTTGCTAATCGTTTGCGCTCTGTGATATCGCGAATATTACATTGGATTACTTTAGTATTATCAACGTTATATACATTACTGACAAATTCCACATTGATCGGGCGGCCATCTTTGGTCCGAAGCGGCAAATCTTCATAACGGATATATCCTTTAGTTTGCAATTCCTCAAAAGCGGTTTTGCTTTTATCGATATCTATAAAAGCGCCGATCTCCCAAAGTTTCTTGCCTAAGAATTCTTCGCGGGAATAACCCAGCATATCTATCAGGAATTTATTGACTTCCGTAATCTGGCCTATGCCGGCATCGAGAATTAATATCCCGTCTTGAGCAGTCTCAAAGAGCCTGCGAAAACGAGTTTCAGAAACCTTTAAAGAATCCTGTAGCTGCCTGCGCTCGCTGATGTCGCGGATGTTGCATTGGATTACTTTCATATGGTCAACTTCATACACATTGCTGACAAATTCTACATCAATAATCCGGCCAACATTTGTTTTAAGCGGCAAATCTTCATAGCGGACATATCCTTTAGTTTGCAATGCCTGAAAAGCGGCTTTACTTTTGTCTATATCTATAAAAGCCCCGACCTCCCAGAGTTTCTTCCCTAAGAATTCTTCGTGGGAATAACCCAACATATGTATCAAAAACGGATTGACTTCCCTAATCTGGCCTGTGTCCGCGTCAAGAATTAATATTCCGTCTTGAGCAGTCTCAAAGAGCCTGCGAAAACGAACTTCAGAATTCCGCAAAGCATCCTGTAAACGCTTACTCTCGGTGATGTCGCGCCAGATACTTAAAAACATGTCGCTACTTTTATAATTTATTAAAGATGTTGACACCGATAGTATTCTCTCCAAACCATCTTTTGCCTTAATAATTGTCTGAACATCAATAGTTCCCTTCCCAACGGCAATCTCGCTTAACCGGCTAATCGCTTTCTTACGCTCTTCAGGCTCAGGATAGAGAAGAACGGCGAGTCCTTGTTTATTTATCTCTTCTATTGTATAGCCGGTGATTTTCTGTAAAGTGGAATTTAATATTTCAAAACGGCCACTTTTGTCACTCAGGGATAAGCCAACACTAATATTATCAATTACGGCATACGAAGCAAAAATTTCTTCCTCAAACTCTCTCTGCATCTTTTTACTCTCAGTGATATCTCGAACAACGCTCCACATTCCTAAAGGATTTCCCTGCGTATCCTTGATCAACAAAACTTTAAGGCTTACGGGAAAAACGGTGCCGTCCTTTTTAATATATTCTTTCTCATATTCGACAGAATTCTCTTCTTTAGTTATCAAGCTCTTAACAATCTCCTCTTCACTTTTATGCCATTTTTCCGGTGTTAGTTGCTGATAGGCCAATTTTATAATTTCTTCTTTAGTATAATTGAGCATATTTACATACGCCTGATTGGCATCAACAATATAGCCTTTTATATCAGTCATTGCCAGCCCATCACGGAATGAATCGTATAAATTACGAAATTTTTCTTCAGAATCTTTCCATTGAACGGTATTGTGGAATTTTTCTAGAAACCCTCTTATCGTCTGCGCATGATCAATGATTTTTTGCAAAACCTCAAGGGGGACTGGGAGGGGATTTATGTAGTCAATTGCATCTTGCACCATAAGTTCAATGGCGTATATATCATTTCCGAATTGATGCGTAATTAATTCTTGTACTATAGGGTTCAGCGAACTGGCGTTTTGTAATTGAGGAAAAAGGAGGCTTTCTTTTGAAGGTGTGGTTATCGCGCTGATAGTATTTTTTATATCTTTGGTCCAGGTGAGGATCCTGCCTGCTTCATGAACCGGCATAGTTTTTTTATTTTCAAGCCAACGCTGACAAAGGAGGATTATCGCGGTTGTATTATCGTTAACGCGTCGATAAACAAAATCCCAGATATCCGACTTAATAGCAATACCTTCCCTGCGTATGCGCTCGTAAAGCTCTTTTTCTTCAGATAAAGGATTAGCCACGATTACCACCCCTTTAGGATTAATTTTTGTACTATTTATGATTATTTTTTTTGTTCAGCAGTTTTAACAGCCTCAACTTCATTTCCAGGACTAATAGTTTCTAGAAACTCATATGATGGTTGAGCATAAACCCTATTTTTATCGCGTTGCACTAACTTGCCATCAAAAAAGAATATTTTTGAATAAATAATACCCAGCGCGTTCATTTTCTCTATCTTTGCCCTATTATTATTCGGATATTCCCAAACCTCATATTCCTTATTACCGATTACCGTCATACTTATTTTTTGCGGCTTACCGATTTTGCGCGCAATCTCTTCTTTAGACATTCCATACGTTAAGCCCTTACGTTCTTTTTGGTCAAAATTCTTAAAAACAAAACCACATCCCGATAATATGATCAATAAGAAAAAAACTATTATGTTTTTCATATCTGGCCTCACTAGGTTAAACAACTAATTAGAAACAACCTTGTAGTGTCATTATAGAAATATCCCATAATTAAATCAATTGTACCTGAGTATAATAGTGGTGTATTTTACCAACTTTTGTAAGAAAATATATTACTGTGCCGGTATTTGCACCTTAACCAGGTGTTCCTGGCGATCATCAATGAGAGGAATATTATTATTCTCTTGTTTAATGCCATCCACTGTTACAATTGTATGGCTATTGTTTGCGGGCACGCGTACAACGTCAATATAATAAATAGTCTCCCGATACCGGTAGCGTATTTTGAATCCTTTCCAATCCTCAGGGAAACAGGGTTCTATAAACAGTTTATCTGCTTCAAGCCTTACCCCCAAAAGAGATTCCAAAATCAGGCGGTACATCCAGCCGGAGGATCCAGTATACCATGTCCACCCACCACGGCCGGTATAGGGCGAAACCGCGTACACGTCGGCCGCGACCACATAAGGTTCTACCTTATAGGTACTAATATCCGCCGAAGATTTTGCGTGATTGATTGGATTGATCATATCTAGAAGCTCCCAAGCATGCCGGCTGTCGCCTAATCGAGCAAATGCCATTGCCGCCCAGATGGCTGCATGGGTATATTGTCCGCCATTTTCCCTCACGCCCGGGACATAGCCCTTGATGTAGCCGGGATTCAAATCGGACGTATCAAATGGCGGATCAAGAAGTTGAATAATCCGGCTGTGCCGGCGAACAAGGCGCTGATTGAGTGACTCCATGGCCATACGCGCGCGCTTAGGATCTCCTGCCCCGGAAAGAACAGACCAGCTTTGGGCGATGGAATCGATCTGACATTCCAGATTGCTCGCCGAACCCAGAGGTGACCCATCATCAAAATACGCGCGCCTGTACCACTGGCCATCCCAACCATTCTTTTCAATATTCTGACGCAGCTTAACCGCTTGAGTTTGACAAATCTCAACAAAAGTTAAATCACCACAATGCTCCGCGATCTTGGTAAACTGCATGAGCACTTCATAAAGGAAGAATCCCAACCAAACACTTTCACCCTTGCCGTGTTGGCCGACAAGATTCATGCCATCGTTCCAATCACAGGAACCCATAAGAGGCAAACCGTGTTCCCCAAAACTAAGGCCCTTGACAATAGCTTGTTTACAATGCTCATACAAACTACCCTTCTCTTGTGACTGTTTTGGTAAATCATAATACGAGTCTTCATCCGCGTTCACCAACCGGCCTCGAAGAAACGGGACCAATTCTTCCAATACGCCCGTATCCCCTATACTGAGAACATAATGGCAAGTTGCTAATACTAACCAGAGGTAATCGTCTGAACAATGAGTACGTACACCCCTTCCAAGCGGTGGATGCCACCAATGCTGAACATCTCCTTCGTAGAATTGATGAGCCGCGCATAAAAGTAAATGCTCACGCATAAGGCGCGGCTCACTATGGATAAGCGCCATCACATCCTGCAACTGATCGCGGTAGCCAAACGCTCCTCCTGATTGGTAATAACCACTACGCGCCCATAGACGGCAAGCCAAAGTTTGATAAAGCAACCATCCATTGGCCAACACATTGAGCGATTCATCTGGTGTTTCCACCCGCACCGCGCCAAGAGTACGTGTCCAGTACCCGGACACGGCTTCCAACGCATCATGTGCCCCCGCAGATCCACAGAAACGCTGCACCAGATTACGGGCATCCTCAACACCATGCCCAACGCCAAGTGTAAAAACAATTTCCTTCTCTTCTCCGTTAGCTAAATCAAACGGGACCTGAATCGCGGCACAAGGGTCTAATGCCGCCCCCACTTTACCGGAAAGATGCGTTCGCGACAACGCGGCTGGATTTTGAATAGACCCGTTACGCCCAATAAACTCCGTACGATCTCCGCTTATCGTTCTACCCATATCATCCACAGAGAAAAAGGCGATAGTTTCAGAAAATTCCGTATTGTACGGATTGCGCGCGTAAAGCGCGCCGTTCAAAGAATCAACTTCAGTACTTACATGCATAACTGTTTTTGACCGCATATCTCCCAAAACCCATTCCACATAACCTGTGGCAGAAAGTCGACGGGTCCAGCCTGATATATTGCGTATTTTAAGAACAGAAAACTTTACCGAAGCGTCCACGGACACATAAACCCGCAATTCCGAATGAATGCCTCCCTCATCATGCTCAAACACACTATAACCGAATCCATGACGGCTGGTGTAAGGCTGCCCTGAACGACTGGGCATAGGCGTTGGTGACCAGAAACGTCCTGTCTCTTCATCACGCAAATAAAAAGCTTCTCCAGCCAAATCGTTGACTGGGTCATTATTCCAGGGTGTCAGCCGAAATTCATGGGCATTCTCGCACCACGTATACGCAAGGCCATTCTCTGAAACAATAGTGCCAAAATGAGCATTTGCTAACACATTCACCCACGGCTCCGGAGTCACCTGGCCCGGCGAAAGTTCAATGACATACTCACATCCGTCAGGAGAAAAACCTCCTAATCCATTAAAAAAAACTAAATCATTCCGGGACACACTAGCGGTAGATGTAAATTCTGGACGATACGTTTTAACCGAAGCAAACCGCGCAACTGGAACTTCTACAGGATTACAACGCCTAATTTGACTTGCTAATGTTCCCCTACGGTCTGAAATAATGGCTCTTGCGGCCGACTGAAGTAGAATACGTTCCTCATTAGAGATTTGTTCGGCTGGCCTCACGAATATCTCACCGGAATTATGAGATACCTTCCCCTGAACGCTCGCACTAATCAATCCCATAATTTGTTCTTGAAGTAACTGTTGATAACCAGAAAGAGCTTCATTCCAGATCACCAAGTCAACCGCCAGGCCTTTTAATCGCCAATACGCATGGGCCTGCACCATCTGACGAACCAATTCAATATTAGCGGAATCTCCAATTTGAAGGACCACGATCGGTAAATCGCCGGAAATGGCATATCCCCATAAACCGCTTTGCCCGCGGCGATTCTGTAGAAGAACACTAGCTTCAGCGCGCAGCGAAGAATGGGCATAAATAATAGAATTGGCAAGATGTCCATACAGTTGAGCATCCGTCTCTGTAGCATTGATCTGCCGCAAAACCACCTGGCTATGTGTCCATGACAGCTCAAAAACGCGATCCGCGATCCGCTGGTCATGATATTTCTCAATAAGAATTAAACCTTTCTCGCGCGTTTCGCAAATGCCGAAAACCATGTCAATGGTGACTGTCTGTTCCGGCTCAAGGACAATCTTACTACGGATTACCGCTACAGGATCCAGCACAGCCCCCTGGCTCCCTGAAAGCGCTATTGAATTGCTCATCGCATAAGGTTCAATAATACTATAGCCGCGCCCGATAAACTGCATACGATCCGTTTCATAAGAAACTTTTTGGATCTCAGCTCCATGCACCGCCATTAAATGAAACATCCATGGCGCATGCTCGTCAATGGAACGAGGGCGCCGGGAACAGAAGATCGCCTGCCGCCGCTTGATAATTTCAGTGTGGACAAAAAGATTACTAAACATGGGGTGCAAAACATCTGCAGCTTGAGATGCCAGTACCACTTCCGTATAACTAGTCACATCGATCACTCGCCTAACCCGAGAACGGTTAGTAATACGCGCTCTTCGTATTTCAATATCATCTTCCGGTGAAACAACAATCTCAGTATGTGTATCTAAATCATAATCGCGGCGGCGGAATTCCGCGCGCCCTTCTGAAAAAATCGCTTCATAATTCTCCGGCCGTTGAAGCGTCGGTTGGTAGGCGGTTGACCAAAACTTGCCGCTCTCCATGTCGCGAATATAACAAAACACTCCCCAGTTATCGCAAGTGGTATCTTCACGCCAACGGGTGACGGCAATGTCCTTCCAACGGCTATAGCCTCCTCCAGCGTTTGTAACTACGACGTGATACCTACCGTTAGATAATAACTGTACCTCTGGAATTAAAGTATTAGGGCTTTTTAGTACGCGGATCGGCGCTTGCGCGTCGCTGGAAAGCGTACGGATATTGGATAATTCATTAATATGGACATAAAATGGGATGCTCTTTGGAACTCTCTCCTGAAGCAATAACATGGTTGCTTGGAAAAACGGATCTGACTTGAATCGTTTTTGCATGGGACGATCTAACAATAAATAGGCCAGTGAAAGAAAGCTCATGCCTTGGTGATGCGCTAGAAATGAGCGCAGTACCGTATTCGATTTACCATGCTGTTGGCGTGAGGGAGTATAATCAACAGCTTCATACAAACCATATTTTCCCATCAACCCTTCGGCTTCAAGCCGCTGCAAATTAAGACAGGCCTGATCAGGAGCCACCATTAACGCCAACACGGATGCATATGGCGCGATGACCAAATCCTCTGTCAATCCGCGCTTAAGCCCCAATCCAGGCACGCCAAACGCGCGGTACTGATAACTAAGTCCAGCGTCGATGGTATTATAACCTGATTCCGAAATACCCCAGGCGACCCCATGATGTTTTCCATATTCAATTTGTCTTTCCACCGCCGCAAGGCATGTTTGCTCAAGCAGCGTATTTTCGTAAGTTGGCATTACAATAAGTGGCATCAAATATTCAAACATTGAACCGCTCCACGATAAAAGAATCTGTTTCCCGCCAATAGCCGTAAGCAAACGCCCAAGGGCAAACCAGCTTTCTTGAGGCAACTGTCCCTGAGCAATCGCTGTGAAATAACATAATCTCGCTTCCGACGCCAAAAGATCATAAAAACTTGAGTCTAATTTACGTTCCTCCACGTAGTATCCAACAGACAACAAATGGCGCGTTGGGTCATAAAGAAAATCATACTCCACCTGGGCAAAATCGCTGGATTGTTGGGCAAGGCGTTCTATATCCGCAATCCGTTTATGCGCGCGGACACCAGCTTCGCCATCAACCTTAGACAGTTCACGCAGCGTCGGAATAACCGTAATAACGGAAATATCTTCAGGAACAAGAAATCTCAGATCATTGAGAGCATCGCGGCATTGCCGGACAAAAGCATGAGCCCACTCTGTCGCTTCGATCTCGGAAGTAAGAAAAAGTTTACCGATGAGTTCTTCGGCATATTGAATCAGCTGTTCAAGACATAGGCGTGCCTGCTCAAACGTGGTTGGCCTCAATTCACAAGCAGACTCAAGGCCTTTTTGCAGCTGCTCGATCACGATTAAATTTACATCTTCTATCAAATCCATCAAAACCGTAAGTGTGTCCCTTAACCCCTCAAACAATCGCGCCCCCAGGATGTTATCATCGCTAAGCCCCAACAATCCCGGCCGTAATGTCAAAAGATGGCTTGCCAGGTTACCGCTATCCACTGTCGATATGTAGATGGGAAGAAGCGGCTGCAAAGACTGCGTATCATACCAATTATAAAAATGCCCTCGATGCCGCTTCAAACCTTCCATCGCGCGAAAGGTATTCTGAGTACGTTCAATCAGCGTTCCAGCCGTAATGTAGCCGAAATCATACGCTGACAAATTTGCCAAAAGTGCCAGGCCTATATTGGTAGGAGATGTGCGATGCGCGGTCTTGACACCGCGATTTTCCTGATAGTTATCAGGAGGTAACCAGTGGTTTTCGGGGCCGACAAATGTCTCAAAAAAATCCCAAATCTTTCGCGAAAGTTTTCGTAGAAAAATAAACTGCACAGAGCTAAGTTTTGTTTCTCGCCGCGTCAATGGACGGCTGATCCACCAGGCTAGCGCCGGTGACACAACCCATAACAATAGAATTGGCCCAGCCACCGCCAAGGCTAATGGATCTAATACTGCCAAATAAATAAACACAAGCGCCGCAGTCACAGGAGCGATCCACATTAAACGGAACGAACCAATTAAATCCGTACGGCACCCAACCTTATCCGTTGATAAATTCCATTCCAGAAGCCCTTTGTGGGTTATAAACATCCGTACTGCGGTGCGCGCAATCGCATCCAAGCTAAAGAATGCCTCATATGGTAGGCACGCGAGTATAAAAAACCTTTGAGCAAAACGCCAAACCATCGAATGCATAACCGTCTTTAAATGCTGCTCAAATAAAACATCTTTCGAATTATGAAACACGTCTAAAACAGAAATGATCAACGGCGGAAAAAATATAATTCCAATGGCCACCCACGTCCAAAACCACGGCGATGACAAAAACGCCCACCCCATCAATAAAATGATTATTAATGCCCCTGGCACAAGACTGCGCCGTAAATTATCAAGAAGTTTCCACTGAGATAAAATGGACAAAGTATTTTTCTGCTTACGGCCATCGGATGCCGGAACCTTTGAACATAACCATCCTGATAATTGCCAATCCCCTCGCATCCAACGGTGCCGGCGCAAAACATCCGCGCTGTAACAAAAAGGATGTTCTTCATACAACTCCACATCACTTAACAGGCCCGAACGCGCGTAACACCCTTCCCAAAGATCATGGCTAAGGATTTTGCCATCGGGGAAACGCCCTTTTAACGCTCGTTCAAATACATCCAAATCATAAATCCCTTTGCCAATAAATGAGCCTTCCTCAAACACATCCTGGTAAACATCGGAAACCGTACGGGTATAGGGGTCTATCCCCGGCTCACCCCCATATAAACGCGCGTAATAGGAACGATTCGCTCCCGGCAGGCTCACACTCACCCGCGGCTGAAGAATACCATAACCTTCACAAACACATTGCTTACTTTCGTCGTAGCGGGCTCGATTCAATGGGTGCGCCATAGTTTCTACAAGGTGTCGGGCGGAATCACGTGGTAACTGCGTATCTGTATCCAATGTAATGATATACTTTACATTTGTCAAAACCTCGATTTCACCAACGATGAGTAAAAAATTTTCCCTGGGCCCTCCACGCAAAAGCCAATTTAAATCCGCCAATTTTCCTCGCTTACGTTCGTAACCCATCCAAATTTTTTCTTGAGGATTCCAACGCCGCGGGCGGTGGAAAAGAAAAAAAATGTCCCGCTTCCCCTTCCTATATTTCGCGTTAAGCTCTTCAACTTTTTCTTGAACCAGCCTTAACAACGATGCGTCCTCAGGCAATACTTCCTGGCGCGCATCCGGAAAATCAGTCAATAAACCAAAAAACAAATGTTCATCACGATTAGCCAGGTACCTCACTTCCAATGCCTCAATAAGGCTCGCTATGTTCTGTTGGCTAGTGATCACGGTTGGAACAACCGTTAAGGTAAGAAATTCTGATGGAATTCCTCGAGAAAAATCCATACGTGGCAGCGAATGAGGCGTTACGATAGACATTGTCAGGCAGTTGACCAGCTCTAAAGCCAATTGGCTAACGGCAATGATTAAAAAAACACCAAAAATAATAACCTCCCAAGAAAAAACATTTTTGGTATTTGGATTTGCCGACAGAACACCCGCTAAAAGAAATGTGATCAAAGCAATAGCTCCCAGATACAACAACAATGAAAAACGTTTCGCAATTTTATATAAAATCTCTAAGGCAGAAAAATGTGCCCGTGCGGCTCGTTCAAGCTGGGCAAGCCCCTTGTCAATTAAATAGAAGCCAACATGGGCCTTTCGATCGTTGGCGCCATTTTTCCCAACAGCCTCACCTGCCAATTGAATCGCTTTTTGCGCCACTTCACCTTCAAAAAGCTTACTACTTCTGCCAATTTTCTCAATAACATGGCGGTAACGATCCCTCGTGGCAAAATCCATCTGAAGATAAAATCCACCGGGATCGGCACTCAGTCTCTGCTCGACAACGCTCATTGTCTCAACGAATTCACGCCAATCCATGGCTCCCAGCAAACGGAGGCTGCCAATGCTATTGCTGATAGAAACCTGATCAGCCGCCTGATCCTGATTCCACAAATGAACCAACTGCTCAATCGTCAATCCCGCCTCAGAAAGCCACTGGTTAATCCAGGTAAGCGGCAATGCCAAGGATAGACTCTGCCCCTGTAGGCGGCGCGCCAGCTCAGCGACAAACGCGCTCGACATAGGAGGTTTTGACCGTGCCATATCTGCGACTACCAGGATCAAACTTTTAGGATCTCTCTCAGCAATTACAGCCATCTGATCCGCCCAAAAATTAGCCAAATCTTGATCAGTCCTTCCGGCAGCAATGCGGATGGCAACACGTCGAAGGTTTTCGATCAGGGCAAGGCGCAACATAATCGGAATAGCCCACAATTCACCCAAATTTAGAACTATGACTTTCTGATAAGACACCATAAAACTGCTAAGAATTTCCGGATCCACCCGTCCATCGCCATGCGCAATCAGCTCCAAAGCAATGTCATATACGCGTGGAAGGCCGGCCGATGGGCCATTTATTAAAAGCGGCAGTTGCCGATGATAACTCTTCGGTAAATGCCGCTTTGCTGTACGGATTTGTTCTTCAATCAAATAAAAATTATCGAGCAACCATTCCCCAGCCGGCGTAATCAAACGCTTTGCCTTAACCGCCACAGTCAGCAGGGTTTGGGTTTTAAGCAAAACAAATTCATTTTCTGTTAACCTGTTCAGAAGCAATTGGGAAGCACGTTCCTTAGTTAATTTATGCGAACCCGCCAGCATTTTTCCATGCTGTTTCATCTGTCCGCTACTAAATAATTCTGAACGTAATGGGGACTCCTCAGGCGTGTTTTTTTTCACTAAAAGTTTACCACGCAGGCACGCATACAAACTTAAAAAAAACAAGAAGATCTTCTTTGGCGATAATTTTCTGCGATTTTCAGCGGTTAGTAGACATATATGTACTTTCCTATACCATAAAGTAATTTTTGTTATAATTCTCTTCAAATTAAAATCTCCTGCCGGTAAGAAAAACAATGCGGGATAAATTCATGGCTTAATTTTTAATGCCTTTCTCATCTTACGCCTCCTTTATTGAATCAAAAACTTTCTTTAACTGCTGTTCCACCTGAAATGCTAACTGTTTTAAATTTTCATTATTAATCTCTCCCATTACCGCTGTGGGCTTGATAATCGAAATCACCGTTTTATCGCCTTTTTCATAAACTATGACATTACAGGGAAGCATTAGCCCTATATTTTCTTCAGCGAGGATTGCCTTATGGGCATTTGCGGGATTACAGGCACCGAGGATTACATACTTATTAAAATCAATACCCAGCTTTTCTTTGAATTTTTCTTTAATATCTATCTTAGTTAGAATTCCGAAACCTTCCTTTTTCAAGGCTTCGTTAACCATTTCTACTGCCCTTTCAAAAGGCATAACCAATTCTTTTGTAAAACCATAATTCATCAGATACTCACCCCCTTTAAAATTATTTTGCATGGATATTAAGCTTACTACAGGCGAGTCGTGAACGAACGATTATCTATTGGACAGCTTGATAATCACGACGACCAGTAGGACCATAACCAGTACTCCGATCACCGTCCAAATCCAGATCCCACCCCCCATCCATCCATCTGCATGATTCATCATCCCCCCCTCTCACCATTCAAGATCTGTTTGAAGAAATATCTGATGAGTAAACTCTTTGGACACTGTCGCTGGAATCTGATACCCTATACCAATTACTATATTTCTGTTGATTCGGTACTTCAGGCCCCCAATCATAGAATTCTGTGGTTTGCTACCGTTAGCCGCGGCCAAGATGAACTCGACGACCGGAAATAAACGTTGGCCAATCTTGCTTACCAATGATACGCTCCCTTCTAAGGCCTCTTCCTCGGGGCTATACTCCAATGATTGATTCAATTCAAGTATATGGGTTGACCACATAGTAGAGAACCCAACCAACCCATACGTGTGTCGTTCATCCTTATGGGTCGGAATTTCCACCTCTGCGAAAGGTGAAAATCCGCTCATCCCGTCCCGGCTTTGAATGGCGGCATATTGTAACATAATCTCGGTGTGGGCATTGTTTGAAACCCGGTCATTCCTAATGTGTAACCCTATTCTGTCCACTAACCCAGCTTCCAGATGGAATCCGAAATCACCACGGGTATGCCCCTCCTCACGAGTGGCTACGCCGCTGAGGCGCAGCGCGTAATGGCCCACAGGATCTGGCAGCCCCATATGGGTAAAGAAAGGATGAACGATATCCATTTCCTTCATCGTATCGCTACTCTGGCAGAATGCAGGTTGAAAGAACACTGCAATCACCAATAGGCACAACAACGCAAGCAATGATATCCTGTTTCCCGATTGCAGCAGGTACAACTTGTACTCTGAATGTTGGGACATGTTAAACTGCCTTTTTTTAGATATTATTCAATGATCAGCTTCCCCTTCATGTTATGGTGGCCAAGGCCGCAAAAAACCGAACAGCGAAAAATATACTCTCCCCTTTTATCAGCAATAAACTCTATAATACTTTTTTTACCCGGCTTAATCTTTTCATTTACTCTAAAATTGGAAAGGGCAAAACCATGAGTAACATCCAAACTCTGAGCTATAATTTTTACTTTATCGGCTTGATTTACTTTTATAGTATCCGGCAAGAAAACAAAACGTTTTGCTTTTAGATAAATAATCTTGTCCGGCCCGCCGACATCAAAACCAGCTTCTTTCCAAGCAACAATACCTCCTTTTAAATTGTAAACTTCTGCATAACCCATATCCGCTAATTCCTGAGCAGCCTGAGTGCTCATACTAGATGTACGGCAATAGACAACAATCTTCGTATCTTTTGGGGGTAATTTATCTTTATTCTCTGAGATTACATTATAAGGAATAAAATCATCGGTTCCCTGAATATGTTTCTGTTCCGGAATATGCACATCAATTAGGATAAAATCCTTCGGGCCGCCCAACATCTGCTTAAGATCTTCAGAAGAAATATCTTTAACGCTGCTCTCGGCTGCGAAAGCAAAGCCAACTGCTAATAAACTCAAGATCGCACTCATAAATGTTTTCTTCATTTTTCACCTCCATAATTAAAATGACTTACTTTAATACACTTTGCGCCTACAGCCGTAATTATTGCGCCATTTTCATCTTTTGCTTCGGCTTTTGTGTGGATTATCTTGTACTATACAAAGATACGGATATTTTATGAATTGGCTAATTATCCTTTTTTCTGACTTTTTTCCACCTCTAAAAAATCCCCTAAGAACACGTCACACTGCTTCTTCACCATCCAAAATAAAAATTTGGTTATTCTCAGATAACATTTCACCGCCATCCTTAATGTACAAATTTTCTAGCTTCATAGTGTGATTATAGAAGCGGCAGGAATTAAATCAATTATACGCAGGTATCATAGCGTGTTAATGCTCACCCTGGTATAATAGCTTCTTTATACTATTTAAGATTATTTTTTATTCCGTTATTTTCGTAGTATTAACACCGCCTTCGGAATTGATAGGCTCTAGAAATTCATATGATGGTTGAGCATAAACCTTATTTTTATGGTATTGCACTAACTTACCGTCAAGAAAAAATACTTTTAAATAGCTGATACCCAATGCATTCATTTTCTCTATCTTGGGCATATTAGCATTAGGATATTCCCAAACCTCATATTCTTTATTGCCTATTGCCATCGTACTTATTTTTTGCGGCTTCCCAATCCTGCGGGACACCTCTTCTTTAGGCATTCCATACATTAAACCCGTATGTTCTTCTTGGCCCAAATTTTGAAAAACAAAACCACATCCCGATAACGCCATCAAGAAGAAAAAAACTGTTATATTTTTCACATCTAACCTCCTGCATTGTGCCTAGTGGGCCACTGGGGCCGGGATATTTATCCATATATTAAGCCCCTTTCTTATAACCGATGCTTAGCCTAAATAAATTTCTTTCAACTCATGCAACAATTTATGAAATTCTTCGTGCCTACCAAGCCCTATGCGTTCAACTTCCAGCTTTTCAAACCCTTCTTCAAGCTCAGCCTGCTTTGCTCGTAATAAAACTTTATCGGCCATGGGAAAAAGTATACTTTCTTCCTTATCCATATGCTTAATAAGAAGATCGATATAATTATTTACATTCTCTACAATTTTTCCAGATGCCTTGGAATCACCATTTTTTAATTTATCAAACGCTTCATTCATGCCTTTAATATACCTTCGGGCCTGCGTGTGTTCCATAAACGTAAATTTGATTACACTTTTCTCTTTAGGAACTCCTGCTTCTATCATCGCAGGCATAAGCAGCCCCTCAACAAAGTTCCGCCGATCGCAGCATTACTCCAAATAGCCGATTCGCTATCTCCATGCTCTCCCAGGATATAGGCATGGACATTACTAACCTAACAAAACAGATAATTCTGTAGCATGTTCTTGTTCATCAAGAATAATATGACGGACCTCATGTTCCAAAGTTTCAAAAACATAGGGTAAAGCATCTTTATCCTCAACTATTTTATTATAAATAGTTTTATAAAAATCAATTGCCGTCTTTTCGTCTTTTAGATTTACTTCAAGGATCTGGGTTATCTCTTTAGCCTTATGCGTCGGAGAGATGCCCATCGAAGGCTCTGCCTCTAAATAATTTCCGATCATATTGCGGAACATTCCTTCATGTTTAGCCTCATCTGAGGCGATCTCTTTCAACCGTTCAATAATTCCATCTGCATTGAGGCCCTTAACCAATTCTACATGCGTTAGATACTGAATCCGAGCCGCATGTTCCAACTCCAAAGCTTGATTTAACATCTTAATTAGCTGATTTTTACTGTCTTGCATTCCTGCCTCCTTTGTAGTTTTTTTAATGGTTGTGCGATAAACATTTTATCAAAACCTTACCCCGGCAATCTTTTCCGCCTTAAGAAAAGACAACAGATCAGCGTTGAGTTGTTCCTTGTGCGTGGCGGTCAGGCCATGGGGTGCGCCTTTATATACCTTCAGGGCCGAATTTTTAACGAGTTTCGAAGAGGCCAGAGCTGCAGCGCCAATCGGCACAATCTGATCGTCATCACCGTGAATGATAAGCGTCGGCACATCGAACTTTTTAAGATCCTCAGTAAAGTCCGTTTCGGAGAACGCTTTGATACAGTCGAAAGTATTCTTATGGCCAGCCTGCATCCCTTGTAGCCAAAACCAGTCAATCATACCCTGTGAAATCTTAGCACCCTTCCGGTTGAAGCCAAAAAACGGGCCGCTTGCGAGATCCTGGTAGAGTTTAGAACGGTCGGCAATTGAACTGGCGCGAATACCGTCAAACACTTCAATCGAAAGGCCGCCGAGATTGGCAGCGGTCTTAAGCATTAACGGCGGGACAGCCGAAATCAGCGCAACTTTAGCCAAACGCTTCGTGCCGTAGCGCCCGATGTAACGCGCGACTTCGCCGCCTCCTGCGGAAAAGCCAATCAGGAAGATATTCTTCAGGCCCAGCGCATCCAACAGGATTGCCAGGTCATCGGCGTAAGTGTTCATTTCGTTTCCATCCCAGGGCTGACTAGACCGGCCGTGTCCGCGACGGTCATAGGCGATACAGCGATAACCATTAGAAGCCAAAAAAAGCATTTGATCCTCCCAACTATCCGAACTCAACGGCCATCCGTGACTGAACACGACGGGTAGGCCAGAGCCCCAGTCTTTGTAATAGATTTGTGTGCCGTCTTTGGTAGTAATCATGCTCATGTTATGCTCTCCTCAGTAATTTTTATGATTGAACACATTGTTTCGTATCTTTTCCACATATGCACCGTGTCCCATTTCTGCAAATGCCTTGCCGGGAAGCAAAATGATCATCGCGAATACGGCTATTCCTTTAAAGTTTGTGGCGATTAAATCGCTTTCCTGCCGCTAAGAACACGCAGAACAACAACGATAATAGCGATGACGAGCAAAGCGTGGATAAACCCGCCCATGGTGTATGACGTAACCAACCCTAGCAACCAAAGCACAATTAGAATAACTGCGACTGTGTATAACATAGCTGGCCTCCTTTTTAAAAATAGCTTAACGCTAACTCATTTTTATTATCCTTTGAAACCGAAGATTTTTACACGGATGTATCTTGTTCAGCTTTACAGTATACCCAATTTCTTCTTTATATCATTTAGAACTGGGGAGCCCTGAGCTGTAGCTGGCAGGTAAATCGTCCCATTAGAAAAATCAACCACGTAAGCAATGATACCCGGAACTAAAAAAAACAATAAACCAATTCCGTCTAACGCTACAATCCCTACATCAATCCTTCCTCCTCTCTGTCCTTTGCGTTCAGGATACATAAGAGTCCCGCACCCTGCCAACTGAACAATTAAAACAGCACAGATTAAAACATATAACGTTTTCATTAGTTTTTTGAGCATAATCCCTCCTTTTTAACGCTAACTCATTTCTATTATCTTTGAGAACCGGAGATTTCTTGCACCGGGCGGTTATCCGGCACAGCGCTAAAAAATTACTATATCTTCATAATAGTATTATAGAAATATTCAAAATGGAATTAATCATACCTAAGTAGTACAGTATAAAAATATTTTATACATAATCTGAATGCTGCACCATTGGCTAATTCCTGTTTTTCCTGACTTTATTCTGCTAAGGTTGGATTATTTTAAGAGGGATTGGCCTATTTTGGCGATAAAGTGGCTTAATTCAGAGAGGCTTTTAAAACAGCTTGCGGTACTGAAAATTTTGCTATGCGGCCAATAAATTCTATGCCCTAAATCTTTACCAGCACGAGAAATAAAAAAGGCTATGATCAGGTTTAATGATCATAGCCTTGCCTCTAATGTATAAATCTATTCTTTCCGATAACCCAGTTTCCAGATGGAATCCGTTATCACCGCGGGGGTATGCCCCCCTCCTCGCGAGTGGCTACGCCGCTTAAGCCGCAGCGCGTAATGGCCGACAATATCCGGCATACCCACTTGAAACCTGAAACTAGAAACTCAACTATTCTTCCGCCAATAATATTTCTTCATCCTTCTCCGGGATATAGGCATTAATCCCTTTTTGAATTAAAGTATCATATATAGCCTGAGACTGATCTTCGTCTCCATGCACCAGGAATACGCGATTAAGCGGCAACGCTTGCGAAACAAAATCAAAAAGTTCATTCTTATCCGCGTGGCCTGATAAAGCGTTGATCACAACTACCTCAGCGTTTAATTCATATTCCACCCCGAAGATCCGCACGATACGCGTTTTTTCGACAATTTTTTTGCCGAGGGTGTTCTTTGCCATATACCCGACAATCAACACAGTATTCCTGGATTCTTCAATATTATTCTGCAAATGATGCAATATCCTGCCTGATTCACACATCCCGCTTCCGGCTATAATAACCATCGGGCGCTTATCAATATTAAGGCTTTTAGATTCATTCCTGTCCGCAACAAACCTGAGGTTCAAAAATTCAAAAGGGCTCTCTCCCCGCTCAATCGCCTGGGTCGTATGATGATTCATATATTTAGTATGATTTGTAAACGTTTCGGTAACATGTGTTGCCAAAGGGCTGTCAACATAAACAGGAATTAAAGGGATAGCTTTTTCTTTCAACAATTCATTCAATAAATAAATCACTTCCTGCGTACGTTCTAGGCTAAACGCCGGAATAAGTATTTTTCCGCCGCGTTCAACGGTACGGTTAATAACCTCTTTTAGCTTTGTTTTTGCCTCTTCGATAGGCGCATGGTCCCGGCCGCCGTAAGTACTTTCTAAAATCAAATAATCCAGATCCTTCGGCACAACAGGATTATCAAGCATAGGCAGATTTTTCCTGCCCAAATCCACCGCGTATCCTAAGCGTATATTACGCCCCTGGTCTTTCATATCCAAAACTATTATACTGGAACCCAATATATGCCCGGCATTGTATAAAGTTACAAAAATATTTTTTGCGGCAATAAACTTCTTGTTATACGGCAAAGGATGAAAGCGCTTTATGGTTTTACGCACATCCCCTTCGTTATAAAGAGGCTCTTTTAAGCCGGCCCCCAGCCTTCTATTGATCTTATTCACATACCTGATATCTTCCTGCTGCACCTTAGCTGAATCATCAAGCATAAGCCGGCATAAATCCTTTGTAGCATGAGTCGCGTATATTTTACAGCGCATACCTCTTTTTACTAAACTGGGAATATTGCCGCAATGGTCTATATGCGCGTGAGATAAAAGTAACGCGTTGATCTTTTGCGGATTATAATGAAAAGTGGTATTGACCCGGTAAAATTCTTCACGATGCCCCTGGAACAACCCCGCGTCAAGCAAAACCTGAGCTTTATCCAAAGAAACCAGGTGGTTTGAGCCGGTAACCGTCCTTGTCCCGCCTAAAAACTTGATTTTTATTGCCATACGTTTAACTGCGGCCCGCTTTGGCGGGGCGCCCTATTTTTAACGCTGCTATAATAATCAATATAAGGTATATAAAACTAAAAAGAAAAACAGCTTTATTCGCCAGAAGATATTCCGTCAGCACATTTACCATAGCCTGGGGATTATAAAATATACTTTTACCTACGCCGGCAAATATAAACTGCAGCCAGAATATCCGTAAAGGAGAGCCTATTAACACCGCAAGCAGGTATTTTTTAAAAGGAATATGCGTCAATCCCGCCGCCATATCCATAAAACGAAAAGGAAAAAGCGGCGCCAAGCGGAACATTACAAGCCAGAAAAAGCCGGAGCGCGCCAATTTTTTCTCAAATCCGGCAAGGCTCATTCCCGCCTTTTTTTCTACAAATCCCCTGCCTAAATAACGGCTTAAAAAAAACAGTAAAAACGCATTTAAAGTCTCGGCAACAAAAACAAATATCGTGCTTATATACGCCCCGAACAAAACCGCGGCCACCACTCTAAACACATCCTTAGAAAACCAGATAAAAAAAGTAACGACAACATAGGAAAAAACAAATATCAGCGCGCTGTATAAAACCGGTATCTTTACAAAAAAAGATTCCAAAGTATCCGGCGCTATATGAAAATACCCGCCTAAGAACCAAAATAAAACGAGCGCGGCAATAAAAATCAAAAATTTAACTTTATCCTGATTTCCCGGCTTATTTAGCATAATTATGATTCTTTCGTAATTGTTGTGGAACTAATATGGCGATGACGGAACAATCAGCTTTGGAGTGAATGTCAATTTTAGCCAATGGAGCTTGAGTGGCGAGGGAATCTTATTGGAGCGAAGCGACAACAATAAGACGGCGAGGATGTTCGAGTCTCGCCGCCAGAGGCGGCGGGACGAGTTCCGCAGCCGCCGAGCCGCGAAAGATCATTGGCGTTTCCGCCACAAGGCTTAGCGGACCCGCCACGATTTGTGGCGGGAAAAAATTGACTTTGAACGAAAAAGCCGATTGTTTCGCTAAATAAAGCCATTTTAACAGTTCTCTTTAAACTTTCATTCCTCTTATGTATCGTAAGTAGAATAATAATACGGTGTGAACGCCTTAAATTCGGCGGCGCAAGTATCTACTAATTTAAACGCGGGCTTGATATCCAAAGATTTACGCAAAGCAGAAACCTCTTCTTCTTTTTTACCTAATAAACCGGCTATCTGTATATCGCTAAATCCGTACTTTTTAGCCGCCAGCAATAATTCCCTGCTAAAGTTATCTTTATTCCCGGCGATTTCTCTTTCCAATTCAATGATCTCTTTTATATTATGCAAAAACCACTTGTCAATTTTTGTAAGTTCATGGATCTTTTCCATGGCTATACCGGCCCTGAAAGCGTCCCCGATATAAAATATCCGCTCGGCGGTAGGAAACCTTAACATCTTATAAATCTTCTCCTGCGCGCCGTTATCTATCGCGGATTCCGCGATATTTTTAAACAACACGCTCGTAAGCCCGGATTTTTTAATCTCAAGCGAACGCAGCCCCTTCTGCAGCGCTTCTTTAAAAGTCCTGCCTATTGCCATCGTTTCCCCAATTGACTTCATTGAAACGGTTAATACCGGGTCGGCAAGAGGAAATTTTTCAAATGTAAACCGTGGGATCTTCACCACGCAATAATCAATAGACGGTTCAAAACAAGCGGGCGTTTCTTTGGTGATATCATTGGATATCTCATCCAAAGTATACCCTACGGCTAATTTAGCGGCGATCTTGGCGATAGGAAATCCCGTTGCCTTGGAAGCAAGAGCGGAACTGCGTGAAACACGCGGGTTCATTTCAATAACGACCATCCTGCCTGTTTGCGGATTAACCGCGAATTGAATATTTGACCCGCCGGTTTCCACGCCAATCTCTCTGATACAGGCGATCGCGGCGTTGCGCATTAACTGATATTCCTTATCGGTCAATGTCTGCGCCGGCGCCACAGTAATACTATCGCCGGTATGCACGCCCATCGGGTCAAGATTTTCAATAGAACAGATTATTACTACATTATCCTTTAAATCCCGCATTACTTCCAATTCAAACTCTTTCCATCCGATAACCGACTCTTCAATTAAGATTTCACTGATCATGCTGGCATCAAGCCCGATCTTAGCTAACTCCTTAAATTCTTCAATATTATACGCGACGCTGCCGCCTGTGCCGCCCAATGTAAAACTGGAGCGGATAATAACCGGAAAACCTATTTTTTGGGCAATATCGCTTGCCTCATCCAAATTATACGCTTTATCGCTTTTAGGCAGGTCCAGCCCTATTTTAAGCATTGCCTGCTTAAACAAATACCTGTCTTCAGCTTTTTTTATCGATTTAATATTAGCGCCGATAATCTCAACCCCATACTTTTTTAATACGCCCTTCTCAGCCAACCCCACAACGGTATTTAACGCGGTCTGGCCCCCTAAAGTCGGTAAAACAGCGTCCGGCTTTTCCTTGGCGATAATTTTAGCTACTATCTCTACGGTTATCGGCTCAATATAAGTCTTATCCGCCATTTTAGGGTCAGTCATGATCGTAGCCGGGTTTGAATTCACCAAAACAACTTTAAACCCCTCCTCTTTCAAAACCTGGCAAGCCTGAGTCCCGGAATAATCAAATTCGCAGCCCTGCCCTATTACGATAGGCCCTGAACCGATAATTAAAATCTTTTTAATATCTTTACGCTTAGGCATTTCTTCTCTTACTTTTTTTCATCAAATTAATAAACTCTTCAAAAATATACATCGCGTCATGCGGCCCCGGGGATGCCTCCGGATGGAACTGCAATGAAAAAACAGGCAATTTTTTATGCCTTATCCCTTCTAATGTATTATCATTTAAATTTATATGCGTTATTTCTATATCTTTTTTATTCAAAGAATCTATATCCACGCAAAACCCGTGATTTTGGGCGGTAATAAAAACCCTGCCTGTTTTTAAATCTTTTACCGGGTGGTTCCCACCATGATGGCCGAATTTAAGTTTATAAGTCCTGCCGCCCAAAGCAAGTGCCAGTATCTGCTGGCCCAAACAGATCCCAAAGATAGGGATTCGCCCGATCAACTCCCTGATTGTTTTTATTACATAAACGGCTGCTTCCGGGTCACCCGGCCCGTTAGAAAGCAGGATCCCATCGGGTTTCATATCCAATATTTCCTCACTCGATGTTTTCGCGGGCACAACCGTTACTTTACAGTTATTCTTTGCCAACAGCCTTAAAGTATTGAATTTTATGCCGCAATCTATAACCACCACTTTAAACCCGCCTTCTTTACTCCATTCATAAGGTTTTAAACAGGCAACTTCCTTTACCAAATCCACCCCAACTAAACCGCGGGATTCTTTTGCCTTTTTTACCAGGCTTTCTTCGCTAAAATCAATTGTGGACAAAACAGCTTTCATCTCGCCGGATTCTCTTATATGAAGCGTAAGCGCGCGGGTATCAATATCTTCTATAGCCACAATACCATTATCTTGCAAATAATCCCCTAACGGCTGCGCGGAGCGCCAATTACTGGAAATCTTACTGTATTCTTTAACTATCAAGCCTTCCGCGAACACGTTTAACGATTCCGCGTCTTCCTTATTTACGCCATAATTGCCTATTAAAGGGTATGTCATAGTTACAATCTGGCCTTTATAAGAAGGGTCGGTAAGTATTTCCTGATATCCCGACATACTGGTATTAAAAACCACTTCCCCGTATCTTTCTCCGGCAGCCCCGAAAGATTTCCCTTTAAAAATTTTACCGTCTTCTAAAGCAAGTATCGCTTCCATTTATATTTATTAAGTAACAAACAAATTGGGAGAGGAAAATTTCCCTTCCGTGGTTAAATTAATCCCCAGCCTTTTAATCCCTACTTCATCTCCCGGCATGGGAATATGGCTCATATGAGCTTCACACCCTTTTAGATCCGCCAGTTTTTTCATCGCTAATTCCGCGGTATGATTAGTGGCCGCGCTTATTGAAAGCGCGATCAAAGTTTCCTCCAGATCCAGGCTTTCAGACTCTTCATTCAAAATACCTTCTTTTAATTTAGATATTTGATTTATGATATGAGGTGAAAGAAGCAATATCTCATCAGGAATTTTAGCAAGGACCTTTAACGCGTTCAGGATCAAGCTGGAAGCCGCGTGCATCAACTTTGAATTTTTGCCGGTTACAATACGGCCGTCCGCCAACTCAAGAGCGGCTCCGCAAAAAACCCCGGCATTATCTTTATTTTTTGCTTCCGCTTCCTCAGCCGCCTTTAAAGCCACCTGAACTACTTTTCTGTCTGTAATTTTAACCCCAAGCTCTTCCATTAACAAAAGGGCCCTATTGACTGTCTCCTTTTTCTCTATGCCCAAACTATACTCGGTATTATACCGGAAATACCTTCGGATTAATTCCTGGCGCGCCGCTTCTTTAACCACCTCATCATCGACTATTCCAAATCCTACCCGGTTAACCCCCATATCCGTAGGAGAATTATAGGTAGGCGAGCCGCTCTGTTTATCGAATATTTTATTTAACATCAATTTCAAAACAGGAAAACTCTCCACGTCCCGGTTATAATTTATAGCTGTTTCCTTATATTCGCTTAAATGAAACGGGTCCACCAGGTTAAAATCCAGTATATCCGCGGTAGCAGCTTCATAAGCGACATTTACCGGATGTTTAAGCGGCAGGTTCCAGATGGGAAAGGTTTCAAACTTCGCGTAACCGGCGTTTATCCCGCGAATATGCTCCAAATAAAGCTGAGAAAGGCAAGTCGATAATTTTCCGCTGTTAGGGCCGGGGCCGGTAATTACTACAATGGGATTTTTCGTTTCAATATAATCATTTTTCCCGAATCCTTCATCACTTAACACCAAATCCATATTAGCGGGATAATCCTGGATAGGATAATGCAAATAAACCTTTACTCCCCTGCGTTCCAGTTTATTTTTAAATATAAGCGCCGCGGACTGGCCTTGAAACCTCGTTATGACAACGGACAATATACATAGCCCCCACTTCCTCAGGTCATCTATCAATTTTAAGGTAGCCGCGTCATAAGTTATCCCGAAATCCCCCCTTACCCTGCCTTTCTCAATGTCAGTAGCGTAAATGCACAACACAATATCTATTTTATCCTTTAATGATTGCAGCAGCCGCAACTTAACATTGGGATCATAGCCCGGCAGTACCCGCGCGGCATGATAATCAAAACAAAGTTTACCGCCAAATTCAAGGTAAAGTTTATTATTAAACTTCTTTACCCTGTCCAAAATCGCGGCAGTCTGTTCCTTTAAATATTTATCATTATCAAAACCGGTATCTTTCATTTTTTCTCCTTAATAAGGGCATAACTTACGAAACGAGCGTAAGCGAGTGAACGTAAGTTATTTGCCCGAATTAATCCCGCAGCGTGCGTAGGAGATTTCGCAAGAAATCTCCAAGCGCTTACGCAAGGGATATCGTATTCTTGCAAAATCAACCCACCAAGTATAATACAGCGCCTGCCATTTGTAAACCAATTTCCTCTATATGAACTTAAGGTATTCCTTGCCTTCATTAAACGGGTTAAGATACTGTTTTATCTCTATTTCCCCCTTCATCGCCTTTAAATCAAGCATCCCTTTTTTATCTTCCGGTTTTATAACCTCTACTTTCGGCGCGAATATATCCTCTTCATTTTCCTGCCTGACTACAGCAATGCTGCTATCAGTCAGCGAAACAACCGTGCCTATAGGCCAAACACCCATTGTCTTAAAAAATTTATCCAAAAGCTCCGGCTCAAAAGCGGTATTTTTATCTTTAACCATTATGCTGTAAATCAAATCGGGAGAATAATCATCCTTATAACTTCTCTTTTGCGACAAAGCGTCATAGACATCGCATATAGATACAATCAAAGAAATGATATTGGGCCGGCGTGGAATAAACAACCGCGGATAACCTTTCGAATCATACCTTACATGATGTTCAAAAGCTACTAAAACCGGCAGAATCCCTATTTTATCGGTATACCGCAAAAGGATTTCCGTCCCCAACGTAACATGGCTTTTCATTTTTGAAAACTCTTCATCCGTCAACTTGCTGGGTTTATTAATAATCGCGCGTGATATATAAAGCTTACCGATATCATGGAATAACGCGGCAATACCGATTTCCATAACATCGTCCTTTGAAAACCCGAGTTTTGAAGCGAAATGCATTGAAAGAATAGATACATTCAATATATGGGAAAATGTCCTGATATCATACCTCTTGATTGTGGCTAACTTCAAAAGTTCCTGGTATTGCCCGGTTAAACTACCCATTACATTGCCTACGATAAATTTCAGGCTGAAATAATCTATTTCTTCTTTATTCAAAACTTTATCCATTGTGTCGGAAAACTTATCCATAGCTTCATCGTATAAAAGAGAATTCCCGCCATCCTTATCCAGCGCCGCGGCCCCCCCTTGAGGCAGCCCGATTTTACTGACAATTATATGGCTTATCCCCAAAAGCTCCATACACTCCTGCGGCGTTTTATCCTGTTCTTCTTTATGGTTTATTATGAAAACAATAAACTTGTTTAAATCCTCCTTGCGCACCGCGCGCGCGAAAGCGATCTTCTCTATTTTTATCTTCTGAAAATGGCCTATGATCGGCTTAGCCATTTTGCTTAACTCAAAAAAGATCTCTTTTTCAAAAGCCAATTCGTCACCCACAATACCTATAACAATTTCTTCCCTTTCCTTAAAAATATCCTGTAACGCGGTATAAACGGTATCGACAGAAGCCGAAAATTTGGGGTGTTCCACGCCGTAAAGCCTGGCCATATGCAGCGAATATATTAAATCCTTAAACGCGCCTTCAACTTTTTTTATCATCCCATTCCCTTAATAACTTATCGGCTTCCGCCCTGACATTTCTATTCCAGAAAAAACGCCTTTTGCTAAGGCGCTTTAAATAATCCTTAGCGTCAAATAAAGACATCTCTTGCGCGATCATTATATTCTCAATTAAAATCCTGTTTTTACCGCCCCAATGGCTTGGCATTAAAAAAAATTCTTCAAAAATGCCCGGCCTGGATTTTATATCTCTGACCAAAATGCCCAACGCTTCCCTTCTGGTGAACAAATCCCCTTCCTTTAAAATAAGCGACAGAAACTTATTATCCTGTAAAGACAACATCTTCATCGCCTTCAAAATATCATTTTTAATAAGGCTATTTGAAAAACTGTACACGCGCTTAAGTATTTCAATACTAGGCAGGGAATCAATCCTGCCGGCCGCGTCGATGACATCTTTAATAAAATCCATATCAGAAAACTTTTCCCCAAGCTTACCGCAGAAAAGAGCCAGGCTGTCAGGGAAAAATTTAAGGAAAAATTTCAAAACATTATAATTTATCTTATTTTTAGTGAAAATAATATTTATATAAAAATCAGCGCCTTCTAAACTTGCTTGCAGGTTATCAATAAAATACCCTATTCCCTGCGGAGCATGCTCATCCCACATGGCATTTTCAATATAATTAGAAATTAATTTATCCGCCTCGGTAAAAACCGCGCCCAAATCATTAACACCCCGTTTCATATTCAAAATATTAAAAAAATATTTCAAATACTCCAGGTCATTATCCTGTATTGCCTCCTCCCATACCTGCAACAATCTTTCCAGGATTAAACCTGCTTGTTCCAGATCATTCTCCATCTCAAGCAAATTAAGCAAAATATAGCGATAATCCAGCTTCATACTGTTCCGGTCTAATACCCTTTTTTCATCGAAAGTGATGCCTTTAAGGAAACCGTTCAAGGTACTGCGGTAAACTTCAGAAACAACAGGGTCTTCAGGCAAAGAGAACAGCCCTTCTATTTTTTTCTTTATCTTAAAACTATCTGTTATATTCCTATTCTTCAGGCTTTTTTCCGTCAAAACAGCAATTTTTTCGTGGTCGCGGTTTTCTCCCAACTTACAAAGCAGATTAAAACTTAAAGAATCAAAATCCTCATTATGTAAAATCTCCTCGCTTAGGACTGAAGAAATTTCGTTCTCATTCAATTTAGCAAATAAAGATTTAAACTTTTCAACATCTTTCCCTGCAATAACGCTTTTATCCTTAATAATTAACTTAACCATCCCCTTCAGGCATTTCGAGAACTTACTATTATCGTTATGTTTCAAATATTCTAAGAATTTATCGATATTTACCCTCAATCCTTCATTTTTTACTAATTCTTCCGCCTTCAAATGTTTTGTCATATTATCAAAATTATCAGCCAACTCTCCAATCTTGCGCCCATCACCGTTAGCCACCGCGTCTTTAAGCAGATAAACCCAAACATCCGGGCATTCCCCGCCTTCACCTTCTAAAAGCTGGGAATAATCAAGTTCCGTGACAGAAATGCATTTTACATTTTCCCTGGCAAGAATACTTGCCAAGCCGCCTTCCTTAAAAATTTCCCTTTGCGGAGCGGATGATTTACCGAGAAAAATTACCAAATCCTCTAAGCTTACCCCTTTCTTGATCTCTACGCTCATGATCCGGCGTTGATGAAACATATTCGCCAGATCTTCATACCGGGCAACTCCGGAAAACAAATTTCCGTCAACCATCAAAGAATTTGGGGTAACGCCAATTTTAATAGGATCTAAAAAATCAAGGGCGGTATTAACCTTGCTTTGAAACTCCTTAGCCGCTTTTATGAAAGAAGGATGCTCTTTTTTATACAAAGCGGAAATATTAAAAGCAACTTTTAAATTGCTGAAAAAATCTTCTATCGCTTGTTCTTTGGTCATTTATAGGATTCCCAGGTAAGCAGATAATCTTTTACCCATTCAACATCTTTGTCGTCATTTTTGACAAACTGCAGAAATTGCCGAAAATATTTTACCGCCTTGCCTCGGTCAATTAAATACTGCGCGTAAATATAACCCAAATTATAATAAGAATACGAGTCTTCAGGGGACATCTCTATAGCCTTTTCAAATTCTACTATAGCCCTGTCATATTCTTTATTCTTAATGAAAAATACCCCTAAATTATAATGCATGCCGGAAGTTTCTTTCAAAAGCTCCTCATTTTTCTTTACTGCCTCGCTAAACTTTTGCGGCAGGCTGTTTCCCGTCTTCTGCATCGACAAATTATTTTTTTCCAGTTCATTAAGGTATTTATTTTTATACTCCTCTGCCTGCCTGCTTAGCTGTTTCTTTTCCGCTTCAAGTTTAGACTGCAGTTCTTTTGCCTGCGCGTCATCAGGCTGCGATTGCGTTAATAATGCGGTTTCCTGCGTATTGATATCTTCCGCCCTGCGTTCTTTAATTTTTAATTTTTTAGCGGAAAGTTCGTTACCATTGCCCAAGCTATCCCGGCTGGCTTTAAGCAATTTCCTCTCTAATTCTTCCAGTCGATTGAGCTTATTCTTTAACGCTATATTCTCGGCTTTCACCGCTTCTTTTTCCTTTTCAAGAAAAGCCATATTTGCCTTATCCTTTTCCGAAAGGGATTGACTCTCTTTAACTCTCCGGCTGTCAGCCAGCAGCCCCTTCATTTGAGCCAAAAGAGCAGCATAATCTTTCTTTATTAACTCATTTTCCTTCTGCATCTGTTTGACTTCTTTCATAACGGTACCGCTGGTTTCTTCTTTCAACACCGCCTTCGCCTTGTATTCATCTTTTGATTTGGCTGCCATAGATTCGAATTCTTCTATTTTATTTCTTAATTTTAGATTTTCTTTTTTCGCGTTTTCAGCGCCATTACGCTCATTTTCATACGAGGCCTTATATTCATCCCTTGCCTTGGATACCTGCGCTTGCAGGTTTTCAAGCTCTTTAATCTTATCCTGTAATTTTAGACTTTCTTTTTTCGCGTTTTCAGCGCCATTACGCTCGTTTTCATACGAAGCTTTATATTCATCCCTTGCCTTGGATACCTGCGCTTGCAGGCTTTCAAACTCTTTAATCTTATCCTGTAATTTTAGACTTTCTTTTTTCGCGTTTTCAGCGCCATTACGCTCGTTTTCATACGAGGCCTTATATTCATCCCTTGCCTTGGATAACTGCGCTTGCAGGTTTTCAAACTCTTTAATCTTATCCTGTAATTTTAGACTTTCTTTTTTCGCGTTTTCAGCGCCATTACGCTCATTTTCATACGAGGCCTTATATTCATCCCTTGCCTTGGATACCTGCGCTTGCAGGTTTTCAAGCTCTTTAATCTTATTCTGTAACTCAAGGTTCTCACTTTTTACGGATTTATTATCTTTTTCAAGCAAACGCTTATCCGCTTTATCCTTTTCAATGACATCTTCAAATTCTTTGAGCCGGTTTTTATCGGTGAGCAAATCTTTTACCTGGCTCAAAAGGCCGTTATAATCCTTCTTTATCGTTTCATTTTCCCTTTGCGCCTGTTTTAACTGAGAAGAAAGGCCGCTTTTTTCCTTCTCTAAATTTAACATCCCGTTTTTCAGCTCTTTTACAGTAGTATCATTGCGCCCATTCTCATGCGCTGTTTTATACTTATCCCTATCTTGGAATAGTTTAGCCTGTTCATCCTCAAATTGCTTAACCGTATGTTTTAATTTAACGTTCTCTGCCTTTATAGTTTCGCTGTCCTTAATCAATAAATTCATATCCGCTTTTTTCTTATCCAGCTCACCCTCAAGATCTTGCAGGCGGTTCTTATCGATAAGCGAAGCCTTGACCTGCACTAAAAGGCTGTTATAATCCTTGCGTATAATATCATTTTCTTTTTGCATAACCTTTATATTAGAATTGCTTTCTTCCAAAAGGCTTTCTAATTCTTTCACGCGCCTTCTATCCCCAAGCAGGCCTTTCATTTGAGATAAAACACGGCTGCGCTCTTCTTTAAGGGCATTCTTTTCTTTCTTAAGGGAACTCAAATTTGCCTTACTTTTCACTGACACATTCTCGATTTCTTTTAACCTGCGGGTTTCAGGTATTAACCTCTTTAATTTTGTCAAAACATCGCTATAGTCATTCTCTATTTTCTTTTTTTCCGCGCGCAACTGTCTTAATTCCGATTCCATATCTTTATTTTCCCGTTTTAAAACCGAAGATTCATCCGCGAATTGGTTTACTTTCAATTTGTTTGTCACGGCTTCGTTGTATAATTTCTCATACGTATCTTTTAGTTTCTCATAAGCATCTTTATAAACATCTCTCTCCTTTAATATCTGTGGCTGCAACTGCTGGAGTTCTTCATTCCTTTTTTTCAATTCATTTTTTTCCAAAACAGCCACTCCTTTTTCTTGGCCTAACGAAATGATATTTATCTTATTGTCTTCCAGCAGCCCTTCGAGCGTTTTTATCCGCTGCCTGTAAACAAGCAGCATTTTTACCTGCAACAAAAGATTACTATAGTCCTTTTTCACCCTTTCATTTTCTTTCTTATACAATTCAAGAGTGGAATTGTTTTTTCCCAAAAGAGTTTCCAGTTCCCGGACACGGTCGGAATCGGGAAGCAATTCCTTTACCTGAACTAAAAGATCATTATAATCTTTCTTTATCGCTTCGTTTTCTTTAAAAAGTGTTGTATATTTATCCTCAAAACCCCGCTGTATCTTAGGCGATTCAAGGCTATCCTGCGAAGGTTTATCCGTAATAAATTCCTTAAAACCAAGGCTCCCCGGCCCTTTGGACAGATCTGCGTTAATCCCCGGTTTTCGGCCGGGAATTGTATCAGGCTCTTTCGATCTTTGGCTTAATTCTTCTCTAAACCTGCCTTCGTTTAACTTCCTAAAATTCCTGGATTTTTCCAACTCCAGTTTAATAAACTGTTCCTGCTTTGCCTTTCCCGCGTCTAACGACAAGATCTCTTCCGCCGCCATGCGCCCGGCCAGATCCTTTTGTCTTTGATCTTCGGCCAGCCTTTTATTCTGTTCAAGGTTTCTGGATTGAATTTCTTTTTCTTTTGCCAGCTTTTCCCTGCGGAATTTATCCGACTGTTCTTTTTCCGCCTTTAGCAAGGCTAACTTTTCCAATTTGGCGTTTTTGGCCTTTATCTTTTCCTGCTCCCGCAATAACTCCTCGTATATTCTTTTATCGGATTCATAATGTTTTAGTTTCACATTCAATACATCTTTTACCTTTGCTTCGTTTAATTTTTTAAAACTCCTGCTTCGCTCCTGCTGCGCCTTAATATCCTGTTCATACCTTGCTTTTTCTTTCAGGTTCAACCGTGCGAATTCTCTTTCTTGCCGCCTTTCTTCCTCTTCTTTTACTTTCTTTTCCGCCGACTCTTTCTTTTCCTTAATTTGCCGCTGTTTTTTCATTTCTTCTTCAGTTAGATCGACATATTTTAACGCCGGTTTATATTGAGGGTCCCATTCCAGGGCTTTTTTAAATTCCACGAGGGCTTTTTCGTATTGGCGGCTGTAAAAATAATCCTTACCCAGTCTGTAATAATACAACAAATTTTTTTCAGAAGATGTTTCGTCATTCAAAACCTGGGCGGATTCAATATAACCTAATCCATGCAGATCTTCAGAAAAAATATCCCGCTGCTCCCTATATCTTAATATATCGCTTTTAGTGATGGCCGGTAACGGTTCCTGAGCCAGGACAGAAAAAAACCCTCCCACAACTGAAATAAAAAGCCAGACAAATAAAAATATGGGTTGTTTTATTTTCATTTTAAAATATTATTGCATTTTTTGCGCGCCCGAAATTTTCCTTAAAGCATCGAATTTTTTCAATTCCGCGCTGATATTATCATTGGTATCTTTAAAATAAGCCTTTAATATTTCGATTAGCGGTTTTGTCTTTTCGTCATTTACCACGGTAACTTCATTTAAGCTTTTTATATTCAATTCGTTTGTATCTCTTATCCCTTTTAACCAGTTAGAGATATAATTAATAGGGTCTTGCGTTAACTCTTTATCTTTTATAGCGTTAAAAATCCCCAACATGGAAAAATAAGCATCCAACTGCGTTAATAAAATAACGCAGGAATCCCACATACTGCTGACCAAAACTACATCCTTAGAATCCGCCAGCAATGCCTTTATTTTATGGGATTCTTCGAAAATCCTGCCGCGCATAGTAAAAAGAGAATTATCAGCGGCATAAACGGCACAATTCAGGACAATACTCAGCATCAAAAAAATAAATAATACTTTTTTCATTTTTTCTCCTTAATGAGTCCCCGCTGCTTCGCTTTGCGAAGCAAAGCGACGGGGACGAATTCACCCCGAAGCGTATTCGGAAAATATCGAAGAGATTTTCCGAATGTTTACGCAAGGGGTACCGTATCACTCACTCCCTGCGCTAAACCGCACAACTCATTGTAACATTAAATCTTTATTTTTAAAACACGAATCCGCAATAAGGCTCTACAACTTAATTATTTTGCTTATAGACATGCTGCATTTTACAATGCTGGATTCTTTTGATTTCGGGCTTATTTCATATCTATCAATAGTCAAAAGCCGGGTTGAATTTTCAATACTGTACATAAACGTGACCAAAGGCTCCATTTGCGCTTCACAATTTATGTTCACCAGGTATTTATTTTGCTCGCCTGTGCCTTTAGATTCCACAGGCTTCATATCAACAAGGTACACGGAACTCTTTTCCGCCATAGTCTCAATTTCTTTTAAAAGGACAGTTATCTCTTCATCTTCACTTTTCATTGAAGCCGCGAATGAATTGTATTTGTCGCGTTCGGCGGAAATCCTATCCTTCTGCGACAAAATATGCGAATACTTTTTAATGCCAAAGCTTTTATCGCGGATTTCCTTATCCAAAAACTTCATTTTCGAAAATATAGGTGAAATTATCAAAACATCGAATAATACCAAAGATACAAACAAAACAGCCAGATAAAAAAGTTTCTTTTCGTTTTTAGATAACCGCGAAAAAAAATCGTAAAACAACTGGATATTTATCATTTCACCCTGTTCTCAAGCAAAGAGGTCAATTCAAAATCGGTAACGTCCTTGAATTCCTCTTTTCTTTTCGTGGTATACTTCGTTTTTACTTCCTTAAAATATCTTGATTTCTCCATATTGTCGACAAAAGAAAATACTGAAGACATAGATAACGCGGTGCCGGTTAAGGAAAACTTCCCCTGCGAGTCAAAACGGATATTGTTAATTTTTAGGTCTAAAGAAATAATGCCGTATAACTCCGAAAGCAACTCCAGCGAATACCCGCGTTTTAACAAGTAATTCTTTATTAGGTTGATCCTGGTAAAATCATTTTCCAGTTTTTTTGCCGAATCGCTCAAAGAAAGGTATTCTTTTTCCAAATTTCTCAAATACGCGTTTTTAAAATAAATTTTGCTCAACAAGGCGGAGAAAATTAAAACAAAAATTGCCAGAACGAAAATTCCGGTTTTAATCAATTCCCTGCCCCTATCCTCAATCGCCCTCTTTAATTTCACGTCTTCGGGAATAAGGTTTACTTTCAACTCCTGATAAGACATAAGAGGCGCTATCACATTCAGGAAAGACACTCGTTTTGTCAAAGAATCCGTTTTTAAAACCTTATTTGAAATAAGCAAATTCTTAAAATAAGGGGCTACTTTTATAGGCAGCCGTAAAGCGTTGCTTAAAACAAGTTCCAAATCGAACAATCCTTCTATCGCTCCGGTCAACACAAGCGCGCTCGGGCTCTTTTCAATATCTTCGCTCTGATACGCCTCAAAAGACCTTTTTAATTCTTCAGGGAACTTCAACTGGCACTTTTCTTTTTCTTCCGTTAAATGGCGCGCGCCTATGGGAATAGACCTGATAAATACAATTTTTGATTTAAAAATAACCGTAAAATCAGTAAACTCGTCATCGACATGCACAACGCTCACAGGAGAAAGTTCATTGTCTATTTTAAGTATTTTCGAGACAAACCACGCGATGCTTTCCGGCATAAAGGCGATACTTTCCGGTTTTAATCCCGCGCAGTTCAATATTTTGATCTGTCTATCTATGATATTGCGCGCGGCAATTATCAATAAAATTTTCGTATAATTACTTTTATAAGCGCCTATATCCACATAATCGACAATTATTTCCTCGCGGGAATAAGGCGTGTGCCTGCCGGCCTGTAAATTTATTATCTCTTTTATTTCCTTGGGGTCAATAGAGGGGATTTCAATATTCTTAGTTATAACCAGGTGCGATGGAATAGTGCTTATTATAAGCGGATTTTTTGCCTTCAAATCAATAAAACAACCGGCGATAATTTTAGCTATTTTTTCTTCGGTCAAGCCGCTTATATTCCTGGTTAAAAGGCTGGTAATTTCCGGCTTATTGGCAGAAACCCTGGCATACGCGATTTTTAAATTATTAGCGCTAAGGTCAATCCCCACAAATTCACGGTTATTAATGCCTGATAACAGGTTTAACCTGCCACAATTTATCCCAAACATATCCTTATCAATTCTCCCGAGAATATAAAATTTTACCTTTACGGGTGGCTACGCAAGACAATTCAACCGTATCCTTCCTATTCTGCAAACTAGCTACGCACCTGATCATAAAATTATCGGACTTAGTGCACAAAAATTGCTCGGCAACACCGCTTAACAGAGCTACCTCGGTGCCGCTTAAGTTAACGTACTGGCTAAGTTGCGGCACTATGCTTAACGGCTCAGTAAAAATATTGCCTTCCAAGCTATCCGGCTCATTTTTCCCGCCGCGGAAATGAAGTATCTTTTCAACGATAGATTCATTTAATCCTAACGAAAAAAGCACCTGCCTGCCGGCAGTATTAACATTAACCCTGCCGCTTCCATAAATAGTAAGATAATCCTTGATCTGCCGAAAGATCTCCTTACTCATGCCTTTTACCAGAACAATTTCTTCTAATACCTCGAAATTAGCGTCTTTTGCTTCATAAGGAAAGCCTTGCCCGCTATAATATGAATCTTCCGCGCTTCCTATCGGTATAGACAATTCGCTGTCACTATCGCGCCAATCAACAATTGCGGCGGCTAATTCCTGAGCCTCTATTTCGTCTAAATTAAGCACGATGTGAATTAGCCGTTCAAGCACGGAAAGGCTTGCCTTATTTATATTGATCTTTCTTTCTTCGTCAGCAATGCCCCAGCGTGTTTCCGTAAGCCCCGAATCGATGGCTTTATCATTATAACAAATATTATACCTTCCCGCATCAATATTTATATCTTTAAACGCGCCAAGATCATTACTCCAATCATCCTTTAAGCTATCATAATTTTTTACTATTCCCGCCTTAAGCTTAGCTATCGAAGCCTTTACTCCGCAATCAGCAATAAGGCGCAGTTTAGCCCTCTCATCAAGCCTCTTAACTAAATTAATCTTCTGCCTTACTTCATAGCTTAGAATGACGGCAAACACAGACAATGAACAAAGCGACCAAAGCGCTACTATCAGTATGCTGGCTTTATGGCAATTTCTCTTATATGTTAGATTCATGATTCAGGTTTCAATTTCCAGGTTTTCAGCGTATATAATTTAAGTCATCCGCTAACGGGGATATCTATCGTTCTGATAAACTTGTTTATTCGGTTTGCCTGTTCGACTTCCAATTCAATTCTTACAGATAACGGCAAGCCTTCTTTTAACCATTCATCCTGCCAGAAATACTCTTTATTTTGCGCGTCATAAAAATAATAATTAAACCGGGCTGATTTTACGCCTTTCAATAATTGCCGGGCCGCCCCTGTTTTATTGCCGTAAATATGGGAAAAATCTTTTTGCTCCCTGGCTAACAGGAAATTTTTATCGTCATAAGAATAGATTACCTCGCCTATCGTAATCTTATCCATCCTTTGGCTGTTTACAATAGAAGCAAAACCAACTTCATTATTTTTACCTGAAAATTTTATGCCGGAAAATTCAAAACTGTTCCTTAAATCCATGGAGAATTTATCAAAAAATATATTTAAATCTTCTCCCGGAACTTCTTTATTTATCCTCTGCCAGATTTTTATGCCGTTATTAAAACTCGAAAATATCGCAAAAGCGATAATAGGTATCATTACGCTGACGATAAGAAGCTCTATGAGGGTAAACGCGCGCTCGGTGTTCGGTTTCCATTGTTCGGTTTTCGCCGAAAAACAAAAACTAGAATTCGATAACCGAGAACCGAGAACCGACAACCCAGTATTATTCCTTCTTATATATCGCATAAGCTATCCTTGATAATTTCTTATTTCTGCTGCCTTGCCGCCAGGAAAGCCGCAAATCTATTTTGAATAAATCTTGCTCGCCGGGCACCGGCGTACTTTTTAAATACCAGTTAAATTCTTTATTGTTAATATTAAATCGGCCGTTTTCCGGCAGCCTCGCCAATGCCCCTTCTGAATTTAATCGCTCCTGCGCCTGCCAAATCTTCTCATCCATCAAAGGAGCAACCGCCAGATAATCGGAACAATAATTAAACGAATCCAGAGAAATAAAAAAAGCGTTGTAAATTAAAACAACGCCTAAAGATAAAATCGCCGTGGTAACCATCACTTCAATAAGCGTAAATGCACGCTCGGTTCTCGGTTCTCGGTTCTCGGTTCTCACCGAAAACCTATAACCTATAACCGATAACCGAAGTTTATTCCCAATTTTTAATATCATCTGTGCTTTCTACCCCATCTTTGCTTAAGGAACACAAATCGTAATCCGCCTGCCTGTGTTCCCCCGGGCATTTATAAAAATAATCCCTGCCCCAGGGGTCTATCGGTTTTTTTTCTAAATACGGGCCATTCCAATTTTGAGCTGAAGCAGTCTGAGTTAACAACGCGTTTAGCCCTTCTTCTGTATTTGGGAAACACCCATTATCTAATTCATAAAGCTTCAAGGCGGTAGCGATATTAGCTTCGATATCAACCTTAGCCGCGGCAACGCGCGACTGTTCTCCTCTACCGGCAAGCCGCGGCATAATCATAGCGCTTAAAGCGCCAATGATTATCACTACAAGCATCAGTTCAATGAGGGTAAATGCATGCTCGGTTTTCGGTGCCCGGTTTTCGGTGTTCGGCAAAAAACCAAAACCATAATTCGATAACCGATAACCGATAACCGATAACCAAACATTATTCGCAGTTTTTATTCCCATCAGCCCCTCTATATTATTTCTCCAAATACTGCCGCCACCGATTCTCTAAATCCGCGAGGCTGCGCAAATAAGCAGGATAGGCAAATTTCAACGCCTCCTCCAAATCCTTGCCATCGCGCAATTGCCGGCAGAAATCAGAAAAACTATGAGAACCATAGTTATCTATCAAAAACTGGACTAAAGAAACCGCTTGGATATAATACGTATTTACTAAATTATCCGGGCTTAAAAATAAAACGCCTTTTTGGCCTTCCTTAATACGCAGGGAACCGACATAAACCTTTGCCTTCTCATCCCCCTTTATGCCCCTGATATCCAGTTTCATCATATCCTCTAAAGAAAATAACCCGTTCTTTTTAAACATTTGTTTAGCTACGATAACTACTTCCTTTCTTTTTGTTTCTTCCGCCCATTGCGCTACTCCTTCATCCAGCCAAAGAGGCACCTGGCCCTTAAAACCGACAAAATCCCTGAAAATCAAATGCGCTATTTCATGCGGAAGCAGAGAGTCACCAAATCCTTTACTCCAAAGATAACTTACGATCTGTTTCTTCTTATAATCCGCCATGCCTTCCGACCAGGCCGGCTGTCCCGTGGCTTTTAAAAAAAACTCGCGCTCTGGATAAATGTAAATCTTCACCCTCTTATCCCAGATCCAAAATTCAGAATAACGGTTATATCCTAAATTATCGGCAATCCTACGATAACAAACCTCTGCCTTATCCAAAATATCTTTAGCCGCTAAACTATTTTGAGTAAAATAAACAATAAAATGTTCGCCCTTTAACTCTTGCCACTCCTGGCAGAAAGAAAAGCCGGCATAAACAAATAAAAAGGCCAGGATTAAAATGGGGATGGTTTTTTGACTCATAACTTATTTTATCATATAACGTTAGGAATGCACGTATTTTTATACAAAGAATCCCTCACCCTACTTCAATACCTGTCTGCCGCGCTGACAGCAGAAAAAATAGAAGAGTAGAGAAAGGGATACTTTTACGAAATGTCTATTTTTAAAAAACTAAACGCTCTAACCTATTGTTTTATAATAACTTATTGCAAAGAGAACGTCCCCTTAAGATTGCGTCATTAAGGTGATTTTAGTGAAGACGCTTAACTCAAGGTAATCCAAATCAAACGGCTTAATAATATAATCATAAGCGCCTTCCTGGATCATTTGTTTGGCTTTTTCTTCTTCAGGGAATCCTGTCATCATAATTACAGCGGTATTATTGCTCAACTGCTTAATTTTGCGCAAAACATCTATTCCATCCATATCCGGCAATTTTATATCTAAAAGGACAAGTTTAAAATTATCCTTTTTTACGGTTTCCACGGCTTGCTGCCCCGTCTCAACCGACTGAACATGCTCATAACCTTTCATACTTAAAAATCTCCCTAAAAAATCCCTTACGCTTTTATCGTCATCCACGATTAAAATCTTGTTTGTTAAATCGCAACTGTGTTTTTCCATATCTCCCCCTCTATGCCTAAGTTTGTTTTTTAAGACCAACTATTTTTACTTTGAATGCCGGCTGCGAACGATCTCAGAAAATATTTTACTTATATCAAATGGCTTATAAAGGCATTTTTGGATATCCAATTCTTCCAGGCCCAATGTTTTCTCCGGATAACCTGTCATTAATATAATATCCAAATCCGGCTTAACCTTTTTAACCTCCAAATAAAAATCAATCCCGTTTAAGTCATTCAGGACAACGTCCAGGAATACCAGGTCAAAATTTTCCTTCATAATTTTTTCCTGGGCTTGCCCAACGCTATCAGCCGTTGTAACAGTATACGCTTTATCTTTCAATAATGTTTTAAAGAAAGTCCGGATATTCTTATCATCATCGATAACTAAAATATTAAGCGCTTTTTCCCGCGGCAAATCCTGCGCGTAACTTTTCAGGAATAGGTTTATGGAATTAATATCAAACGGCTTTCTAAAAAAATTATTCACCCCTTCAGCCCTGGCGATTTCCAGCAGTTCATCCACGGAATACCCTGTCATCATGGCATATTTCAGATCAGGGTCGATTTTTTTCAGTTCCCTGAAAGTTTCAAGGCCATTCATCCCGGGCATCCTGATATCTATGAACGCCAAATCAAACTTCTCCTGTTTTACCGCCTCTATCGCCTCAAAACCATCCTCAACTGTTTTTATTTCTATAGCCTGCATACTCAAAACTCGAGCCAGAAAATCCCTGACTATCTTTTCATCATCTATTACTAAGACTTTAACTTTCCTATTATTATCCATACTTTTGCATTTTCCTAAAATACACTATATTGCTTGATAATCGCTGTCAATTCAGAAAGGTTTATTTCCTTAAATTTCAATCCCGTGTCAAAATAGCCGGGTTGCTCCTTCGAAGGTTTATTCCAAACCACCTCCGCGCAAGCTTTACAAAAATTAGTAGCGCCCGGCGCCCTTATTATTAGATCTACTTTCGTGCCGGGCGCAAGGTTATCGAGGATGGAGAATTTTAGCCCCCCCGGAGAAATGTTTTTGATTTTAACCGGTTCATTATGCACGGGCAAATCTTTTACCGTATAAACAACCTCAAAACCGATATCCAGCCTGACATAAGCCCTTCGTTCTTTCACATCTGACTTTATAAAAACAGGGCTTTCTGTTTTTCTTATTATGGCATTACTTATTATTTCTCTTATCTGGCGTATATCCTGAAACGGTTTTTTCAAACAAATGACCCCATCCTGTTTTGTCTTATCCAGCAGGCTTTCTTCCAAAGCATACCCGGTCATAAAAATACACTGCATTCCAAAGTCGATTTTTTTCAGTTCCCCATAAGCAGTAATACCGTCCATATTAGGCATCCTGATATCAATGAATGCCAAATCAAACTTCTCTTGTTTTACCGCTTCTACCGCCTTGAGCCCATCTTCCACAGCCTTTGCCGTAACAGATTGCAAACTTAAAATCCGCATGAGAAAATCCCTGACTACTTTTTCATCATCCACCACCAAAACCTTTATGTTTTTATTTTCTTCCATTTGAATCCTTTCTTGATGCCTAAGAAACCACAGGCAGTGTTACCTTAAAGGTTGTGCCGTCATTTTTTTTGCTGAACACTTCTATCGTGCCTTTATGTTTCTTAATAATATTATAAACCACGGATAGCCCCAACCCGGTCCCTTCGCCTACCTGCTTTGTGGTAAAAAATGGGTTAAATATCTTAGCGATTTTATCTTCATCTATCCCTATCCCATTATCCGTTACAAATAAATTGACAAAACCTTTGCCTGTCCCCTCTCTTGTCGTTACGCTTATTAACCCGCCGCCTTTATCAAACTTTTTCGCTGCCGCCCATTTCGCGTTAGAAATTAAATTAACTAAGATTTGCTGTAAAAGCTGAGAATCCCCCATAACCGGAAGTAGATCCGGCTGTAATTCCACGTTTAATGCAATATTCTGCAATTTCATTTCATTGCCTATCAGGACAACAACCTTGTTTATGACCGCGTTTAATGAAATAGGCTTAAAACCTCCCATTGAGGCATGCGAAAAATCAAGCAGCGATTCGGTTATTTTCTTGCAGCGTAAAGCCGATTCTTCAATCGCGTCCAACAACTCTTTTATTTCGTCATATTTCAGTTCTTTACCCGCGCTTGCCATCATTTTGATCAACTGCGCGTTATTCAACACGCCGGTTAACGGATTGTTTATCTCATGCGCCACGCCTCCGGCAAGCTGTCCAATCGCCCCCATTTTTTCCGACTGCAAAAGTTGAGACTGAAGGTCTTTAAGAGAAGCGTAAGCTTTTTTTAATTCTTCCTCCGAATGCTTACGCTCGCTAATATCTTTGGCCGCGCAAACTATATATATAATACCTCCCTTTTTATCTTTTATCGCTGAACAGCTTAAAAGCACAGGTATCTTCCTGCCGTACTTGGTAACAAAAATTGTTTCATAATTATTTAAACCCTGATTATTCACATTGCTGAATAAAAATGCGCTGTCTTTCTCCATTATTAACTCTTCCACTGTTTTCCCAAAGAAATCTTCTTTCACATAGCCTAACAAATCCATAGCCGCGGAATTAAGAAAACTAACTTTAAATTCTTTATCCGTAACAATTATAATATCATTTATCGAGCTAATAATATTCTCGAAATAAACCTTCGCGGATTCCAAATATCCCCATGCCTTGCTAAAATCGAAAATAGTCTCGTTAACAACACAGCTCAACTTATTCAACAACTCATCCCCTAGATCCGCTTTGACCCTCGCATCAAAATTACCCTTAGAAAACTTATTTAACGCTTCAAAGATCTCCGACAACCCTAAAGCTATTTTCAGGCTATACAACTCCAAATCGTTTTCGACTTGTTTGATCTTCGTAATATCCGTAAAATCCTGTACCATCCCGATTATATTCCCGTTATTATCCCGTAATGGCACCGCCGCAAGCAGGCAAAAAACCTTGCTGCCGTCATCCTTAACTCTATACATTTCCCTTTCAACCCGTTCCGCGCCCCCCAAAATTTGTTTTAACGTACATTTATCGGTATAACAATACTGGCCTTTAAATTGTTCATAACATTTCCGTTTCATAACTTCATTAACATTTATTCCGCTCATTTCAGCCATTACCTGATTTGTCCGTATTACATTGAAACCCTTATCCACCACCCTCATGCCGCTGGTAGAAATAATAAAAATCTTTTCAAACTCCTGCCTGGAGAGGTCATCCAGCCGCTGAATAGTTTGATTAATGATCTTGCCTAATTTAGAGAGTAATTCATTGCTGGAGCTTTCAGGCACTCTAATTTTCAAATCCCCGTTAGATACCCTGCGCAACGCTTCAAAATACTCGGATAAAACCAAAGCAAACTCCAAATAATTCAGCTCTAATTCTTTATTCAGATCTTTTATTTTTTTTAATGACCTGACGGCAAACTTCGCAGTCAGGCCGCCTAAAAAAACAGCAATTATTATTCCCAAAAGATATAAGAATAAAAAGCGCCTTTTTATTTTTTCATCGAACTCAGCCCCCATGCCACCGGCTTGCTCAATTATTTTTTCGCTGAACGCGATTAATAACCGCCCGCTGGCTATAAATTTATTATCATAAGCGGTTATCTCTTCTATATTCAAAACTTTCTTTACTTTTAGTTCATTAAGAAAAGCGCCGAAATCTTCTTTATACGCTGCCAGCGCGTTAGTTAATAATTCACTATATTTATAAGAGATATAGCCTTTATCCCTCAACGAGTTACTTAACCCGGTCAATTCATCAAACGCCTTCCGCCATAATATTATATGCCTCTCTACACCCCCTCTAAGAAGAATGTTTTTTTCCTCCCTGCGGCACTCAAGCACTTCAGTGCCGATCTTATATCCTGTAATGGCAAAATCTTCTATATACTTGACTTTTTCTACTGCATACCAGCCTAAAGCGCCAATAAACAAGATAAGGATGATTACGCAGATAAAACCGGCAATAATCTGATTTTTTATATCAATTTTAAACATTCTTTCTCACTGTAAGAAAATCGCATTCAGCAATGATTTTTTGCGATTTTCAACGGTTAATAGGCATATATATGCTTTCCTATGCCATAAAAATTTAAAACTGTATCTGAATTTTTTTTATATCATTGCCTTCAATTTTTACCGATAGTAAACCCTTCCCCAGCCGTTCACACCACATACGGATATCTCTTTCAAAAGTTTCGCAATCACCCAGGATTTCCAAAATATCGCCTTCCTTCATATCAGGGGATTTAACCGCTACTTTTAGCACCGGCTGAGGGCACCTCAAACCCCGAGTATCTAAAATCTCTATAGCCATCTTATCCTCCTTTTGTTATTCCACTTCCAGCGAATCCACAACAATCTTATTCCCCGGGCTTGATATAAATTCAAGGCAAGCCCCCTCTAATTCCGTTGCCCTGCTTAAATTTTCAAACCAAAAAACCAACGACTCCCGGCTTTCATCCGCGTCTTTGCCTAACCGGACGTAAATTTTTACAACCCGGCTGACATCTCTCTTACCGCTTATCTTTTGCAAAACATCCTCAATCAAATCCGTTATGATCCCTATCTCATGCATTCTAAAACACAAATTATAGTTCTTTCGTAAATAGACCTTTGGCGTAAAAAAATCGTCCCTGAGCGAAAAAACCAATAGTTTCGCTAAATAATGTCATTTTTACATTTATCATTAATTAACTATTTATTATAAAACTCATTATAAAAAGTAATACAAGTAGTCAATTCAGAAAGGTTTATTTCCTTAAACTTTACCCCCACTTCAAAATTACCCGGCTTATCGATTATTTCCCTGCTCCAAACAACTTCAGCGCAAGCCTGACACGCATTATTTACATTAGGAGTTTTTATTGTTAACCCTAATATTGTCCCGCAGGCTAAATTATCCCGCGCGACAATGCGCATGCCTCCGGGAGAGATATCTTTGGATAAAGAAGGGCCGCGGGATTTATTCATTCCTATTACCTTATAATCAACCTCCAGATTAATACACAGCCGTGAATACGCCCGTTTATCCTTAATAGGCTCCGCAGGAGCATTAATTTTCTTCATAACATTAGTTACTATTTCTTTTATCTGATTAATATCTTGAAACGGTTTTTTCAGACAAATTATCCCCGGCTGTTTCGTTTTATCCAAAAGGCTTTCTTCCAAGGCATAACCTGTCATAAATACGCAGTTCAAATCGGGAATTATCTTTTTAAGCTCTCCATAAACCTTTAAACCGTCCATTTTCGGCATCCTGATATCCAAAAATGCCAAATCAAACTTCTCGGCGCTTGCCGCGTCAATCGCCATGAACCCGTCTTCAACAGCCTTAGGCTCAACAAGCTGCAAACTTAAAATACGGATCAAAAAATCCCTGACTATCTTTTCATCATCTACTATTAAAACTTTTAATTTTCTTTCGGACATTTCCCCCCCCTCTCTTAGCGGCCTAAACAACTACCGGCAAAGATACCTTAAAAGTAGTGCCTTCATTAACTTTGCTTTGCACTTCTATTTTTCCATCATGCTTCTTAATAATATTGTAAATTATGGATAAACCTAAACCTGTCCCCTCTCCTACTTCCTTAGTAGTAAAAAACGGCTCGAATATCCGTTTGATCTGGCTTTCAGGGATACCCACGCCGTTATCCATGATATACAAATCCACGTACCCATTTCCCAAAAGGTATTCACTGCGCAAAGTTATCATGCCGCCCGGTTTTATATGGAATTTCTTTTCTACCGCCCATTTAGCATTAGAGACAATATCAATTATACTCTGCTCTAAAAGCTGAAAATCACCTTGTATCTCGGGCATATCGGGATACAGCTCTAATTTTAACGCGATATTTTGCAGTTTCATATCTTCCTCTATCAAATGGCCGACATTATTAATAACCGTATTTATGCTCATATTCTGTAAGGCCCCGTTCGATACCCGTGAAAATTCAAGCAAAGACGCGATTATCTTTTTACAGCGTAAAGCCGACTCTTCGATGGAATTCAGTATATCCTTATATTCATCGATATTGGAACCTTTCTTCTCCAGCGCGAGGATCTTGATCAACTGCACATTATTCAACACCCCGGTTAAAGGATTATTAATTTCATGCGCCACCCCGCCGGCAAGCTGGCCTATGGCGCCCATCTTTTCCGCCTGCAAAAGCTGAGATTGCAGCGTTTTGAGTTGAGTATAGGCATCCCTTAACGCAAGCTCTGCCTGTTTTTGCCTCCTGATATCGCTGGCTGTAATAATATAATTTGTTTCACCGGTTTTTTTATCTGCTATTTCCGAACAGCTTAGTACCACGGGAATTTTTACGCCATCCTTGGAATAATAATCTATTTCGTAATTTTCCAGCTTTAATACGCCGCTTGTTTTGGAATTATCAATCGTCTTAGAAACTATATCTATATCCCCTGTAATAAAATTTATATCCTGGCCGATAAGTTCTTCCTTCTTATACCTTAAAAGCCGGCATAACGCGGCATTTACCGACTTGATCCTGGCGCCTTCATTTAACACAATCAAAGTTTCAAGCATCTCCTCAATAATATTATCTATATACTCTTTCGAAACCATAGTCGTTTGCAGGTTCGCGCTCATTTTATTAAAAGCTTCCCCCAATAGCTTTATTTCATCGTGCGTTTGAATATTCAATTGCTGCGCGAAATTACCGCTTGCTACCGCGTTAGTGCCTTTTAAAAGTACCGAGATAGGGACTGTCAGGTATCTTGCCAATAAAATCGACACGATTATACTTAAGAATAAAATAATCAAAGAAATAATACCGTTTGTTTTTCCCAAAACAATCAGCGCCGACATAAAATCCTTATAAGGCAGATAAACGCACATTACCCAGTCATTTATCCATACCGGCATAGCAAAGATAAAACTATCCACCCCGCCAAAATTCACCCTTAAAAAGCCTTTTTGCAAAAACGTTTCCTGACTGATTAATTTACCGGTTTTTATATCACTTACGCTTATTTTATCGCCGGTTTTCACATCCTCTGAATCACATAATATACCCCCCTTAGAATCAATAAGCATAAAATTAAACTTCTGCGCTAAATCAAACTGCTTCAATTCATCCCTTAGACTTTCTATAAGCACGAACACACAAGCCGCGCCTTGAAACTGGTCTTCAAAATAACTGTAATCGGCCAGATAAAATTTTAATACCGGCTTTTTTAATTCAAAGGAATCCACGACTTCAGAAATAACAATCTGGTTTTTGCTATTCAGAGCCTCTTTAAAGTTGCTATCCGCGCTTAAATCCTTTAAATCTTCCGAATTATACCCGTTTACCGTCTTTATCTCTTCCATGCCTTTTTCATTAACATAACTGATAACAGGAAATTCAGTTTGGAACCTGGAGAAATATTGAGATAAAACAATATCCTTATATGTAACACGATAATCCTCAAATTCCTTATTTTTCACAAGCCGTATCAACATATTTTTTTTAGCATCGAGTACATGGTTTAAATAATCTGCCATATTTTTTGCTGTTTTTTGCATTGCCTTTTGATCATTGGCTATAATATACCTCTCCATAAAAAGATAACTAAAATACCCCAGGCATAATATTGTCAAAATGGTTAAAGACACCTGAGATATTAATATTTTTTTCTTGATTGAAATAAACATTTATTTTATCCTGATTAGCTGCCCGGCACAACCCCGTTCGCAAGCATAATCTTTTGCGCCGCGGGGCTGAAAAGGAACTCCACAAATGCCTTCGCTAAACCGTCCAAGTCATCCTTCCAAACAATAGAAAACGGGACTATTAATTTATAACTTTTATTCCTCACATTTTCCACAGAAGGTAAAATCCCTCCTAATTTCAACACCTTCATTTTGGCCTTATCAACCATTTCAACAGGGATAAAACCTATTGTATTATTGTGCCGCGAGATGATATTAACGGCTTCAGGCGTGCTGAAAATTATTTCGCCGGCAAAAGTTTCAATATTTTTCCATCGGGAGATATTATTTTTTATTGTTTCCAGGCAAGAATCCCCTTCTTCGCGCATAACCACGTATATCCGCGCTTTTTCACCGCCCAAGGCATCCCAGGAATTAATCGCCCCGGAATAAATGCCGGTTACCTGTTCCTCCGTCAAATTATCAACCCCTTTAACATTGGCGCTGGCCGCGAAAACAATAGGCGAAAAAGCGAATTCCTTATAATGAAGATTATAACTTTTCTCCTTTAATTTCAAGGGCCTGGCTATCCTTGCCAAATCACATTTTCCGTTCACCAGGCTCTTGATCCCGCCGCTGGAACCGATGCTATCCTGCACCTCAACTTTCTTGCCGGGATTAGCAGATTCAAACGCGGCAGCCAAAAGGCAAAGCAAGGTCTGGCTATCGCCTGTGCCGGCGATAACTATCTTTTCTCGCGCGAAAACGGAAGAAAATAAACAAAAAAATAACACCGCTATCATCAGGTAACATCTTAGCTTACGCATATCAACTGTCTCTTAGTTTTATCCGCTAACAATAATTATCCCTTTCATCTACACTACAGAAACAGGAAATGTTATCGTAAAGGTAGTGCCTTCGTTTACCCTGCTTTTAACTTCAATAGACCCCTTATGCTTCTTTATTATGCCACTGACAAGCGATAAGCCTAAACCCGTGCCTACCCCAACTTGTTTAGTAGTAAAAAATGAGTCGAAAATTTTGCCGATTTTCTCTTCCGGAATGCCTATGCCATTGTCGGCAAAGTATAAATAAACATGTTTTTTCCCGGGATCCGCTTCAGATTTAATTTTTATCAATCCCCCGCTTTTACCTAACCTTTTTTCTATTGCCCACTTCGCGTTGGAGATAAGATTCACTATGATCTGCTGCAAAAGCTGCGGATCGCCCTGTATATCAGGCATCCCCGGCTGTAACTCTTTTTGAATAACGATATTCTGCAATTTCATCTCATTACTGATCAAAACAGAAACTTTTTCTATAACCCCGTTTAAAGAAACATTTCGGAACTCTCCAATAGACGCGTGTGAAAAATCAAGAAGAGACTCTGTTATTTTCTTGCAGCGCAAGGCGGACTCTTCAATCGCGTTCAATAATTCTTTAAGTTCCGCGGGCGGAATATGCTGGTTAGCCTCAAACATCATTTTTATCAGCTGCGCGTTATTCAACACTCCGGTTAAAGGATTATTTATTTCATGGGCGACACTACCCGCCAACTGGCCCATATTAGCCATTTTATCCTTCTGCAAAAGTTGCGACTGGGCCAATTTAAGGTTTTCAACCGAATCCTTTAAATCCTTTTCCGCCAGCTTACGCCTTTCTTCAGTTGCGATTGCCGCGCACATAATCCCCAATACTCTTTTATCATCTTCTGTTATAACCTGATTATTTTGATAAACCACGCAAAGAGCCCCCATAACCTCACCCGCCAATTTAACCGCCTGGCCCATATAAGCCTTCAAGTTATAACGAATTACATTCGGGTCTGTCTGCTGATACGGAGTTTGAGGCAAATCAGTAACAATAACAGCCTTATCCAAGCCCTGTTGCATGACATCATAGCAGATACGCCCTTTACCGTTTTTCAAAATATCAAAATCAACGGGCATCTCCCACTGTTCATGAGAACAAAATCCCCCCCCGTTTATATTATGATAAAGCGCGCAGTTGGCGTTTAAAACCTCCGCGCAAACAAATACCAGAGACTTTATGTTTTTATCCGGGTCAACCTTAAAATCCAATAAGCAGGCATTTATCCTGTTTAACCGCTGTTCTATCTGCTTATACCTGGAAATATCCTGTGCCACGCAAACAATATTTTTAACCGCGCCGCCAGCGTCAAACAATCCGGAAGCCGAAAAAGCCATCGCGATTTTCTGATTTCTTTTTGTAACATAGATTCTCTCTTCGCCCTGGACAAGGCGGTTTGCGCTTATCTTTTTTAAAATCAACTCTACTTTTTCGTCAAAAAATACCCTGTTTAATGATTCCCCCAGGATTTCTTTTTTTGCGTATCCCAATAAACCAAGGGCGGCCGTGTTGATATCGGTTATTCTCCCATTTTTATCTACTATAATTAAAGAATCCATCATTGAATTAAAAATGTCGTCCAGGTACTTACGCGAAACAGTCGTTGCCTGTAAAAGATCGGACATTTTATTAAAAGAGTCCGCTAATTCCCCTAATTCATCGCCGCCGGGCTTCTTGATCTTTAAAAAAAACTCCCCCCTGCCTACTGCTTGCGCTGCCTTTGCCAATTCCAAAACAGGCCTGGTTACTAACGCCGACCAAACAGCGCCTATTACGCAGCATATCAATAAAAGGAAAAAAATAATTACGACATTCAATTTTTCAATCAAATATATAACTCTTTTAATTGACGCCGAGGAAATGCCCAAATGGACAACCCCTACATCTCCTTTGAATATCGGCACCTGAATATCTAAAATCATTTCCCCCTGAATAAGTAACCGCTTTACACTATAGGCGGTGCTATCCGAATCGACTGCAAGCGCTTTTTTTAGCGCATACGGGATCCCTTCTTTAAAAGTATGCGCTAAAATATCATGCTTCTTATTTATAATAAATATATATTCTATATCGCTTTCGGCCCTCTTATACCCGTTGATCATTGTTTGTAAAAACAGGGCGTCATTAAGGATAATATATCTCGTGCTTTGCCTGGCGATATCCTTTGCCACGCGTATACCCGTTTTTTCCATTTCCGCGGAAAGATTTTTGGATACGACGCTATTAATAATTACAGCCAATGCAATGCCCAATAACAGCACAAGGCTTATTATCGCGATTAAAATCTTATCGCGCAACCTCCTGATCCGCATTTATGTTTTTCCCCTGTTATTCAATAACTTTCGTGGCAATTTTTAAAAATGTATCCGGCATATCCATCTTTATCCGGCGGGCAGTTTTCATATTGATCCCAATATCGTATTGCTCCAGGTACTCAATCGGGATATACTCCGGCTTTATACCGCGCAGGACTTCGGAAGCTTTTTGCCCCGCTAACCTTCCCAAACTAAAGGAATTAGCCGCTACCGCAAGTAAAACTCCGTCTTCCGCCCTTTCCATGAGATGTGCTGCGGTAGGTATCCTGGCAATTTCAGCAACTTCCAAAATCTGCTTTAAACTATCGCCCACTACCGTCCCTCCCGTTATAAATATACTATCAACTGTAGGCAACGCCAATTGATTTACAACCTCCCCCGCGTCTTCAACTTTGGTTAAATTAGCCGGCACTACCGTAAACTTCATACGCCTCTCCAGCTTCTGCAATTCTCTTAACTGGGAAACAGTTTGTTTTTCTTCCCCGGTATAAATAACCCCCAAACGCTTAACAGGGCAAATCTTTCTTAACACGTTAACCAAAGAAACCATGCTTATCCAAGTGCTGGAACCTGTAAGATTGTTACCGGAACTCTCCCAAAAATTAACTATCCCCGCGCCAATAGGGTCAAATACCATAGAAAAAACAACCGGGGTATCTTTAATTTCCTTAGCGACAACTATAATTGCCGGCGTCCCAAAAACTATTATTAAATCCAGCCCTTTAGCTTTAAATTCCTTAGTTGCTTCTATAACCGAATCTTTTTTACCCTGCGCGTTTCTAATCTCAAACTCCACCTTCTCCTCACCAAACCCCTGAAATTTCATTTGCTCAAGCAGCCCTTTAAACGCGTTTTGATAAGACGCTTGTTCACTATATAAAAGAATGCCTACCTTATGCTTCTCCTCATTCGCGCTCAGGTTCCGCGTTAAAAATAAAATTCCTGCCAACGCTAATAAAACCAACCCCGGTATGTTTTTTAACATCACTGCCTCCGCCCCATCATTCCCGCGCCTTTGCCTGTTCTATATATTTAACGATGCTTTCAATATCAAACGGCTTGTATAAACACCCGGCTAATTCAGCTTCCCTGCCCAGCTCTTTTGCCTTCTGATGATAACCGGTCATTAAAACAATCTCGGCAAGCGGCAAAATATTGTGAAGCCGGGCATAAATATCCATCCCGCTTTCATCTCCGACAACAAGATCCAAAAAAATTAGGTCAAACTTTTCACCCGCGGATATCTCAAGCGCTTCTTTTTTATTACGGGCAACCTTATAAGTAACGTTTTTCCCTTTAAGAAACCCAATAAAGAAATTAAGCACTGTTTCATCGTCATCAACAACCAAAACATTAGAAGGCAGTTTTACGCCTAATTTATTATATTTTTCAATTACATCCTTTATCTGGCTGATATCAAATGGCTTGCGGATAATACCGTACACGCCTTCGTCCTGCGCCTGTTGTAGTATTTTTTCCACGGCGTAGCCTGTGATCATTACTACTGCCGCCTGCGGGTCAATCTCTCTTATTTTGCGGAAAGTTTCCAAGCCATCCATTCCCGGCATACGCACATCAATAAAAAAAAGATCAAATTTACCGGTTTTTGCCATCTCTATAGCGCGATAACCATTATCCGCTTCAAAAATTTCCAACCCCAATAACGATATCAAACGCTTAAAGAAATCACGCACAATCTTTTCATCATCCACCACCAAGATCTTAACTTTATTTTCAGCCATATATATTCCTCTATATCGAAACCTTTATAAAACAGCCGGCAAGGATATCTTAAACGTAGCGCCCTCATTCAACTTGCTTGACACCTCAATGTTGCCTCTATGTTTCCTGAGAATATTACTGGCGATGTATAACCCCAGGCCCGAGCCGGCGCCTGTTTGTTTAATGCTAAAAAAAGGCTCAAATAGCTTACCGACCTTATCATCAGGTATGCCTATGCCGTTATCGGATATGTAAACCCAAACACGTTGATTCTCCGGCTCAAATTCAGTCTTTATAGTAACTAATCCGCCGGATGCGCCACCCTTCTTTTCAATCGCCCATTTAGCGTTGGAAATCAAATTAAATATAACCTGCTGAAGCAACAGCGAATCACCCTGCACATCAGGCAAATTTTCCTGCAGGTCTTTTTTAATGGAAATACTCTGCAGTTTAATCTCATTATTCATCAATCCGGTAATCCTATCTATAATTGTATTTAAAGAAATAGGCTGAAACTTGCCGATGGAACCATGCGAAAAATCCAGCAAATAATCGGTTATCTTTTTACAACGCATCGCGGACTCTTCAATAATATCCAGCAATTCTTTCAACTCAATCGGATTAAGCTCCTGAGGCGTCCCAGACATCATTTTAATCAATTGCACATTATTTAAAACACCGGTCAAAGGGTTGTTTATTTCATGCGCGATACCTCCGGCGAGCTGGCCTATAAAAGTTATTTTCTCCACCTGCAAAAGCTGGAACTGAGCGCTAAGTAATTCCTTATGAGTATCTAACAGCCTTTTCTCAGTTTCTTTATAAACCCCGCTTTCCTCAGCAAAATGTTTCTTTATTCTTTTTATTTTTATAATTTGCCATGCGATAACAGCGGCCATGAGAAAAAAAACGACACCGACTAAAATAGAACCCATTCTTACCTCCAATAGCAGTATTCTTAAGTTATTTTATTTTCCTTAGAAAAGATAGCTTTATTAATTTCCTGCAGCAGCTTATTAAAATCATACGGCTTGGTAAAATAATTGATCACACCCAGCCGATACGCGGCCTTTTGGTCCGCCGGGCTATTTAGCCCGGAAACCACGAAAATCGGTATACCCCGGGTTTCTTTATCATCATTTAACATCTGGCAAACCTCTAATCCCCCCATATTCGGCATAAGCAAATCTAAAATTATCAGATGCGGGGTAAAAGCCTTAATTTTTGGGAACACCTCTTTAGCTTCCTGCGTAATCTCCACTTCAAATCCGGAAAAAACCAGCATTTTCTTCAGGCTGGTTAAAGCGATCTCATCATCATCAACAATAAAAATTTTTTTCTTATCAGCCATTCCCGTACCCCTTTCATCCTGAAAACTGAAACTAGAAACCTAAAACTTACAACTTGTGCCTTATGCCTGTTATCTGACCGGGCTAATCTCAAATATCGGCAAAAGCATTGCCACAACAATAAACCCCACGATTAAGCCCATCGCTAAAATCATCAAAGGCTCTAAAAGCGAAGCCATTATCTTTAAAGAATCATCCGTATCCTTCTCGTAAGAAGACGCGACCTCCCCTAAAACTTCATCTAATTTACCGGATTCCTCCCCGACAATTAAGAGGTTGCTCATAAAAAGAGGCAATATTTTGGAATTCTTAAGGCTTTTGCCAAAAGAGCCTCCTTGTTCCAATTCTTTATAACTACGGCTTAATTGTTCTTTTATCACCACATTTTGCAAAACAGGTATTGCTATATCTATCGCCTTTAATATAGGTATGCCGCTTTTTATCAAAAGCTCAAACGTCCTGCTGAACCTGGCAAGTTCGGCTTTAAGGATAAATCCTCCCAATACCGGAAACTTTAATTTTAAAACGCTAAAAAATAACCTGCCGGCCTGCGTTTGCGCTTGTTTTTTCACGCTTAAAACAACCACCGCTATAACAATAGCTATTAAAAACCACCATTGCTGTAAATTCCGGCTGATAGAAATTAAAAGGCGGGTTGCCAGCGGCAAATCCTGCCCCATATCAACGAATATGCGCGTCAGCCGCGGCATTACAAAAGCCAGCATAAAAATTACTGTAGAAAGCCCCACGACCGCCATAAGCGCAGGATATGCCAACGCCAGGCGTAAACGGGAAAACATCTCCTCCTGTTTAACGCGATATTCTGCTATCCTGAAAAGCACTTCAGGCAAAGCACCGGTATTTTCGCCTGTTTTAATCATAGCAATATATAATGAAGGAAAAACCTGAGGGTACTGCGCGAGAACAGAAGAAAAAAGAGCGCCGTCTTTTATCGCCCCGCGAATATTGTTAAGAGTATTCTTCAGGCCCACACTCGAGGATTGTTCTGAAATTATATCTATAGCGCGTAAGATAGGCACACCGGATTTTAAAAGGCTGGCAAGCTGGCGGCTAAAAACTGTAATCTCACCGGACTTTATCCGCCCCGGCGAAATCGCCGGAAATGGTTGAGATTTACTAAATGGGTTATCTTTTTCGATTGAAACAGGCAGATAACCCATCTGGCTGATTTTTTCAACAGCATCCTTTTCGGACTGAGCGTTAACACTGCCTTCAATTATCTCGCTGGCGCCCTTTTTAGCACGGTATTTATATAACATAGGTAAATTCCCAGGCTCCTGGCTCCTAACTATTTTCCACGTATTTATCCAGCCTTGCCCTTTGCGCTCCGGTAATATCTAAAAAACAAACAGCTACACTATAATTATTATTCTCCTGTTCCGGCTCTTCCACTCTTACTACTTTAGCTAAACACTTTATAAATTCCTCATCCGCCGGCAATTCGATAGTTAATTCCAGGAAAACCCCTACGGGAATCAATTCGCTTGGATTAAAAATCAATCCCCCCGCGGAAATGTTTCTTGTAACACTCAATTGCTCTTTAGTAAAACCTTTCTTAAATAATTCCTCCTGTGTTTTAAACACAATATAATGCAGTTTCACTTTGCTATTTAAACGGCTGTAATTGCGCCTCTCAGACACGGCATTCCCGGCGGGCTGCGCGAGATCCGGATAAGAACGCTGTTCATCCCTGCCTGCGATATTTTCTTCCGCGGAGGTAACCTTCATAACTTCTCCCGGCGTGGTTAATCCGGCAATAACCTTCTGCCATCCATCCTGGCGCAGAGTGCGCATGCCTTTGGATAAAGCTATCTTTTTTATCTGATTGGCCGTGCCTTTCTTAAAAATCAATTCCCTTATCGCGTCGTCTATCAGGATAATTTCATATATCGCTGTCCTGCCTAAGAAACCGGTAAAATTACAGCTGGGGCAGCCCTTTGCCTTAAATATTTTTACCTCCGCTAGATTTACGCCTAAATCTCCGGCAATTAATTGTTTCAATTCAAAAGGCGCCTTATCGTCCTCACATTGACATTCAAGGCAAAGCAGCCTTATTAACCTCTGCGCGATAAACGCCTCGACGCTGGAAGCAACAAGGTATGGCTCGACGCCGATATCAACCAGCCTGCTGATGCCGCTGGCGGCGTCATTTGTATGCAAAGTGGAAAATACAAGATGCCCGGTTAAAGCGACGCGGATAGCGATTTCAGCAGTTTCTAAATCCCTTACCTCACCTACCATTATAACGTCCGGGTCATGCCTCAAGATACTGCGCAGGCCGCGCGCAAAATCCAAGCCTATCTCCGGCATAACCTGGATCTGCGTTATCCCCGGCATTTCATATTCAATAGGGTCTTCTATAGTGATAATTTTACGCTCTTTGGTATTAATCCTGCCTAAACAAGTATATAAAGTAGTAGTCTTGCCGCTTCCCGTAGGGCCGGTAACAAAGATTATACCGTGCGGCTTCTGAATCAAAGACTCGAAAATCTGTAACTCCCTTTTGGCCAAACCTAATTTTTGTAAACTAAAAAGCATCTGAGTAGGAAGGATCCTTATAACGACGCTTTCGCCAAAAGGCGTAGGTATAGTAGAAATCCTTAGGTCCAGCACCTGCTCCTGGACCTTCACCACTGCCCTGCCGTCCTGCGGGAGCCTGCGCTCAACTATATTCAGATTAGACATAATCTTGATACGGGAAATTATCGCGTTTAAGAAATTACTTATTTCAGCAGGAACACTGATATCATAAAGCAGGCCGTCTACGCGGTAACGCAGGGAAACGCCCTGCCTGTACGGCTCAATATGGATGTCAGTGGCGCGTTTTTTATATGCCTCCAGGATTATTTGATTAACTAATTTTTTTACTGAAGCGCCTTCGGCCAACTTCTCTATGTCTTCTACTTTTTCCTGTGATATTTCATTTTCCGAAGTTTCCTGAGACGAAGGCGCGGCGCTCATTTTTTCCAGGATTTCAGTTGCCACTCCGTAATATTTTTTTAAACTCTCCAAAATATCTTCCTGGCAGGAAAGAACCACATCGATATCACAACCAAGCTGCGTCCTTATTTCATCCTGCATCTTTATATCCAAAGGATAAGGCACGGCTATGGTTAAAACCCTGTTTTTTAACTCTATCGGCATAAACCGGTAATAAGAAGCGATCTTAACCGGGACCTTTTCAATAACTTTTTTATCAACGGTAATCCTGCGCAAACTGGCATATGAAAGCTTTAGTTTTTCCGCTAAAACAGTAAGAAGTTTTTCTTCGGTAAACAAACCGCGTTTTATTAAGAACTGCGGGAGGCCCTCTGCGGAATTATCCGGCATATCCTTAAGAAAAAAGTCCAGGGACTCCTTAGTAGACAAACCTTTTTCTATTAACGCCTCATACAGCGGAATATCAGTCTTTTTAATCGGCATTCAATGGCCTTTTTTTAATTTCGTTAAACCCGCATTAATCAAAAAAACTGGAAATATCGTCCTTCATGATTTTTTTATATTTTTCCAGCGCCATTTCCATTTCTTCAAGGCAGATTAAAACCAACTTTACTTTTAACCCCTTAGCTTCCTCTTCCGCCTTCTTCACTGCCCAGGCATCCAGAGGGTTAGTTATGGCAAAAGTTATTGACCAATCGTCTTTTTCAATCGGCAAGCACTTATGATCCAGGATTAAAGCGCTGCTGAATTGTTTTACCCAATTCCAATCAAGGTCTTTCAAGGTCAAAATTAAAGGCACGTTAAATTGCTCGGATAAAGCGCCAAGCAAATCCAACTCTTTAATCATTTTTTTCTTAAGCAATATCGTCCCCAAAAATTCTTTTGACATTTGCTGTTCAGACAAAGCAATATTCAACTGCTGAGTAGTTATCAACCCTTTTTGAAGTAAAATTTCACCTATGCGTTTTGGTTTTTTTTCCATAATGTTTGCCTCCCGGGAGATTTCAGGTTAAAGCCCCTATTAAATAAAATTCCTCTTCTGGTTTATGGTCAACCTTTCCGTTGATTATTTTTTCACAGCCTTCTATAGTTTGTTCCAAAGTTACAAATTCGCCTTTTTTGCCTGTATACGCCTCAGCCACAAAAAACGGCTGAGTAAGAAAATTCTGTAATTTCCTGGCGCGCTCGTAAATAACGCGGTCGGCGGAAGATAATTCATCAATACCGATAACCAAAACTATGCGCCTTAATTCTTCATACCTCTGAAGAATCCTTAAAACATCCTGCGCACTGTTAAAATGGCGGCTGCCGACAATATCTATATCTAAGTTAGCGCAAGATGAAAGCAACGGGTCTATCGCCGGATATAAGCCTAACTGTATCTTTTCGCGGGAAAGGACTAATATTGAATCTAAAAAACTAAAAATCGCCACAACCGCGGGGTCAGTAAGGTCATCTGCCGGCACATAAACCGCTTCAACAGAAGTTATGGAACCGCCGCCTTCCTGCGAGGTGCGTATCCTTTCATGAAACTCGCTGACCTCGGATATCAGTGTCGGCTGATACCCGGTTTCCGAAGGCACGCGGCCTAAAAGTGTGGATATCTCAGCGCCTGCCTGAACAAAACGAAAAATATTATCGACAAAAAGAAGGACGTCCTGATTTTTACGCTGGATCGATTCCGCGATGGTAATGCCTGTCATCGCGACCCCATACCTTGCTCCGGGAGGTTCATTCATCTGCCCGAACACCATCATCGTCTTGGACAAAACCTCGTGTTTCAAAAGTTCAAAATAAAGTTCATTCCCCTCACGGATACGCTCTCCTACACCGACAAACACGCAGCTGCCCTGATATTTTTTAACTATATGTTGAATAATCTCCAAAGTCAAGATGCTTTTACCTAAAGCAGCGCCCCCTAAAACCCCAGTCTTACTCCCCTTTACCACAGGAAAAAGAAGGTCAATAATTTTAATGCCGGTTTCCATGATCTCAAAACTTTTACGGACAGATTTATCTTTATTTATCTTTACAACGCTTCCCATATCCGCCTTCCTGATAGGGATCTTCTCCTTACATATTATATCGCCTTTTTCATCAATAGGCTCGCCTAGCATATTTATAAGCCGGCCATAAAGGGCTTCCCCTTCCGGGATATGTATAGAGCTTCCGGTAATACGTGCTTCTTGCCCCCGCTGCAGGTTGACCGTAGAGTTGATTGAGATACAACGGGCGACATTGCCGGGCAAATGTTCAGCCACTTCTAAAATAACCTCAGTTTTATCCACGGTTTGCGTAGTTAAAACATTAAAGATACTCGGAACTTCTTCAACGCAGGAAAATTTAACATCAACCACCGGCCCCTGCACCGAAATTATCCTGCCCTTTTTATTGATATTATTACTATCCATTTTATTTATCCTATATTACTCCTAACTCCATACTCGAGACTCAATACTAAACCTTAATTTATTTAGCGAATAACTGCCTCGCGCTGAATAACTCGCGCATATTCCGGTCAATAATCTCATGCCGCACGCGAAAATACTGCAGCCGCATTTTATTATCCATTTCCTTCAACCTATGATTACTGCCTTCCAAATGCACGAACCGCGCGGCAAACTCCGCTAAACGGCTTAACCCAAAAATCTCATAAATCTTCTGTCCTACCCATAAATATGATAAATATTCAATAATATCTGCCGGGTTAGATTCAAAAATCGCCTCAGGTATATCCCCTATTTCACCATCCTGCGTTTTATTAGGAGATAAATAAGGCAAAAGCGCGACTTTATCCACGCGCTGAACAGTAAACGAAATAGGCCGCGGGTACACTACCTTAAGATAACCAATGGATTTTTCAAACAGTATCTTCATAATATAATCGCGTAGCTGCATTGCCTGCGCGTATCTCTGCTCTTCCCTGATGCCGCTAAACGCCGCGCAAGGGATGTTCATTTCCTGCGCGTAAGCCTTGCCGCGGCTGCCGATAACAATAAGGCTGCCGGGAATATCCTGCAATTCTAAACGCGCGGCATTTAACACCTGCATATTAAGCCCGCCTAAAAGCCCGCTGTCGGAGGTAATAGCGATAACAATCTGAAACTTATTCTTGGGCTTCAGAAAAAAATGGTTAATTTGATAAATATCTATAAACTCAAAAAAACCTTCCATCGCCGAAATTAATTTTGTATAAGACTTTATCTTATTCTCCAATAAATGGAACTGAGACACGGATATGGTTTTTAAAACCTCCAGCAAAGAAGAAAGCTGCCCGTTAAATTCTAAATCTTTTTTTATGTTCGAGAGAGTTTTCATTTCTTGATCAGGCCCATAAAATATTCCTTCAGGCAGTCATTTAAGTTCTCTTTAAGATCATCCGTTAGTTCCTGTGAATTACGTATCTTAGTACAAAATCCCGGGGAGCGCTTCTTTACAAACGCCAGAATTTCCTGTTTAAACTGTTTTACCTGAGCCACAGGAAACTTATCGAGTATGCCGCGGGTTAACGCGTAAAGAAAAATTATCTGTTCTTCCATAGGGACAGGTTTATTTTTATCCTGAACAATCAATTGGCTTATTGACTCCCCGCGCTTAAGCCTTGCTTCCGCTTCCTTGGAAAGCGCTCCGGCATGCAACTGTGTCATTTGCAGCAATTCCTTATACTGCAGATAATCCAGCCTTAAGGATTTACTTAATTGTTTCATTACCGGCCACTGCGCCTTATTTCCTATACGCGATACCGAAAGGCCAAAATCAATTGCCGGCTTAAACCCTTTATTAAACAAACCGGTAGAAAAATACAACTGCCCGTCTGTCATAGAAATAATATTCGTGGAAATATAGCCGGTAACATCCCCCTGCAGGATTTCAACAATCGGCAGAAATGTCATCGACCCGCCGCCTAATTCAGGCTTTAAATACCCCGCCCTTTCCACCAGTTGGGAATGTATATAAAAAATATCCCCCGGATAAGCCTCTCTTCCGGGCGCGCGTTCAAGAAGCAAAGATATCTGCCGGTATATCCAGGCATGTTTGGTTAAATCATCAAAAATAACCAAAACATCCTTGCCGTTATACATAAAATACTCCCCCAGCATGCAAGCCGTATACGGGGCTAAGTACTGTTCGCCTGTTGATACTGAAGCCACCCCCGTAACTATTATCGTATAATCAAGCGCGTCTTTTTCATTAAGGATATCCACTACTTTTAAAAGGCTTGTATAGGGCTTGCCTATACAACAATAAATACAAATAACATCTTTGCCTTTTTGGTTTAATATCGCGTCTATCGCGACACTGGTCTTTCCTGTAAGGCGGTCTCCTATAAGAAGCTGGCGCTGGCCTTTGGCAATCGGGATAATCGCGTCTAAAATCAAAGTCCCGGTCTCTAATGACTCTTTAACCGGGGCGCGTGACATAACTCCGGGAGCCACCCTAAAAACCGGGTAAAATTCCTTTGGTTCTACCGGGCCTAAACCATCCTGCGGCTGGCAAAGGCTGTTTACTACCCGCCCCAAAAATCCGTCCGAAACAGGCAAATTTAAAGACCTGCCCTTATTATAAACTTCACTGCCTATACGGATATTAGTGGCATCCCCTAACACCAGTATTTGCACCTTATCTTCGGTAAAACCCATTACCATACCCAGCGTGCCGTTAACAAATTCCACTATCTGGCCGTTTATACAAGAAGAAATGCCTGTAACAACGACAATAAATTTACGCACAGTTTGGACTATGCCTACTTCCCTGGCTTCAAATTGAGCGCTTACTTTATCGTTTGTGGTTTGCATCGGCTAATATATAATTTAGGATTGCTTAACTAAATGCCCTTGGCGCCTTCCTGAATCTTATTTTTCAAACTTCCGTCCAAGACCAATTCCCCCATCTCTATGCTAAGGCCGGCGACTAATTTTTTATCCACTGCCTCTTTTAATTTTACCTCAGGCCCCAGTATATCTGTCAGCTTCTTGAATAAAGCCACCCGCTGTTCTTCCGTTAAAGGAAATGCCGCGACGATCTTTACCTGCTTAACATCGGCCGGTATGCGTAAATTGTCCAACAGATTAAAGCCGCCGGCGATCAATTCATTTATCCATTGCAAATGCACGTCCTGCTTAAATTGTTCCGGCAAAGCGTGTTGGACCAATTCACAAGCCTTAACTACTGCCTCTTTGGATATGCGCGCGCTAATTTCTGAAAGCAGGACCTCCCGGGATTTATCCGCCTGTTGAATAATATTTTCCGCCTGCTGGCGCGCGAGTTGTAATATCTTATCACGTTCTTTTTCAACCTCAATCATACTTTCTTTTTTTACTTTTTCCGCTTCCTCATGCGCCGTAAGGATAATCTCCTGCGATTTTTGCTGTGAATATTCTATCCTTTGGGTTATTTCTTTTTCTTTTTCAGAATAATCCATGCTTACCGATTCCAAATGTTTTGTCGCCGATACAACATTTTTATTCATTATATTGCGGAACACAGTTATTAAAACCACAAAAATGATCACCTGTAAAACTATCAACGAAAAAATAAGCATATCCTCACTCCGTTCGGAGTGTATAAGTGTGTAAGTGTAAAGTTTATAAATTTTCTACTTACAAACTTACACGCTTACAAACTTACACACTATAAATTATTCATCACAATCAAGAGGCGGTAAACAATTGAAACACAATCAGCATCGCGATAATCGCCAAAGCCTCGGCAAACACAAGCGCTATAATCATCGCCGTAAAAATCTTCGGGGCAGAAAACGGGTTCCTGCCCAACGCGGTAATGCTGGCGAAACTACTCATCGCAAAAACAGCGCATGGCCCTAAGATACAAAAGAAAAAAATTATAATCAGCGATAAATTACGGTCCATTTCCTCGCTACGCTCGGAGTGTTAAGTGTATAAGTGTAAAGTTTTTGAGTTTATTCTTTACACACTTCCACACTTACAAACTTACACACTATCATGTCAATTCAAAAAAATGTTTTATGTTTCCTCAACTATAACAGTTACTTTATTCAATCCAGCCTTAATTAAGCCTCTTTTTATGGAAAAACTTTTTTCATCCACATAAACCATTCCGGATAATAAACGGCTTATAATACGTTTATGCAACGGCGTTATTTCAAAAAAACCTTCTTCACCGGGTAAAATAACACTTCTGGCTTGTCCTTCGAAAATTATTTGCTGCGGGCTTAAGATAATAACGTCTAATAGCATATTTTACAATTCACCCTACTTTTGGCTTTCATTAGGTTTTGTTTCGGAATTATCACCCGGGAACGCGGACTTCTTAGCTTGTGACATCGCTTCTTTGTTAAGGCCTGCTTGACGATGCCAGGTAAAAAACAGCACGCCCGCCAAAAGCCCGGTGAAAGTAATAATAATAAAAATAATTATCCAAGTCATGGTTTTGGTAGGAGAATCTGATTTTACCTTAGCATTATGAAGCATTTCGGGAGACTGCGGGCCGCCTGCGGTAACAAGAAGTTTTTCCATCTTGGCTATATCTTCCAAAATCTGCTTAATAGTAGCGACATTCTGCCGATAATAACCTATATGCTGTTGACGGCTGACGGAATCATCTAATTGCAATCTTACAATTTCATCTAATCGCGAATAAATAGTATCAGCTATTTCCTTTACTTTCGTATAATACTCCGTTTTTGATAAACGGTCAAGCGCCGTATCTGTGCGCTTTCTTAAATCGGAAATTTGCGCCTCCGGCACAAGCCATATATCTTCCACATGCACTTCGAAAGAGCGCACTTCCGCGGGTTCAAGTTCAACATCATATTTATACGCGTAATACGTAGATTTCTCAGAATCGTATTCTAAACTTAAACCGCTTAACTCCAGGATATCCTTCGGAACAACTTCCTGCGGCAGGTAATACTTTACCTGAATCTTCTGCGCCCTTGTTTTAGAAGGATTGATCGCGGCGATACGGAACTTTACGCTTCCCGGCTGTAAGGATGTTGAAACAATCGGCGTATCAGCCCCGCCGAATTTAGATTCAAAAAGCTGCATTAACATCTCAATAACTGAATTGATCGCGTCGGTCTTGCCGCGTAAAGCTTTCATTGTCGGAGATTCCGTCAACGCTTCTTCTAATAAAACACCTAAATCATAGCCTTGTTTTCCAATTAAAGTCGTTAAACGGTCGGAAATTTCGTTGACTGCCGCGGTTATGCGCGCGGAAGGCCCTTCTTTAGCGATAGCTTCCGGCAAAGAACTTACTGAATCCTGCAAATCCTTTAAAGTCGTGGATATATTTATATTTTCGCCTGAGCCAAGAGTAGCTTCAACATTCTGAATAGCCTCTAACGCTTTCTTTGCCGCGGACTCTGCCGCGGGCGCGGCGGAAGCTAGCCCGGCAATGGTAGTCAGGGACATCGCTTCAACTATACCTGAACCTGAAATCAATCCGCCGGTTATAGATTCAGTTACAACATAGGTATAAGCCTTGCCGGGATTAAACCTGCCATCCGCCGGAAATTCAAACGTATAAAGCCCGCTATTAACTTCTTTAAGATACTGCTCACGGATAATAGTTTTGTTATCCCAACTATAAATATTTAATATCGGCCCCAGGCCCGGCTGGCCCTGGCACTGTAAAGTTATCATATCTCCCACTAAAGCCGGATTAGGAGAAACAGAAGCATTCCAGGAATATTTCTTTGCGGTCGCTTCCAATTCACCTGCGGCTGAAGCTGCTTGTTCTCCAGCCGCAACCGCCTGATCAGCTCCTGCCTGTAATTTAACAAGAGCCACGTTAGAACGTGTTTCAAAACTGGATAAAGAAGTCTCCACCGCTGATCTCATTTCATTAGTTTTAGTAACAATAATACCCGTTTGCTCAGTCATTTTAGCATTTATAAGAGATGTCTGGGAAGCAAGCGACGCTTGTAATTCGGTATTGACCTGAGAAATAGGCTTATCCAAAACAGAATTAACCTTAGCTTGCATATCATATAAAGAAACAGTAGGAACCATATTAATCAAGAAAGGAGTCTTAAATACGCCTCCAAGGACATTCTCTATAACTGTCCGCGCGTTATAAACCTTAGAGGTATCCAAACCGGTACTATTCCATATCATGCTAAAGAAACCCATAGTATCAGCCGTTGTATCAGATAAAGATTTTAGGATTGTATCCGGAGCAGACGGATTAAATATTTCAATACTGCAATTCTTTGCTCCGGTAACTACAGAACCATCCCTGATTAAGGTACTGTTAAATGTCAATCTATCGTTTAATTTATCGTAAACGTACTCTGTCTTTGCCTCCCAGACATGCACAACTTTCGACTCCAGAAAGATTTCCAGTGTCTGATCTCTATCAGCCGTATAGTTAGCGCCATAATCGCCGTAATCCTTGTGAGTCCAAGCAGCGCTCCATGAACCATAAGGCGTAGGATGCACTATAGGAACAGCTGAACTAAGCCCAGACCCTATCCAGCCGGATGTACAATTGACCGTTAACCCTCCGGTAATAGGCAAGTTAGTCAAAACATCCCGCGCGTTCCAACTAATATTATAGTAATCGATCTTAAATGGAGTAGAATCCTTATATGTCCCGGCTTTAAATGTTCCCTGGCCAGCGTTATATGTTCCTAAATTAGCGTCTTCGATCCTGATCTGAACGGTATTGGCACGGTCATCCGGAATCGTCCAGGCTTTTATGTTCGTGCCTTTGATATTGTTGTAATTAGCGGCGATTGGGGTCATCACAGATGTATCGCCGTTTTTAAAATAATACAGGTTAACTTTTGTGACTGTAGAAGCATTGGAAATCCATGTTATGGTATGAGATGTTTCATTAGTAACCCATCGTTCCACTGTGCCGGAAGGCGGGTTGGTGAACGTAAAATTGCCGTAAATCTCAAACTCATTATCCGAAACGTCGGAAACAGTATCATCGTTAGGATCTTCGATCTTGATTACGCAATGAGAAGATACATCATCAGGCACAGTCCATGGGACTAAACCGTCATTGGCTACGACACCGTCATCAACAGTACCATCATTTTCTTTGATAGGATGCCAATCATCGGGATCGGCGCTGTTACCTACGGTAGAATAACTTATTTTGGCATTTTGAATTGAATTACCGGTAGGATTCCATTTTATTTCTTTAGCCGCGTCAACTACCCACGGTTCGGCTTCGTTATCAGGCTGAGTAACCCTAAACGACCCTATAAGCTTAACTGAGAAATCAAGTTTTACATTATTGTCGACACTATCCCTTACGCGTATCACAACATTATCGGAAGCCATATCCGGCACACCTGCCACATTACTGGTATCATCATGATCCCAGGAATAAGTAGTAGTGCCGTTGGCAACATTAGCATAATTTGTTTTTATAAGATACGGATTATCTGAAGCATAAGGAAAACCTGGATCCGCAAGCCCCATATTAGAATACGCCACAATATCCACCGTGTTCAGGCTTCTTCCGCCTAAAGCATTACTTCCTCCTACGGTAGTCCACTGTAAAGCAGCGGGGTAACCAATATCAAGCCTGCCATTAATATGGCCAGCGCCTCCTCCCACAGCGGACAAATCGGAAAACACGCCTTTTATCTTTAAATAATAATCCGAGGAATCTTTAGCATCCGGGTCGAAAGGATCAGCCGCTTTTACACGGAATTTTACAGTATCAGAAATAAAATCCGGCATGACAAACGGCTCTGCCTGTGTATCGCCGAAAACACCGTCGTTATCGGTGCTTGAAGTAATAGTGACCGCGTTATTCCAATCATCATTTTTACAATAATCCAATTTTACTTTAGTAACACTTCCATTCCAATTCCACCTGATAACATAAGGCTGATTCACTGTAAATACTTCATTGCCGTCAGGATCTCCATTGGGAGAAAGCATTTTGAAATACGCCTTGATCTTGGCGTTAGAATTAGATACATCATAAGCAGCGGTAGTCGCGTTATCTAAATCAACAATCTTTACCTTAAATTTATCTGTGATATCATTCTGAACCTCCTGCCAAACATAACTGCGTTGCGCATTGGCTGCGCCGGTATTATCGGCGTAATTAGGCCCTGTGGTAATTTCCTTATTCGCATAATCATCATTTTGCCCGCCGGTTACTGAGTAATAAATTCTCACCTGTGGAACATTTACACTTGTGCATTTCCATTTTATCGTATAAGGCTGGCCGACATCCGCTTGGTCCGCGCTTATATTAGGGGTTACAACCTCGAACCCCGGAACGATTCTAAAAATATCGCTCTTATCATCAACTTCATCATCTATAGAATAAACTACGCGCACCCGGACATAATTTGAACTGTGGTTTACCGTGTCTACTATATCAGGCGCATGCCAGATAAAAGACCCGTCGTTGTTTATCATATTTTGGCCGCCGGCAGTACCGCCTGTGCCGTTACCAACTCCCTGAGCCACAGAATTATTGAGGGTAAATGTTGTTGCGCCGGTTACCGTAACTGTCCAGGTGTTATTTATATACGCGATACTATGCCCGGAAATATCTAAATTGTCGCCTGTCGTAAAGCCGTGCGGTATACTAGTGGTAATATTTATAGGTGTGCCATCAGCTGAAGACGAGATATTTACGGCGACTTCTGTGCTCTCTATGGGTGTTCCAGGCGGAACGCTAAAAATATTAACGCTATTAGCATTATAATCATAATAAAGTTTCACATAAGGATTAGCGCCTAACCTGTCCCATTTTATTTCATAGTCACCATTAGCTGTTATCTCTGCGGCGTTACCTTGGCCGTCATTAGCCGGTTGAGTAATGGTATAAGTAGGCACAATGGAAAATTCAGGTGATATATCCTCAACATCATCCGGGTAGGTAGGCTGGTAAATTTTTAAAGTTACGGTTGGAGAAACAATCCCCTGAATATTGGCTATTGTCCAAAGAATACCCTCTGCCCCTAAATTTCCCGGCGATTCCCCGATCGGATTATAAATCACGCCGCCATCGGTTGAATAACTCAATCTTACCGTATCTACAGTCCCTTGTGTTGACCAACGGATAGTATGCTGGCTCCCAATACCCCATTTTTCCTTTGGGTTCGCCTGCGGAATTGTATTCACATCAAATACTATTTTACCTATAATATCAAACTCTTCCGACACGACATTAATATTAGAGCTATCTACATCCACGATTTTAATCTTCACATTATTGTCGACGTCAGGAATATTATTCCATGCCACACCAAGTATCCCTTCATTTCCCGCGGCATTATTTTTGATTACTCCCTGGAAATTATCCGCGGGAGTATTGGGATCCAAATCTGGGCCTGTCCCCCCATAAAGGTCATAACGTACATTGACATTAGCGATTTTAGTGCCGGTGCATGTCCATTTGATCAAATTATTGCTGGAGAGGGCAATTAGTTTAGTATTGGCATTTATAGACGGGTCTAATGTAATCTCCGGCCTGATCTTAAATGAAGACGAAATTAAATTGTTTACCGTAGAATGGGTATTAAAAGATACCTTGAGAGTTACATCCTCGCTCTTCTCATCCGGCACATTAGGCACGGGGAAAGTATTATTGCCGTTTACGCAGTCTAAATTATCAGCTCCGGTAATCGTCGTGGGGCTGCCTGCTATTATATACTGCAAAGTTACCTTAGGGGCAAAACCGTCCTTATCCGTACCGCTGTTAGCGGTCCAGATAATATTCTTGGGATTGCCTACATTCCAAATTTCATCCAGGGTAGGAGAAGTAATTCCCGTAACCGCAGGACGTATCTTAAATGTGGATGTGGACTGGTCCGACAACTCTGTGCCGGTAATAATTGTATTATTGCTGATCTTGATCCTGGCGGTCTCTGAGATCTTCCTGTTCGCTCCGATTAAACCCGCGGACCAGTCGTAGCTGTTAACCCCGTCCGCGCCGGAAGCATAATCACTTTCTATTGTATAGACATACCCCGCGGTGTAATCCGCAGGAGTAAATGTTCCCGAGGCGGAAATTTCTATCTTTAATCCGCCG
>OBEQ011057083.1_pt1 | contig 104914 bp, 116 predicted proteins | sample 1670901 | NCBI WGS metagenome assembly OBEQ01 (sample SAMEA104232315, study PRJEB22302) | groundwater metagenome | biome: forest; feature: aquifer; material: groundwater | place: USA | collected 2011-08-07 | depth 5.4 m
AAAAGAAAATATGGTTCATTCCTCAGATGCAGAAGCTATGCAACACAGAAGGTTGAGTTAACTTGCAGATTAGTTGCTTACAACATTGATAGAAAAATAAATTATCTTTTATTTTTCATCAGAGGATTGCACCAGAGCTCTAAAACTTAAAAATGAGTTTAAAACTTTCGGTGTTTTTTAATACCTAAATTATATAAATCTTTCTTCTTATTTAATGTTATGTCTATTATAGAACCCACATGGGAAGAAGTGCAAAAAGAAATTCTTAAAATAAGGTGCCTTGATTTGAAGATATGGAAAGATATAGAAGATAGACCATTAAATTGCGAATCGATTTATGAACTAATAGGAAGTGGTTGGAAAATTAGGCATGCAAATTATATTATAAATGGTAGTTATTGCTATAGTCATGATAAAGAGATAGTATTAGAAAAAGATATAAAATATTTTGAACGAGATATAAATTTATTTCATGAGATAGCTCATGCATGGTACGGGGAGCCATTAAATGATGGTTTTGCTATTATAAATTATAGAAGATCAAAATTTATTATTGCAGAATATCTAGCAAGACAATCAAGAGTTAATAAATATTTGCTTAGATCTGCAGTACTAGCATTTAATTTAAAACCTTATGTATATGACTTAGTCAGTTATCTTGCATTTCCTAATAAATCTTATAATGCAGAAGTTAAACCAGATTTTTCTGCGAAAGAACTAACTAAAATTTTAATGTAAAATTATTAAATTAATCTTAAGTCAATAAAACTTTTCCCTTTATAAATGAACAGTAATGTAGTCTTTGAACCTAGAGTAAATAGCCTTCGGCAAGATTGAAAATTTGGAAAAACAAAAGGTTTATATAGCAATTATAACTATTATAATTATTATAATTTGGGGGTTAAAATGAACACAACAATTTCAATATCAAAAGAAACAAAACAGCATATAATTGAGTTTGGGGATAAGGGCGAAACTTATAATGAAATACTTGAGAGAATATTAGCAAGTGCAAAAGAGAGACAAATACAGGAAATTTTAATGGATACTAGTAATTCTATAACTATAAAAGAAGCAAGAGCCAGATTAAATAAATAATATGGCAAAAGTATTTATTACAGAACAGCTATTTAAGGAGATACAAAAAAAATTTAATAAAGAAAAGGCCAATGAAATTATTGATTTCTTAGAAACACTTGAAGAAAATCCAAAAAAAGGAAAAGAAATAGGACCAATAGGAAGAATTCTCATAAAAGAGTTAAGGTATGAAAAATTTAGATTTTACTTTTTAACAGATGGTTATAAATTAAAGTTTTTTAAATTAGAGGATTTAAAAGATTTAGTAATAAAGTTTGTTAGAATGTCTGAAAAGAAAGACCAGCAAAAAGTAATTGAAGAAATTAAAAGAATAATCACGATTTTAGGTGAAAAAGAGTTTGAATAATAAAAATAAGCCTTCGGCATGATTTGAATTTTGAACCAAAAGACTTATAAATTAGTCTATCCTTTGTATAGACATGCATAAATTGATAGTTAAGGAACAAATTAGGAGAAAGGTAGCTAGATCAGGGAACGGTGGAGCTGTATGGGTCCCAAGAGATTGGCTAGGAGAAGAGATAATAGTTACAAGAATAGAATCCCAAAAATTATCTTTAGAAGAAGAATTAATAAAAATTCTTTTACCTTACTTAAAAGATATATCTGGAGTTTTCCTGTATGGTTCATATGCAAGAAAAGAGGAAACACAAAATTCTGATATAGACATTTTAGTTATAGCAAAAAATAAACTCAAAATAGAAAATACTAAAAGATTTGATATAAACTTTATCGAAGTTAAAAAAATTAAGGAAGCAGTTCAAAAAAACCCTTTTATTTATGCAATAATCAATGAAGCTAAACCAATTATTAACAGCTATTTATTAGAAGATTTAAAACAAAATAAAAAAGATTTTAAAGATTTTATTAAATGGTTTAAAGAAACAACGTATGATAGCATTAATATTGCAAATGAATTTATTGGTTTGGATAAACTGGAATCAAACTACCTTGATTCTTATAATGTTGTATATTCATTAATATTGAGATTAAAGGGGATTTTTTTGATAAAATTGGTTTTAGAAGATAAAGAATTTTCAAATCTTTCTTTTAAAAGATTTATAACGCAATTTATTTCTGAATCTGAGTTTAGGAAATTATATGGGGTTTATAGATCTATTAGGGATGATAAAAAATTAGGAGATCTAAAAATAGAAATAAGTTTAATAAAAAAACTTTTTGAAGTTTTACAACAAGAGGTTAAAAATTTAGATGGCAAATAGAAAAAAGAGACTAAAAAAAGGGATCGGGTCTTTACAAAAACAAATAGAGCTACATGAACAAAAGTTAAAACAGGCGGAAAAAGAGGGGAGACTAGAATTAGTTGGTTATTATGAAAAAGAAATAAAAAATATGAAAAAATATAGGGAGAAAAAAGAGAAATCTCTTAAAAAATAAACCAAACAGCCTTCGGCAGGATTGAAATTACTTTTTGTAAGCTCTGGAAGGGATTTGAACCCTCAACCTCCGCTTTGCTCTAATTTTTATACGAGAGCGGTGCTCCACCAGATTGAGCCACCAGAGCATTGATTCTTTTTAATTGAACCGGATGATTGAAACCGATTTCTTCATTAAATTTTAAGATGGTTTTCATTCCAAATCTCCTTATTTCATATCCTTTTCGATTTCCTGACTTATATGGTCCACCTAAATCAATCTCAAATTCTTTTAACATTTTTTGCACTTCTAAAATAAATGGATAAGTAGAAGAGCTTATTAAAATACTGGCTTTACCTTTTTTAGAGATAGTTAAACCACCATCAGAATCAAATAAACCCATCAAAAAACCTTTTTTAAATTCTTTAGAAAAATAGATAAAATTTGGAATCCGCAGTTTACCTTTCTTTTTACCCGAAGGTAGTCCAATGATCTTATTAAAGAAGAAATGAATGGGTCTAGAATTTATGTGTAATACCCAATAATTTCTTTGACTGTACAATAAAGAATTACAATCAAAAATTTTTTTAATAAGACTCGAGGTTAAATTTTTTAAGTAATCTTTAGAATCACTTGTTATAGTAATACACGTTTTTTTTGAAACGTGTCCATCACCAGATATTAATCCAGTTAAATATGCAAGATCTCTAGTGTATTTTTTTGGTAATTTATTTGGGCTATGCCCGCTTGTGTGTATTAAAAAATCAGTATTGTTTATTAAATTAAAATACTTCGGCTTTTTTAGTATTTTTATAGCATTTAAAATTAACGAAATGTCCGGAGCTCTATTCGCCTCTAAATATTGATATAGTGACCTTATAGAAATTTTTAATAAAACGGCCGCTTTAATAAAACCATATTCTTTAATTAAATCTGAAATAAGTTTTTTAATTATCGCATTATTCATATAAAATCCTTTTTCTTTTCCTATTAATTCAAAATAATTCTCTATTCTCATGGTATAATTGAACACGCCACCTAATTAAATCTTTCGTTTTTAATTAGAAATTTTATGTTTTTCTAGAGTAATTTTTCTTTAATATCTTTAACAGAATATTTGCTCATGCAATTACTACAAATTATTTTTATTTTATGATTTACCTTAATATAATTTCCTTTAATCTTTTCTAAAAATGTTGTTTCAATATTTTCTTTACATAATTCACATTTCATAATAAATGTTGTAACCTAACTACTTATAAATATTTTTACTAAAAGTATTTTTGCAAAATAGTGTTTTAAATCACGGAAATCTTTAAATACTACTTACTCTAATAAACACTAGATATTGTGTTGATAGACATGGTGAGATACAATATGTTGTAGTTATTAAAAAGTTATAACTCCACTAGAAATATGAAATGCCCGTATTGTTTTCATGACGAAACCAAAGTTGTAGACAAAAGAGAGACAGAAGACTTAGATGTTACTAGAAGAAGGAGAGAATGTTTAAAGTGCGAAAAAAGATTTACAACTTACGAAAGAGTTGAGAGTTTGGACTTAATTGTAATTAAGAAAGATGGAAGGAGAGAAGGATTTGATCGTGAAAAGTTAAAACGAGGCATAATCAAAGCTTGTGAGAAAAGACCAGTTAGTTATGAACAGATAGATGACTTTGTAGATAGATTAGAAGCTGAACTAAGAAAATTAAAATCAAAAGAGATTCCAAGCAAAATAATAGGAGAAAAGATAATTAATGGATTAAAAAAACTGGATAAAATAGCTTACATAAGATTTGCATCAATATACAGAAACTTTGCAGATATTACAGATTTCCAAAAAGAGCTTAAAGAGCTTGTTAAAAAATAAAATGGCAAAAAAATACGAAAACCTAGAGCAAGCATATAAAGATTTGTACGAAGCGTATAAAATCCTGAAAGAAGAACTAAACTTGCTTAACGGTAGAAAAATAATTGAATAAAGGATATAAAAAAGATGAAGATTTTACAAGGGACAAAACGCTCAATTTTTTATGCTAATTTTATACTTAATTATAAAAAATAAATTAAAAGGTGATTTTAGTGTCTACAAAAACAGAATACAATGCAACAAAACATTTGAAATTAGAAGACGCCTTAGAAATTGGGGTGCCTCAAGAAATTTTAACAAATATTCCTTTTTACAAATTAAATGGAACTAAATTTGTTGATAGGTTAGATATAGGAAGATCTTTTTATAATTCTAATGGGAAAAACGGTTATTCCAATGAAGGTCTTGGTATTGAAAGATATTTTACAAAAGAAAACGAAGATCCATTTAAGAGCGTTGGTGAATATGAACAAAGACGAATAGAAATTAAAGATGATAAAGATCAGTTTATTTTTAGTTTAGATGGAGAATTTCCTAAATCTTGGAATGAAGTTTCATCTAAAGTTGCTGCAAGCAAGTATTTCTTTAGACCAAATGAAAGCGAATGGGGTCAAAGTATAGAAAAAATCATAGGAAAATCTTATGAGTATTCTCCTGCTCATTTATTTTCAAGAGTTTCAACATTTTTTGGAAAGTGGGGCCAAGAACTTGATTATTTTAAAACAGATGAAGAAAGAAAAATATTTGAAGATGAATTAAACTTTTTGCAAATTAATCAAATGGGTGCGTTTAATTCACCCGTTTACTTTAATGCTGGTTTATTTGATAAATATGGAGTAACTGGTTCTCCTGGTTTAAATTTTGTAAGAGATTTAAAAACAGGTAAAATTGCAAAAATAGAGGATGGTTGTTATATAAGGCCACAATGTCATGCGTGTTTTATTATTGGTCCTGAGGATAATTTAGAGAGTATATTAAAACATGGTGTTACCGAGGGTGGAATTTTTACTAACGGTTCCGGGGTAGGACATAATTTAGATTTAAGGGCAGAAGGCGAACCTCTATCTAGCGGTGGAAAATCTTCTGGTCCAATGAGCTTCTTTGGAGTTTATGATAATATAGCAAGTACAATAAAATCTGGTGGAAAAACTAGAAGAGCTGCAAGAATGACTACAATGAGATATCATCATCCCGATATTATGAAATTTATAAGGGGAAAACCAAGAGAAGATTACAAGGCTTTATTATTAATGAAAGCTGGTTTAGAACCTGGATTTGAGGGGGAAGCTTATACAACTGTTAAGTATCAAAATACAAATCTTACTGCTAGATTAGACAAGCATTTCTTTGAACAGCTTGAAAAAGGGGAAGATGTTGAATTAAAATATATTAAAAGTGGAAAAATTGCTGGTAAAATTTCAGCAGAAAGAATGTTGAAAGAAATTGCCTTTGGTAGTTGGAGAATTGGTGACCCTGCTGTTCAATATGAAAGTATGATACAAGATATGCATACTTGTAAAAATTCTGGCCCAATAAATTCTAGCAACCCTTGTTCAGAGTATATGTTCTTAGATGACACATCGTGTAATCTTGCTTCTTTAAATTTACTAAAATTTGCAGATAAAAAAGGAAATTTTGATATTCAAGGATTTAGAAGAGCTGCGGCTATATTTACTATTGCACAAGATATTGCTAACTATGCTGGTTCTTATCCTGACCAAAAAATTGCTGCAGTAAGCCCAGAATTCGGAACAATTGGATTAGGTTATGCTAATTTAGGATCTTTAATAATGAGAAGAGGATTTGCATATGATTCAGATGAAGGAAGGGCTTTGGCAGCTTCGGTAACTGCTATATTAACTGGAGAATCTTATTTAACATCGAGTAAAATAGCAAAATCTCTCAGTACATTTATTCATTATGAATTTAATAAAAAACCAATGATGGAAGTAATGGGAAAACACATAAAAAATTTAGATAAAGTTCAATGGGATAAATTAGAAAGTACTTTGAAAGATTCAGCCTATGAAGTTTGGAGCAAAGTAATGGAAAATGGAAATAAACATGGATTTAGAAATGCTCAAGCCACTGTTTTAGCACCAACTGGAACAATTGGATTGTTGATGGGTTGTGACACAACAGGTGTTGAACCTTCTACTGGATTAAAAATAACCAAAACTCTTGCTGGTGGGGGTTCTTTAGAATTAGTTAACGAAGAAGTTTCTAATGCCTTAAATAATTTAGGTTATAATGATAAAGAAATAAGTGATATTGTGGATTATATTAGCAAAAATAGTGAAATTTCAGGATCTCCTCATTTAAATCCAAATTATTATTCAATTTTTGACACAGCATTTTCACCAACTAAAGGAGGAAGATCTATTTCTTTTGAAGGGCATATAAAAATGTTAGCTGCAACACAACCATTTATTTCAGGAGCTATTTCAAAAACAAATAATTTGCCTGAGACAGCTACTGTTAAAGATATTTATGATGGTTATATTCTTGGATATAAACTAGGATTGAAAGCCGTATCTGTATATAGATATAATAGTAAGCCTACAACTGTATTAAATTTCGGAGAAAAAAATTTGTATAAGGAATTAAAAAGAGGAGAAAAAAGAGAACCTTCCCAAGAAAGACCTGCTAAGCATGTTGAGTTTCAAATAAATGGATCAAAGCATCATTTAACGATTGGGGAATATGATGATGGAACAGTTGCTGAAATCTTTTTAAGCGCTTCAAAAGCAGGTTCTACAATAAATGGTATTTTTAATAGTTATTCGACTATGGTTTCAGATTCTCTTAAAAGAGGTATGAAATTAGAAGATGTTGTTAGTAAACAAATTGCTCATGAATTTGAGCCTAAGGGTATGACTGATCATCCTTATATTAGATTTGCAAAATCTCCATTTGACTTTGTTTTTAGATGGATAGCTATAAATTATCTTGGAAAATTAGACTTTGCTGATAACCCAGATGCTATCAAAATTGATAAATTAAGAGGGGTAGAAAATGGAGCCATTAAAGTTTATCAAAGACAGAGTATAGATGATTGGGATTATGAACAAGTTATCAATGATCATGAATTAGGAGGCTTTGTAGAAAAGAGCGAAGACCCGATAAATAAATTACTTGATAAGAGTCCAAAAAAATCTAATGAGAAAGGAAAATCTTCAGGTATTCTATGTAGGACATGTGGAAATATAATGGATATTGTTAAAGCTAATTGTTATGAGTGTTCCAACTGTCACGAGAAAATTGGCGGATGTGGTTAATTATTTAAACTTCCTTTAATTCTTATTTTGAATGTTTAAACAATCCTCGTTAAAAGAAAGAAAAGAATTTTATGAAAATGAATTTGATTTAAAAAAGGTTAGTTCTTTCTTAAAACAACTTCCATACAAACCTCAATTTTTTGTTATTGATTCTGGAACAGAAACAAAAATAATTAAAAATAAATCAAAAATAGGAAAATTAATTCACTTTCATCCAAATATAAGTTTAAAAGAATTAAGAAAAAAATTAATTAAATATCTTCCAGAAGATGTTTACTACGATAGAAATATTTACAAAAATCCAGAAAAAAGTTATAAAAATTTTGATTATAGAAATGCTTTTTCCTCTAAAAATTTTTTAGGACAAGAACTAGTTTTTGATATTGATCCGGAAAATATAAAATGTCCTGATTGCGGAAAAAAGAAATTCCCAAAATTTTGCAAAACCTGCATAAAACTTTCTTTAGAATATGGTTTGAAATTATACAATGAACTAAAAAAAGATTTTAAAACAATTAAAATAGTTTATTCGGGAAGAGGATGCCATGTTCATGTTTTAGATAAAAAAGCTTATTTATTATCCATGAAAGAAAGATCTAAGTTAAATAAAAAATTTTTAAAGTATAAAATAGATCCTTGGGTAAGCAAAGGAAAAATAAGATTAATTAGACTGCCTTATTCTTTAAACGCATTAAATTCTAGAATTGTCACTTTAATCAAAATAAAAGAAATAAAGAGTTTTGATGCAAACAGCAAATCTTTTCTACCTAAATTTTTAAAGTGACTACCATTCTTCGTCTTCTTCTACATCACTAACAATTTCAGGTTCTTCTTCCTCTGTTTCCTCATCTTTTTTGTAATATTCTTCTTTCTTTTTAGCTTTTTTGTGCTTTGCCATATTACACTTTGTTTAAGCTAAACTATTATTTAAATCTATCTTTCAAAGAAGCTGTTATTAATGGTAAAGCTACTGTAACATCCAATTTTAAATCTACAAATTTAGCTTTTTCGTTCATTTTATCCCAAGAAATACCTTCTTTTAAAGGAGCGCCTGAACTGCCTCCAGAATGTTCTGTATCTGTTGTAATTTGCACACCATAAATAGCTTTATTTGGAGCAAGCTGCATTGCTTGTTGTATATAATTTTTAGGAACTCCACCGCCTAAATAAAAAACCCCTGCTTTTTTGCTTGTCCATGCAATGTCTAAAATTTCTTTTAAATCTTCAAAAGCGTTTACGTTAATTTTTTTACCTTGGCTTATTTGCCCCCATATCATTAACCCAATTCCAGAATCTGAAATAGCTGGACAAAACACAGGAATTTTATTTTTATAACATGTATGCAATATTGTATTTTCAGGTGCTAATTTTCCTAAAGTCCACAAGAAATCTTTAATTGTTTCACATTTACTTAAGTCTTGAAAGTTTTCTTTTATGAATTTTTCTAGTCCAATATAAATTTTATTTGGCATTAAACTATTATAAATTCTATCATAGCCTTTATCTCTTAAATCTTTATCATCCATTAATTCACTTCCTTGATAATGTTTATATCCTAAACTTTCTCCTAAATCATGTGTTAAATTTGCTCCTGTAATAACTAAAACATCAACCCATTTTTCATTTAACATATCTATCAGAATTTGTTTCATTCCTCCTGGAACTAAAGCTCCTGCTACTCCTAAAAATAATTTACATTCTTTATCTTTAATCATTTCTTCTAAAATATCTACAGCTAAAGCTAATTTTCCAGCTTGCATTACTCCAGAATTACTCATTTCTTTAACTAAATCATTAACTTTCATTTCTTTAACTATTTTAATATGCTTGACTTCTTTCATAAACATGACTATAAAGTAATATTTATAAGATTAATTATTATTATATAAATATGAAATATTTAAGATTTGTTTATGATTTTATAATATTTATAGTATTTTCATTGGGAATAATAAAATTAATACAGGGAAATTATTATTTAGCATTTGTTTGGATTATTTTAGTTCCTTTGTTAATGCTTTTACCAAGAAATTTATATAAGATAGTTAAAAAAAATTATAAAACTAATTTAGTTGATTTTTTTGAAATATTAATTTTAATACTTTTATTAACAAGCATTGGATATACTTTGTATTTTAAAAATATTCCGATAGATTTTGATAGTTTTTCTCATATCATAAACTTAATAATATACACGATTATTTTTGCTGTAATTTATGCTATAATTGATACTAGAAATTATAAAAATTTAAATAAAAATAAAGTAATTATCGTTGCTGTATTAATAAGTTTGATATTTGGAATAATTTTATGGGAAAAGTTTCAGTATTACGGAGATCAAGTGCTCGGAACACAAATGTATTTTGACAAATTTCAAGATGTTAAGTTAGATAGTATGTTAGATCAAATCTTTGGAAGTTTAGGAACTTTAACAGGAGCTTTATTGCTTTATAACAGAATAGATGATTGGATGAAAATATGGAAAAAATAAATTCTGTTTTGGTAAGGTATGGTGAAATTGGAATAAAAGGACAAAATAGAAGTTTTTTTGAAAAGATGCTTATTAAAAACATTAAAGATTGTTTAAATAAAAATAAAATAAGTTATAATGGAGTTCATAGATACTCTGGAAGAATTATTATTAATACTAATGATAAATGTCTTGTTTTAAAAAATGTATTTGGAATAAGTTCTTTTTCTCCTGCTATTAAAACAGAATCTAATTTAGATAAAATAAAAAAACTAGCTCTTGAACTTTATACCAAAGGAACTTTTAGAATTTCTGCTAAAAGATTAAATAAAAAATTCCCTATTGAATCGGGAGAATTAAATAAGCAATTAGGGGATTATATTAGCAAAAATAAAAATGCTAAAGTAAATCTTATTAAACCTGATTGCAATATAGCTGTAGAGATTATGGATTATGCTTACTTATTTAATGAAAGATATGAAGGATTAAATGGATTGCCAGTAGGAGTTGAAGGAAAAGTAACTTTAATCCTTGAAAATGAAAAAGATTTACTAGCAGGATTATTAATGATGAAAAGAGGATGTTTTTTAGAAATCATTAATAAAAATAATTTAAATTTTTCAATCTTAGAAAAATATTGTTACGGAAGTAGAATTAATTTAGTTAATAAAATGAGCCAAGATAGTTTAGCTTTGGTTAAAACTAATGATTTAGAAAACATTAAAAATAAAATAAATAATGAAATTGTATTAAACCCTTTGGTTACAGATGAAAAAGGATTAATTAATATTTTCAAATTATAGAAGTCATAGACTAAATAAAATAAAAAAAGATTAACCTTTAATAGAATTTAAAGGTTTCATATCTTGCCAAGCTAGATCAAACATACTTTCTAAAGCTGAAACAAAATATGGTGTATTTACCCATACTCCAACATCGTAGCTTGGATGGACGTTATCATCATTCATTACCATAAATGTTAATTCTTTTCCATCAACTGAGCAAAATCTTGCATTTATTTTGTCAACATGTCTTACTTCAGCTACTTTTGAGAGATCTTTTGCTACAGCCATATTTTCTTTTGTAATTTGTGCAGCTATTTTTATTTTAACGCCTCTTTTCTTTAATTTTTCAAAGGCTGGTTTAAGAGCCTCTGCTTTTTTTATTAATCCTTTAGCTGTGGTTATTAAAATAACACTTTTTTCAGCTCCTCTTACCATTTGATCTATATGCGCATAAATATTATGCCTTGATCTTATTGCTCCTGCTAAATCTGTTGGCTCAATAAATTCTATACCTTGTTTATGTAATAATTCTAACTCTTTTATAGTATCTGTTCCACGTAAATTTTCTAGTTGTTTTACGTGATCTTCTGCGTTATCTCTCATTAATTTTTGAACCCTTATAACAACTTCTCTAGGATCAACAGCAATATATTTTATTGGCTTTCCTAATTTCATAACAACAAAACCTTTCTTCTCTAAAGATTCAAGAATATCATATGCTCTAGACCTTGGAACATTTCCAATATCTGCAAGTTCACCTGCAGTAGAAACACCTCTTGAAAGCAAAGCTGTCCATATCTTTGCTTCATACAGATTTAATGCAAAATATTGTCTTAATTTATTTAAAAAGTCCTCTTTTACAATCATTATTAATCCCCTCCCGGGCATCCCCCTCTTTTTTTATTATAACTAAGTTAAACTTAGTTATTACTTCGTACTAGGAAAACAACCTAATATATAAAGATTGTTGTTTTTAGATTTGTACTACAGTTTTTTACCTCGTTGGGAATTATAAATTTTTTAATATTTTTAATAAGTTAAAATCAGTTTTTTTGTTATAACCTGTTTATGACTTAAATGTTAACTTTAACCTTATTCTGCGAATATTTTATATGTAAGTTACTATTTACAAATATTATGTAAAACCTCAAAAAATGAATCGAATTATAACTAAAGAAAAAATAAATAAAATTAAAGGTATGTTTAATTATTATAAAAATAAAGGAGTCCTATTAGGAGATATAGCTAATAAATTTAAAACGAGTTCATCCACAGTAAGCAAAATTTTTAATAAAGAATATGGGGATGAATTCAAAAAATTAGCAAAGTACAAATCTTATGAACATTCTATTAAAGTGAATCGTGATAAAATTTTTGATGCTTTTGAAAGATATAATCATGGCGTTTCAGCTAAAAAAATTGCTAAATATTTAAAAATTTCTAGAGATGGTTTAACCCATCGATTTAGAAATGTTATAGGCGATGACTATAAGAATATAGCAATTGAAAGAAAATATAAACAAAAAAACTGGAAAAAAGCATCTCCTGAAAAAATTAAAAAAGTGTTTGATGAATATAAAGGAAATAGAATTCCTCTTTCAGAATTAGCAAATAATATTGGTTTGGCAGAAAGTAGTTTGATTGCAAGATTCAAAAATAATTTTAAAGAGGAATATAAAGCTGTAGCAAAATCTAGGAGAGACGAAAGAAAAGTAACAAAAGAAGAATATATCAAAGCTTTTGAAAAATATGAAAAAACACCAATTTCTTTAACAATGCTTGCAAATTCTTTAGGCGTAGCAATAGGTAGTTTAAGACCAAGGTTTATTAGGTTATTTAAAGGAAGGTATCATGAAGTAGCAAAACATAAATTAAATGGAGAATTTTTAAATAAAAAAGGGAGAATGGCAGAAGTATTAGCTCTAGAATATTTAAAAATAATTGGAATAGAAGTGAAGGATGTAAGAAAAAAACTTTTACTAAAAAATAGCTTGAAGAGACCGGACTTTATAGCCGGAGAAAATTTTATAGAAGTTAAAAGTTATTTTGTTAAATATTCGAGTAAAAGATTAAAAGGTTATAAAGAAATTATAGATTCTTACTTAAATAAAAAACTCGTTGACGGGGGTGTATTAAGATTCGGAATTATTATCTCGTTAGGTGGATTTTCTGATACAGTTTGGAAAAAAGCTTTAGAAGATGGAATCGCTTTGATAGATTATAATGATTTAAAAAGAAGATTTGAAGAAAATAAGAATTATGATTTAATTAATTTAATGGAAAATCATTTCTTGCCCCGCTGAGAATCATAGATTTTTTTGACATCTTTTATTGTATTTATCTCGTCTAAAGTTTTTTCATTTCCACGATAACGTAAAACTTTTGGAAAACGCAAGGCAAAACCTGAGCTATATGTGGGAGATTTTTGAATTTCTTCATAACCAACTTCAATTATTATTTTTGGTTTGACCAATATTTCTCGTCCTTTTTCTTGTATTATTAATGGTTTAAGCATTTTAGTCATTTCATCATAAGTTAAGCCTTCTGTTTTTTCTTTTACACCTGTGCTAACCTTCCCAACTTCTAATAATTCATTTTCATTTTTGCATGCTATGGTATAGCTTGTAATCCACTTAGATCTTTTTCCATTTCCATACTCAGCTTTTACAACTACTAAATCTAATGGTTCTAGAATATTTTTTAGTTTTATCCACCCGTTTACATATCTTCCAGGAACATATTTTGAATTAAGATTTTTAACCATAATTCCTTCATTTCCTTTTTTTAAAGAATCTTCAAAAAACTTTTTAGCTTTTTTATCATCATCTGTAATTAATTTATTTGTTAAAATAATTTTTCCAGGAATTTTTTTTACTACCCCTTCTAAAATTTCTCGTCTTTTTGATAAAGGTTCATTAATTAAACTTCTTCCATTGGAGTAAATAATATCAAATAAATTTAATTCTACAGGAAATTGTTTGACTATTTTAATAATATCATACTTTCTTTTTATTCTCTGGGAAATTGTTTGGAAGGAAAGATGTTTTTTTGTGCTTTTATCATAAGCCACAGCTTCTCCATCTAAAATGAAACTTTTTGCTTTAATGTTTTCTTTAACGTATTCAATTAAATCTGGAAATTGTACTGTTACATCTTCTAAATTTCTCGTAAATATTTTAATTCCTTTTTCTTTGTGAATCTGTACGCGAAATCCATCGATTTTATTTTCTAATTGAGCAGGTTTTCCTAGTGCTTTAAACGCTTCCTCAATGTTGCTTGCTAATACAGCTAGCATTGATTTAATCGGAATTCCAGGTTTAAGTGATATTTTTTCTAAGGAATTTATTCCTTTTTCTTTAAGAAGTTCTGCGACTTCCCCATAGTCTGTTGTTAAATTATAGGCCTGTTCTATTAAGTCAGGATTAACTTCGAATAATTTTGCTAATGCATCTCTTATAATTCCAGCAGCAACTCCAACTCTTAATTCTTCTAATACTGTTGCTACAATAAATCTTGATTCCTCAGGATCAGATGAATTTAGCAATTCAGAAATTAAACCTATTTTTTTATCTACGCTGCCCTGACCTTCTATTGTCGCTAGTTTTTGAATGTTTTCAACAACTTTTTTAATTGTTAATTCTTTTTTATCTAGAGTAAGTTGTCTTCTTTTTTTTATTAGTTCTTGAGCTACTTTTCCCAGATCTCCTATATCCTTCCATAATTTTTCTACGTAATCCTGTGAATTTCCCGTTGAACTTGAAATAACTTTTAATATTAGTCTAGAGCTCATTCCAATTTTTTTTTCGTTATACTCTGGAAAAACTTTTCCTTCTAGTAAATGAACAATGTCTTTGATTTCATCTTTATTAATATTTTTTAAGAAGTTAGCAATAATCTCTGTTTTTTCTAATCTTTTAGTTGTTTTTTCAAGTTCTTTATAAATTATAACTAACTTAGAGTATTGCATAGAAATGCTTAAATATTTGCGTAATTTAAATCTTTTGAAATGGAATTTAAAGAAATATTAAATAGAAGATATTCTTGTAAGTCTTATAATGATAAGGAAGTAAAGAATAACGATGTAATCCAAATTTTAGAAAATGCTATCCTTGCTCCAAATGCAGGAAATTTACAAGCTTGGAGATTTATTATTATTAGAAATGAAGAAAAAAAACAAGAGGTTTCTATAGCATGTTTACAGCAAAAATGGATGAATCAGGCTTCTATATTTATAGCTATTGCTGAAGATCTTGAATATGTTAAACTGCATTATGGTAAAAGATCAGATCTTTACTGTGCTCAAGATTCTAGTCTAGCAGCAAGCAACATTATGAGCACAGCAGCATCTTTAGATTTAGATTCTTGCTTTATATCTGCTTTTGATGAAGGCATGTTAAGAAATGCATTATCTCTTCCTGAAAATTTAAAACCTTATTGTGTAATAACCATAGGATACGGGAATAAGAAAAGCGAAGAGAAAAAAAGACGCTCATTATATGATTTTGTTTCCTTTAACACATATGGTAATAAAATCCAAAGCAAAAATTCATTTTCTTTAAAAAATAAAACTAAAAAATTAGTTAAGAAACTAACCAAACATACTAAATAACCCCCCTTTTCCTTCATCTTTAGGACGTTTGTATTGATAGCCCTCATTTTCATCGTCTTTATTTTCCTTCATGTTTTTTAATATCTGCTTTCTATAATCACTTAGTTCTTCATTACTCATGTCTTGAAATTTTTTTGGTTTAAACCCAGAAGCTTCCTTATCTTTTTTTATTTTCTGAAAACTCATATAACCTTGTTGGATTTCTTTTTCCCTACTTATTTTTTTATAATTTTTATTTCTATTCGTAATGTATAACGTGATTATAATAACCGCAAGTAAACCTGCTAAAATATAAGGCTTATTTATAACTGTATTACTTGTATCTTTAATTGTTGTTCCTGTTAAATATAATAAGTCATTACTTTTTGGCACAGGTACTTGTGTAAATTTTTTACTTGAATCAGATGTTTTTAAGTCAATATCATAATTTCCAGGATCAACGGTTTTAGCTAAATCAATTTTACTTATATCTTTTGGTTTGACATCTATATTTCTTATTAATTCTTTTCCATCTATATTTATTTTAAGATCGTCTTTATAATTAATATTCCCCAGATTTCTGATGTATAAAACTCCTCCTTCAATGTAAAAGTCAGCTTGCCTTAGTTCCTTAACAGAAAATTTGCTTTCTATGTTGTATCCTGCTTCGCTAGTTCTAATTGTCCAGGTTCCTGGAAGTGCATCTTGAGGAATTACGTAAATTAATTTACTGTAAGCTTGGGTAATATAATTATCCTTAGCGTCATAAAGTTTAATCTGAGCATTATTTGTAATTAAATCATTAGCTTGATCATAAAGTAAAGAACTAACTTCTAAATTATCTCCGGGCAAAAATTCTAATTTGTTCATTAAATTTTTTAAATCAACTGGTTTAGGAATAATGTTTAATTCTAAAGAGGTTTCTGCGCTATTTTCAGAATTATCCTTAACATTTACTTTAACGACATGGTTTCCTGACTTAATTTTTGAATCTAATAAAATTTCTTTTTTAAAATCTGGAGTTACTAAATTAAAATCATAGGTTTTATCATCTAAAGTAATTGTTAGTAAACTATTTTTAAGTTCTATATTTCTTATGTTTTTTATATTTCCACTAACAGTTAAAGAGTTTCCCGGGTCAAGCTCTGATTTTACTAATGAAGCATCTAAATTTAGTTTACCGCTTACATCAATGACCTTAATTAAAGATTGATCCAATAAATTATTATTTAAATCAATTAAGTAAATGTTTAGAGCGCATTTTCCTAACATCGATTTTGTTAATGTTAATTCTGGAATGTTCAATAACTGAGGAGAATTTTTAAAATTAAATGGGTTAATATAATAATCAAATGCCTTTGCATTACAGGTAATACTAGATTTCACATAACCTGAAATTTCATCTTTATAACTTATTGTTGTTTGTAAAGAGATTTTTTCATTTATATTATAAATGTCTTGGATAGAATTTGTGACCCTAATTTCAGCTTTAACTACATTAAGTAAGATAAACAAGAATAATGTCATCAATATTAGCCCTTTTTTCATAACCTTAATATGCATGACTCATTTATATAATTTATGGAAAGTTATATAAATAAGTTTAATCTAATTATTTTCAGAAAAAAAGAGGCAAAATGAAAATAAGTATCAATATTGAAAAAAAGCATTTAATATTTTTTGTGATCTTTTTAATTGTTGCTGGAATAGGAATTAGCATTGCTACCACATATGATAATTCTCAAAGTCATACTACCTTATGGACAACTGAAATAAAAGGTAAAAATGTTGCTGCTGTAAGTGTAAGAGACGACCTTACTTTAGATGCTGGAAAAAAATTAAAGACGAATACATTAACTACAACTTCTGGTTTAACTTTAAATGTTGGTGATTCTTCGAGTATAACCGCTTATGTACCGGGTTCTCTAAATGTTGTAGGCCCGATAAAATCAACAGGAACATTACAGTTAGGTGATACAACAGGTGATGTTTTGGTGGCTCAAACGTTAAACCTTAGAAAAACTAATTCTGCAACCCCCTTTTTTTGTCTTTCATTGGCTGACGTTGGAAAAACTACTTTAGTTAGAGAAACTAATTCAGCTGGAACAGACTTAGGAAATACTTATTTATGTATTTGTTTACGTAGAAGTAACGCATACCAGGTACTTTGTTTAAACTAGATTTATATTACTTATTAATTAAATATTAAAATTAATTTTTGATAATAACCTTTAAATAATATTGATTTTCTTTAATATCATGGACTTAGATGCATTAAGACATTCTGCAGCACATGTTCTAGCTTCTGCTATAAAAGAACTTTATCCGAAAGCTAAGTTTGCTATCGGTCCAAGCATTAAAGATGGTTTTTATTATGATTTTGATAATTTAGATGTTACAGAAGAAGATCTTGTTAAAATAGAGAAAAAAATGCATGAAATTATTAATAAAAAATTAGATTTTAAAAAAGTTTTATTATCAAGAAAAGACGCTTTAAAATTATTAAAAGACCAGCCTTATAAATTAGAATTATTAAAAGATATTTTAGGAGAAAAAGTTCAGTTTTATCAGCACGGAGATTACTTTGATTTGTGTAAAGGAGGACATTTAAAAAATACTGCTGAAATTAAAGCATTTAAATTACTAAAAATAGCAAAAGCATATTGGAGAGGAAATAGTAAAAATAAACAATTAACTAGAATTTATGGAACAGCTTGGAATTCTGAACAAGATCTTAAATCTTATGTAAATAGATTAGAGGAAGCTGAAAAAAGAGATCATAGAAAACTAGGAAAAGAGTTAGAATTATTTTTCTTTAATGAAATTTCTCCCGGAGCTGTTTTTTGGCTGCCAAATGGGATGATAATTTTTAAAGAACTAGAAAAATATTGGAGAGAAATACATGAAGATCAAGATTATCTTGAAATTAGTACACCTATTGTTGTGAAAGAAGATTTATTTAAACAATCTGGACATCTAGAACATTATAAAGAAAATATGTTTAAATTAACTTCAGAAAAAGAAGACTATTATCTTAAACCAATGAATTGTCCTGAAGCAACAATTGTTTATTCATCAAAATTAAGAAGTTATAGAGATCTTCCGCTTAGATTAAGTGAGATAGGAAGACTTCATAGAAATGAAATAAGTGGAGCATTAGGTGGAATGTTTAGAGTAAGACAGCTTACAATGGATGATGCTCATATTTTTTGTACTCAAGAACAAATTCAAGAAGAAATTACTAAAGTTCTCAGTTTAGTAAATAGATTTTATTCAATGTTTGAGTTTACACCAAGTTTTTATTTAGCAACTAAGCCAGATAAGGCAATGGGAGAAAGAAAATTATGGGATATTGCTGAGAAAAGTTTAGAAAATGCATTAAAGGCAAATAAAATTAAATATGAGATTAAAAAGAAAGATGGATCCTTTTACGGTCCTAAAATAGATATTCATATTAAAGATGCTATTGGAAGAGACTGGCAATTAGCTACAATACAATTAGATTTTCAAATGCCAGAACGTTTTAATTTAACTTATGAAGGACAAGATGGAAAAAAACATAAACCAGTTATGATTCATAGGGCTATATTTGGAAGTTTTGAAAGATTTATAGGAATATTAACAGAGCATTTTGCAGGAAAGTTTCCTTTATGGTTATCTCCATTACAAGTTATTTTATTAACAATTAATGAAAATAATATTAAATTTGCCAAAGAAGTTTTTACTGAATTAAAGAATAATAAAATTAGAGTTGAATTAGATGATAGAAACGAAAGCATTCCAAAAAAAGTTAGAGAAGCTCAATTAAGAAAAATTTCAACGATGATTACTATCGGAGATAAAGAACAACAAAACAAAACATTAGCAGTTAGAACTTTAGATGGGAAAGTTGAATTTAATGTTAAAGTGCAAAATTTTATAAACAAATTAATTAAAAAAATTAATAATAAGGAATTATGATCCAAGAATATAATAAATTAATAAATTCTAAAGAGTTTAAAAATTGGAGATCTAGACATAAAGATTCTTACTTATCAAGTTGTTTTATAATGCAAGACCAAAATTCTAAAGGATCTTGGAATTTTGATTATTATCTTCCAAGAATAAACAAGCTTACAACATTTATTTTAGAAGATGAGATTAAAATTAATCAGAATCAAAAAATTTTTGAACCAAGTCATAAAAGATTAAAGGAAATTAACCCAGATGATGTTAAGTTTACTTTAGATAAACTTAATAATTTAATAAAAAATGAATTTAAAGATGCAAAATTTATTAAAATAATTATAATTTTGCAAGCTCGTGAAAATTTAATGTGGAATGTTTCATTATTAGGGTTGAACTTTAATTTAATTAATGTAAAGGTTGATGCTATAACTGGGAAGATTTTAGACAAAAATGTTACAAGTATGTTACAATTTAAAGCTAGTTAATTTTTCTTCTAAATTTTTTAGATTATTCCCAAATAAAGTAATTTTTACTAAGGGCTTTTCTTCCACAATATCAAAAACAGATTCATAAAATAAAGTTATCATTTGTTTTTCATTGTGATAAATTGCTATGGTTCTATTTTTAGAAATTTCTGTTAATGGAATGAAGATACCTAGAAAATTAGTGATAAATTTATCAAAATTTTTATACTCATAAAAATCCTTAACTATTCCATCATAAATAATTCTTTTCATTTAAACAATTTTTATAATTTTATTATCAGAAAGCAAGTGAACATTTTTTCCAAGTTCATAGCCCATTTCTTCTGCCAATGTTTCTAAACCTTTTGTTATTGTTCTATCCCCATGAGTTGGAATTATGTTTTTTGGTTTAAGCATGTTTATAATATCTCTATGATCCTCTCTCGCGGCATGTCCCGACTGGTGAATTCCGGTAAATATTCTTACATGGCTTTGCTTTAATTTTTTTTCTAAGATTTCTCTATTTTTAATTGTCATTTCTGTTGGAATAGTTCTGCATGAAAAAATAACAATATCATTTGGAAGTAATTCAAATGACAAATCTTTATTTGCTATCCTGGATAAAACAGAATCTGGTTCACCTTGATTTCCAGTACATACGATTAAGTAATCGTTTCTGCCTTGTTTTTGCACCTCTACTAATCTTTTGTTTATTTCACGTCTAAAACCCACAATCTCAACTTCTTTGCTAAAATTTATCAAATTTAGTTTTTCAGCAGCTGAAACATAATTAAGTAAGCTTCTTCCTAAAAATAATACTTTTCTATTTAAAGATCTTCCAAACTCTACTATACTTTTTAGCCTAGCAATATGGCTTGAAAATGTTGTTACAATAATTGCATTATCTTCATTTCTTACTCCAAGCAAAACATCTTTCAACATTTCTTTAGCTACTTTTTCTGAGGGGGTTTTTCCATCTGTGTTAGAATATAACGAATCCATAATTAATAATAAACAGTTTTCACTTAATTTTTTTAGTCTTTCATAATTTGGTTTTTGCCCTAATGTTGGATGGTTATCTAATTTAAAGTCATTAGCATATATAATGTTTCCATATTTAGTATGAATAACAACTAAAGCTGTTTGTATTGTTGAATGTGTAATTGGAACGAACTCTACCTTAATATTATCTGAAATTTTTAAGGTTGAATTGTAATTTAATGATTTAAACCTTTTCTTTAATGAACTATGGTGTTCTTCTAAAATGTTTTTTAAAACTTCTAATGTATAAGGTGTTCCTATTATTGGACATGAATAATTAAAACCTAAATGGGGAACTGCTCCAATATGATCTAGATGACAATGCCCTAGAACAATTCCTTTAACTTTAGCTTTTTCTTTTCTTAAAGAACTATCGTTTGGAATAGCCCCTATTTTAATTAAATCTTCTGTTGTTAAATCTCTTGGATCTCCTTCTTCATAACTTAAAACAGCTGGAAGATAAAGCCCCATATCGAGAATTAATATTTCATCATCTACTTTTATAGCAGTCATATTTTTTCCAACTTCACTATATCCGCCAACTGCAAAAACTTCAATCATTTTTTATTTGTCCTTATCCAAGGTTTTTAATAGTTTTGGATACATTTTTTCCATAAATGCAAGTGTTTGTTCTGCATATTTCATATTGAGTATTATTCCGTAATATTTTGTACCGTTGCGATAATATCTTAGTTCATCCATAAATCTTAAATCTGATTCTATAAATCCAAGTATTTTTAGGTAGGATACTTCTGCCTCGTGAGAATTTCCTGCATTATACCCTTCTATATACAATTTTGCTCTAATCAGTTCCATCAGAACATCATAACACTGATCAACTATAACATTTGCATTAAGTTTTTCTTTTGGAATTGATTTTATTGATATTTCTAAATACTGTTTCTTGCTTTTAACTTCTTCAATTATCGATAATGCTCTTGCTCTATTTGGCGTTTGCTTCTTTACAACACCGGATTTGATAAATTCTTCAAATTTTTTTACGGTCATAAATCTATAGCTCCTTTTAGAATAATCCCGTTTAATATATTATTAAGTAAGTATTTATTAATCTTTTTAAATGAATCATAATAGTTGATAATAATTTTTCTCTCAAGAATTTCTTCATATCTTATAAACTTTATTTCTTTTTTTTGCTCTCCAATTATTGCAAGATCTATGTCTGAAGTATGTGTATCTTCCCCGAATGCATATGATCCAAAAAGAATTATTGTAGCTCCGGGAAATTTGTCATATAGAAATTGAACAAGCCCAGACTCATATAATTGTTTGAAATTATCCGCTCTTTTTAACCATATAATGTGGTGATTATCTCTATTTAACTCTATTGCTAATCTTTTTGAATCTTTGTCTTTTTTTAACTTTATTATAGACTCTTTTTCAAGCAGAGGTAGAGCTTTTGATACTGCAGGCTGAGACACTTCTAAAGATTTTGCAATTGCTCTAGCATTTAATGAAATATCGGCTTTAATAAACAAAAGACGTAATATTTCATGTTGAAGATTAGTTAACTTTAGTTTATATATGTTAATCATAGTTAATATATATTAACTATAGTTTATATAACTTTCGTTTTAATATATAATTAGAACTTAGATCAAACATTTAAATTAGTCATTTTAAAAATTCTACATTATCCAAATTTTTAAAGTGAGGATCTCCGGTTAATATTTTACATTTATTAATTATTGCTGCAGTAAAAATTGTGGCGTCTATCAATCCGAAATCTTTAACATCTTTTTTTATATTATTATAAATCTCACCCGTTTTAATTATTATTTCTTCAGATAAACTTAAAACGGTAGATTTTGCTTTTATAAAATTTATGTACTTTTTAATGTCCCATTTTTCCCTATATGCTTTACTACTTATTTCTAAAAGAACTACAATTGGTGTTATAACCTGGTTATTTTCTAAATAACTTTCAATCAAATCAGCATTTTTTCCATCGATAAAATATTCTATCCAAGCATAGGTATCAAATACAATCATTCTCTATTCACATCTTTCCAAAATTCTTCTCTTTCTTTTCTTGTAAAAGGTTTAGCTTTTCCTTTTAAACTTCCCCTTAAAGAATTAGAAATTTTGTTTTTTTCTAGAATTATATTTTTTACTAATTTATCGAAAGATTCGATTTTTTTCTGTTTCTTTAAATCTTCCAACATTTCAAAAGTTTTTTCATGTAACGCTATTGTTTTCATATATAATTTATAAATTATAACTTATATTTAAACTTTTCTATTTTAAATTTCATTCCTGTTTTATATTTATTATTTAATGGCATTTCTACAATATATAAAGCTTTTTTCTTTTGAGATACTGTAAAAGGCTGTAGATTTTGCACATGATTTATTATGTTATCTTTACTAACCCATAACGCTGTTATAGGAAAAAATACAAAATACATGCTTAATCTTATTTCCATTTCTTTTGGTAATCTTAAGATAATTCCCTCATTTTTTAGTTCCTTATAAAATCTTAGACCCCAGGCTATTTTAAATAAATTAGAATAAGTTTTGAATTTCATTATAAGCTTGATAAAAGATTATATATAAATATTTTGATTGCTTAAAGTATACAATTTTGATTACTATTGATGATTAAAAAAATTTTCTCTTATCGAGGGTCTATGGAATCTTAAACCCCAAGTTATTTTGAATTTTATTAAAAAAAAGAAAAAAATTAAAGTAGCTTGCCTTGAACTTGCATAGTTAATTGTTTTACCAATCCACTTCCAGCTGTATAATCTAAAATCAAGTCTGCTTTATAATCTTGACCAGCAGTTCCACCAGTGGCGGCAGTACACGTAAAAGTAGCAGTACCTCTACCGTCAGCTCCTATTGTAATGGTTACTGGGGCGGCAGTTATCGTACACGTCCGAGGAACACCGGCTGCGAATATATTATTTATAGCTACAAGTCTTGTAGGTGTAAGTGTATCAGCTGTACTAATTGCAACTCCAACTCCATTTGGTAGAGGAACGGTTCCACCATCTGCTTTTAAATTAAGATCACAAGATGAAAAAGGCGCTATAGGTATACAAGCATTTACTGCCCCTTTAGCTTTAAATACTCCTAAATTAGCTAAAGCAACAATAACAATTAACAATATAAGAATAGCCCAACCATATGTAGTTAAAAACTCCATAGCTGCTTGAGCTCTTTTATTTCCTCTTTTTAAGTTTTTAATCGTAATCACCTCTTTAATATTTAAAATTTGTTATATATGGAATGGTTTTAACTAATATATAAACATTACGATTGTACATTGGCAGAGAATACTACTGTTGTTTTATGCCAAACAGCAGGTATTAAAGTTTCTGTTTCAAGCAATACATATTCAACTGTTGCCGTCCCCGAAATTCTTTTATCTTTAATTAAAGTAAATATGGGATTCCAAGTATTACAAGTAACTGTATTTTGTATATTTGGAGAAAAATAAGATGGATTTCCCACTGTGTTTGTAAGGCATGTTGCTGAAGCTACACCTGTAGCTGGATTATTTAAAATTACTGAGGTAACTTTAGTTCTTAAATCTTGAGGAGCTGTTTTAATTGAAGTTCCGCTAGCACTTAAAATTAAAGTTAATGTTGGGTTACCTGCATTAGCTGATAACTTAACATCACTACAAAATATTGGAGAAGTTGCATCACATTTATCTGGTGCTTTTGGTTTAAATAAATTTAAAGATCCTATTGCACCAAGCACAATTATTATAATTAATATCATCCAACCATATGTAGTTAAAAATTCAGTTGCAGCTTGTCCTCTTTTTTTCATGGTTTTTTGTTAGTATCTTTACTATTTAAATTTTCTTTTTTATTAATTTGAAGAGTAATTGATACTACAAATCCTATAGCAATTATAATTAAAACAATTATTGCTGTAACAATATTTGTAATTGTCATGTTTTTTCCTAGAGCACTTTTAGAAATTGTATTAAATGAGGTTTCAGCTTCTTGCTTATCTCCTTCAGCGTCTATTAAGACTTTTAATGTATATGCTCCTTCTTTTAAAGGAGCTCTTAACCATTTGTTTATTGTTACTTGACCCTTGATTTTTATAGAGTCAGATTCTTCTGAGATTTTTTGTCCATTTTCATCATAGATATTATAATTAAGATTAATGCTAGTTTCTTCTTGACTTGGAAGAGATATTTTTATTACAGAAAGCAAACTTTCATTTTTATGAATTATCTTATTGTCTTTTGAAATTGTTACACTTAATTTAATTGGGATTTGTAAAGAATTACAAACTATTTCTTCACTAGGTTTGCTATTTGATGTTCCACAATTTGAAGAATCCGTACATGTTCTTGTTTTTTTATTACTAACGCAACCACTCCAAGGTTCACACACCCACCCTTCTATACAATTATTATTAGTATAATTTTCTTGAGTTACCTGACCAATAATTAAAGTTCTTAATTCTGTTTGTCCTACTTTATTTAAAGTATTTTTAGCATAAACTTGGTATGTATGTGCTCCTTCTGTTAAAGCAGTTAATCCTAAAGAGCAATATACACTTAAACCTGCTCCATCTATCCCCATAGAATAACTTGTACCATCTAAAGATAACGTACAATCATTTATATTATTTGAAGAGTCTACAGCACTTGCATTAATATAAGTAAAAAATTCTGTTTGTTGAAAATTATCTGCAGGGGTTGGTGAAATAAAACTAACTGTGGGAGCACCTGGATTTGTTTGTAATGTAATTCTTCTTGTTTCAGTGCTTCCTTTATTATTCGATTGATCTGTGGCATTTACATTATACAAATAAGTTGTTGGTGGTAAATTATTAAATGTAGTTTGAGTTATTGATGTACTTGAGAAAACAGAGCTAACTTTGCCTGTTAAATTATACAAATTAAATGTCATATTTGCAAAATTTGCTTCTACAACAGAAACTTTTACATTTAGAGAATTTGCTATTAAACTTGAACCGTCATTTGGCATCGAGGAATCAAATATGACAACAGGATTAGTTGTATCTGCTCCTGCTTGTGTTGTTGCACTTGCTGTATTTGAATATGAAGAATCCCCTGCTGTATTATTAGCTCTTATTTTGTACCAATATTGCGTATTAGCATTTAATCCTGTATTCTGGTAAGAAGTGATATCTTTTGTTACAGAACTTATTTGTGAAAATGTGCTTCCATCTGTAGATCTTTCTATTTTGAAAGCTTGTTCATTATTTGAATTATCTGTCCAAACTAAATTTATTTGACTGTTTGAAGAAGCTGTTGCTATTAAAGAAGATGGTGGTGTTGGTGCTCCTGTTTGTGTTGTTGCACTTGCCGTATTTGAATATGAAGAATCCCCTGCTGTATTATTAGCTCTTATTTTGTACCAATATTGCGTATTAGCATTTAATCCTGTATTCTGGTAAGAAGTGATATCTTTTGTTACAGAACTTATTTGTGAAAAGGTGCTTCCATCTGTAGATCTTTCTATTTTGAAAGCTTGTTCATCGTTTGAATTATCTGTCCAAGCTAAGTTTATTTGACTACTTGAAAAAGCTGTTGCTGTTAAAGATGATGGGGGTGTTGGCGGATTTGATGTATAATCAACAGTAACCCTAATATTATCTACTCTTCCAGTACTTGATGTAGATCCGCAACTTAAATCAGATTTTACTTGTAATGAGACACCAAAGTTATTTGCATTAATATCTGTGGGATTCCAAGTCAAGCCCCACAAATCTTGTAAACTGCCCCCATAAGGCCAAGAGGATTCAGTAGTGCTCCAACTTCCAGCTATTTTTTTATTATTCCCTTGTTTTACACCATTTTTTATTAACATTACTTCATTATCCCCTATGTCACATCCTTGGAGTTTTCTTTCAATTTCAACTTTTATTCCATTGATGGTTGCACTATTTGGAATATTAAATCCAAAATTAGTAACTTGTAAAAAATCAGAATTTTGACCCCCAATTAAATTAGCATCTGCATAAGTATTATCAGGGGTTAATACATTATTAAGATTTGCCCAAGCAGGAGTATTAGGAGTAGGATCGTCTACATTATTAACTGTAGTTGGATTATTAGGACCATAAACAATATTTCCAAAGATTTGATCATTTGGTTTATAATTTAATGCAAGAAACATAATAATAAAAATAAATGTAAGGTATAATAATAAAATATGTTTAGATTCTGCCTTTTTATTAAGCCTGCCTCTTTTTATCATTTTTCTTAAATTATATATGAATTAATTATATTTAAGTCTTTAGTTTTAATATGATAAACTATTTAAATAAACTATTGCTTATTACTTTTAACTTTATTTATAAAAAAGAGGATGATATATGAAAAATAAATTTTTAATTATTTTAATCTTTGTTTTCGCTTTAATTTTAATTAATAGAGTTGAAGCTGTTCCATCTTGTAATTCTCAAACAGGAGTTTGTACTATTTTTTCTAATGACGTTGTTAATTGTAATAATGATATAAAATCATACTTTTCTAATTCTCCCTCAGTTATTGAAAATCTTGTTATACAAGGAACTTTGAATACACCCAATGCAGCCACTTGTATTATTAATGTAAATTCAGATGTTACTATAACCTCGACGGGAAAAATAAATGGAAACGTTGACATTACTTCCAAGAATTTACTTTTAGATGGAATTATAGATGCTTCTGGAAAAGGTTATGTACATGGAATTGTTAATAATCAAGTTAATCGTTGTTGTGCTTCACCTTATTCTTGCAGCGGAGGACCGTATACAAATAACGGCGGAAGAGGTTGTGGTTTGTCAAATTGTAATGCTCCAAGTTCTGGTCATTTTTATCAAAAGTTTAATTCACCTTATCCTAGATATGGAAGTGGGGGGGGAGACTTATTTAGCACTTTCACTTGTTCCAGCTCTAGTTTAAAAGGTATTGGTGGAAATGGTGGAGGAAGTGTAAGTGTTAATTCTAATGCAATTACAATAAATGGTCAAATTTTTGCAAATGGAGAAGACGCTCAAAATTCAGATATGCCTGGTGGAGGTGCAAGTGGAGGACAAATAATTTTAGCAAGTAAAACTTCTATAGATCTTGGGGCAGCTGCTCGTTTAGAAGCAAAAGGAGGGAAAGGATATTATTATAATCATCCTCCATCAACTATGCGTTGTGGAGGTGGTGGAAGCGGTGGTTTAATAAGTTTACAATATTTAAGTGCAGATCTTAATCAAATTCAATCTTCCTTAGATATATCTGGAGGAAGTAATTCAGGATATCCTGCTTCATGTGAAGCAGGTGGTCAAGGTATCTTTCAATTTCAAGATTTAGGAACAAAACTACAATTAACTTCAAATAAAAATTCAATTACAACTTTATATTCTTCACAGAAAAAAACTTTAAATTTAAACATTGCTAATATTGGAACTACTAATGATGCTAAAAACGTTATAATTACTACACCTTACTCATGCGATGGTGTTAACAATAACGGATATTTGACAATTGTTCCTAGTGTTTCAACATTTCCTATCATTAACCCTAGTACTTCTGTTAATTCTAATATTGATATAACAGCATCCTCAAACGCTAATCAGATTATAGGCAAGACATGTAATGTTAAAATAGATGTAAATGCAGATAATACAATAACAGAAACTGAAAGCTTTAATATTCAAATTCTTCCAAAAATAGATTTTAAAATTTTAGATAAGAATAATGCTGAAATCTCAAGTTTGCAAGCGAATATATTACTGAATGCGGTTTCGCCTTTGCCTGATATTAATATAAAAAATGATGGAGATGTTTTAAAATTCAAGATAGAAGAGTTTAATAGTAATAGTTTTCAATACCTTGATCTAAGTGCATTAAGTAATGGTATTATTATAGGAACACAACCCCAGAAGCTTAACATAAAATCAAATGTAATAAATTTTAAAACAAGTTTTATAACGAATTTAAAAATAACTCCTTGTACTTTAGATTTAAGTACTTGCTATATTAATAATGCCAAAATTCTTACACTATTGATTGATGTTATTGAATTAGACATTATAATTGATCCTAGTAAAAATTCTCCTTTAACTTTTGATCCTAAAACCGATAAAGAAATCACCATTACAACACAAGCTTCTTTAAATGGGCTGCCTAAATCTATTCTTCTTAAAGATATAACTATAGGGGGAGAAAAATGTTTATCATTAAAACATCCGATAGGACAAGATTCAACTTTAATATGTGGAGCTCCTCTTCCACCTAAATTAGCTGATGGAAAATCATATAACTTAGATGTTTCTGTAGAATATAATGAGTTAGGGAACTCCTTAATTATAGCTAAACAAGAACAAGATGCTATAAACTATAAAGATATAACTCCCCCGACTATTACAATAACTCCTCCAACTTATGATAATCAACAAATTATTATAACAACTAAAGATAATGTTGGCGTATCAAATAATAAAATTACAGGATCGATAACTTCTCCAAGTAATATAAAAACAGATTTAACTATAAACCCTGTTTCAAGCGGTTATTTAACAGATGGAACTCTTGAGCAGGTCTGGGATTCTAGCTTTTCTATTAATCCTAATGATAAAAATAAGAAACATACAATTACAATTATAGCAGAAGATGATGCTGGAAATTCTGCAGTTCAATCTATATACCCCACATTTGCAGCACCTATAGTTTTTAATGGCACTTTAAAAAATGTAGATGATTTAAGCAAAGGAAAAACAGCTAGTTTTGATCTTTATTCATTAATTTCAGAAGGTAATTATTTATTTTCTTCGAATTCAAACGGGGATTATTCTAAGATAATAGACCAGGGAAATTATCAAGTTAAAATTAAAAATTCTCCAAATCCAGGAGAGAATTCAGATAATGTTGTTTATGATAATGTTGATTTAGAGCAGGATACAACAGATGCAATTACAACTTTTGGGGATAGTCCTGCTATCTTACAGGCACTTCCCATAGACCCTGTTAGAACAAAAACTTTAGCTATAATTTCAAATTACGACGATCTTTATTCAAAAACAATCAACTTTAATTACAGAAATTTATTGCAAGAATTAAAAATAGATATAAATAATTTAGAAATAGTTCAATGTCCTGGCTGGGATTTTCAAACTAAAACTTGCAATCCCTTAGATAACCAAGAACCTTGGATAACTTATGATTTAAGTAATGGAATGGTGCTTAATGAAACTACTTATACAGCTTCTTTAAACTTAGCTCAAGGTCAAAAAATAGGGGCTTTAGCTTTAACAGAACTTTGTTCTGGCTGTACTTTATTTCAACAAGATCAACAAGAAAATAAAACTCAAGAAAAAAATATAACAAATGATCTTAAAGACATTGCTTTATTTGAAACAGATGAATTTAGAATTGAAATAAGCTTAAAAAATGTAGAGCTTTACCCTGGAGAAAACCGTGAATATAACATTAAATTTAAAAATAAGATAGATAGAGACTTAACATTTAATATAAATCAAGAAGGAAGCATTTCCAAACTTGTAAGTTTTGAGAAAGACAGTGTTGTAATTTCTGGGTTTGGAGAGGAAATTCTTAAGATATCAGTTAAGGTTCCTAAAGATGCAGCAATCAAAACTTATATTGGTAATGTTGTTGTTGATGTTCCTGAAGTAAACAAGAGAGCTATTTTTCCAGTGTCAATTAATGTCAAGGAATTAAAGGAAGAAGATCAATTATTGAATGTAAATGTTAAATTTATTACAATTACTCAAGATGGAAAAATATTATTATTAACACAGTTAAATAATGTTGGAAATAAAGGAAAAACAGAGGTTACCATAGATTATAGTGTTAAAGATGCAGAGGGCAATTTAGTTGCACAAGATTCAGATATAGCAGAATTTTATTTAATAGGATCACTGCAAAAAACAATTAAACCAAAACAAGATTTGAAACAGGGAAAATACATTGTTGAAGCATTAATAGCCTATGATGTTGATAAAATAAGTTCTGCCGTTGAAACTTTTGAAATTAGAAAGAACTTTATCGAAAATATTTTTAATTATTTAAAAACAAAAAAACTTCTTGAGGTAAGTCTGCTTAATTATCTTTTGTTTGTAATGTTTGGAGTTTTAGTTTATTTTAGCTATAAATATTATCAAAAATACTTAGAGAAAAAAAGAAGAGAGATGTTAAAGTACCAAATTGATATTGATCTAAATTCCTTACCCAAGCCTGGATTAAGAAGTTCTTTATTAGGAAAAATAGCTGAAATGAATAACAAAGCTTACATTAATTTAGATGCTTTAAAACTACATACTATTGTAGCAGGATCTACTGGGTCTGGGAAGACAGTTGCAGCTCAGGTTATGTCCGAAGGTGCTTTAATGGCTGGCGTAGACATTATAGTATTTGATCCATCTGCTCAATGGTCTGGATTTTTGAAAAAATGTGAGGATAAATATATGCTGCAATCTTATCCGATTTATGATATGAAACAAGACAGTCCTAGAAAGTTTTTAGGAAGAATAAAAGTTGTTGAAGATCCTCTTGAAATTATTGACGTAAAAGAATTATTAAAACAAAAAACAGCTTCAACAAATAAAGAGGGCAGTATTACAGTATATTGCCTGAATAAACTCGAACCTAAGGATATAGATATTTTTGTCGCTAATACAGTAAGAGAAATTTTTGAAATACATCCTGAAGAAAGTGAAAAATTAAAATTGATTTTAGTTTATGATGAAGTTCATAGGTTATTAGAAAAATTTGGCGGTGGGGGAAAAGGTTTTGTACAAATAGAACGTGGACTAAGAGAATTTAGAAAATGGGGGATTGGTTTAGTTTTAATTTCTCAAGTCTTGAGTGATTTTGTAGGAGAAATAAAAGCTAATATTTCTACAGAAATACAAATGAGGACAAGATACGAAGGAGATCTATCCAGGTTAAGAGAAAAATACGGTGAAAAAATTTCTCAATATTTAATAAGATCTCCCGTTGGAACTGGAATGATGGTTAATGCAGAGTACAATAAAGGAAGACCATATTTCTTTACAACAAGACCTTTGTTGCATAATACAAAAAGATTAGATGATACTGAACTAGAACTTTACAATTCTTATGATAAAAGATATGAAGATTTAAAATATAAAATAGATATTTTCAAGAAAAATAGCATCAATGTAAGCGGTCTAGATTTAGAGCTGAAAAAGGTCCTTCCTAATTTACTCGATGCTGACTTTAATACTTTAGAAATAAAATTACAAAGAATTGATTTATTATTGCAGCAAATTATAAAACTTCATCCAGATATTAACCTAGAAAAAATTAAGGTAGTTAATGCACAAGATTTAGAAAAATCTATTAACGAGGCTAATCAAGATAGAAATAAATATATTATAGTTGAAACTCCTTACGATCAAGCTTTAAAATTATATGAAGAAATTAAAAAGAAAATGGGGGAGACTAAGGGAACTTTAGCCTTGAAGGATGAATTAAATAAATTAGAATTGCAAATAAAAGACTTAAGATCCTCATGGAGCGATAAAAAAGCTCAATTAATAAATCAAAGAATAATTTATGTTATGGGGATTATTAAAAGATTCTTATGATCTTTTGCTTTCATCCTCAAATTGTTTAAATAACTCTTCAATGTGTTTATGTAATTCTTTTTGCTGTTTTAATGTTAATTTAGTATATAACTTTTTTACTTCTAAATAAGCATTCTTTGCATTTTCATGTTCTTTTAGAGAAAGAAAATTTTCTAATTGTTCCAGGGTTTCTTTTATTTTTTTGTATTTTGAATTTACATTTTTATGATTAAAATATAAAAGTATTCCTAATCCTATTATAGAGCTTATCAAGACTATTACAAACAAAGGGTTTATTTCTTTCTTTTGCGTTTCTGTGATTTTGCTAATAACTAAAGTTATTCTATCTTTTGTTACATCAAATTTTTTTAATAATAAAGTGAAATCTAATTTGTCATCGTAATTAGCATCTACTTCTTTAGAAGAATCTTTCCTTATAATTACAGATTGTTTTCCAGATACAGAACAATCTAAAGAAAATATAGCACTTTTAGTTAATTTTTGAAGCGAAGAAAAAGTTAATTCACATTTTTCATCTTCTACATTAAACACAACTATGGCGTCTTTATCTAAAGTTAGTTCTAAAGGTTCTGTATTTATCCAAGCAACATTTCCCCTAATATCATACCTCCCTAAAAAATTTTCTTCTCCTTTGACTAGAGGAATTATCAACATTAAGATTAGTAAAAATATTTTAAATTTTAGCATTTTAAATTATAAAACCTTTAAATAATTCTCCTAATACAGATATTAATATTAAAAATAATAATATACTAATTGTTAAGAAGAATGGAATTAACCTTAATCCTGGTTTGACACCCCCTTTTTTAATCTTTGAAACAATCATTGCAGATATAACTCCTGTTATAAATAAATTAATTAATGCAAAAACTTTAAAATCTTGAGAAGATATAGATTGTCCTCCTAAAGTGAATGGAACAGGTGTATTTAAAGAAGTTATTGAACTGGTATCTATTTTGCTCGTTACACTAGCCATTATTAATATAATTCGATGAGCTAAAGCATATAACGCAGGTGCTGCAAATAATGCCGCAAATATAACAAATACAGTATAAGTTGTTGTTTCAGCAGAAATTTCTTTTTCGAGCAATTGAGTTTCTTTAATATTCCAAGATATTTTGTTTACTAAACCGGAAAGTTCTCCCCCTGATTTTAAACCTTCTACAAGCAATATAACTGATTTATGGAGCAAATCAGAATCGTAACTTTTTCCAAATTCTATTAATGCTACTTCTAAATCTACCCCCCCCATAACTTTTCTAGCAAGTAATTCTATTTCTTGTGTTAATATACCAAAACGTTCTCTTACAGCATACCATAATGCTTGATCTATTGGCATCCCAGCATTTAGATTAGCTGCAACAATTTGTAAATAATCTGCTAAAACAAATTCCACCTCTTTTTTTCTTCTTGCTTTTTTAACAACAACAAAACTATAAAATCCAAATAATATAATAACTACAGAAATAAGATAAGATAAAAGAAAATAACTTAGTAAAGCTAAAACAAAATTTGGAGCTATTTTTATAGCATCTTTGAAAAATAAAAGAAGGACTATTACGCCCAGACCTAGACTTCCAAGTAAAATAGAGAGAATTATTTTATCGAGATTAAAAGCAAACTTTATATTATTTAGACTTTCATCTATAGCTTTCCTTAATTTATTTGGAAGTAATAAAGAAAGTTCCATCTTAAATTCCTCTCCTTAAATTTGTTAATATTGCTATAAATGCTAATTGTAAGATACCTATTATGAAACTTATCCCAATTAATGTTCCTAAACTAAAACTTAACCCTAAAAAACTAGATAGTAAGGTCATAACAGCTATCCCTAAAGAAGGTGCTATAACTGCTATAATTAAATAAAACATAACTATTGGATTAAGTTTTTTACCATATTCTTTAAGCTTGATTATTTTTTCACGAGATATTTGTTCTATACTACCGTTTAACGACTCTGAAACATCTGCCCCTGTTTTTAATGAATTAACTATTGTAAACAATAATTTTCTAAAATTATCTGAAGGTGTTATTTCCATTACCTCATTTAGAGCTTGTTCTAAAGGCCTGCCTATTTCAACTCTTTTTATAACATCTTTGAAATGCTTGCCAATATGTTCAAAATTATCAGCAACATTTTTAATGGCATCAAAAAGAGGAATTCCAGCGCTTAATTCTATTATTAAAAATCTTCCCGCATAAGTAATCTCTTGATCTACTTCTCTTACTTTTTTAGATGCAACAACTCTTGGAGTATTGATTAAAAAAAAAAACATTGATATATATATAACTGGAAATGCAACGAAAGCAAATAATATTCTAGCATTTATTTTTAATAAAAAGAAAAATAGGGTTACATTTAATGTTAATCCTATAATTAAAGCATCTATTAATTTTTTCTTGACAAAATCTTCAACTTTAACATTCATTCCAGCTTGCACTAAATTCATTTTCAAAAAAGGAAATCTTTTTACGATTATTCCAACATAATCCATCATATTTTAATTCCTCTTAACAATCTTTCTCTGTCTGAATAATAAGTTGCTATTACCTTACCAATTTCATCTACTGTGTCTATATTTTTCTTAACCAACCAAGACAATATTAAACTTTTTTCTTTAAGGTCTTGATCTATTTCTTGTTCTGTAAAACCTGTTTGTAATTGCAATTCTGGCATTAATCTTATTGATTTTGAAATAGTTGACATCTTATCTGATCTTAAATCATATTGCATAAGCACTTTAGCACTACTGTCTTTATTTACTTCAGAAAGTTGGAAAACTCTTCTGATTCCAGTTCTTCTATTCCTATACATTATAATTATCATTGAAATAGCAGGCAAGGAACTTTTAGGAACATTAATTGGGGGGTTTAGTAATCTGTTTAAAGTTTCTTCTGTATCATTTGCATGTAAAGTTGCGTAAACAGAATGACCTGTGTGCATAGCTTCAAATAAAGTTTCAGCTTCCCTTTGTCTTCTTATTTCTCCTACAACTATCCTATCTGGTCTCATTCTTAATGAATTAATAATTAAATCAAGCATTGTTATTTCTCCTTTACCCTCTACATTAGGTTCACGAGTTATCATTGGCACCCAATGTAAATTCTTTGGAAGAATTAATTCTTGAGTGTTATGTGCTATTATATTATTGCAAATAAAACTTTCATTTCCCGGGACACTTAAATCATAAACATAATCGTTGTATATTATTTCTTTTATATCAACAATTTTTTCCCAAAAAATATCATTATTGACTAACTTTATAAGCTTTCTAAATTCATTTCTTTCCATTAGAGAAATATCCTCAATTTTTACAGAGTTCATTAAATACTTTAATTTTTCCCTTCCTATATCAGATCTATTTTTGTAAGCCATATGCCAAGTTTTCCATGATGTATAAGGGATTCTAAATTTGAAATCATCGCCCATCATATGTTTTAATGGCAAATAAGAATGTTTTTCTAAAGGAATTATATCAGTTACATCATGAATGCCCCTTTTACACATAAGATTTAAAGAATCTTTTTTGTAATTTTGTATAAAATTTATTTCTTCCTTAAAAACTTTTATGAACTTAACTCCTGAAATTCTTGCATTATAGGTCTTATCACTTTTAATACTCCAGTTTATTCTTAAAGGTATTCCAAATCTTAACAATAAAGTTTGAACATCTTTTAATAGTTGAGATGAACTACTCCCTGCTGAAATTTCGTATTTTCCAGCATAACCATCCCCGCTGAAATAACCGCTTAATAAGTAAGATATTGTTTTATTGTCCAGATCAAAAACCCATGCCGGAACCTTTTTTGTGTAAGCATTTCCTTTTAACTCTAAAACATCTTCAAAAAATCTTTTCCAGCATTTGCTATTTATCATTGCACTTACTTTATCGCTATGAAGTTTTATTGGAAGACTATATTTTTTCCCAAAATCTTTAATTACATTCCAAACTTCATTATTAGGATCACTTATAATAATAGAATTTTTATCATAACACCCATCTGCAAGCCACATCCCAATTATTCTCGCTAAATTGTTATCAATTTTTACAATTACAGGAATAGGTCTTCTGCCGTTGAGATTACTACTTCTTTTTGGAACAATTCTAAGTAATTTCTTATCTTTTGCACTTACTTTATTTAATATATTTTTAAAAATTCTAACTGGCAATATTGAATTATTTCTATAATGTTGCCTATTACTTTTATTTTTTATAAAATCTTTTCCATATTTTAAAATTAATCTTTTTATTGGTTCACCTTTAATCATAAAATTTTCAAAATTATTTAAGTTTAAAGTAAGATCAATTATTTTTTTTGATCCTGTGCAAGGCAAGATTCTCGGGGTAGCTATGAAGCTTCCAATTTTTAATGCAGAACATTTTATTTCTCTTATTTCATTTCTTATCAAACTAAATAAAGAATGGTCTTCTGTTACTTTTATTTTTCTTCCACTAGATAATTTTATTTCAAATATTTTTTTATTAACCTTATGCCTAATTAAAGCAGAAGGTTTTTTTAATTCAACTTTACCTTCTTTATTCATACTAAAAATCTTTATGTTATGGGCTCGGGTTAATTCAGTACCATCTCTTAATTTTATACAACTATTTTTTATATAACCATCAATTAAATCTCCCATAGTACTCTTTTTTATTATTTTATTTTCTTGATATAAAATTTCACAATCTCTAGTTACACTATCTTCTACAGAAATAATTCTTTGATTTGGAGGAAAGAAACCGCATAAAGCAGATAATAAAACCGTCTTTCCGGTCGCCGTCCCGCCAGCAACTAAAGCACTCAATTCATATTCCATTCCAGCCCATATTAAAGCAGAAGCTGGCAAAGAAATTGTTTTCTCCTGCAACATTGTAGTTATTGTTATAGGCTTGACATTAAATTTTCTTAATGTCAAAGTATTTCCTTTAATAGAAATGGGATTTAATGTAGCATTAACCCTTTCTCCTGTTTCTAGACGAGCGTCTAATAATGGAGTTAACAAAGTAATACTTCTTCCAACTTTTCTTCCAATTAAAGCAGCATAATGTTTGATCTGCTCTTCATTTTCTAAAAAGATATTTGTTTTCAACCAGCCATATCTATGATGGTAAACCCATACAGCTTCTAAAGCATTATTTACTACGATTTCTTCCAGGGTATTATCATCTAATAATAGTTCGATTTTTCCCAGACCTAAACTTTTTTGCGCTAAATAAGTCATTAAGAAATCTTTTGTTTTATCGTTAAGGTCAGGAATGTATTTTGCTAATAAATATCCAATGGTTTCTTTAAATTTAGTTTGAAAATAGTCTGATCTTTTTGGATCTGTAGCATCATCTAATTTAACCCCCACCTTATTTATGACTTCATTCCTTATTTTATCTAATAATAATTCTGTATTTTTACTAATAGAAGCAATAGACATATTGTAAAGCAATACAAAATCAGTTTCACTGAATTCTATCGTTATAGTTATAGGAATATTTCCCGAGTAATAATTATAAGTTTCCTTTACAGTCATGATTCACCTCTTTTTTATTTAAGACCAGAGTAATTTTTTTCAAATATCTCTCTTCTTTTGTCTACATCTTCTATCTTATCTTCAATGCGTTTCATTAATTCTTCTGTAAGCAATCTTATTTTTTTAATTGCTTTTATTAATTCATTAACCTCATATTCTAAAATAAATTTCTGCGCATAAATAACATCTTTTGTAATTTTCTTTGGATTTTTAATTAACAATTTTACATCTTGAATATCATCTATAGAAAATTTATGTGGAACTTCATATTTTTTTAGTTTACTCAGTATAAACTCCAAATGCCTATTAGCTAAATCTAACCTTTGTTTTAATCCTTCTTCAGATCCGATACTTTGCTCTTCTTCTTTAGCAACCAAGTATGGGGTAGTAAACTTGTATACTTTTTCTAAAATCCCTTCTTCTTCTAAAAAAGTAGCCCATTCATCTATAATATTTTCTGGAATACCAAGCTCTTTTGAAGCTTCTTCCAAAGTAATTTTTTTCTTTATTTTAACTAAGTCAACTAAAGAATCGATAGCAGTAGTTATATTAATTGGCATATTGATTAATCTTATCCCTCTATATATAAAAGTTTTCTTTTATTCATAGTAATAATCTTATTTTTTAAAATCAAAAACTTTATATACGAAATAACATAATAAGTTTTTGTAAAAAAGAGGCAATATGAGAAATAAAATATTTTTATCCATTTCTATTTTAATCTTTTTGTTTTATATTGTTCAAGTAAATGCGGCAGGAGCCCCCGGGGTTGGAGGAACTAGCCCTAGTGTTTTAATAACTAGCCCGGCTAACGGAGCAATTGTTTCAACATCTTTTCTTACAGTTACAGGAACGTCAACGAACGCTGGTCAAGTTACGATTACATTAAATTCAGGAACTGAAGAAGTTGCTTGTACTGGCGTTCCTCCAACTTGTAATACATGGAGTTATAATTATGTAGTATTAAGTCCCGGAAGTAATACAATACTCGCTCAAGCATATGGGGTTAATCCAGGTGAAGTTATAGCCTATAGTACAAGAACAGTAACTTATAGCGCTTCTGGCCCTATGGTTGGAGTAACAAGTCCTTATAATGGACAAGTTATTGGGAGTACTACTGTTAATGTTCAAGGAACATCTTCAAACTCAAATTCAGTTTACCTTAGAACTAACCAAGGACCATGGCAGACTGCTTGCACAGGTCCTTGCAAAGCATGGGGTTCTGGAAATGTACAACCTCATTTAGGATCCAACACTCTTGAAGCTCAATCTCGTGATTCATCAACAATGCCCATCGCTAACTCAGCTATAACTAGCTTAAGTGTTGTTTTTGCACCTTTTTGTACTATTAAAACTTCCTGTGGTTTAGATGAATTTCCTTTGTTTAGCATGTACCAAGATACAGACAGTCATGTTCGCGAAGATGTTAATGGAGCATATAAAGTATGTTGCCCTAGTTTTGTTAATAATCTTACAGCATATACATCAGACACATGTGGAACAGGTGCAACAGCAAATTCACAAAGTAAAGTTATAAGAATGTATGGTACATATCCTGCTTTAGATGCTCATGCAGCTATTCCTTCTAGTGTTGCTCCTGGTTATGTTTCTATGTGTTTAGGATTGCAGACAGGAGTAACTGGAAATGTTGTCTGTACTTCTAGATTAAATTCTTGTAATTTAAATGAAATTGGAGTAGTTAGTTTATATCAGACGGAAGACAGTCACGTTGGAGGTTATGAAAACTATACGAATAAAATATGTTGTAGTTTGACTATTTGTCCTACGGGATTTGCTTGGCAACTTAATCTTGTTAGTGGTGTTTATGAGTGTACTCCTATATTTTACACTTGTTTTCAAAGAACCATAAGTACTGATACTATTGATCAAACTAAAGCTTGTAAAGCAAGATGGAATCCTCCAGCTAATCAATCAACGAATGAATATTGGAATGATGCTTTGACCCCTTTGACAGATGATTGTTTTGCTCAGACTAGCGCGGGTGCAGGAGATAATAAACAAGCATGTTGTTATGAAAATGTATTTAATGATCAAGAATATGGGGAATATGTAGATATGGCTATAAATAGAACAACTATTGTTTAAATTTTATTATAGATGTTTAATTTGAACGTTTGTTTCTTAGATGATTAATTTTGTAACGCTTCGTGAGGAGAAAGTTTAATTTTCTTTATAGACACCAAGTCTCGGTAAACCTTTATGAAAAAATGATTGCAATGATCTATTAACCTTTAATAATTTTCCCAGATAAGTCCTTGGACGATGATCATCGTCTGCTGGATCTGGATTTTCCCTATTACTATTACTTGCATAAAAATATCTATGTTTTCTTTCGTGATTTTCAGCCTTCCTTATTGATCCAAAAGCAGAAAAACTATTATTTATTGTAATCGTAGTATGTACTGGAGGTCCAACAACAGGGGGGGTAAATGGAAAAGGTTGAGGATAATTCCAATCTACAATTTGATGTGAAATACCGCTAGCATAATTAAAACTAACTCCTGTATCTGGAGAAGTGAAAACTTCTTGCTCTAAATTTTCTTGGTTTAACATAACAGAATTTTTATATAAAAATGAAGTTGCTTTCTCCCAATCATTCTTGCTTGAATCAAATGCCATTGCATAATTTGAATCTGGCATGCTTGCTCTATTTGCAAAAACTTTAGAAGGCTGATCTTCAACGTAATCTTCTAATAAATAACTCCCTGAAAAAGGAGCAGTGATATCAGTAAATGTAAACCATCTGTCAAAATCAAGCAAAGAAACAAAACCAGGACCTCCACATGGATTTTCAGGATTGCATGGATGTTTGTCATTCAACAAAGTATCTGAAGGAAATAAAGCTATCTTATCTGGAATGTCATCTAAACTTACAAAGGTGCTTTCAAAATCATGATAATTTCCAACGCTGTCTGTTAATTCATCTCTAATCTGAACTCTAACACCATTTACTAAATTATCCAAAGATCTTTTATGCATCATTGAACCCTTTTGCGAAAAGCGTTCACGGAAAGTTAGAACCTTTGGTTCCGACACCTCCTTGAGATATTTTCTACCCAAAAAAACTTTTCCATTTACATTGCTGAATTTTCCAACATTAATTTCACCATAATTACTAAGCATAAAACAATAAGTTCCAGAGCTTAATCTTCTTCCATCTAAGGAATTTAAATTAAAATTAAGATCTGTCTCACCTTGTCCGTTAAGATTAAAACTTTGAACTTCTCTTCCAAGAACGTCATAGATTTTTAATAAAGCATTTCCTTTAAGATTAAGATGAAAGTTTAAATTTCCTAAATTATTTTGATAAACCTGAAGATTTGTTTTTATATTCTTACTAATTTCATTTATAACATCTTCTGAAGGTGGACTAGGAGGATTTTCATTATCGAATTTATCTTCGAGAGTTTTTCCCCGAAGGTTTTTTTCTAAAAAGGCTTCACCAGTATTTAAAAAGAGACTTCCTGGTTTAGAAGCTTTAACCCAATAACCTTTTCCAGGATCCAAAGAAATTGCTTTTCTATAGCCATTGACATACTCAAAAAAGTCAGAGCTTCTTATGTTTCCTGTATCTTGTACACTTGATATAGGAATACTTTCTGATAATGATCCTACCATGTTCCATCCATCAGTTAATTCTAGTTCTCTCTTTGTTATTGTTCTTCCTTTTATAGGAACGTCTTGAGGAGAATTAAATTTAATCCAGTATGCTTTTAGCGGATCTAAAGTATCTTTCATTATGTAATTTGTTCCATTGTATGAAAAAGCTCTTGAAGAAGCATCTGGAAATAATGCATTTGCTCTAGGGTCTATTGGTTTTAAATTTAAGCTTAATAAATTCCATCCTTGATTAACGTGCATGTTCATTGTTTTGTATAGTTCTACTTTTCCTAGAGAATCTGTAACTAAAGTATCATTATCTATTATGTAAAATATATTTGATAGACCTGCTTTATTGCTGTCAATTGTATTATGATATTGAGAATAAAGTAAAGGATCTAGAACTTGTGAATATTGAGCTTTTGCTTTTGGAGAAAATAGAGTTGTAGCTAATGCTAAACCTCCTATGAACTTTGCTATTTTTCTCATATTTTTACTATAATCCAAGAGTATATAAATGTTTTTATTACCTATTATTTAATAGTAACAATAGATGATATTTTATATACGAAAAAGACTTCTTAAATAAAGCTGTAACTAATTTTAGCATATCTTTTTTTATCTAAATTTTTAATTATATCTTTTTTGTAAATTTAAGATTATATTGTTCAAAAATTGCAGGCCATCACCTAAAGCATGATCTCTAATAGAAATCATATATGTAACAAGCATCATGTATTTTTCTTTTTTATCTTCTGCCTTATTTATCATTTCTCTTGTATCAGAAATAAATTTTTTAATTTCTGGAATATTTGGATCTTTCCATATCCTGCTATTAATATAATCAAAAGTCAATAAAGGATTTTTCAATATATTTTCTAAATCTTCCATAGGAATTTAATAACAAAAAAACATTTAAATTCTTTTCGTTTATGTATTTCTTAAAATAAGCAGTGCCTATAGATTTAAAAATTTTATTATCTTCATTTAATGATGATTGTTTCAGAAGAAGAATTAAGTAAATATCTTGGTAAAAGGTTAGATGATTTAGAGGGGAAAGTAAGTTTTATAATTTTAAGAAAACTAAGACAATACCAAGAAGGTATGGCAAATCTTAATCTTTCTGTTATTGATTATTTATTTATAGAACATCATAAAAATAATAAAAGTTTAAACCAATTAAGAAAAGAATTAAATATATCGATCCATACATTATCTAAAATTTTTGATGTTTATAATTTACCAATGCTAGATATAAAAGAGTCCACCAAAAGAGCAATTTCAGAACTTTGGAAGAATCCCGCATATAGAGTTTATAAGATAAAACAAATAAAAGAATTTAGGGGAACAAAGGAAGCTCGAGAAAAATATTCTGAATTCTCTAAAAATTTGTGGTTGGATCCTAAAATGAGAGAAAAAATGGTGATAGGGCTTAGGAAAAGTATGAAAATAAAAGGGCAAGAACCAGAGCTTAGAGAAAAGAGGAGTAAAAAACAATTAGAACTTTGGAGTAATCCAGAATACAGAGAAAAACAAACTAAATTAATAATAGATTCTATGGGCAAAGTATGGCAAAATCCAGAATTTAGAGAAAAAAAATCAAAACAAGCTAAAGAATGGTCATCTAGGTTATGGCAAACTGAAGAGTACAGAAGCAAAATGTCTGAAGTTGGGAGAAGAGTTTTAACGAATTCATGGGGTGATCCAAATTTCAGAAATAAGATGCTACATAAACTTCTAACTCAAAATTATCTTAGTTTACATACAGTTTATGGTTATAGGGGAGATCTAGGTTTTCCTACTTGGTCAACTTGGGAAGCAAATCTTGCTAGAATACTTATTTATTGTGGAAGATTATTTGAATCAAGAAAAATTTTGGAACTTAAAGTCGATGAAAAATACGAAAATATTTTTCAAGGTAAGAAAATAGATGTAATTATAGATTTTTTAGTTGTGGATAATAGAGAAAATATTTATTTGTACGAAATATTAGTTAAGTCATTTAAAAAGCAAGAAGGAATGGCAAAATTAGAAATGATATTGGAACAATACCCCAATTTAGATTTAAGAATAATTAATCAAAGTTATTATGAAAGATTAGAAAGGTGGTTTAAAGATAAAATAAATTCAGATTCTCGTTTTATTGGTTGGGAAACTTATAAGGATAATTTAAAAACAAACCCAGAAAAATATAGTAAATCAAAGTAATTAAAATTTTATTCTAACACAAATATGAATATTGCCCTTTTTTGTTCAACCCGTCTCTTATGTAAACTGAAAGATATTTCCAAGAGCATTTTGTTGGTAAATGACCTCCGAACTTATCAAAAGCTTTTGCAAATCTAAAATTTCCATCACCATAATAATCCTGATACGCCCGCGTTAGTTCTACTAGGGTTGGAAAATTATCTAGATTAGGAGCATCTGGTTTACAAATACATTCATTATGTAAAAAACCAAACCCTTCTTCCCTCATTTTTTTATATAAAATTAGTGAGGATTTTGACATTTTTTTTCCCAATTCAAATTGTTAATAAAGTTTAAAAATGTTCCTAAGATAACTCCATCTTCTGCTCATAAATATCGCATGCCAATCGAACCTTCTAATGATCAAGAATCAATATTCATCAGAGAGACTTTCAAAAAGCGAAAAACTATTCTAAAACAGATCAACAATTTGAAGTCAATAAGATGTTCGAAGGCAAATTCATAAAAGCAAGAACTCGCGATAGGATGAAATCAGACCTAGTCAGCTCATTGATCTTCTCACAAAGAATACTACAAAATTTTAAATGCAAAAGGTTTATATATTAATTCTTACTTATCTTACAAATAAGAATGGAGGTTAAAATGGATATAATTGAAATGAAAACAGCTAAAATAACTGAGAAAGGACAAATAGCTATTCCAAAAGATATAAGAAAGTTAGAAGGCTTTAGGCAAGGAAGTAAAGTAGCAATTTTAGCTTTTAAAAATAAAATTGAGATAAGACCTTTAAAAAAAATAAATGAAAATATGTTGACTGCATTAGCTAGTGAGAAAGTATTAGCAAGAGATTGGCTTAGGGATGAGGAAGACGAGATATGGAAAGATTTGTGAAAGGAGATGTTGTTGTTTTTCCATTCCCTTTTTCAGATTTAAGTGCTTACAAAAAAAGGCCAGCTTTAGTATTATCTGTTTTGGAAGGAAGTGACTTAATTTTATGTCAAATAACAAGTGAAACAAGATATGACAAATATGCGGTTGAACTAAAAGAATCTGATTTTAAACAAGGAAAACTAAATGTTATTAGTATGATAAGACCAAATAGATTATTTACTGCAGAAAAATCTATTATTAATTATAAAGTTGGATCATTAAAAGATAACAAATTGAAAGAGGTTATTGGTAAATTAATTGAAATATTTAAGTTATAAAGATGTCATTTTTCTTATTTGAACGCTAAAACTTTATTTTGTTTTCTACCTTTGATGAGATTAGCGAATATCGATTATCTCTGGACACGCACCAGATAATTCTTCAGAAAAAATTATTTTTAAGTCACTTTTTCTATTATAAAAATTTTCTATAATTCTGAAGTAACGAAAGGTTTTAATAATAATATCATTTAATCAATTTATGTTAAACCTCTTTAGCAAACTTAAGGACTACTTTCCAAGTTACGGTTTAAAACTTTTTAATATAAATTCTGAAAAAATCAATAAAAACCAAAATCAAAAACTTTATATACAAAATAAATTAATTAATTGTGGTGAAAAAAAGAAAAATTTCTCATAAAAAGACAAAAAAGAGAGGATATATGGATACTAAGAAGATAATAACAATAATACTTATATTTGCTTTAGTTTTACTTTTAATTAATTCTTTTAGACCAAGTAAAGAAAAAATTATTGTAAAAACTAGTTTTGAAAAATTAGTCCCGAAAGTTAATGAGATTACTTGTGAACAAAAATGCTCCCAGGATGTTGGATGTTTAAGTGCTTGTTATTATGTTGATATTAATAAGGCTGTTACTGCGGGTGATTTAAGTTTATGTAATAAAATGAATTCATTAATAAAACAAGAGTGTATAGATAAAATAAACTTGAAACAGGCTCTTAAAACTAATGATAAGAATTTATGCAATAATTTAGTTACTAAAAATGTAAGGGAGTTATGTTTAAATGTCTTAAAATGAAAAAACTTTATTTATTAATCATTGTAATATTGCTTAGTTTGTTTTTTATTAATAAAGTTAATGCTGCAGCTCCCCCTCAATATTGTACAGGAGTAAACGTATGCCCTGGAAGTGCTGCAGATACAGATAAATATAATTTTTATGTCGCTTGTAACTCAATCCAAGATGGTTTTTGTCCTGAAAATTATACTAAAACTTCTTGGAGTACATGTCCTGTTGTAAATGTAGGAAAATGTTATCCTTGTGACCCTGATTGTAGTCTTTGTCCTGCATTAAGTTTAGTTATTACAGATGCTGTTGATTTCAATGGAATAGTTAATGCAATTGCATCTAAACCCTATACTCATCAAGTAAATGTTAAAGTCAATAGAGCAGGAGCCCCTTCTTTTGGTGTTGATAGTCCATGTGGGCCAGGTGACATAGCTAGTAACGGTGGAATATGCACTGTCATTTATTCTGATGCAGCTAATCCTAATATTACAGCACCAACAGGTGAAGGTGGAAATACTTATTGTTATGAAGCTACTACAGTTGGAAATGAAGGAGGAGACTATATTATGAGATGTGGTACTGTTCGTCCTCAAGTGACTTTATCTGTGAACACAGTATCTATGAGTAATAATGGAGGCATTAATATAGGAAATAATAATAACATTAACATAGAATCAACTATTCATAGTAAAGTTGGAATAACTGGAGCTGTTATTGGAATCTATAAGTATAGTGAACAATATAACCAATTCTTCCCGATAAACTTAGTTACAACTAGTCCGGATTATTGTTCATTTAGATGTCCTCCTAATAATGTATGTACTTCATTCGCCTCTTATACAGATCCAGGAGGTACAGCAATTGATCCAACGGATTTACCAATACCTTCTGTACTGACTGGTTTAGACGGAACGAGATGTGAAAATACAAAATATACAATTAACGTAACAGCTTATGATAACTATTATCAAGGCATTTCAGGCAAAGAAGCTAACTTTGGAGTAAATCTTGTTATTGATAATGATAACCCTGTATGTACAGATCAATGTCCTATATTTACTTCTAAAACTTTACAAACAGTTTTAGCTAAAATAAAGACTTGGATAAACCCAAGTTAAGTTAAAATGGATAAAAAAGGGGTTGTTTTTACTTTCATTGTGATTGCTTTACTTTCTGTAGTGTTAATAGCTTTTTTATTAAATATTTCTAATAAAAATTCACAAGCAAAAATTCAGGATACAAATGTTAAAATAGAAACTATAAATAGTTTTACAAGAACTTTAAATCAGGAATTATTACCTCAAGCATTAAGATCCTCAAGCAATAGAGTTGTATTATCTTGGCTGCAATATTTGGATGAAGTTAATATAGGGTTAAAAAATCAAAGTTCTGGAGTTTTTATTATCGGAAATTTAAATAGCACTTTAAAAGAAGGAATGGTTAGTGGTTCTTATAGAGGAATTATATTAAATCATATGAATGATATTTCAACTAAGTCTGATTATACTCTTCCATCTATATTCAGAGAGATAAGAGTTTTAGGACAAAATTCTGGAATAAACTTTAGTTATGATGATCCTAAAAATTATGATTTTAATATTTCCTTAGTTAATGCATGGCAGATTAATATAACTATGCAAGTTTCAGCATATAATGTTTCAGATATGAAAGGAGAAACTTTTTGGATTTTTAAAACACAAAATTTTTCTATAACTTTAAATGTTAGCAATTTCCGTGAACCTTTTATGCTTGTTTTTGATGATAGAAATGTTACTATAAATAGAACAAGAACTACAGATTTCGTTAATTTTAATAATTTTCAGAATTTTTACCGGGGGCCGGAATATAGGGAACATTCAGATGCACCAAGTTTCTTAGATAGATTACAAAATATTACTAATGCAAACGCTTTTGGTATTGAAACTATTCTTGATCCAACACCAGCATACTTTCCAAATCCTCCTTTAGGTGATACAAATACTTATTCAGCTGTTGATTTTCAGTATTGGAGAAGAATGGTTCCTCCTGCTGTGCAGGATGATTTAGGATGTGCAGTTGATGGATTTACTGATCTTTATTTGAATACTACACATTTACAATATTACTCTAGAAAAAATGATGGAAATGATTTTTGTCCTCTAGTTTAAACTTGTATCTTTCCAGTACTTGTTCTCCCTCTAGAAATTATATTAATTGCATTGCTCATTTGATCACCGCAAATATTAGAAGAGCTTAGATCTAATCCAATTTTATATCCAGGGGGTAAGATGTTATTTGTAATGTCTTTAAAAATTAAACAAGCAGCACCAGTATTACCTTCTGCCTGTAAGGATATTATTGCTTCTAAAACACTTGAACTTGTGTCTTTTATTGTTCCGTTGTTAATCATATTATTTATGTTTACATAAGAAGGAGAAAGGTCACTTATTTTTGTACTGCTTAATACGTTAAGCAAATCTTCTGAAAAATAATACTGCTGTATTGTTGGTGAAGAAAATATAAAAAAGAAATATATCATAATAGTAAACAATGTAAACATAATTAATGCAAAAAAACTGTCTAAAGAAAATATAAACCCTTTTTTCATATTTTTCCTTTAAGATCTTGTCATGATTTCTTTTATCTGAATATTACTCCATCCTTTCTCTCTTAAACCATTAATTATGTCTTGGTCACTGAACCCTTGTCTTTTTGCTGTTTTAACAGCATTTACTACATCGTTGCTGATTAAAACATTATTCGATGATGTTCTTTGGAAAATTCTTCTTCTAAATACAATTAAGATTATGGCGCTTAATAAAATTATTATAATAATAGCATACAATAATTTTGTTACAAAAGTACTTGTTTTACTTGTTTCTTCAATTGGAACTTGTTGCTGATCTGAAACTTTTTGATCTTGAGAAGGTGCTTGTAAATTTACACATGTTCTTATTCCATATGGTCTTGGAGTTTTAATTATAGTATTTCCACAATTATTTAAATCAACACAATCTCTTGTTTGTTTGTTATTTTGACAAGTATTCCAATTTCCACATAACCATTTTTCTGAACATGTTACTTGCGTGCTTCCTGAACTACTTGATCCGCCACTAGAACTTCCTGAATTAGATGGAATATTTTGAACTTGTAATTGATTTATTGTAACATCTACTGTATCTGAAGGTGCACTTTCCTTAAATGCATCTTTGTAAACTAATGCTGTAATGTAGTATCTATATTTTCCAGGAACTAAATCTTTATCTTGGAAAGAACAAGATATTCCAGTGCACCCTAAAGTTTGACGAGTGTATGTCAAAGATGTAGCCTCGTTGCTATCTAAATTAATTTTATAAATTTTGTAACCATAATAATTAGTAGGATTAAAACCAACTGCTTTTTTACCGAAAATATACTTAACTGAATTTGAAATTCTTTTAAAGAAGCTAGATTCTTGAATATTTATTGCATATGCTGTTACTTGTGCTGTTGGTAATATTGTTGATCCTTCATCCCATATCAACGTAACATCTGAATTTTGTATATTCGCTTTTAGATTAGTTGGTCTTGGCACTGTTTCTTGTGAATTTACAATTAAATTAATTGTTATAGCATTATTTGATAAATCATTAACAACTAGATTACAAGTTCCTGGGTTTAAGGCATGAATTGTGGCTTTAAAACCATCCACATTAATTAGTTCACAAGAATTTTGAGAGTTAAATATGCTCCATTGATAATTAAATCCGTTATAGTTCCTAGAAATTTCTTCATCACTTAAAGCTCTAGAATATATTGCAAATTCATCTAAAATTCCATTGAAATTATCTGCCCCTATTTGAATATCATTATTACTGCTAAATAAATTAGGTTGAAAATTAACTTCATTATCTTCTATACTATTTACATATATTCTTAAGCTTCTTGGTTCTGAAACTAACACGATATGGCTCCATTTATCAACGTTTAATGGGCTAGATTTAAGAATCTCTACGTTATTTTCATTAAAAATATGAATAGAACTATCTAACCCAAAAACTATTTTATTTCCAGTTAGACTTTTCTTAAAAATTGCTCCTTGATTTATAACTTCTTTTGGATTTTTAATCCAGAATTCTATAGTATATTTAGTTAAATTATATTTTTCACTATTTTGAACTTTTATAAATCCGTTGTTAAAAGAGCATGCTTTTCCTTTTACACCCTGAACACTACAATCAACATCCCCACTTATTATTCCATTATTAGAATAAGATGAATCTTCGACAATATTATTTTGAGTATTATCAAATGTTTCATATAAAGCTCGAGTTTTGTCTGTTCCGACAACTGTATTTGCTATAAATTCTTGTTTTTCTCCTTGTATTAAGGTTGCTTTATCCGGGGTTACAGCTAATGTATTTAATGTAATAATGTTTATAAGAGACGTTGATTTTTGAGAAGGTATTAAAGGATTTCCTGTATCTTTAACTTCTATAGTACATGTTCCAGGATTTTGACTTATTAAAGATCTTATGTCTGAATTTATATTTGAATTAACCCCTATGTTTTCTACATTATATAATTTACAATCTCCTTCTAATATATTCCATTGATAAGGTGGAATTCCACCGTTAACATACATTGTTTGTGATTGCCTTGGAACTAGATTAACAAATTCTGGGGTTAATCTTAATTTATCTGCATTAACTATTTCAATATTTTTTTGAAGTGTATTTTGTTTTGCATCGTTTAATATTAAATCACAATTTCCTTGATTTAATCCTTTCAAAATTATTGTTTCTGCTGTTATTGAAGGAGGTGTTGCAGGTGGTTGTATTGTATTTGGGGTGGGTTGTATTGCGTATGAAGTTGGAAGAACGTTTTTTGGTTCTATAGAACAACTTGTACTAGTTGTGCTCCAAATATAATTACCGTAACCACCACTAGCAGTAATCTCTTTACTTTCTCCAATTAATAATTTAGTTAATTCAGGATTAGTATTTAATTGATCTTTTACCTCAACTGTTGCCTGTATTTTATTCCCGTTTCTATCTTCTAAAGTCAATATGCAATTTCCAGATTTTATACCTCGTAAATTTATTATATTTCCAGTATAAGTAACTAGATCTTTATTTTGGTCAAAAATTAGTTCACAAACATCATTGCCAGAACTTATATACCATCTATAAGAAGCAGAACCAGAAGCTGTAAATGTTTTAACATCACCAACTAAAATACTAACTGTTTTAGGGTTTATATTTAAGGGGGTGATTCCTCCAATACTATTTGTAAATACATTTTTAATAGAAGAAAATATTTTAGTAAAAATGTTCCCAGAACTATAATCTTCAAATACAACATTACTTCCTATGCTATCTTGAGCATAAGAAATGGTCGATGATAAGATTATTAAAACAACCAATAAAACAAGCTCTTTTTTCATATATATGGAGAGAATTTAGTATTTTATAAACATTTCTACCATGCTATAACTACTAGCTTAACTATTTTTTTTAGACCATTATTATCCAGATACAAAAATCTTGTTATTTTAACTAAAGACTCTGCATTAATATCACTTAATTGGTTTACGCTAGGATTTCCATATATTATTTTTTCGGGATTTGCGATTCCATTGATTGTTATTTTATTCCCATTTTCATCTTCAAAATAAAAAATATAATTATTTTTAGTTCCTAAAAATATTTTTGAAGTGTCGTAACTTGTTTGGGTTAAGTCTATAAAACTGACTAGATTATTTTGAATTACCCTTCCTTGTTTAACAAAGCCAATTCTTCCAGTTAAAATTAACCAATCACTATAGCAGGTATTAAAAGGATTAGAAGGACAATAACCTTCTGACATTAAAGAATTTGAAATTGAAATAGCATCATTTGCAACCCACTCTAATCTATCTTGTTTAGAATTTAAATCTGTAATATTTTTAATAAATAAAAAACTTATTGCAACTAAAATTAATATTGCAAGTAAAAAATCCGCATACCAAAACTGAGCTCTTTTTTGATTAAGCATGGACTATAATTTCATTTGAACTAGACACAGAAATTTTACCCACATTGTTTTTATATCTGCAAACAGCTTTAGGAATTATTAATCTTCCTTTGTAACTTGTTTTTGATTTTAATTTATATGAAATAACTCTTTCTTCACCCTTAATTAATTCTGGAATTTCCCATACTATTGTAGAATTAACTGTACCTTTTCTTATTGATGTTGGTTTTAAGGTCATGTATTCATGAGGCATTTCTAGAGATGATGGTATTTCATCTACAATATGCAAGTTCTTTATTGTTGGACCATTATTCTTAATATACAATAAAACTTTTACTCCAGCTATCCCTCCTTCTTGGGATTTAAGCGTTAAAACTTTTTTTGTCATTGCTAATTCTGTAAATAAAAACATATATCCAAAGTAAATCAATAGTAATATTAAAATTATAAAAAATAAAGACGTTCTATAATTTGTTACAGATATAATTTGATAATCTTCTCCAGGTTGTAAGTTAAATCTCCATTCATATTTAAATCCTTGCTTAGTTTGTTCAATTTTAGTTGGATCTGGAGTGAATTTTGTAAATAATTTTTGCCAACCAGATAATGTTACAGTATAAATTTCTTGACTTAAGCTATTTCCATCGTTTAATCTAGTAATAGTTGTTGTTTTCTTAAGAAAATTAGATTCTTCTGTTTTTGTTTCTTTCAGATTTGAATAAGAACTTACTGTAATTCTTTCAATCTTATTAACTAGAACTTCATTTCCAAATTTAACTAATATTCTAGTATCATAATCTCCTTCTTTAGTGTTTGGATCAAGAGAGACAATGAATTCTTCACTTTTTGTTTCTAAACCATTTACGTTACTATTAATATCTTTTGTGAATAATGAATTTTCTATATGAACATTTAAATCTTCTAAATTAATATTGTAATTTGCTTTTAAATTTAATTTTACTAAATTATCTTTTCTAGGATCTATTCCTTGAGGGTTTGTTTCAAGCTTAGCATCTAAGGCTGTTTTATAATCTACTATAGTAACAATAAGTTGTTTATCTGTGTAAATTTCTGGATTATTTAAAGAAACAAATCTAATGTTAATACTATAAACTCCTGGTTTTAAATTTCCTACAGGGAATAAAGATAATCTGTCTTTAGACGATTGTTTAGCATTTAAATTATAAATTTGATTTCCAGACTCACGTCGCCAATTTTCATCTATTATAACAGCTTTTATTTCATCAGTGGAAGACTGCATATTTGTAATTTCAAGATCAAAAACAGGACTTTGTCCAGGCAAGATAACAGCCCTTATAGGAGTGTCTTTTATGTCAATTTCTGCAACAGCATAAACTAATTGAAATGATATTAAAAATAAAAGTAAAATTAGTAATTTTTTCAATTTATGCACCTCTTTTTAATACTCCGCATTGTCTACGGTAAAAAGAATCTTGTTATATTTAAATGTTTTTATTCCTCTAAAAATTCATCTAATTTAGCTGTAAAGTTTTTACCTTGAGTGTTTAGGTATTCACGGGCAAAGATCCAGAATATTAACCCTATACTTTTTTTCCCTTTATTGTTACAAGGGACAACTAAATCTATATTATTACTTTCATTATATGTGTCGCATAAAGCTATAACTGGAATTCCTACTTTTATAGCGTCTTTTATAGCGTTTTTATCTACCCAAGGATCTACTATGATCATTAATTTAGATTCCATGAATGTTTTTAAGTTTGGATTTGTTAAAACTCCAGGAGGATATCTTCCTGCAAAAACTTTTATTCCAGTATACTTTGCAAATAAGCTTACAGGTTTCCAGCCATTTTCCCTTCTGCATACAACAAGGATATCTTCTGGCTTGTATTGGGAAATTAGATTAGCTGCTAATTTAATTCTTTTATCTATTTCTTGTATATTAAGAACAACTAATCCATCTGGCCTTGTTTTATAAATAAAATTACTCATGTATTTAGTTCTAAACTTAGTTCCTATATGCAACCCCACTTTTAGATATTCTTCTAAGGGTATTAAATATCCTTGTTCTTGCTGTTGAGCCATCATATTCATAAGTTTAAATAACGGTTTATAAATTTATTTGTTTTAATTATAAAAAGAAAGTTTTAATAATTTATTATAACTCTCTATTTAAAATTTGGATATAACATTTTTGTTGTATCTGAACTATACCCGTCTTTATCTACAGCAAAAAATTCAACGCCACCAACATAATTTTTTTTAATGAAATCTGGAATAGTAAAAGTTTTATAGTCTTCATTTTCAAAACTTGATATTAACTTAATTTCATAATGATCATAATCTATAATTCCTATTTTTTGTTTTTCACCTAAATATCGAGCAAATGCTTTCATTTCACGAGCATCGTTATCTTTAAAAGAAATCTCGTCTTGAGTTAAACTTTTTAAATAAGGTTTATTTTCTCTGCATCCTAAAAGAAAAAAACTTTCTAGAAAAATTAAACTACTCAATGTGAAATTTTTTAATTTCATTATCAACCAATAAACTCTATTCCAAGTTCGTTTTCTATTTCTCTCTTTTTCTTAGCTGCCCCGCCTCTTTTAGGACCAAGAATTTGAGGACTTGAAACACCAGTAACAATTAACATTGCTCTTATTGTTTTTTCCATATCTTCAGAAATTTGTGCCCCCCAAATTATTCTAGCATCTTCATCTAATTTTTCTGAAACAGTTTCAACAACTCTTCTGGCTTCTTCTAATGTCATATCAACTCCGCCAATTACATTAATTAAAGCTCCATTTGCTCCAGTAACATCAACATCTAAAAGGGGATTATTCAATGCTTTTTCAACAGCTTCTACTGCTCTATTTTCAGTATCACTTTCCCCTATCCCAATCATAGCAACTCCACCTTTTCCCATTACTGTTTTAATGTCTGCAAAGTCAAGATTTACTAAACCAGTTTTTGTTACTAATTCAGCTATACCTTTTACAGAGTTTGTAAGAATTTCATCAGCAATTTTAAAAGCAGTATGTAAAGGTAAATCAGGAGCTAATTCTAATAATTTATCATTTGGAATAACAATTAAAGTATCAACAATCTTTTCTAATTTTTCTAATCCTATTAAAGCATTTTCATATCTTCTTTGGCCTTCCATTGCAAAAGGCAATGTAACAACACCAACTGTTAAAGCACCTTGTTTTTTTGCTAGATCAGCTATTACAGGAGCGCTTCCAGTTCCTGTTCCACCACCTAAACCACAAGTAATAAAAATCATATCAGCACCTTGGATAGCATGTTTAATCTCTTGCTCGCTTTCTTTAGCAGCTTCTTCTCCAACTTGGGGAATGCTTCCAGCACCTAATCCATGTGTTGTTTCTTTTCCAATTAGAATTTTATGAACAGCATTTGTGTAAAGTAAATCTTGAGCATCTGTGTTTATAGCAATAGTTTCTGTCCCCTCTATACCAATTTCAGACATTCTATTAATAGTATTATTACCTGCACCACCTGTACCAATAACCTTTATTTTAGCTCTTTGATTAGCTAATAATTGTTCTAGCTCTTCATCTATACTGCTAGTTTTTTGGGCGCTCAACTTTAAAGAAGGACTTTTCAACATCGGATTTTGCATATTCATCATTATTTCTTACCCCTAAACTGGGAATTTTATCTAGTATTTAAATTTATTTATTCTCAAGTGGTTGTTTTTTCGAATTCAACCTCTTTTATCTCTGGAATTCTTTTTTTAATCTCTTCTTTTAAAGATTCTTTTTGTTTTTCATGAATCTTCAATTTTAATGTTAATTTATCATTATTTATAGCAAAGTTTATATTTTTATCTATTAAATTTAGCACAGCTTTTACTTTATCTTCTAAATTTGTTATTATATTTAATATTTCAACATCATAAACCAAATCTTTTCCAGCTAAAGGGTGATTAAAGTCTACAATTGTTCTTCCGCCAGATACGCTTTTTATTGTTCCGTATAACTCATCTAGATTAACATGTAACCCTGGAAATGGCTTAATATCTTGTTTTGTAAAAATTTCTGTGGGGACTAATTTTATTAAGTTATAAGTTCTTTTACCAAAGGCTTCCTCTGTTTTTACTTCTATTTTGTATTTTCCTAAATCTTTATCTATTAATTGTTTATCTAATCCAGGAATAACATCATTAAAACCAAGACATATTGTAACAGGACCATAGTTTTTTTGATTTTCATTAATTAAATTGTTTTCTTTAGCTATTTTCTCATTAGTTAAGTCAAATATTTTATTATCATCTTTTGTTCTTGCTATATAATCTATTTGAATGAAATCATTTTTTTTAGTTTTCATGAAATTAAAGGTAAAACAAATTTATATAAATCTTTTTGTTTTATTCTTATTATGGATTGGGTTGATGATGTAGAAGAAACATTAAAGCCTTATTTGAAAGCTTTGATTAATGACACTCATTTTAATAAAAAAGCATTTATTGAATCTAAAAATAAAGGAAATGCTCAATTATGGGTTGCATTAGCTTCTTTATACAAAAGAACAGTTACTTTAGAAAACAGAATTAAACTATTTGAGAAAACTTTACAAGAAATTGGTAAAAAATGATTACAAACATTGAGATAAAAGCAAGATCTTATGATAATTCTGGAGTAAGATCAATCTTAATCTCTAATGGCGCCTCTTACGAGGGTTTAGACCATCAAATTGATACTTATTTTAAAAATAGTAATGGAAGATTAAAATTAAGGCAGGGAAACATAGAAAATGCTTTAATTTATTATGAAAGAGAGAATAAGAAAGATATTAAAAAATCTAATGTAATTCTTCATAAATTTGAGTCGGGTAATATATTGATTGATTTATTAATTAAATCATTGGAAGTTCTTGTTGTTGTGGATAAAAGGAGAGAAATTTATTTTATAAAAAATGTTAAATTTCATTTAGATAATGTGAATGATTTAGGAGAATTTGTTGAAATTGAGGCTATCGATAAGGAAGGAAATATTGGAATAGAAAAACTTACTGAACAATGCAATCTTTATAAAAATTTATTTGGGATTAAATATAAAGATTTAATTAAAGATTCTTATAGTGATCTTTTATTAAAAAAAGCAGACATCTCTAGAGTGGATAGTAAATTAATTACTTAGCTACCTTAAACCCTCCTCAGCCCTGTTACCCCATAAACGCCAAAATTCCTGATTACGGTTGCTTTATTCCTAACCTGGCCGGTTTTTCAAGAACCCTAGCTCTACAGGACAGAGCCTCTCAGTTGGATTCAAGACCAAATAACTAACTTAATATCGCCTCTAGATTTTCGATTCCGTCTGAAGTCTGTTTACGGTTACAGAGGAAGACTAACCCTCCAATCTAGTCTGCGTTTATCGTTAATAAAATATAACTTTTAAACCTTTCTAATCTTATTAATAAGATTCTAATTTTAGTCCAGATATCCTTTGAAAATGCTTAATGTTTCTGGTTAAAATAGTTTCGTGATGTATTTTAGCAATTCCGGCAATCATACTATCTTCTGGGTCAATTATTTTTCCCTCTTTTTTTAAATGTGAATGTACTGAACCTGCCTCTTCTGCCGCAGGTATATCAAATGATAGACTTCCTAGAGATTCTAATAAGGAATATATCTTCTCCATTTTTCCTTCATCGGCTATATCTTTTGTTCCTTGCCAAATTTCAAATACTGATATTGAAGTAATTACTAAAGGAATATTTTTTCTCTCCAATTCTTTAATTTTATTTATAACTGCATTACTCCCCCTGAGCAAATCAATTATTGCAGTTGTATCAAGAATCAAATTTTTATCCTCTTTAATCTATTTTTACTTAAGTTTCTTGATTCTACTATATTCTTGCTTAATTTTTCAGATTCATTTTTATTTAAAATACCTGCAAAATCTAGAATGTTTACTTTATTTGTTATTCTTGTAATTACCTCACTAAAACTTTCTTTTTCGTGTTTTTTTGAAGATAATCTTTCATACGCTTCTTCTGTTATCGAAATTGTTTTTGTTGCCATGTGTGTATGTACGTGTATTTAATATATAAACTTTTCGTTTTTTATTATGTATCAAATTTCTATAGGAAGCTTTAAATTATATAAAATGATTTTATTTTTATGAAACAAAAGATTTTTATTGAATTCTTAGTAAGTTTTTTTAGTTATAGAAATAAATTTTATTATTAATGCTTAACTAAAACTTTTTAAAAAATATTTTTCTCCTCATAGCTTAATGGTAAAGCATTCGGCCGTAACCCGATCTATACCGGTTCAAATCCGGTTGAGGAGATTAATCTCTAAAGAGCATTTAATTGTATATTACTGTCTTTAATGCTTAATTGAGAACCAATCCCTTTTCCCAAATAATAGAAGTTAGAATAAGATATTTTTCCAAGTAAATCTAAAATAGAACTTTTTTCTTGAAATTCAACTATTCTTGGATTTTTCAAATTTGCTAATTTTTTAGCATCTTCCACAGCTGTTTCTCTATTGCCAAATTTGTCAATTAATCCTAAATCTTTAGCTTCTAATCCTAAAAAGAATTCACCTGTAGAAATTTTATTTACATCTGTAATCTTACGATTTTTTTTAACATCGTTAAGGAAAACTTCATGAATCTTGTCTAGTTTACTTTGTAAAATATTCCTTTCTTCCAAAGTTAAATTTTTATAAGGTGTTCCTAAATCTTTATATTTTCCAGCGATTAATCTTTCATAAGTTATTCCATATTTTTGCATTAATTCATCAAATTGCAAATAACTTGAAATAACTCCAACACTTCCTGTAATAGAAAGTTCGTCTGCAATTATTTCATTTGCCGAGCTAGCAATCCAATAAGCGCCTGAGGCACCGACTTCTCTTATAACAGCAACGCTTGGCTTATTTAAATTTTTTACAGCATTAGCTAATTCTTTAGATGCAACAACTGTTCCTCCAGGACTATTTATATCTAGAATAACAGCTTTTATAGAAGAATCTTCTTTTGCTCTTTTAAGCTCTTTTAGAATTCCATCGACATTTGCGTTTGAACTTTCAAAGGGCAATCCTGAACTAGAAGTTGCAATTATCCCGTTTATTGGAATTATAACAATTTCATCTTGAACTATTTTATTACTTGAGATTATTTTGCTTGCTAAAAATCCTAGTATATAAATTAATAATATAACCCCTATAATATATTGCCATCTTTTCATGTTATAACTTTTAATTTTTAAATTTATAAATCTTTGTTTTATCTCTTTTCAAAAATGAAAACCGTACAAATAAAACCGCTATCATTTAGGTCTTTTTTATCATTTAACTTAAAATTATTCTTTTCAAATAAGTCAATATAAAATCTTTCCTCTCTATTGTAATCTATTACCTTTCCTATTTTTTGTATATCGGAATAATGTAGAACTTCTTCGTAATTTTTGCCATCTAAATAAATCATATTTTTTTCTATGAAGAGGTCTCTTTTATCCCTCAATTTTTCCTTGAGATATTTTTCATTAGCTACAACTAAAATAAATTTACCTTCTTCATTTAACATAGAATAGATTTTCTTTGCTGTCGTCTCTAATTCGTCAGATGCAAAATGAGGGAAAACATAAATGGCAGTAATAAAATCAAATCTTTCATTTGTTTGTACTTCTAAAAAAGTTTTATTATACGCCTTTAATTTTGTGCCCTTTCTAACACTTAATGGTTTTTTCTTCACAAAATAATCGTAGTTTTTAAGAGATGGTTCACATCCTTCTATAACTATGTTTCCATAAGATTTTGTTAATTCGTGATATAACATTTTTATAAAAAAACCAATACCAAATCCTATATCAAATATTTTGATAGAATTATCTCTTTTCTTTGAAATAATCTCTTTAATGGTAAAGTTATTTACAAATGAATTTATCTTAGTTTTTTCTTGGTTTTCCCAATTAATCTTATCATATTGTAAGTAAAAGAAATTTTTATTCCTCATATATCTAATCTTTTTATTTAAATATTTAAATCTTTGTATGGACGGACCGTGAATTGAACACGGATCTCCGCCTTGCGAAGGCGAAATTCTAGCCATTAGACCATCCGCCCTTTAAAAAATGGACCAGCCGAGATTCGAATTTCCGATCTTGAGAGATTCTCGGACCCCATCCATGCCATGGACGAATTTTGGCTAAATTCTAGCCATTATACTACTGGCCCATATTCTTAAGGAAAAATTGATGCTTTATTAAACTTTTTAATTTATCAGTACTTCCGAAAGTAAATAATTAGCCATGATAAATCCTGTTGATAGCTCTATAAACTAACCTTAAGTCCATAGAATTCTTAGTTTTTTCCTCAATGTAATCTATTACAACGCTATTATCTCTTCTCATTATACCAGAAAAAAGTCTTTGTATCTCATCCATTTTAAACCTCTGATTATATAAAATTACTTTAAATATATAAAACTATCTAAACAAATTAACCACCAGGATCAACATACTCTTCTTGAATTTTATAAAGCAATATAGCAAATAATTTAGAAGTAATTATCGGCTTCTCCTACAATCTTCCATAAATTTTCATGCTTACACAAAGATTAACTAAAACCCATAAATTATACAAGCATACAGAAAATAAAAAATAAAATAACCTAATATGATAATTTGTGCTTGTAGTTCTCGCTAAAAAATCATTGTTAATCTGCCTATATGAAGTTTCAATTCCCCAACGACCTTTATAAAATTTGAATAAGTAATGAGTTAACTGTTCTGGAATATCTATGTTTGTAGCAAAAGCTCTTTTAATGCCTTCTTCATCATCAACTAAAACTAAATTAATTGTTGCTTTATCTCCTATTTTAAAATCCTTTACAACCTTAGATTTGCAGTCTTCAGTTTTGTCAAACCAAGACTTTACAGAATAAGTTCTTATTTTAGGCATAATAAATTTAACATTATTTTTCTTTAGAATATTAATAACTTCTGCCCTGTCAAATCCACGATCTAAATAAACGTGCCTTATTCTTACTTTAGACTTTGCTCTCTTAATTAATTGATTAACTAAATCTTCCAAGTTATCAAAGGGGTGCATAGGAATAGCATCTATGGTAAATCTCTTGCCTGCAACAACTATAGAACAAGAAATAAAATGGAAGAATTTTGTAGTTCCAACACCTTCTTCAAAACCTCCTTTAATGTAATTTACACTAATATTTTTTCCATAATAAGGAATTTTTGTAAAATCAATTGCTAAATCAACTTCTCTTCTATCCAGCATTTTATAATTTTGTTTGGCAAAATTAAATATATAATCAAAAATATTCCTGAACATTACTTCTATCTTATCTATGCTTTTTAATTTCTTAAAGTGATATAAGATAGTATCTGGATTTGGTATATTAATATTATCAAAGTTTGCCTTAAATGTTTCGCATCCATTATTAATAAAATCATGAGAATTAGCAGTATGAACTAAAATATCAAGTAAATCCTTAGTTGTAAACTTGGCATTATGATTTATTTTAATCTCAACCTTAGGATAAACTAATTTCTTAACTAATCTTATAGTTTCTTTAACAGCTAAGCTTTTTTGATATATCTCTTGTTTTTTATTATTAATTACTTTTTTAACTAATTCTATATCTAAAACAACATTATTTTTAGTTGCTAAAGTGAGTATTTTTTCAGCAATTTTATCTAAATCATTTAAAAGTTCTTTATTCTTTTGTAAAGAATAATTGAATGTTCTCTTCTTCGGCAAAATTAAATTATTATTCTCATCTTTAAAGAATCCTAAATTTAAAGCATCTTCTTCATTCAGTGATTTAATTAATTCTGGATAAGTTGAAATGCCTTTGATTCTCTTATATAAATAAAGATTGGTTAATGAATTTATTGAGAATTTTAGTTCTTTAGAATTTAAATATTGTAAGTTTAAATTTTTTATTATAAATGAAGTCTTAAGAAAGCTATTCTTGTAAGTATCAAAAAACTTATTAAGTTCATTTATTATATCTTTATTGGAATTTTCCATGGTCGGAGAGTTCTATCAAGTGGGCTTGTCCCACTTGATTTATTCATAAAATCTATGGTTATTGCAAATTATTTTTCTTAACGTTCTATCAAACTTACCTTCATTTTTGCAGTATTTGCACCGCAAGATATTTAAAGTCCCAGAATATAGAAGATTCTGAGGGCTACTTTGGTTAGACGCCATTTTAGTTTCCTCCTGACCTTGAGCCTTTGGCTTTTGGTCGGTTGTTTATATTTAACTTGATCATTAAATTTTAGTTGGTGATTAAGTAAGAATCAAGGCGAGAACATTCCCATGTACGGTTGGTCGTGCTCCTTATCACGACGCCTATAAGGGTTTGAGGGACTCGCCCTTCATTTTCTTATCATATTTCATGGGCAAACTTATTTATAAATGTTTGTATTTTTCATTTTGCTAAAAAGTAAATGAAAAACTATCTCATTTTGCTAAAATATAAATGGGAAACTAATTTTGTATTAAATCGATAGTTTTATAAATCTCTTACTAATGATTATATCTATGAAAATGCAAGATAATCTTGAATCTAAAAAAGAAAAAAAGGGTAGACCAAAGGGAAGTAAAAGTAGATTAGGCATTCCACCAAAAGGTATAATAGAAGCCCTCGCATTAGTAAAAGGTGCTTATGAACAATCAAAAGGAAATACTATGTCTGTTCAAGATATTACAGAATTCATGAATCTAAAAAAAGGTTCAAATTACCCAATATTAGGCATGTTAGCAACCGATTATGGTTTAATAGAAAAAGAAGGAGAAATAGGATATAAGATAAGTGACTTAGGTAAAAGAGCGATTAAAGGTGAAAAATTTGCTGTAAAAGAGTCTTTTGAAAAAAACCCAATATTTAGAGACTTATCCTCACAATTTTGGGATAAAAATGTTACCCCGGGTTTAATTGTTGATTATTTAAAAAAGAAATATAAAAAAGGAGAAAATGTAAGTACAATTACTCAAAGATTTTTAGAGGGTGTTAATTATATAAAATCGTTAGGGACTAAACAAGAATCTTATGAATCTGAATCAGAAGTTCAAATAGGGTCAACAGACGACCTTATTAAAATAATCAATATTATAAAATTAAAGTACGCTTTAAATCCACCCCAAAAGGAAGAACTAAAGTCTATAGTGGAGGGGGTATGTAATGAGTTGAAAAATGATAGAAATGAGGCAATTAAAGCTCTTGCTCATAATATGGAAAAAAACAAGAATAATAATGAAGTGTTGAAAGCTTTATCTGAAAGTTTATTGAGTGTAATCTCTGCCTATAATCCAAAGTTAAATATATTAAATGAGTCACCAAAAGAAAGGAAAAAGTCAGAAAAGAGAGATGATAACGAGGAAGGGCAAGAATAAAATAGTTAATTACCCATAAAACTTATATACACTAATTCTATTTACTTTTTAATTAAAATGGTAAAAGTAAAATCTTCAAAATCTAATGAAAAGGTAACTGAATATCTTAAAGAAGCAGAGAAAGAAATAGAACAAAAAGAAGAGGAATTTAACATAGAAATTCCTCAGCAAGCAGAATTCTTTAAAACCCCCGTTAGATTTGGAAATATCCCCGTTGACAAACTTCCTCTTGGCTGTGATGAAAAAGAGCAATACAGAAAAATTTATCCTAAAATCTCACTTCCTTTTCAAGTTGTTGAAAGAATATCTTTTGGTCACAAAGATTTAGAGCCAAACCAATTATTATTTGGAGATAATTTACATATTATGAGAGCATTGCCTTCTAATTCCATTGATTTAATTTACATTGATCCTCCTTTTTTCTCTGGTAGAAACTATAATGTTGTTTTTGGAGACCAAAATGAAGTGAGAAGTTTTACAGATATTTGGGAAGGTGGAATGCCTGGTTATTTAACTTGGTTAAATGCCAGGATTTTAGAAATGAAGAGATTACTAAAACCAACTGGTTCAATTTGTGTTCATCTTGATTGGCATGCTTCTCACTATGTTAAAACAGAAATGGATAAAATTTTTGGATATGACAATTTTAGGAATGAAATAATTTGGTATTATTCAACATTAGGTAGACCAAAAGATAGATTTGCTCAGAAACATGATATTATTTTAGTTTATGCTAAAAGTAAAGATAGTTTTTTTAATATTTCTGAATCAAAAGTTCCCTATTCAGAAGAGTATATCAAATCTCATTTTAGAGATAAAGATAAAAATGGAAGAATTTGTAGAAGACGTTTTGATGCAGGAAAATGGAGGGTATACTATCCAGAAGAGGGTATGATTCCAAATGATGTGTGGGAAATTCCTTATGAAAATTCTATGTCTAAGGAAAGAATAGGTTATCCAACTCAGAAACCTACTGCTCTTTTGATTAGAATAATAAAATCTTTATCAAAATCAGGAGATGTTGTAGCAGATTTCTTTGTTGGCGGAGGAACAACCGCAGCAGTCGCTCAGAAATTAGGAAGGAGATGGATTGCTTCAGATATTTCAAAAATCGCTGTATCTGTTACAAGAGATAGATTATTAAGAGCTGTTTTAGGTGATAATAAAAAAGAAATTCAACATAGTTTAAGTAAAGTTTCAGATATTACTATATCTAACTGGGGAGTTTATGAAGTTCCTGAAATTGTAAAAATGAACAAAGATACTTTTAGAAATTTTATTATTTCTGCTTATAATGGTAGATTATCAAGTGCAGAAGGATTGATACATGGTTATAAACAATCAACTCCTATTTTTGTTGGAAACCCATCGCAAGATGAACCTATAACTGAAAAACAAGTAATAGAATTTGCTAAGGATATAGTAAAAAGAAGAGGACATCATCAAGGAACAATGATTGCATGGGGTTTTACTCCTGGAGCAAGAAATGTTGCTCAACAATTATCAGCACAACATGCAATAGCAATTGATTTTGTAAAAATACAACTAATTCCTATTGAGTCTAATGAGTTTAAAGAACATATAACCTCAAAACATCCAGAATATAAAAATTTACTAAAGTTCATACTTCCACCACAAGTTAGAATTTCAACAAAGAGGATAAATAGTTTAGAATATGAATTTGATGTTTCTGAATCTGTTTCATTAAATCCACCTGGAAAAATAATAAATGTTCAGTGGGATTTTTCTTATAATGGAGAGAGATTTATTTCAACTTCTGGCTACTCATTTTTAGGAATGAAAAATAATAAACCAGTTCTAAAAATAAATTATAAGTTTGCTTCTGCTGGAAAGAAAAAAGTTGCTTGTAAAGTTCAAGATGATGAGGGCGGAGAGAAAATTGAAATTTCGGAGATAGAAATTAAATGAAGCTTACAGATTTAGGTGAAGATTATGAATTATGGAAACAAGATTTTCATAATGTTAAAGATGAAACAAAAAGGTTTCTTGAACATTTAACAGATAACAATAAAGATGCAAAGTTATGGAAACATCAATTAGAAGCTATTCTAAAAGTTATTTATTCTTATGAGGTTTTAGGAAAAAATAATCTTTTGCTTAATATTGTTACGGGTGGAGGAAAGACCGCAATTATTGGAGCTTGTATTGCTTGGCTTAAAATGAGCCACCAATTAGATAAATTTCTTATTTTAGTTCCAAATTTAATTGTTAGAGATAGATTACAAAGAGATTTTCTTGTTATTAATGAAGAAAAATCAGTATTTCAAAGATTTGATTTCTTTCCAAAAGAATTTAAGCATCTTGAAAATGAATTAAATGTTCATGTTATGGAAGAAGGTTCTAGTCCTCAAGGGATATTAGATTCTGGAATAATTCTCGGAAATATACATCAATTATACGAAAGTAATATATCTGGCAAAAGAAATTTAGATTGGCTCTTAAATAAAGTTGGGAATTTTGCTATTTTTAATGATGAAGCACATAACACTCCAGCTATGGAGTATAGTAAGTCTTTAAAAATTTTAACACATAAAACCATTTTTAGATTAGATACAACAGCAACTCCAGAAAGAGCAGATGCAAAACCTTTAGATTCTGAGATGATAATGGAATATGGAATAGCACAAGCTTTAGATGAAGGAATAATTAAATCAGTAGTTGTTTATCAACCAGATGCAAAAATTGTAGAACTTACTTATACTAATAAAATTACTGGAGAAAAAAAGAAGGTTACTGAATTAGATAAAGAGTTTAAAGAGGCAGAATCAAATGTAAAAACTTTTCAATGGATTATGGATGCAGAACCAATGAAAAAACAGATTTCTATTGCTTTAAATAGATTCGTTGAACAAAAAAGAAGAGCAAAAGACAGATACAAACCAATCTTATTTATTGTGACTATGGGGATAGAAGAAGGTAAAAGAGTAAGAGATGTGTTGAATAAAGATTTTAATTTAGGAAGAGATAAAGTTTTATTAGTTACTGAAGATACTGCAGATATAGAAGTTGGATGGAAGCCAAATGGAGAACCTTTAACTGCAAGAGAAGCTGCTACAAATTTAGGAAAATTAGGAACTCCTTTTGAAATTGTTATTAGTGTAATGATGTTAAGAGAGGGTTGGGATGTCCCATCTGTTTCTGTAATTTTGCTTTTAAGAAAATTCTGTTCACAAGTTTATGGACAACAAGTTATAGGAAGAGGTTTAAGAAAAATAAGAGAAGGTGATGAAAGACAAATCTTAGCAGTAGTTGACCATCCAAAACTACAACATGATTGGTTATGGAGAAAGGTTGGAGCAAGTGGAGTTAGAACAGTTGATACAGAAGATGTTTTAGGTGATGAAGATATTCCAGCAACACCAATGATACAAAAATTAGTAAGACCAGAAAATCTTATAGAAATTCCTTCACCAGAGTATGAAACTAAAATAGATTTTGATGCTATATTAAAAAAAGTTCCTAAAAAAGAGATTTCTAAAAATTGGAAGCAAATCTTAGATTCTGTTAAATATGATAAAGATAAATGGACGATTAGCAAGACAAGAATAGAGCAGATGAGAAAATTATTTATTAATAAAGATAGAAAAATGGAAATTTTAGAAGGAGAGGATATTGATATTAAAGAAATAGAAGAGATAAATAAAGTAATAACAAGAGAAGAATTAGAAGAATTGTTTAAAAAACAAATTGTTGAAATGGCTTCAAATTTATTATTAGAATATGGTTTTGGTGGATTAAGAAAAGGCGAACTTTATAATGTTATAATTGATCATATAAAATTAAAATTGTTTAATGGAAAAAATTTATCTGAAGTAAAAAAAGAAGAGATAGAAATAGTTTTAGATAATTTAGAAGAAATTAGAAAAAATTTTACTCAACCAATAGTTGAAGGAATTTTAGGAGGAAAGAGTGGCAACAAGTGAACATGGAGAATTTGAAGAAACTGTAAAAAGTCCATATAGTTTTGAATATTATGATTCTTCTTGGGAGCTTGAATTAATGAAAGAACTTGAAAGAGATCAAGATATTAAGAAATGGACTAAAAATCATGGTATAATAATTCCATATTGGGATGAAGATGGAAAGTTAAGAGGATTTAAACCAGATTTTTTAGTTGAAAAATTAGATGGAGCAAAAGAAATAGTAGAAATTAAAGGAAAACATTTGTTAATGCAGTTTAAAAGAAAAATGGATGCAGCACAAGAATGGTGCAAAGCAAGAAAAATAAGTTTTAGAGTTATATCTAAATATTAAAAAATAGAATCATGGTTTTGGATTAAATAAAAATTTTATAAACAAAACTTTTATATACTTTAAGCAACCTTTATAAAGATATGAAAAAGAGGTTTTTCTATGGCAATTGAAAAGAAATTTTATTCGGATGTACAATTTGTTAAGATAGAAAATTTAAAAGGGAGAGCAAAAGAGGCGGCTGCAGCTCAAGGTCTTAATGAAGGTCTTGCTATAATGAAGATTTCTATTGATTCATTACCTCAATATGAAATAACCCAGATAAAAGGAGACCCGTTAAAAGCTTTGAAAAACCTCGCTGAAGAAGATGGTATAAGTTCTGAAAAATTAGAGTCTGCTTTAGCGAAAGCATTTTCCTCTTGAATGCTAATATAAAATATGGTAGAAGAGGTACTTGTTTTTTGTCATACTATTTTTAATGATGCTTTTCGTAGTTATCCAGACGCTTCTAAGGAAAAATTAAAAGAACAAGAATCAGCTAAGTTCATAATTAGATATTTAATAGAAACACGAAACGATAATTTAGAGATTTTAGCTATAACCTCTGAACAAGTAATGGAAGCTTTGGAATATAGTTTACCAAATCAGGGTATTGGAGATTACCCTGCTAAAATAGTATTAGCTTTTAAAAATCTTATTCTTACTATAGATGGAAAAGTTCAAAATTTAGGTGAGTCTGTTACTATAATTTCAGATTTGATTTCTTCAAAGATAGACGGTGTTAAATTAATAAGCAATATGCCTAAAAAGAAAATTGATGTTATCAATTTCTATCAAAAATATGAATCCACTTCTCGTCATATAAAAGAGCAAGATATTCCATTTAAGATAATTAATGCTTGTGATATTGAGGATTATCTTAGAAAGAAAAACCCAGAAATTTGTAAGGTTATTGATAAGAGAGTTAACAATGAATTATAATCTCCCACTATCTTTAAATATCTTATAGTATATTAATTTTTATGGGAAACTTCTATCTTGACATTGAAACAACAGGACTTGATCCAAATAAAGACCAGATTATTACAATTCAATACCAAGAACTTGATAGAAGTACTGGTCAATCAAAAGGAGAATTAAAGATATTAAAAGCATGGGAATCTTCTGAAAAAGAAATGCTTCAAAAATTTATTGCTGACTCAAGAATTTTAGACCCTTATCCATTTACATTTATATGTGTTGGTTATCATCTTGGATTTGAACATAACTTTTTAAGAAGAAGGGCAGAAATCAATGGTTTACATCCAATTGATATTTTGAACAAACCCTTTATTGATCTAAATTCAACTGGGGTTATTATGAATAAAGGTGAATTTAAAGGGTCTGGTTTAGACAAGATTACAGGAAAGGCTACATCTGGAATGAATATTCCAATTTGGTACAATAATAAAGAATATGATAAAATAATAAGTTATATTAAAAATGAGGCGGAAGAATTTATAAAATTTAATGTTTGGCTTTATCAAAAATTACCAAATTTATTATTAGAATTTAAGAAAGAACATAATTTATCCTAAATGAAACCTAAAACAAGATTAATAAGACTCTTAAACCAAGTCAAGAAAAAGTATAAGATTACCGATAAGATTAAAATAAGAGTAAGCATAAGAGATCCTAAAAAGAGAAAAGACCCATTCATGGAAATTTCCTTTGGAAAGATTCCAATAATAACCGTTTATGTAAATAAATTTAACACAAGATTTGAAAAAATTTCAGACTATCATCTTAGCAATTTCTTAGTTCATGAGCTTATACATTATGTTGTCCATGAATGTGTAAATCATAAGAATCCTAAACAAGTTAGAGGAGCATTAATTTTAATTGATAGAATGATTGACTATTAATTTTTCCCACTTTATTTATAAATTCTATTAATATAAATAAAATCATGCCACGCTGTCCAAACTGCCAATATATTCTTGTATTGCTTACAAATAGAAGAAAGTATAAGTGTGCTAAATGCGGTAGATTATTCTGGCAGAGTATTATAGATAATAAAGAATTTAGAGAATGGAATAAAGAACAAAGGAAAAAAGATAAACAACCAACAATAAAAGAAAAGAAACAAAGAAGTAAAACTTTCCAAGAAAAAAGAGCCTTAAGAAGTTTAAGATTACTTTTAAAAGAACATAAGGAGAAATTAAGCCCTGAGGAAAGAAGATTAAGAAAGATTGAACATGATTTATTATATAGAGAAGCACATAGAGAACAAAGAATTCTAAATTCTAAAAGATGGTTTGAGAATAATAAAGAAAGGAAACTGCAATATTTTAAAGATTACAGAAAAAAGAATATAGAAAGAGCGAGATTGCTCACCAGAATACATTTTTGGCGTCAAAAGCAGAAGCAGTTAGCACTTGAGATGTTGAAGAATGAAGGTTTTAAGCTTTAAAACGTTAAGATTTACCATGGTTTGCCCACTTTTCTACATTCGGATCAACTTTTTATTATTTTTCCAAGTTTATTTAATTGCTCTTCATTGAGAAATTTTTTAATAACATCATTTAAATCTTTTATTTTTACTCGTATTTGTTTCATATTATCGCGATCACGCAGGGTAACAGAGTTATCTTTTAAAGATTGATGATCTATAGTTATCATAGCTGGAACGCCAATTTCATCTACTCTTCTATACATTTTTCCAATTGAACCCTTGTTATCATATAAAACTCTAAAATCTTTTTTAAGTAAACTATAAACTTCAATAGCTTTTTCAGGAAGCTTGTCTTTATCAACTAAAGGAAAAACAGCAACCTCAATAGGAACTAAATTAAAAGGAAGTTTAAACATTTGTCTTTTTTTATCTTCATGGTAAAATATATCTAATAATGCCCAGAGATTTCTATCGACACCAAAACTTAACTCTAATACATGGGGCAATAATTTTTTTGTTTTCTCGTTTTCAGTAATATTTACTTCTAATTTTTCTCCAGAACCTTTTTGATGTCCTCCAAGATCATGTTCTCCACGATAATGGCAGCCTGCTACTTCTTTAAATCCTTTTAAAGTTTCTAAATTTAATTCAATATCAAAATGTATTTTATTATAAAATGCACGTTCTTTTTCACTTAATTCACGAAATCTGAATTTTTCTTTAGGAATTTTTAAAGTTTCTAAATAAAATCTTTGTATTTTCTCAAGATGATAAACATAAAATTTTGGAAGTTTTAATTTTTTATTAGCATCTTCGCATGTAATGTCTTCTTCCTTTTTTTTATTATGTAAAAATAATCTTAATTTATAGTTTTTATTCCAGTTTTCTGCTTCATCAATTTTATCCACATCAAAAAATATCTGCAATTCAGCTTGTGTAAATTCTCTCAGTCTAAAAAAACCTTGCCTTGGACTTATTTCATTTCTAAAAGCTTTTCCAATAACAGCTAAACCTAAAGGAAGTCTTTCTCTTAAAGCCATAAACTCTCTTTTGAAAGCTAAAAATGCGGATTGTGCAGTTTCGGGTCGCAAAAACATTACATCTTCTCCTGTTGCTCCAACTTTTAAATCAAACATCATATTGAAGAATCTAGTATTTCCTAAATCTCCACCACATCTTGGACATTTTAATTTATTTTCTTTAATTATTTTATCTAATTCTTGTTCTTTTAAACCTTGAGAATTTAATCCCGTCTCATCTTCAATTAATTCATCTGCTCTAAAACGAAATTTGCATTTTTTACAATCTACTAAAGGATCATTAAAGTTTTCTAAATGTCCTGAACTCTTAAAAACTTCTTTTGCTAAAATATTTGTATCGTCTATTTCATAATAATTTTCATTTAAATTTAAAAAATAATCTCTCCATATATTTTCAAATTTATGTTTTAATAAAGTTCCTAAATGTCCATAAGTCCAAAATCCTGCTTTTGAATTATAAATTTCTCCAGAAGGAAAGAAAAATCCCCTTTTAGTTGCAATGTTCATTATCTTATCTGTTTTAGATTCTGGCATAAAAATTAGTAATTTAACTAACTTAAAAATTTAACTATTGTGCTTTAGAATCCAATGTTTCCATAGCTTCTTTTAATAATTTTTCTAGTTTATTAATAAAATTGAATATCTTTTCCTTATTTTCGGATTCTATTATAATTTCATATACCGGGTATGAAGAAAGAAGTATCTGACTACCAAGAGGATCAACTTGAGGAAATCCACCGCCAGTATAATAAGGATTTTTTCCTTCGACATATTTTAAGCTTATATCTTTATTTGAGTAACTTCTTGTAGAATCTTTTTTTAATTTATTTTCTTTTAGAAATCTAATTAGGGGGTCTTTTACTGGAAAATTTTTCTCACTTATAACATATTGAACTTTTATTTTACGTCTCATATTTTTTTTAAAATGATTAAATTTATAACCCTTTTTATTTAGCTTTAAATTATGTATAAATTCGAAGAAGATAAATTAATAAGAGAAATTAAAGAAAAAAATCCTAAGTTAATTTTATTACAATTACCAGAAGGATTAAAGAAAGAAGCTTCTAAATTAGTCAAAACTATAAAAGAAAATACTAATTCAGAAGTTATTGTTTCAGGAGAACCCTGCTGGGGTGCTTGTGATATTGCATTAGATGAAGCTAGAAATTTAAAAGCTGATTTAATTGTTTTATATGGACATGCTCCTTTTATGAAAATTAATTTTCCAATTTTATACATTGAAGCAAGATATGAAACAAATATAGAAGATTTAATAAAAAAATCATTAAAAGAAATTAAAGATTTTAAAAGAATTGCATTAGTTTGTTCTGTTCAGCATATGCACCAAATTCCTATTGCTGAAAAAATTTTAAAAGATAATTCAAAAGAAGTTTACATTCCTCCTAAAAAAGGATTTGCATTTTATCCAGGGCAAGTTTTAGGATGCGAGTATAATGGTTTGAAAAGTATAAAAGATAAATTTGATGCTATTTTAGTTATTGGAAATGACTTTCATGCTTTAGGGGCTGCTTTAGCAATTCCAAAAAAAGTTATTTTAATAGACCCCTTTAATCGAGAAATTCATGATATGAGTGTTAAGAGAGAAAAAATAATTAGACAAAGAATTATCGCGATAAATAAAGTTAAGGATGCAAGAAAAATTGGAATTATTATAGATAATAAACCTGGACAGCATTTTGGCTCAGCTTATCACATTAAAAATAAATTAGAAAAAGAAGATAAAGAAGTTGTTTTAATAAGCATGAATGAAATTACAGATGATAAATTAGTTAATTTACACGATATACAAGCTTTTATTGAAACAGCATGTCCAAGAATTTCTACAGAAGATTATGCTAGATTTTCCAAACCTGTAATAAATTACAGAGAAGCTTTAGTTGTTATTAATGATTTAAGTTTTGAAGAATTATTTGAACAAGGAATTGTTTAGAAAAGCTTTTAAAGTTAATAAACATTTAATTGTTATGGAAACCTTAAATATCCCAAAAGAGAAATTTTCTAAGATACTAGAGGATTTTGAAGTTTTAATAGACGATGTAGAATCTGCCTTAAGCGAAGAAAATTCAATAGTTAGAAAAAGAATAAATGATATTAAAAAAGATCCTTCTATTGGTAAATCAGAGAAAGAATTAGATTTATACCTTAAAAAAAGAGGGGTAAAAATTGACTGAATGGGAAATAAGAGAACATCCAGATTTCTTTAACGATTTAGACAAGTTAAGTACAAAAGATTTAGAAACTTTTTATAAGAAAAAGAAAAAAATAAAAGAGAATGCAACAAGATTAAAGCATTTATCTGGTGGCGAAAATTGTTACAGAGAACCAATAACAAGCAATATTAGATTGATTTATTATATTCATGAAAATGTTATTTGGTTTTTAACCATAAATAAACATGATAAAGCTTACGAGGAATATAGAAAGAGACTTTATTCTTTAAGACAAAAATATAAATTAATTTGAGCAAGGAATTGTTTAATAACCCTTAGTTGGTTGTAAAACAACAAATAAAATCATGAAAATTATTATTAAAGAGATTATAAAGATTATAACCGAATTTATTATTTTTTTATTTTTAGTTAGTTTATAATAAATAAATGTAATGATTAAACTAAAGACCATACTAGGAATTAAATTTTGTAGTGGATTATAAAGAGTCATTTTTGATTTATTTTTTAACTTTTAATTTCTCAACCACAGCTTTATCTGAAATAATTGCAGAATTTCCAGAAGGATCTTCTATTATAATTTTTATAGGCATTTCTCCTAACTCAATTTTCCATAATTTTTTAAGCAAATTTTTAGCTGTTTTTCTAACGTCTTCATCTTCTGCTGAATCTCTTTCTGATTCAATAACTTTTTTAAATCTTTCAAGAACACCTTCAATATTAGAAACAAAACCTTCAGAAGCTGCTCCAGGTTCTACTGACATTTTTAATGCTGGAATTTTTACAGTTGCCTGTCCGCTTTTTACAACCCTTACATTTAAATCTTTTTTATTTTTAACTTCGAAAGTATATCTTGTTGGATCTTTGGATTCCTCAGCTTCAATATCTGACATCTTATAACCGCAGTTTTCACATTGCATACCCATTAAATAACATTTTCCAAAGTAAGGAACATCATAATTTTCTTCTGTTAATGTCAGTTTATTTTGATGACAGACTGGACAAGGCTGATTTTTCATTTGTTCCATGAAAATTTAAATGAAAGAAGGATTTATAAATCTTTTTTTATTTATACTTATAATGATAAGAAAACCAAATTTGAATGAATTAAAAGAAGTAAAAAAATTAGTTGATTCTTCTGGCGAAATGGATATCACAAATGAAACTTTTACCTTAGATTATTATAAAAGAATCTTAAGAAAAGGAGTCTTAATTATTGTAGAAGAAAATAATAAAATTATTGGAGTTTGTTTTGGTACTTATAATAAAAAAGAAAAGTGGGCAGATTTGCTTGGATTGGTTGTTAAAAGGGAATTTAGAGGTAAAGGTTATGGGTTGAAGTTAGTTAAGGAATTTGAAAATTTTGTAAGAGATAAAAAACTTAATACAATAGATTTATATTCTGATCCTAAACAAATTAACTTATTTAAAAGACTAAAATATAAAAAAGGCAGAACCTATATTGCTTTTAGGAAAAAATTATAAAAAATTTATTCCATTTGTTCATTAGAGACAGGTGCTGTCTGAGTTGTTCTATGAATTTGTGCAAAACTTGGAGTTACAACAATCCAATCTTCTCCAAAACCAGCTATATCACCTTCAATTGCATCACAAGTTTTCTTTAATTTACTAACAGCTCTTTTTAATTCTATAATATCTTTTTCTTTTAAAGGACGAATATTAATTAAAGCTATTGTTGTTCCTTCTCTTAAAGCATCTAATGCAGGTTTAATATCTGCGAAGTCTTCAATAAAGAAAGGTCTTACTATAACCTTAGATTTAGGCATTTTATCGACGTTTGTATCGATTTCAACATAAGAACTTTCATCAATGTCTTCTTGTCTTCCCAAGAATTTTTCCTTCATCTTTGCGAATATGTCTTTCATTTTTGGTCCCTTATCACTTTACAATAACAAGTTGTATATAAATATTTCTATTATTGCTGTATTCCTCCCAAAACACTTATTATATTCAAAATTTCTATTCTAGTATACGTAGGAACGTTAGGATCATTTGAAATATCATCTAATTCTTGCAAAATTTGATCAATTTTTAAGCAAGCTTCTGTATTATCATTGTTTAAATATGTTATAGCATTATCTATTTTGCTTCTAACGTTTCTAGGAACACTTTCGTCCTCTTTTATTACAGTTAATGTTGAAATTATTTCACCGAATTCTTCATTCATTTTAGCTCTTTTAGTATATCTTTTTGCAAATCTTGAGCTCTTTCCTTTAATTTATTTTCTTGTTTCTCGAAACTTTTTATTCTTAAATCAAAGATTTCTTTTTCTGAATTTAGCTCTTTTTTTAAATTTTCTTTATCTACCGCGATCATAATTGATCCTATAATCTTATATGTTGTTTTTTTACTTTCATCTACTTCTTTTAAAGCGTTTTCATTTTCTAATAATCTTGATTGAAAATTCTGTTTTTGCATGACTAAATTAGATAAATTTTGCTCTATCATTTGTAATTCCTGTATTTTTTTTTCAGAGTCTTTCATTCTGCTTTAACCTTTGATGAAATTACTCTTGGTTTGTATAATACTTTAGAACCGCAATATGGGCATCTAACTTTTTTCTTCAAATATTCTGCTTTAATTATTCTTCCGCAGTCAAAACATTTATGAGTTACCATTTTATTCTATTGTATAAGCTTTACCAGTAAATCGAGATTTACAATGTTTGCAAAACCAAATTCCAGCTGCTAATCTTCTTACCCTCTTTTTTTTACAATATGGACATTTATGCCATACTTTTAATTTTCTCTCGACGTCAGCAACTTTTTGTCTTAATCTTCTTCCGTATCTTGCACCAAATCTTGCTGCTGATCCTAGTTTCTTTGTTGCCATTTTTTTATTTAAATGTATTGTTTTTATAAAGATTTCGTTAATTTAAAATTTTTATGAATATAAATGGGGTTACCCGGATTCGAATTCCCCAAAGATTTTTAATCTTTTCCGGGGCAGAATGGTCCCAAACCACTCATCATAACCAGGCTAGATCATAACCCCAATATAAAAATAAAGAAAAAGTTTGTTTATAAATCTTTATTTTTTGAGATTATAATACTCATTCAATAATTTTTAGAATTATTTTACTATAACTAAGATCTGGAAGTTCTTTTTTTATTATTTTTAATCTTTCATACACTTCATTAGATATCCTTAATTTCATCATTTTATTTCTTACCTTTTTTCTCAAATTCTTTAGCAGGAGCTTTTCCAGTTTCCTTGGCACCAGCAACCGGAGCTTCTTTACCAGCTTCTTTACCAATAGGAGCTTTTCCAGTTGTAGCAGCAGGTGCGCCTTCTCCTTCCTTAGCAATAACAGTTTCTTCTTTAACTTCTTTCTTCTCAACTAATCTTTCAGCAAGAGCTTTTTCTTTTTCTAATTCACGTTTAATTTCTTTCATTACATCTTCTAGTTGTTTCTTTAATTGTGTTTTTTTCTCTTCAGATATTTCTATCAACTCAGAATTAATTTCTTTATCATATTTTCCTGCATCAATATCTTTATTTATTTCTTTTCCTATTTTTCCTTCAACTAATATTCCTAAAGAATTGCAGCTTCCAACAACATTTTTAACAGCAGATTTTAAATTATTTACTAACATATTATCTTTTTTCATTAAAGCAATTTTAATAACCTGTTCTATAGAAGCATTGGCAACTTTTTCTTTATCTGGCATAGGGCTTCCTTTTTCTAAAGTAAATTCTTTTTTGATTAATTCTGAAGTTGGGGGTGTTCCAATTTCATAATCTAAGGATTTAGTTTTAGTATCAACAATAACTTTTACAGGAATTTTCATACCATCAAAATGAATAGTTTTATCATTTATAGAATTAATTACATTCATTATATTTATTCCTAAGGGACCAAGCTTCTGACTAATTGCTGCATTAGGAGCTGCTTTACCCCCTTCAATCATTAATTCTATTTTTTCTTTAGTCATTGTCTTCTTGTTTTTGTTCTTCGCCTTCTCTTCTTATAACTTTAACTGAATCTATTTTAACTGTAATTGGGATTGGAACAGCTGCTTCCAATAATTCTACTATTATTTCATCTTTTTGTTTGTCTATTCTTGTTATTTTTGCTTTTTCTTTTTTAAATGGACCTGAAATAATTTCAACTATGTCATTAATTTGCATATTAACTTGTGTTTTAGCTTGTTCAAGCATATGCTCTATTTCTTGGTAATTAACAGGTTGTTTTAATAAACCTCTAGCATATGGTACTCCATGATATGCTCTTTCAATATCATCTGCTGTTTCAGCTTCAACAAAAATATATCCTTTCATTCCATGAGGATGTGTTAATGAGTAAATTTTCAACCCTCTTTTTTTAGCATTTGAGCTAACAAAATCTAGAACTTGTTCTTCTCTGTTAGCTGTAGTTCTTAAAGCAAATATTTTGACCATTTTACCTTTTTATCAATTGAGAGATTATGTGTATTATTGCACCTAAAAAGCCTATAATTAATGTTCCTATGCTTGTAACTTTTATAGTTGTTTTAAACTCTTCTGCACTAGGCTTTTTAGTTATTTTAAATACCCTTATACTTTCATTTATAAATTTTTTTAATTTCTCTAAAGCCATTTTACCCTTAATTTAGATTAAAAAATCGATTTATAAATATATCGTGTTTTTATAATATCATGGATGTTTTATTATATGCAACTGAAAATGCGAGGAACCTTGGAAGTATAGTTAGAACTAGCTCTGCTTTCGGACTAAAGAAGATTTACTTATACGATAAATATTGCTTGTTATCTCATGAAGAATCTGTTAAAGGAATTAGAGAAACTTCTAGGGGCCATTGTCTCGAAATTGTTAAAGTAGAAAATCCATTGGAGTTTATTTTGAAATATGATTTCAAATTTGCTACAACCTTAGGAAAAGGAGCTAAAAAATTAGGCGACCCAAAGTATAATATTATTTTACCAGAGAACGCTTTAATAATTTTTGGTGGTGAAACCAGAGGTTTACCAAAAGAAATTAGTAAAAGTACAAGCAGAATTGTTATCCCAACAAGAGGAATGGATTATTGTTTAAGCTTACCTGTTGCATATGGTATTGTTTTATATGAATTTTTAAGGCAAAACCCTAATAAATTTCCAGCCAGAGGATCTTAAATAAAAAAAAGAAAAAAAATAAGATTAATGTTTCATTAATCCTTTTATATCATCTACGATTTCTCTACCTTCTTGTTTTAAGGCACTACCTAATCCAACTCCTAAAGCTATTGCTGTTCCTACTGCTAAAGCACCTATTAATAAGTACCATGTATTTTCTATAATAGCGATATCTAACCCAAGTTGTTGTAATGCAACTACTAATACGATGAAGTAAACTACAATTTTAATTAATTTGCTAAAGAATTTAACTCCTTTAGTTGTAGTATGCTCCTCTATTTTCATTGATATGAAGTGAGCTAAAGCTACCCCAAAAATAACAACTACAGCTGCTATTATTACATTAGGCAACCATAATACAAGTTCTTGCAACAATGAACTTAATGTTCCTAACCTCAATAGGCTGACACCTGCACCCAAGAATAATAAGAAGATATACCATTTGGTAAGTTCTCCAGCTATTCTAGAAGCATGGAAGTGTCCTACAGATTTTGAGAACTTAGATTTTTGTAAATAATCATCTAAACCGGTTTTTTCAACTAACATTTTCACTAAAGTACCTATACCTAAAGAAACAAAATAACCTATTATGAAAACAATTATAGCTGCTATCAAACCTGGAATAATATTTACAAAACCATTCCATAGTTCTCTTAATGGATTAAGAATAAGATCGCCTGTATTTGATAATGCATCACTAGGCATCATTTACACCTCCTTTTTTAAAACTATTACTGAGATGTAATAAAGTTAAACTATTTATATAGATTTCGGTTTATTTTATTAATTTTAAAGTAGTAAGCTATGTATCTTAGAATTTTTTAACTTAATTTCTTCTGAATTTAATGATTCAAGCTCATGAGGAAATACAATCCACTTGTTTGTTTCATGTAAATAAAAATCTGGTTTTATATTTGTTTTATTACTTTCTGGTTTAAAGTAAAGTGTTGCTATTTTAATGTTATTTGTGATTTTTTTTAATTCATTTAGAATATTGTTTAAACTTAATCCAGAATCTAAAACATCGTCTACAATTAAAACTTTAGTTTTTTCATTAATTAAATTCAATATAAAATCAACCCCAAATATTTTAATGTCCTTTAATTCATTGTTTTCATTATACGCTTCTGATTTTAAAGGATAAGTAGGGATTTTAATGTTTTTAAACCTAAAATACTCATCTACAGCTAAAGTTATTAAAGAACCACCCCTCCAAATTCCGATTATTATATCTGGAATGTAATTAGAATCATAAATTTGTTTTGCTAATTTAAAAGACTCAAATAAAATTTCATCAGCGTTGAGATAAATTTTATCCATTTTAATTCATATTTTGCAGAACAACAAACTTTATTAAGCTTTATTATAATTATAAATCAAGGGCTTTATGATAAGAGATGCTTTAACTTTTGATGATGTTTTGCTTGTTCCTAAAAAGTCTATTATAAACTCTAGGAAAGATATTTCTTTAAAAACTAAATTAAGTAAAAATATTTCTCTTAATATTCCTTTAATTAGTTCTAATATGGATACTATAACTGAAAGTTCTATGGCAATAGTCTTAGCTAAAATGGGTGGTATTGGAATTATTCATAGATTTTTAACCATTGAGCAGCAAGTTAATGAAGTTTTAAAAGTTAAAAGAGCAGAGAACATTATAATTGAAAAGCCTTTTACTTTATTGGAAAATGCTAAATTAAAAGATGCTAAAGGGTTAATGCAAGAAAATAATATTTCTGGAATATTAGTTGTTGATAAAGAAAATAAATTACAAGGAATTTTGACTAGAAGAGATATTTTATTCCAAAATAATGATGAAAAAGATATTTCTGAATTTATGACAAAAAGACAAGATATGATAACTGCTCCTAGAGGAATTAAACAAGAAGAAGCGCAAGAAATTTTATACAAAAACAGAATTGAAAAACTTCCGATTGTTGATAATGATAATAATCTTCATGGATTGATTACAACTTCAGATATATTTAAAATTGAGCAATACCCACATTCTACAAAAGATAAAAAAGGCAGGTTAATGGTTGGTGCTGCTGTAGGTGTTAAAGGAGATTATTTAGAAAGAACTCAAGATTTATTAGATATAGGGGCTGATATAATTGTTTTAGATATTGCACATGGACATTCTGAATCTGCTATAAATACTATTAAAAAAATAAAAAAAGAATTTAATTGTGAGTTAATCGCGGGAAATATCGCTACTAAAGAAGGTGCTGAAGATTTAATTTCAGCTGGTGCAGATGCAATAAAATGTGGCGTTGGGGGTGGTTGTTTTGCTGCCGGCACCAGAATACTAATGTCTAATGGTACATATAAAAATATTGAAGATATTAAATCAGGTGATAGGGTTATAAACAAAGACGGTATGTCTGTAACTGTTCTGAAATCATTTTGTACTGGTATCAAGAAAGTCAATAAACTTAGAAATTCTATATTTTATGAAGATACCTATGTCACATCAGACCACAGATATTGGGTGGGGGATTTAAACACAACATCTATTTTTAGTATACAAAATCGGGGTTATGCAGGTTTATTGGAACAGCAGAGTAAAACAATACCAAAACAATCTAAATATAAATGGAAAGAAGTTGGAACCCTTAAAAGAGATGTTTTATTAATGCCTAAAAATATAAACTTTGGGTTACCCTTGTCATTTAATATTGAATTAAAAAAACGTATTGGGGGGAATTGGCGCGCAGGATATCTATATTCTTTAGATTCAATAATACAACCTTCTTATAGTGTAGGTTATATTTTTGGTACTTTTTTAGGAGATGGTTCAGCTCATCATGCTGTCAAGAAAGATGGCTCTAATATCGGCTCTGTTAGATGGTATTTTGGAAAAAATGAAAATGATATAGCTTTAAAATTAATCAACTGCGTTTTTAAAGTATTTAATAAAAAATGTAAATCTTATGATCGAAAAAAAGTAAAAGAGGTCATATTTTATTATAAACCCTTTGCTGATTTTTTACAAAGTTTTGGAAAAAAGAAAAATAAAAAACTACCAACCGAATTTTTAGTTAATGATAAAGAATATTTAAAGGGTTTATTGGATGGATTAATAGATAGCGATGGGCATACAGAACCTGGAGGAAGAATAATTTTTGGTAATACTTCTAGGGAACTAATTGAATTATTTAGCATTGTAAGCTACATTCTTAAAGGAGTCTTTCCAAATAATGGTAAAAGAAAGATAAGTGTTGGAGGTTTAAAAAATGGTAATTTGGAAAACTTTAGCCAACCCTATAATGCAAGTATAATAAATACTGGATTAAAAAGATTAACAAAAGATTATCAAGTTGGAAAATTATTAGAGTTAAGTGAGACAAACTTATGTACACATGTGTATGATTTAGAGATTGATTGCCCTACACATAGTTTTATAGCTAATAATGCAATTGTGCATAATTCAATTTGTCTGACTAGAATAGTTACAGGATCCGGAGTACCTCAATTAACAGCTGTTTTAGATGCGGTAGAAGCTTGTGAAAAGTATAATGTTCCTTTAATTGCCGACGGTGGTTGTAGAAATTCAGGAGATATAATGAAAGCTTTGGCAGCAGGAGCTTCTACAGTTATGCTTGGAGGTTTGTTTGCTGGAACAGAAGAGAGCCCAGGATTTACTTTAATTAAAAATGGGACCAAATATAAAATGATCAGGGGAATGGCGAGTGCTACAGCAAATATTTCTAAAAAAACTATAGACAACGGGAAAATAAATCAAGATGAATTAGAGGAAGTTGTTCCAGAGGGAGTAGAAGCTATGGTTCCTTACAAAGGCAAGGTCTCAGAAGTTATCAAACAATTAATCGGTGGAGTAAGATCGGGATTAAGTTATTGCGGGGTTAATAATCTAGGAGACTTGAAAAAGAATGCTGAATTTATTAGGATAACCAGTGCAGGACAAATTGAAAGTAAAGCTCACGATGTTAAAATTAATTAAATAGGTTTTTAAATTCTTTAATTCTAAAAATATTGGGCCTATAGTCTAGTGGATAGGACAATCGGCTTCGGTATATTGGAGAAACCGATTAACGGGGGTTCGAATCCCTCTAGGCTCATAAAAATGAAGAAACATAAAGAAAAATTAAATATTGTTAATGAGGATGATAATATAATTGGTCAAGATACTAGAGAGAACATCCATAAAAAAGGTTTACTTCATAGAGAAATTTGGATTTTTATTTATAATAAAAATCTTGATATTTTATTTCAGAAGAGATCTCCAAACAAAGATACTTGGCCAAATAAGTTAGATGTTTCTGTTGGCTGGCATGTTGATTTAGGTGATGATTATGAATATACTGCAATAAAGGAATTAAAAGAAGAGACTGGAATTAATGCTAAGAATACGGATTTACTTTCCCTTGGTAAAATGAAAAGTAAACATTATGATCCAAATACAAATACAAAAAATAATGTAATTAGGGCTGTTTTTGCTTACCGTTTCGATGGTAAATTAAAAGAATTAAAGATAGAAAAAGGTAAAGCTACGAGTTTAGAGTTTTGGTCTTTTAAAAAATTATTTCATTTAAGTGACGAAGAGAAATCCCGATTCATTCTTTTTGATTGGGAAGAACAAATATTTCCATTTCTTAAGAAAATTAAAGAATTAGATATGGTTATAGGCTAACTTGGTTATTCTTCCACATTCGGGAGGTTAAGACCCTAGTTCAAATCTGGTAAACTCATAAAAAGCTTTAAAAAGCATATTCTTAAACCAAGTTAAATGTATAAAGTCGAGAATTATTTAAACAACAGAAACGGCATATTATATATAGAGGACTGCAACTCTGTTAAATTAGTAAATAAATTTGATACTCCATTATATGTTTACTCTGAATCAAGAATTAGAGAAAATTACCTAAGATTATTTAATGCTTTTAAGAAAAATTATTCTAAATTTAAATTATATTATTCAATTAAGGCTAATGATAATCTAGCTATTTTAAGAATATTACAAAAACTTGGAGCGTGCGCAGATTGTTCAAGTACAGCGGAAATTTATTTAGCAAAAAAGGCAGGGATTCGTGATTTAATTTATTCGGGAATTTATTATAAGAAAGAAGAAATTGAATATGGGGTTAAGAATAATGCTAAAATTAATCTGGATAATATAGAGAAATTAAATTTCCTAGCTATTTTAGGGGTTAAAGAAGTTTGCTTTAGGGTAAATCCTGGAATTGGTAATGGAAAATTTAATCAAATTGTTACAGGCGGAAAAGAAGCTAAATTTGGAATTATAGAGGAGGAAATTTTAGATGCTTATAAAGAAGCTAAAAACTTAGGATTTACTAAATTTGGAATTCACATGATGACTGGTTCTTGTATTGTAGAAGGGAATTATTTTGAGAAAATTACTAGAATAATGATGGATATTGCTGGAAAGATTGCTAATAAATTAAATCTTAAATTTGATTTCATTGATATTGGTGGGGGATTTGGAATTCCATATGAAAATAATGAGAAAGAATTAGATATTGAAAAAGTTGCTTATAATGTTGTTAAAATATTTAAGGAAAAATTAAAAGAATATAATTTAGGAGAACCTTATTTAGTTATTGAGCCAGGAAGATATATTGTTGGAGATACTAGTATATTGTTAACAAAAGTTAATTCAATAAAGAAAAAACCAAAAAACTTTATTGGAGTAGATGCTGGCATGAATACTTTAATTAGACCAATGTTGTATGATGCGCATCATGAAATATTTTTAGCTAACAATTTAAATGCAAAAAAACAATATAAAGTTGATATTGTTGGACAAATATGTGAGAGCACAGACATTTTTGCTAAGGATAGAGAAATGCCGGACATAAAAGAAAATGATATCTTAGCTATTTTAAATTCAGGGGCTTATGGTTTTTCAATGAGTTCAACTTATGGTTGCAAGCCGAGGCCAGCAGAGATTTTAATTAATAAAGATAAAGCAGAATTAATAAGAAAAAGACAAGATATTCAAGATTTAGAAAATAATCAAATTATTCCTTTTAGGTTAAAATAAAAACATTTATAATAAATCATATCTTTATATTTACATGAAAAATAAATATTCTGAAATTTTCTTACAAACTATTCCATTATTAATCGGAATTTTATTATCATATTTATTTTGGAAAAATAACATCTTGCTTGCAATTATTTATTTAGCAATGGTTTTAATAATTTTAAAAATAAAATATTACAAAGGAGATTTATTTGCTTTAATATATGGATTTATTATTGGTTTTTTGATAGAAGTTATAGGAACAAAAGTTTCTGGATATCAAACTTTTAGCAACCCCGATTTTCTTGGAATTCCATTTTGGTTATTGTTAGCGTGGGCTTATGGGTTTATGTTAATGAAAAGAATTGGAGTTCTAATAAAAAACTTTAAATAAAGCTAATTTAGCTTAATATTATGAAAGAAAGTCAAGAAGGAATAACTGTTAAAAAAGATCAAGATTTTTCAGAATGGTATTCTCAGGTTATTCAAAAAGCAGAATTGTCAGATTATTCTAAAGTTTCTGGATGTATTGTTTTTATGCCTCGTGCTTATCATATTTGGGAAACTGTTCAAGGTTATATGAATGAAGAATTTAAAAAAACAGGAGTAAAAAATGCTTATTTTCCTTTATTGATCCCAGAATCTTTATTAAAAAAAGAATCAGAACATGTTAAAGGGTTTAACCCAGAAGTAGCTTGGGTAACTGAAGCTGGCAATTCTAAATTAAATGAAAGACTGGCTATAAGACCAACTTCAGAAACAGTAATGTACGATCATTATAAAAAATGGATAAGAAGTTGGAAAGATTTGCCATTAAAAATAAATCAATGGAATAATGTTGTAAGGTGGGAATTTAAGCATCCTGTGCCCTTCTTAAGAACAAGAGAGTTTTTATGGCAAGAAGGACATAACGCATTTGCAAATCAAAAAGAAGTTGAAGAAAACACTTTATTAATGTTAGATATATACGAAAAAATTTTAAAAGAAATATATGCTATTCCGATTTTAAAAGGGAAAAAAAGTGAAAAAGAAAAATTTGCAGGAGCTTTATACACTTTAAGTCTAGAAACTTTATTACCGAATGGAAAAGCCATACAATGTTGCACTAGCCATAATCTTGGACAAAATTTTTCAAAAGCTTTTGATATAAATTTTTTAGACAAAAATGAAAAAAAACAATATGTCTGGCAAAATTCTTGGGGTTTTTCAACTAGGACTATAGGAATAATGGTTGCTATACACGGCGATGATAAAGGACTAATTATCCCACCTAAATTAGCCGAAATTCAAATTGCTATAATTCCAATTTTATTTGATAAAACAAAAGAAAAAGTATTAAAAAAATCCAAAGAATTATTAAAATTATTAAAGAATTATAGAATTTATCTAGATGAAAGAGAAGATTATAGTGCTGGATGGAAATTTAATGAATATGAATTAAAAGGAATTCCTTTAAGGATTGAGATAGGACCAAAAGATATAGAAAAAGATCAAATTGTTTTAGTCAGAAGGGATAATTTAAAAAAAGAAATTATTAAAATGAAAGATTTAAATAAAAAAGTAGAAGAAATTTTAGATGATATTCAAAATAATTTGTATCATAAAGCTAAAGAATTTTTAAATAAAAACATTAATAGTGTAAATAATATTAATGAAATGAAAAAAACAATTAATTCTAATAAAATTGTAAAACTTAATTGGTGCGAAGATAAAATATGTGAAGAAACTCTTAAAGATAAAACAGATGGTGCTAAATGTTTAAATATTTCTTTAACTGAAAAAGGCAAGGGAAAATGTTTTAATTGTAATAAGAATGCAACATGCGTCGCTTTCTTTGGAAAATCATATTAGCTATATAAATTAATATTAATAATATTATCAACCATAAATACTTAATATAAAAAGGTTTTTCAACTTTAGAATTAAACTTTTCTTCTTTTATATACAAATTATTATTTTTATCTTGATAACTGGCCGTGATTGTATTTTCTTCTCTTAAATTATGGCCCTTTAAATTTATTTCAAAGTTTTCATTATTTAGAAATTTATCTGAATTATAAATCTCTTTATTATTTAATCTTAATTTTAAATTTCTTATTTCAGAATTAGTATTTATATTAAATCTTAATAATAAATCATCAAAATATTTTGCTTCTCTTGGGTAATTTAAAACATTTATAGTTAAGTTTGGAATGCTTAATATGCTTGGATTGACAATAGAAAATTTACTTACGTCTTCATTACTAACAGTTACCAAAAATTCTTTGTCTTGAGGAGAAAATTTGAAGCTTAAAAATTTTTTTTCTACAATGTTCAGGTTAATTTGCTTACATTCTTTTTTGTAACAAACATTTAAACTGTTTAGATTTACATTTCCTTTGTTTGTAATATCACAATTAATTTTTCCAGATTCATAATCATAATAGTAATCTTTATCTAATGTACAAGTTAATTCTACATTTTTAGAATAAATTTTTTCATCTTCTTTTTTTAATTGATTAATTAAAATTTGAGCTTCTTCTAAAGTTACTTTATCTCCATCAGGTGTAAATTGTAATGATTTAGTTATATTATTGTTAAAGTTGTCTTTAATTCCTATTTCTGAGGAATATAAAAATCCACGCTCTAGATTTTTTGGAGTTTGTATAATAAAAAATATAGATTTTTCTTCATTTGGCTTTAATAATATATCCCTTACATAATCATTAACTTTTATAGGAGCTTTATAAATATAAACACTTAGAGGAAGGTAATAATCATTCGTATTTTTAATATTGACTTTTATTGGTATATAAGATCCAGGACCAGGATCTTTTTTAAGTAAATCCATATTTAAACTAATATTTTCTTTATGTATATCTCCATAACTTATAAACTGACTTTTTATATCTAACCCGGAAGTTTCTACATCGACATCATTTGAAAGCCAGCCATAATTAACATCAGAATCTTTAACATCATTTCCCGTTTTCATTTTTATATGAGTACTATCGATATATCCTAACTGACCATAAGTCGGATCAAATGGAATCCAACCATATCTGGGAAAATAAACCTCTGCCCAAGCATGATTTCCAAATCCATTTATTAAATTTGTGTAACTTTGTCCTGTAACAAATCTTGCAGGAATGTTAATGGAACGAAGCATTGCTACAAATAAAGAAGTTAACTCATCACAAACTCCAATTTTATTTTCCAAAACCCAAGATGCATTTTGTGAAACATCTGCTGTTAATGTTTCCAGACTATAATTAATATTTTGTTTTGTCCATGCCCCTATTTTATGTACAACAACAAATAAATCATCTTCGCCTTGGGCTAATTCATTTGCCTTTTTTATTATTTGAGGATCTTGTGATGTTACTGTCTCAGTATTTATCAAATATTCTTGAAATTCATCTAAATTATCTCGTATTGGAAAATTAATTTTTTCTTTTATATGTTTGAAATTTACTTTTGTATTTTCTTGTGAATTTACCTCAAATTTTAAAACGTTTTCTCGGGGACTTTCCCATTTAAAGTAAATGTAATCTTTTCCTATAGTTTTAGAAGCACCTGGATCTGTTGTTATTGAATAATTAGTTTGTTGCATTTCACTATTTTCAGGAAGAAAAGTTAAATTAGCATAAGCATACCCCACCTTAGAACTAAAACTAGATCTTGTTAACAATAATGACGAAGAAAGATCTGTATTTATTTTTAGAGTATCATAATTATTGAATTCTTGTGCGTTTACACTTACCATTAATAATAAAAATATTAATATAAATGTTTTTTTCATAAATTTATCTAGTTTATTTTGTTTATATAATTATTGTTTGAAAAAGAAAATTAAAAGGGTTAATTTGGTGGAGCATCACAACATACAGACTGAATATAATAAGCATTAGTATGACCATTATAACCATCTCTGCATGTTGTAGTTATGGTATTAGTTAAACCGAAGTTCGCGTTTTCTGGATTTTGAACTTCTGATAATGAAGTTAAGACACATTTGCTTGCCCCACAAAATTTATTACCAGTAACTATATCTGATTTAATTTTTAATTCTGAATTAATATAACAATTATTTAACATATTTAAAACTCCTTGATAAGTCACGGTGATCGAACTTCCATTACCTCCTCCACCACCGCCCCCACCAGTTGAAGTGTTTACGCACATTCCACTATTACAACTTTGATTTATTAAACAGTTTCTCCAATAACCATTTGCACAATATTGTTGATTATTGTTTGGATTACATGAAGGTACAGCACATCGCCTTGGAGGATATATAGGTTGAACTTCTCCACTTCCAGAACTAGCCGTGGCAACTTTGTTAAAAGGCCATACTAATTGTCCTGAAGGTTGTTTGCTACAAGAAGTTATTAAGAATAAAGCTAGAATTAAAAACAAACTTAATATTATTAATTTTTTCAAATTTTTCGCCTCTTTTCATTTAAAACTATTAAATAATGAAGGAATTAAGGTATATATATATCGGTTTTAAAAATGATTAATTATTTTATTAAATGCTCTAACCTATCAACAAATTCTTTGAAATCTTCTTTATCAACTTGTCCACCACAAGCATGGTCATGACCACCACCATAACCTTTTAAGCCTTGCAGTGCTTTGCTCATTAATGGCGGGATTAAAATATTGCCTTTGTAGTTTGATCTTAAGCTAATTTTCATTTTTTCATTTTTTTCTCTTGCAATTATAATGACTTTATCTGGAAACTTGTACATTAATTCATTTGCTAATATTGTTGTATAACTTGCATCTTTTGTCATATAAGTGTAAAGCAATATTTTTTTATATTTTATATGGTTTTTAAGAGCATCTTCTAAGACTTTTTCATATTCTTTATTTACTTTATCAAATTTATTATAAATGAATTTTCCTCTTGGAGTTGTACGGTCTAAAATTTCATGAGGATCATCGATTCTTGTTAAGACATTAATATATTTTTTAACATCTGCTGTTTTCCCTCTTAATATAAACGTAAATAACTTAGATAAGATTCCTATTTTTGTATTGAATAAAACTTCAGGAGGTTCTTTTAATTGAGGATTTGCTAAATCTTTATATTTTTCACAAAATTCTTTATAATACTCTAAGCACCAATCAGATATTATCCCAACAGATGCGATCCACAAATTTTCTTTTACTAATTCATAACACCAATATGAAGTTGGTTTATTATCATTTTTATCTAAGTATTTTGGATTAAAATGCTTAACCCCTTTAACTTCTTCTATAGGATGGTGATCTATCCACAATATAGGAACATTTATTTTATCAACAAAATCCTGGCTTATTCCATGTTTGTCTAAAACTAAAATTAAATCTGGATTATAATAGTCAACGGATTTTAGATAAGATTCATCTAAAACATTATTTTTAACAGTAACCCCCCTTCCCCTGTTTAAATATTTTTTAATTAATAAAAAAGAAGCTAAACCGTCTGCGTCATCATCAAAGAATATTAAAGGGTTAGAAGAATCTTCTAAATATTTCTTAATTTGTTTCAATGTAATCATAAAGAAATAAAAATTTAAGGATTTATAAATTTTGGTAATAAGAATTATTCATTTATTTTAGTTTCCGATAGGTAGAGGGTTAGTACTTTTAATACAAACATTATTACTACAACTATAGCCGGTATTACAACCACAAACATTACAATTATTAATTAAACTACTTGTAATCGCCGTACCATTATTAAAGCAATAGTTAGGTTTAGTTAAAGAACATGAATTACCTTTAGTATTATCGGAGCAAGAAGGTAAATTCATTACTTTAAATTCATAAAGCGGACTTGAGTAACTATGTGTTCTTGTGTAATCCATATCTTCGCAGAACCATTTATGATTGCCTAAGCCAAAGCGACCTGAATATTTTAAATAAAGAACCTTCCCCTTCTCTTCTTTGCTTGCAACAACGTTAAAACTATGCTCACTCCCATCAATATTAGTTAATAGGGATATAAGACCTAGATCTGAAGGATTTGTTGCGATACAATAAAAGTTTACTTCTTGTGACACATCGTAAATAGAGTTATTTGATGGAGAAATTAAACTAACTTTTGGTTCAATAATTGTTGGTCTAATTATGGGGGCTATACAATTTCCATCTGCTTGACAAAATGAACCAATATCACAGCTACATACAGAGCATTTGTTTACTAAACTGCCTTGATTGCAGAATAATGGTTTATTTAATGAACATACACCATCAGAAGAACCATCAAAGCAAGTTGTGCTTAACATTGAAGTATAAAGTGCATCTTTTGCATCACTAATACCATGATCATGACGATATCCAACAAAAACAAATAAATAATCAGAAATTGCATTGTTCCACAAAACTACAGGCATTCTAATAACTACATGTTTTGAATCTTTTGGATGAAATATTTTTCTAGACCATGTTAATCCATTATTCAAACTTTGTACAGCAATAAAAAAATTATCATTAAAACCACCATCAACAGAATAAATTAAACGATTATTCTGCTTTATTAATTGAGATCTGCCATTAAAATAGAATAAATTGGCTGTTTCTTGACAATTATCCCAGGTTTGCCCACCATCGCTAGAATGAGCAAACTTTATTAAATCCTCCCACGGGTTACCATAACTGTATAAAGCATACACTTCATTTCTATCAATTATTAATGATGGTGTTTCATACAGACTTCTATCTATAAGCACCTCATCGCATATATGGGAGTCAATTATTTTAGTATTAGTTGATAGATCATAAACAAATAGTTTGGGTTTATCTTCCCAAGCGTGATTTCCAATATATTGGCTAATTGATCCTAATAAATACAATTTATTGTTGTAAATTTCCACCCCAATATGTCCATCATAATAACGCCTATCCAAGTTATTTACTTGCCAATTTACACCATCTCTACTGGAATATAATTTAATATAATCTTTGTCCTGAGTTACAATGTAAAAAGTATTACCATTAATGGCAACATCAACATACTTTCCCGATTCATCAATTGGCTGTGAATGTATCCAATTATTACCTTCATCTAAAGAAACATATACATTTATGACATAATCGTAAACCAGAGCGTCAATCATCATATTACCTCGAGACTTAAATTTATGAATTGCATCTCTGTATGGTGGGTTAGTGCTTTTTAATGATATATGGCTAATTTTAGAATTTGGACTTGTCCATATTAAACCATTATCCAAAGATTGAAATAATAAAGGTTGAAACCCGCTATTTTTATTTTGCATATATATAATATTAAATTTGTTGTTAATTAGATCATTATAATAACCAAATTGATGAAGAGAAGAATAGATATCTAATTCAGGAGTAATTGCTCTTATAGAACTATCCTTGTAAATAGAAATCTTTTTATCTATTATATTGTCTGCTGTATATTCTTCTCCCTGTACAATATTGACAACAAATTTTATGCTATGACTATAGAGTTGATTAGTGAGGTCATAGTTAAATCTAAGGTTTTGCGTTTCTCCAGGATTTATTTGGGCTATATTTTTTGTTTCAATAAAAATATTGTCAAAGTAGAAATCAATATTTATGTTACTCTCGGGAAAGTTACGTTTATTCGTTATACTTATATTAAAACCGGTTTCTGTATTATTCATCAAATATGGAATCCTATTCGCTAATCCTATGTCGTGATTAGGCAAATTTTGATTCAAAGAATATTTTAGATTTATTTTTCCTGTTCCTAACATTACCGGATAGTTTGAATTTATAGTGCTTATATTATCTGTATATGTCTTCAGAACAGTTTCTATTTGCGTATTTGTTAACGTTGGATTCTTGCCCCATATAGCTCCAGCTAAACCGCTTACCAATGGAGTAGCCATACTAGTTCCACTAGAGATATAATATTTACCATTATTATCTTGAACACCATTTTCATTAATAATATGTTTTTTATTTAGATACATATCTGTACCTTGAGCTCTTAAAGAATAAATATCAATTCCTGGTGCCGAAACATCTACTTTACTTCCGTAATTAGAGAAAAATGCTTTATAATCTTTATTGTCTGTCGCTGCAACACAAATTACATTATTAAATGCGCACGGTGAAAAAAAATATGTGTCTAAATCTGTATTATCATTACCGGCAGCTGCTACAAAAATTAAGCCGTTTGAATAAGCATCATTGATAGCATCCTGAAATATTTGACTAAAGAAATAACCCCCATAACTATTGCTTGTTATTTTAGCTCCATTATTAACAGCATAAGCTAAAGCATCTAAAATATTTGAGAGGCTTAAACCGTTTTCATCACCTGCTTTTAACGCCATTATTTTACAATTTTTGCATACACCAGATATACCCCTGTTATTATTTTGAACAGCTGCTATTGTTCCAGATACATGAGTACCGTGTCCTAGTGTATCGATTGGATCTTTATTCTGATTAACAAAATTCCATCCATTAACATCATCTATATAACCGTTATTATCATCGTCTATATTATTATTTGGAACTTCTCCAGGGTTAACCCACATATTTTCATTTAAGTCTTCATGATTGTAATCTACACCTGTATCAATAACCCCAACAACAATATTTTGAGGCAGAGGATTTATACAAATAACCCCTCTAGGACAATTATAGGTGTCTAGAGCTTCAGGAAAATCTATGTCAGCATCATTATTACCCGGAGAACCATAAAAATTTGAATAATCTTGAGCATTATTATCTAGACTATACATTTTACTAAATAAAGGATCATTTGGAACAAAACTAGTTTTCATAATATAATCTTTCTCAACTCTTTCTACGTTTGGGTCTTTTGAATATTCTTTTATTAATGAATCAATATCTTGGTCTTGTTCTAAACTAAAAACATAAACATTTTTTAATGATTTTATTTTAGAATTTTCTTTACTTAGTTTTCTTAGTTCTTTAACTTTATACTTATTATTTAATAAATTAACAGAACTAGGAAGCTTATCTTTCACTTCGTTTATAGATAAAACTTTTTTACTCTTATCAAAACTAAACTTATTTTCTTTAAATTTGATAATAACTTTATTTTTGTTAAATTTAGGTTGTAGGTCTTTTTTTCCTAATTTTTCTTTATCATTAATTGTTAGTATCCTTTTATTTGACTGGCTTCCATTTATCTTAACTGGTATACTTTTTACTTTACTTATTTCATTACTTTTAATAGCCTCACTCGTTATATCTTTTAAATTATTTAAGTTATTAATAATAAGTAATGCTAGAATTAAAATAATTAATACTGTTATTAACCTCTTTTGCATAATAAGGTTAAATTAATCGAATATATATCTTTATCTTTTTAACCTTTCCTTCTAATTCTGTTTGCACGCTCACTTGGTCTCATTTTCTCATGACCCTTTCCAGAATATCTCAGACCTCTGCTTTTACGCCCTGCACTTGTTAGCCCCCTGTAAACCCTTCCTCTTTGTTCAGCCAATCCAGAGATTTCAGGATATTTTTTCCCAATTTCTCTATCTATTAAAATAACTTCATAATAATAATGTTTTCCATCTTTTGCCAAGAAATAAGAATTAACAACTTCACAATTTGGATATTTTTTATTTGCCCTTTGTTCACATATCCATCTATAATTCATTTCTAGAACTAATTTTCTCCTGGTATTTTTAGATTTTCTACCAGAACTAATTCTAGGACGCATATGTCCTCCTCTTAAAACTCTAACTCTAACAACAACATAACCTTGTTTTGCCTTATAACCAAGCATATGTGCTTTATCTGGTCTTGTAGGATGATCAACTCTGACAACAGCTTCACTTCTTCTCCATTCTATTAATCTATCTCTAAGTAATTCTCTTATCTTACTATGATCCTGCCATAGTTTAGCTAAATATTTTTTGTATCCCATAAAATTATCCTTTGAAAATTTCCGTAATTAAAAATTATTGAATTCGTAAGGTATTTAAATTTATTTGTTTTACCAATAGACATGAATGTAGCAGCAAATTTATTTAAAATAGTATTCGGCATTCTTTTGATAATCGTTGCGGTAGGTCTAAGTTATCAATTAGGCTGGTGGGCAGCAACACTAAATCTAATAAAAGGAGGAATCGTAATTCTTGTAATCTTAATTGGTTTGGTGTTGCTGTTAGTGGGATTTAGCGATTTAAAGAATGCTCAGTAAAAAACAAAAGTTAGAATTACAGGAACTTGAAGTTATGTTTAACGATGAGATTCTTGAAGAATTGGAAGAAAATCAAATCTACGCAGCTTCTTAATTTTCATTTATGAATTATTAATTCACCAATATAATCTTAAGAAATTTATCTTTTACCCTTCTTCTTTTTTAGTTTCTTTTTAACAGTTTTTTTCTTAGCCTTAACTTTTTTCTTTTTTTTCTTAGCCTTAGTTTTCTTTCTAGCTTTTTTTCTTTCTCTAGTTTTTTTCTTAATCTTATCTTCTTCTAAACTTTCAGGTTGAGGCATAACTAACATTTGTTTATTTAATTCTTCTAGATCTTGAGTTAATTTATTAATCCTAGATTCAATTTCATTTATTTTTTTACTTGCATCTTCTTGTCTTAATATTGTACCGCATTCATTACACTTATAATTACTTTCAAGAGCATCTTCTAATTCATATCTTATTCCATCTGTCGGACAAACGTAATATTTATGATCTCTTTGTTTTTCTAATTCAATTTTTAATTTCTCTATTTCTTGCTCTTTTCTGTTTCTCAGTAAATCACGAGCGTGTTTAAAATTAAATGTCCAATAATAAATATACCATCCTTTTTCACGGTCTTTTTTTCTGTTTGAGAAAACTAGATTATATGCATTTAATTTATATAATAAATTTCTTACTTGATTTATACTCATTTTAAGCTCTTCAGCCAAAGTAAACTCAGAAATATTTTGGTATTTTTTCAATAAGTTAAATAATTTAACAGCATCTTTACCAGCAATCTCTGTAACAAATTCGTCAACTATAAATAAAAAGTCCATTGTATCTTGGTTGAGATTTTTCTTGTTTAAAAATCTTTTTAATTGCACTTTGTAAATAGAAACATTTAATAAGGGAAAGCACTTTATTTATTTTAGAAAAAAGGAGGGGTATACATGGCTTTATTCAAAAAAAATAGGTTACCGGACTTACCAAATCCACCGTCTAAATTCTCTGATATTTCTGATGATAATATGGAAGAAGATTTTCCATCATATACACCTGCAGTAGATTTTAACAGTAAAATTGAACAAAGATCTAAAGGAAATCAAATGGGTATGCCTAATTTTTCTAAAGAAGAAGTAGAGGAACATTATGAAAAGAAGCCTTTATTTATTAAAATTGATAAGTATGAAGATGCCATTTCTGTTTTAAACGCTATAAAGGAGAAGTTGGATGAAGCAGGAAATATTGTAAGTGAACTAAGGCAAATTAGAAAAGATGAAGATACTCAATTAGATGAATGGAGTGAGAATATTAAGGCTATAAAAGACAAGTTAATGAATGTAGATGATATATTGTTTGAATGAAAATGACTAAGGCTAAAGAAACTCCACTACATGTTCTAGTAAATAATCCTGTTGATGTTAGAAGGCATGTTTTATTAGCAGGAGTAGATGGAATTAAATGTCTTGAAAGGTATGAGCATTTTAAAAAATTAAAAAGTGTGAAGAAAAAGAAATTCTTAGAATTAAGTGAAAAACTTAAACATATTAATCTTGATATACATCATTTAATCACTGTATTGCCTGAATTAAAAGAAAAGAAAGTTGAAAAGGATATGAAGAGATATGATTATAAAGAAGAGTTAGTTCCAAAAACTCAAAAGAAAGATAAACTTACTGATTTACATAGAGAGATGAGAGATATTCACGAGAAATTATCCAGATTAAATTTTTAATTCTTTTATTTTGTAAAATATATTTTATATTATAATAATATACATTTATATACTTGTCTGATTGGTTAAAATTATGGCTATAAAAACTGCAGAAGAAGAAGCATACGAAGAAAATTTTATACAAGATATAAAAAAAATTGGTAAAGAAATTACGGTATTATTAAATAACCAGATGCCTTTAGATAAACAATTTTATACCGGTGTTCAGAGAGATTATATTGCCATTATAATTAAAGACAAATCCTTTGGTTTTTATATAGGAGTAGGAGTAGATGGTACAAAAAAAATAAAATGGGGAATTTCAGTTACGATCAATAATCCAATAGACCATATTGCAAGGCGTTATAATATTCCAGTTAGTCATCGTGATATTTATACAAAACAAGAATTAGAACGTGCTAAGAACTCTATTTTAGTCAAAATTCTTAATTATATGAAAAGTATGTAGAAATTAATTTTCAACAACAGCTTTTATCCTTCTTACCCAAGATGAAACAGCTTCTTCTTTAATTATTTTAAAATGTTTTAATTCTTTAGTATTTTGAACATGAGGGCCGCCACATAATTCCATGCTATAATTTCCTATTTTGTATACGGAAACAGTTTCAGGATATTTTTCTTTAAAAAATGCCAAAGCACCTTGTTTTATAGCATCTTTATAATTCATTTCTGATCTTTTAATAGGAAGAGCTTCTTTTATTTTTTTATTTACGATATCTTCAACTTTTTTAATTTCTTCTTTAGTTAAAGCTTTAGGATGCGAAAAATCAAATCTTAATCTTTCTTGTGTAATATTACTGCCCATTTGCTTTACATGATTTCCTAAAACATCTTTTAATGCTTGCTGCAATAAATGAGTAGCTGTATGCATTTTTATAACTTGAGGAGAATGATCTGCTAAACCCCCTTTGAATTTAGCTTCTGAGCCTTTCCTAGAAATTTCTTGATGTTCTTTAAATAATTCATTAAAACCTTGTTCATCAACTTTTAAATTATGTTCTTTAGCAACTTCTTTAATCATTTCCAAAGGAAATCCATAACTTGTAAATAAATTAAAAGCTAATTCTTTATTTATTAATTTTAATTTAGGAATTTCTTTCTCTAAAATTTTTAAACCTTGTATTAATGTTTTTTCAAATTTTTCTTCTTCTAAATCTAATTCATTTAAAATAAAGTTTTTATTTTGTTCTAACTCATTATAATCTTTTTTATATGTTTTAATTACAACTTCGCCTATTTGTTTTGTAAATTTGTTGTTAATCCCTATTAAATGCCCATATCTTATAGCTCTTCTGATTAATCTTCTTAAAATATAGCCATGTTCAACATTACTTGGAGGAATTTTTTCTCCTAAAATAAAAACACTTGCTCTCAAATGATCTGCAATAACTCTTTTACATCTTAAATCATTTTTATTAGAAAGGTTGTCTATTTTTTTCATAATATCTTGGAATAAATCTGTATCAAATACACTTTCTTTTCCCTGTAATACCATAGAAGTTCTTTCTAAACCCATTCCAGTATCAACATTTTTTTGCTTAAGTTTTTCATAACCTTTTTCTGTTTTGTTAAATTCCATAAAAACATCATTCCATATTTCAATGTACTTTCCGCAATTACAACTAGGATCGCAATCTTCAGAACATTTTGCCTTTCCTGTATCATAAAACATTTCAGTGTCTGGTCCTTGAGGTCCTAAACCCTTTCCTCCTGTAGGCCACCAATTTTTATCTTTCCCAAAAAAGAAGATATGATCTTTTGAAATACCAACACTTAACCATGTTCTTTCGCTTTCAGTATCTTTAGGAGCATCTTTATCTCCTTTAAAACAAGAAATATAGAGTTTTTTTATAGGAATCTTCAAATTTTTAGTTAAAAACTCAAAACTAAATTTAATAGCATCTTCTTTAAAATAATCTCCTAATGACCAGTTCCCCAACATTTGAAAAAAAGTTAAATGAGAGCTATCTCCAACTTCATCTATGTCATCTGTTCTTAAACATTTTTGACAATTAGCTAATCTTTTTCCTAATGGATGTTTTTGCCCTAATAAATAAGGAACTAAAGGATGCATTCCAGCTGTTGTAAATAAAACAGTTGGATCATGTTCTGGAATTAAACTAGAACTTGGAATAATAGAATGATTTTTTGATTTAAAATACTCTAAAAATTTTTTCTTTAATTCATTAGATTGCATAATGCTAATTTTTTTACAACGTTTATATAATTTGCTGATAAAATAGAATGCTTTATATAATAATGCATGCATGCATTTAACATGGGAAAAGTTATAACTATATCAGAGGAGGCATATAATACTTTATCTAGATATAAGAATCCTAAAGAATCTTTTTCTAAGGTAATTTTAAGAAAATTTGGTGAAGAAAATAAAGTTGCAATAATGAGTTTAGCTGGTGCATGGAAGAATAAACCGGATTTAATCAAAATTATGAAGGATATTTATAAAGACAGAAAAAATTTTAAATTAAGGGACGTCAAGCTTGGTTAACTACTGTTTTGATACTGATATTTTAATTGATTTTATGAATGGAGAACCGGAAACAATTAAAAAAATTAGAGATTTATTAAGTTATGCTACTTTATCAACAACTACTTTGACTTTATGCGAGTTATATCGTGGAGTTTATTTAAATAAAGATAACGAAAATGAAGTTAAAAAAGTTGATGTTATAAAAAATAATTTTATTATTTTTACTTTAGATCAAAATTCTTCAAAAACATTTGGAATTAAAAATAAAGAATTAGCCGTTATTGGGAAATTAACTCAAGAGATGGATCTAATTATAGCCTCAATTTGTATATATAATAATTTAATACTAATAACAAGAAATAAAAAACATTTTGAAAATATTTCAGAATTAAAAGCTGAATTTTGGTAACTAAATCTTTATATATTTTCTTAACTTAATAGGATAATGGATTTCATAGCTAAACGTGATTTTAGTAAATTAATTGCCCAATCAGGAGCAATGTTTAAGATAATTAAGGAACTAAAAAAAGAGAATTTTTTTGGAACTAGTCCTCCTTCAGTTTTCGTCGGAAGCAAATTATATCCTCAGGCAAATGTTGGAATTTTAAGCCCTCCTGCTGAAACAGAAGATGCTTGGATGTATGATTCTCCAGGTTATTGGAGTAAAGAAAATTATAGTATTAATCAAATAGCATTGTTAAGAACTAGTTTAATAAATTCAAGATTTTTAGCAAATATCAATGATGCTAAAAAACAAGAAAAGTTTTTAGACGTTGCAAAAGAAATTGCCATCGCATCTAAACCAGTAGACGTAGAAATAAAATTAACTAGAGTTCCTAATATTAATTTTGATTTTGAAAGAATTACCATGCCAATGGGTCCTAAAGGAACATTAAAACAAATAAAGATTACAGATAATATAAAAGTTGAAAATAAAGTTGAAAGAGTTGTTAATGATATAGACTTAAAAGCTTCAGATGCCTTAACTTACTTATATGAAAATGGTTATGATGAGAATACTTTAACTAAATTATTAAGCATAGGTGTTTTAGGTTTAAAAAAATCAAGAAAATTAGTTCCAACCCGTTGGTCGATCGTGGCAACCGACGATACTTTAGGAAAAAAGTTAATTGAAGAAATTAAAAACTATAAAACTATAGATAATTATCATTTATACTATGGAAATTATTTGGGAAATTATTATTATATATTGATGTTTCCAGAAGTATGGCAATATGAATTATTTGAAGGTTATCTTCCTGGAAGTTTGTGGAGCTTTGATAATAAAATCAAGTTTGCTACAGACTCAGAAACTTTATTTGGAAGAAAAACTTATGCATCTAATACAGTTGGAGGATATTATGCTTCTAGAATTTCTATTTTAGAAAATTTAAGTAAAATTAAAAGACAAGCTTCTTGTTTAGTTATAAGATTTGAAACTCCAGAGTATAATATTCCTCTTGGGGTATTTGTTGTTAGAAATGCTGCTAGAAAATCTTTAATGAATTCTCCATTAATTTTTAATTCTAAAGAAGAAATGATAAATAAATTAAGAGAATTAATAAAAGTAAGATTTAATTATAATGTTAATGAATTTTTAAAAGAAAGCAAATTATTAAGAAGTTTAAATCAATTAAAATTAACACAATTTTAGTTTATCTTATTCCAGTATCAATATTTATTTCAACATTAGTTATTTCGTCTTTTTTAATTTCAAATTGAATTGGCAAATTACTGCTTCCACCGGTTAATGGAATTCCGTCAACTATTGTTCTTTCTTGCTTCTGTATAAAATCTATTTTGTAATTCCCTGTAAGTAAATCTAATTTAAAATTTCCATCTTTATCTGGATTTATGTTAGTTATTTTTCCTTGATTTATAAAAACTCCAAGAGCATAGGCTTTATAAGTTTCTTCGGTTGGCTTACAATTTGGATCAGGAGGATTTCTTTCGACAGGGCAAATTGGTCCAATAGAAATTTTACCCTCTAATTTTCCAAGATCTTGTTTTGGTTCAATTATTACATTGTTTTTATTACAACCGCTAATTAAAATTAAGCTTATTAATAATATCAAAATTACTTTATTATTCATTTTTCTTAATTAGATTAATTACTATATAAATTATTAATATTGTCCATGCCCCGATTAAAAACCACAATCCATAATTAAAATTATTTACTATAGAAACTTGTTGGATTGTTTCTTGCATAGCTTGAGGAGCACCCGCACTTTTTTGTGCAATATCAGAACTTTTTTCAACTAAATTATTTTGAACTTTTGTTGATAGTTGAATAATATAGGCAATAGCGGCAGATACTAAAAACAAAGGTAATACTGAATTAATCAAGCTTTTTCTAGTATATTTTGGAGCTATAACAATGAATTTTTTAACAACCCTATATAATTCTATTTTCTTTCCTTTTTCACTGTAAATAAAATGTTTTGTCTCAACTAAATTATTTTTTTTAAGTTGTTGCAAATTATAATGTATTGTTGATAAAGGCAATTTTAATTCTTTACTTATATCTGTTTCTGAAATTTCATCTTTATTACTTAAATACCCTAAAATTTTTCTGGAAGTTGCATTACTTATAACATTAGCTAAATCTTTGGCTTTATCGTCTTCTAAGCTTACAAGAATGTATTTTTCTTCATTAGACATTTTTTCTTAATATTTACAGGCATAGACATTTCCGTTCTTGTCTAATGCTTTATCTTTTTCTACGAATGTCCATACTGGTTGTACAACTTCTTCAGATTCTAAGTTTATTTTTTCATTATTCTTAAAAAGACCTTTATTTAAAGCTTCTTCGACTTTCATATCAGAAGGAATATGGTCTTCAACCCAAGTGGTATAATTTTGATTATCATAGGTTTTGCCTTCTTTAAGAATATTAAAAGCTTCTTGATCATTATTTATTTCTTTATTTAGTGAATCTTCTAAATAATATATACCTGGGCATGCCCGTACTTGTGAAGAAATTTGAGGTTTTTGAATGCATCCGCTAATTAAAACGATACTTAATAAGATTGTTATTAATATTATTTTTTTCATATAGTTAAGATAATTTTTAGCTTTATAAACCTTATTTTAATTTCAATCCAATTAGAAGTTATATTACTTTAATATCATCAAAATGAACATGAGCATCTTCAGTATATAGGGCAATTTTTCCAGAATTATAGGGTCTTTCATTATCAGTAAATGTTGTTATTGATACGTTGTCTACATAGACTTTGATTGTATTAGAATTATCTTGGATTATTTTAACATCGTATTGTTTTCCTATCTGTGCTTGAGGAGAAGCTCCAGTTGCTAAATATCTTTGGTTTCCTGGATAGCTAGGATCTTCTTTTCCCAGTTCCCATCCGTTAGTTTTTAATGTAAAATAATAAAAGTGTGAATTATCTTGATAATTCCAAATCATCCATGCTGTTTCCCAAGGATTTGGAATGCTTCTTAGTTGTTGTATATTAGTTAAATTAGCTTCAAATATTAATGAACTATTAAATGAAGGTCCTGTTACTAATGATGAATGTGTTTCTATTAAAGATGTGCTTACCTTAGGACTTTCGTGCAACCATTTGTTTATACCGTCTGTTTCAATCTCTACACACCCGTATCCACTAAAAACAACATTCCATTTTCCAAATATTGTTCCATCGGTCAAACAATTTCCCGTACTATATGTTGAGAAATCATCTGAAAATCTTGAAACTGGTACTAATAATACATCAAAGAATGCATTGACTTGTTTGTTACTATCTATAACTAAATTGCAATTTCCATTCCCGGTACAAGAACCACTCCATCCAATAAAAATATTCCCTTGATCAGGCAAGGGTAATAAAGTTAATTGAGTTCCTGAACTATAAATCTTACTACAATCAATCCCACAATTAATTCCAGAAGGATTGCTAGTAACTATACCTGTTCCTAAACCGGATTTGGTAACATTTAATAAAAAATTAATTGGTTGCGGATTTGGTATGGAAAATGTGTTTATATTAGACCATGCACTTAAAGAATTTCTATTTTGTGCTTGAACTCTCCAAATATAAAATCCCGGGTTTAATGAGGTTGAGTATGAATTGATATTAACCTTTAAATTTATTATTGGATTTAAAAAATTAACATCATTATTCAAAGTAATTTGGATTAAATAAGAATTAGCCTTACTTACACTGCTCCAAGAGAACTGGGCTGGGCTGGTTATAATTGCACTGTTTAGAGGGGAAATTAATGTTGGGGTGCTTAATGTCCTTGAGTTGCTAAAAAAATCGATAATTTTATTTAGAAATGAGTTGCCTGTAATATTTGGGGTAATTACATTAATGAGGACCGAGAGTAAGAATAATATTAATACGATTTTAAAGATATTAAAAACCCTATTTTTCATGCAATTATAAAAATCTAGTTATTTATAAATTTATTCTAAATATATAGCAGGCTTTCCTGGTTTTGCTTTTACAGCTTTGTTTTGAGGATCATATTTATTTTTATCATTAACAGCAAATATATTAAATTTAAAATTAAATTCACTTTCTAGAAAATCTTTTGCGTCTTTGTATATTTCTAGCTCCTTCGGGATTGAATAAATAAATAATTTCTTAGGTTTTATTTTTATTAATTTTAATAAATTATTTATATCTTGAATTAAATTTTTTATTAATTTTTCAGTATCATCAAATTTTTCAATCTTATAACTCGGCCAGGCTTCTAAAGAAACAAAATCTTTTTTACCGATCTTGTGCCATAATTCTTCTGCCAAATGAGGGGTAAAGGGTTGAGTCGTTATAATTAATGATTCTATAACCTCTTTTAGAACTTCTTTATTTTGGGTTTTAGATCTTTTTAGATACCACCTTATATCTGCAACTAAGTCAAAAAATATCTTTTGGATTGCGGAACGAAACAAAGTTTCTTCCATCGCTTTTTTAGCTTCTTCTAAATGCAACGCAAGCTTATTCTTTATCCATTTATCAGTGCTTCTTAACTCATTATCTCCTTTACCATAGTTTTCCGTTATAAATATTAAACTTTCAAATTTTTTATCTAAATTTTCAGCAAATCTAGAGTCCCAATTTGGATCATCTAGGCCTTCTCCACCATTCAAAATAGTTAATCTTGAAGAGTCTGCGCCATATTTTTCTTTCATTTCTCTTAATGGAATTATATTACCAAGACTTTTGGACATTTTTTCCCCCCCTACTTTTACCCAGCCGTTTACCCCTATTGACTTTGGCCAATATTCCTTAGGAAAGATTGCTACATGGTTAAATATAAAAAATGTTAAATGATTTTGCACTAAATCTTTTCCAGAGTTTCTAAAATCTAATGGATACCAATATTCAAATTCTTCTCTTAAATCTAGCCATTCTTTTTTCCCTTCACCTTTTCCTAAAAAAATAAAATCAAAAAAATTATCGTCTATTTCATCAATTGAAATATGATTTATTAAATGAGCAATTGTATAATACGCCATATATATCGTAGAATCAGATAATGATTCAATTAGCCATTTCTTATCAAAAGGTAATCTTGTTCCCAAACCATATTCTCTAGTACATGCCCAATCGTTCAACCAATCTATTACATAGTTAAATTGATTACGCACTATTTCAGGATATAGTTTAATACGTTTTAAACCTTCATATGCTTTTTTCTTCCATTTTTCGTCACTATATTTGACAAACCATTGATCGCTTACAATTTTTACAATACATTTTGTTAAACTTCTGCTAATAACCTCTTCACTTAATTCATAAAATAGTTCAGCGTACCCATTTTTTAGCAATTCTTTTTTTATTTTGTCCCTAGCAATTTCAACTTTTAATCCAGAATATTTACCACAATTATTATTCATTATTCCTTCATAATAACTTTTTTTATATACGATTTTTTTTGCTTCTTCTAATTTGTTTCTTTCTTTCTGGTTCTTTATCTTCATATCTTCAACGATTTTAACAGCGGCTTTGTTCCCCAAATCTTTTGAATTGATTATAGGGATTATTTTTATTTTGCTTATTTCATCGTAATTTAAACCATACTTTACAACTTCATTTTTATTTTCCAATAAATCTTTTAATGCAATATAATCATCTGGAGAATCACTAGGAACACTTGTTACTATTCCAGTACCTTTATCTTCAGAACAAAAACTACTTGGCAGGATTATTAATCTACGATTTATCCCTGGAGCCATAGCATACTTTCCTAATAAATTTATACCTTTTAATTTATTTATGATTTTAACTTCTTTACTCTGATCCTTTAATTTTGATGCACATGGTTCACTTATTATCCAAGTTTCATCATTTATTTTTGCTTCTACATAAGTTACTTCTGGATTAACCCATAAATTAGTCTGGCCGAATATTGTTTCTGGTCTTAA
>OBEQ010349034.1_pt1 | contig 104235 bp, 86 predicted proteins | sample 1670901 | NCBI WGS metagenome assembly OBEQ01 (sample SAMEA104232315, study PRJEB22302) | groundwater metagenome | biome: forest; feature: aquifer; material: groundwater | place: USA | collected 2011-08-07 | depth 5.4 m
GACAGGGCTTTACGACCCGAAAGCCTTCATCACCCACGCGGCGTTGCTGCGTCAGAGGTTCCTCCATTGCGCAATATTCCCCACTGCTGCCTCCCGTAGGAGTCTGGACCGTGTCTCAGTTCCAGTGTGGCTGGTCGTCCTCTCAGACCAGCTACCCGTCATAGCCTTGGTAGGCCATTACCCTACCAACTAGCTGATGGGCCGCGGACTCATCTCCAAGTGATTGCTTATAAATAGAGGCAACCTTTGGCCTCATCCCCCAAAGGGGACGTGGTCTTATCCGGTATTAGCCCGCCTTTCGGCAGGTTATCCCAATCTCGAAGGCAAATTATCCACGTGTTACTCACCCGTGCGCCGCTAATACTCAGTATTGCTACCAAGTACTCGCTCGACTTGCATGTGTTAGGCACGCCGCCAGCGTTCGTTCTGAGCCAGAATCAAACTCTCCAGTTAAACTTGCTATACTGGTTGCTACCTCCACCATCTCCGCAACGCGTTCCTTTAAGTTCGGACGCATGAAAGACGATTTCAGTAGACGAGTTACTTTTGAAATTAACTTGAACCCTAACTGGTGCACTATTTAGTTTTCAAGGAGCGAAAAAACGAAAGATTTTAGGACCTTATCTTTTGATAAGGTTGGTTCCAATATCACTCTTTTTGGAGACCGTTCCACTTCTTATCGAAGAGTTGGGCTAACTAGCAGCCAGATCCCTTACTTGTCAAGACTCAAATCTCACCTTTTTGAACTTTCTTTTACCCACTTGGATCAAATACTCCCCAAACTCGTCAAGGGAGGCCTTGGGGTCTGCAACGCGTGTCCCATTTAAGGTAACGGCATTCTGTTGAATCATCCGACGAGCATCTGAATGACTTTCGGTCATCCCTAGCTCCGTCAGAAGATGGCTCAGGTTCTTTTTTGCAGACGAACGAGGCAGCTGAACTTCCTCAATCTCGGAAGGATTCTTTTTTTCAGCAAATATTTTTTCGAATTCGGACTCTGCAAGCGAAGCTCTCTGCGCATCGTAGAATCGAGCCACTATTTCTTTAGCAAGACAAACCTTCGCTTTTTTGGGGTGTTCCTTCCCTGCTAAAACGTTTTTCCTGAGCTCATGAATCTCATTCGTCGATTTTTCAGAGAGCAACTCATAATAAGTCCACATCAACTCATCAGAGATCGACATAATTTTACCAAAGATCTCGTTGGCCGACTCCGTAATGCCAATATAATTCCCGTAAGATTTGCTCATCTTTTGGACGCCGTCGGTTCCCAAGAGGAGAGGCAATGTGAGAATCACTTGCGGCTCTTGTCCACTCTGACGTTGCAATTCACGTCCCATGAGGAGATTAAACTTTTGATCATTCCCGCCAATTTCAACATCGGCCTTCAGGGCAACGGAATCATGCCCTTGAATTAACGGGTAAAGAAATTCATGGACACTAATGGGATTGCCCTTCTTGTATCTTTTTTCAAAATCATCTCGCTCCATCATACGAGCCACTGTCTCTCGTGAGGCTAGTCGAATCATATCTCTCGCCGTCAGCGGATCCAGCCACGTTGAATTAAAAACAACTTCTGTTTTTTTTGGATTAAGAATCTTAAAAACTTGAGTCTGATATGTTTTTATATTGGCACGAATCTGCTCCTCCGAGAGAGGCGGGCGTGTTTCATTTCTTCCCGAAGGGTCGCCAATCGTTGCTGTAAAATCTCCAATGAGAAAAATAACATGATGACCGAGATCCTGAAATTGTTTTAATTTTTGGATCAGTACGGTATGACCGAGATGAAGGTCGGGAGCGGTTGGATCAAAACCAGCCTTGATACGCAGAGGTTTTCCTTTTTTGAGTTTTGAAACAAGCTCCTCTTCGGAAATGATTTCGACCGCGCCTCTTTTGATTATTTTGAGATGTTCTGAAATATCAAAAGCCATCTACATCACCTTTTCTTGAATACGCATAATCTTACGGGCCCGACCCTGGCTCTCCTCGATATCAATCAGGACAGCGCACAGTCGAACATCCCCTTGGGCCACTTCAAAGGGGGCGGGCATCTGTCGTACAAGACGCGTGATCGCATTTTGTTTGTTCAAACCAATAACAGAATCATAGGGGCCTGTCATCCCAATATCGGAAATATAGGCTGTACCATTGGCCAGGATCTCTTCATCCGCCGTCTGCACGTGGGTGTGAGTCCCAACAACCGCCGCAACTCTTCCATCCAAAAACCAGCCCATGGCCCTTTTTTCGCTGGTGGCTTCCGCATGCATATCGACGATAAAAAAATCCGCCTTTCCTTTCCAGCGATCCAACTCACGTTCCACGGCACGATAGGGAGAATCATTGGACGCCGGCATAAATCTTTGGCCTTCCACATTAATGACCGCGATCTTGACTCCCGAATAGACCTCAAATAACTGGGATCCGGAACCTGGAGCCTCCAGGGGATAGTTGGCCGGTCTTATTAAAATCCTGGATTGGGCAATGTAAGGAATAATTTCTTTTTGATCCCAAAGATGATTGCCCGAAGTGAAGGCCTGCACACCACACTTTGTCATCTCATCAATGATGGCGGGTGTCACGCCTCTCCCGTGGGCCGCGTTCTCAATATTGGCGATGACAAAATCGATCCCAAACGATTGGCGCAAATCGGGTAACTTCTTTTTGACAGCCAAACGTCCGGGTTCGCCAAAAACATCACCGATGACGAGGATTTTCATATTCTTTTTTATTTCGCATAATCCACAGCCCGGGTCTCACGGATTACGGTGACCTTGATTTGTCCCGGATAAGAAAGCTGTCCCTCAATTTTCTTTGTAATATCCTTGCAGAGAAGCAAGGCATCGGCATCGGATATTTTTTCGGGCTGGACCATCACGCGGAGTTCACGCCCTGCCTGGATAGCAAAGGCCCTCTCGACTTGATTGTAGGAGGTGGCGATTTGCTCGAGGTCTTCGAGACGTTTGACATAAGTTTCTGCGGACTCCATACGAGCCCCCGGGCGTGCGCCCGAAAGGGCATCGGCGGCATCTACCAGGTTATCCAGAATACTCTCTTGAGGAATATCTTCGTGATGAGCCCATACACCGTGGACGACGGCAGGGGGTTCTCCATATTTACGGGTAATCTCACCGCCAATGACGGCATGAGAGCCCTCGATTTCGTGTGAAACAGCCTTGCCGATGTCATGCAAGAGACCGGCCCGACGCGCGAGCTTCTGATCCATGCCCAGTTCGGCCGCCATAATACCGCAAATAAAACCAACTTCGAGAGAATGTCTCAAAACATTCTGAGCATAACTATAGCGGTATTTGAGGGCACCCAGAAGTTTGATAAGCTCGGGATGAACTCCATGAATATCCAACTCCAGCAAGGCCTGCTGACCCGCTTCACGAATGCCTTTATCAACCTCCGACGTGACTTTTTCGAGCATTTCTTCGATTCTCGCCGGATGGATGCGACCATCGGTAAGAAGACGTTCGAGGGTGACCCGAGCAATTTCACGACGGATTGGATTATGAGACGAGAGAACAACGGCACCCGGAGTATCATCGATGATCAGGTCCACACCGGTCTGTGCCTCTAGGGCCCTGATGTTGCGTCCTTCTCGACCGATGACTCGTCCCTTCATATCTTCGGAGGGCAGCTTCACAACGGAAACAGAAGCCTCCTGAACCCATTCGCCTGCCATACGCTCGATAGAGAGGGCAAGTATCTTCTTGGCCTTTTTATCCGCTGTTTCCTTGGCCTCATCCTCTATCTGTTTAATTTTTTTGGCCGCCTCATGCTGCGCCTCGGAGGCGATCTCTTCTATCAATTTTTTCTTGGCTTCTTCGACAGTGAGACCCGATAGACTCTCGAGGGTCTTTCGTGATTCGGCAATCAGGTTGGTGTATTTAATCTCGAGATTATCGACACCCTTGCGCTTTTCCTCAACGCTCTGTTCCGTCCGTTTTAAATCAGTCTCACGCCGCTCCATTTGTTCAGATTTTCTATCGAGATTTTCTTCCTTACCCGAAAGCCTCTTCTCGATAACAGATAACTCCTGCCTGCGCCTTTTGTCCTCGGTCTCCACTTCCATCTTGGCTTTATAGAGATTATCCCGAACCGAGAGTTCAGCTTCTTTTTGAATTGTCTTGGCACGCGCCTCTGCCTCCTCCAGGACATTTTTGGCCCTGGTTTCTGACGCCTTGATCTCTTTACCGAGAAAACCCTTTCTGAGAACAAAACCTAACCCGATTCCGACAGTCAGAGCCGTAATCCCCAAAATCACCAAAATTAAAATCATCTGTAAACTCATAAATGCCTCCCATAACTCTTAAGACCTTAATTAAACTTCTATAATCCGACACTCCGTCACTACATAATGACAACGAATATCCCATGGCTCATGGGCTATCTTTTCCAAAACCTGAAAATCGTAGGCCAAACCTAATGTGACACCTGAGAATTGATGAAGGGCCTTGTCGTAATAACCCTTCCCAAACCCTATCCGAAATCCCGCTTCATCGAAGCCAATCCCTGGAATCACAGCGACGTCGATCTCACCGAAGGAGATTGACTGAAGGGCCGGTGGTTCAAGGATGCCCCATTTTCCAGATCGCAATGTTGATAAATCTTTTACTTCGACAAATTCCATTTCATCGTGTTGCAATCTTGGGAAGAACACCTGCCTCCGTTTTTTCTTCAATTCCTCAAACAAAAAATCTGTCAGCACCTCGTTCCGTGTCGCCGCATAGAGGGCAACCTTTTTGGCCCTTGTGATTGGCTTTAGACCAAGCACTTGCATTTGAATAAGACGGCTTTTTTCTTCAACTTCCTTTGGACCAAGTAAATTCCTAAGGCTCAATAAACGCCCTCGAATGTGTGCCTTGGTTTCTAGCGCCGGCAAATTCAAGCAACCATCCTGATAGAGATATTGTTGAAACACTATAACAATGCGTGGAGTGAGAAGAGTGACGTTGCAGATAGAGACGACTACAATGTAGTTTATCTTATCTGATTATGAGGAAGCTCAAAGTTTATGAATGGATTAATAAAATAATCTATCACTTCAATGGCTTCAATTTTCGAAATAACAATCATATCTCAATTAACGTCAGTTCTTTTTTCTCCACCGTACTCTTCGGTTCACCCCGACGTGAACCGGAGATCGAATCTTGTCCACCACTAAAACAATGGCGGACAACATTCAATTCCCCTGAAATTGCCGTGTGGATGAATACTTTTGAACCTGGTTAACCAGGTGGGTACCATATTACTGCTTTAGGCTTCCCACTCAAACCCTATGGGCCTGCACACCACAGTAAGAGAAAGTCCCCAAAAAGTATCTATTACGGTTCAAAAAGACACAACCCATCACGCACAACACAGGGGAAATTTCAAAGAGCGCGCTGACTGCCCCGCTTGCACAGGTCAATCATTTCTACTAATTCTTTAACTTTCTTAGTCGCTTTTACAGAAAGTACTTCCTTTGCTTCTTTATGGTGAAAAAGCTCGTCCGCAATATTCAAACAAGCCAACAAAGTTGCCGCATGGGTTGAAACTGTTTTTGTTTTCTCCATCACTTCTTCAATTTTGTTGTTTACGAACCCCGCTACTTTACTCACATACTGATCATCAGCATCACTTCGGAGTGTCAACTTTTGATTCAAAATAGACACAACATGCGACTTTTTCACATAAAAAATATAGGCCTCTCACCACTCACTGTCAAGGCATTTGGACAAGGATTCGGATTAACTTAATGCGTTAAAAACGATTTAGGCCAGAGGGGCTACTTGAGGGTCCGGCAAAAGTTTGGCAAATACCTGACTCTGAAAAAATGAGAGCGACGACGTATATAAAAACCCTATTTCAAATAAGAGTACAAATGGCAGAGAGAGATATAAACCCTCTTTTAAAACATAGATCGTAGCCACAGCAAAGTGAAGGGTAAAAGCCGCCTCAACGAGACTGACAAGATTCAATTTTCCACGGTATTTTTTGTTCTTCCACGAGTCTCCTTTTTTGATAACGGCAAACTTGGGGGTTCTTGTAAATTCCCCCGTCTTATTCATGAGGCCTTCTAAAACAGCCTTTGAATTATTGACACAAAGACCAATCCCCAGTGCCAAACTCAAGGGGATGTATTTAATACGAGACCACATATCCCCTCTGACCCGTTTTTGGGCATGATAATAAAAAATAGAAACAGACCAGGTTGCCGACAAAAAGAAAGGCAGATCTATCCAGAGCAAACCGGACCAACCTTCTTCATGCCGAAAGTAAATAGAGAAAGGCATCATAAAAGAAATGAGGGCCATTAACAGATAATTAAAATTGGCCGCCAAATGAAAAAACGCCTCTATCTTTACTTTGAGTGGATGCGAACCCCGAAGGATCCCGGGGAGAAGCTTCTTGGCAACCTGAACAGAACCTTTGGCCCAACGATGCTGCTGGGTTTTAAGGGCGTTGATATCGACGGGAAGCTCAGCGGGGGCTACCACATCATCGAGATAGATAAAATCCCAACCGGCCATCTGAGCACGATAGGAAAGGTCGATGTCCTCGGTTAGAGTTTCACCGGACCAACCCCCTGCTCCCTCGATACAGGTCTTTCTCCACACTCCAGCCGTCCCGTTAAAATTAAAGAAACAACCCGAACGATGGCGCGCTGTATGCTCGATAATAAAATGACCATCCAAAAGCATCGATTGAGCCTGAGTCAGCAAGGAAAAATCGCGATTCAAATGTTCCCAGCGAGTCTGAACCATCCCGATTTTTTTACTTTTGTAAAAGTGAGGTATTGTTTTCTTCAAAAAATCGGTGGAGGGAATAAAATCGGCATCAAAAATAGCAACAAACTCCCCCTTGGATTTTTTAAGGCCTTCACTTAAGGCGCCGGCCTTGAAGCCTTCGCGATTATCGCGATGGAGATGTTCTATTTGAAATCCCTGTTCCCGATAATAGGCTACTTCTCGCGCCACAATGGCGACCGTCTCGTCGGTTGAATCATCCAAAACCTGGATCTCCAAACGATCTCGGGGGTAATCAAAAGAGCAGACCGATTGGATGAGGCGCGGACTGACATACCTCTCGTTGAAGATGGGCAACTGCACCGTCACTATGGGAAGTTCGGGGAGAGACTCCAAGCTAGGGGCCTGAGGAGACTGCTTTCTCGTGCGATGGTAAAGATAAACAAGGTAATACCGATGCAATCCAAAGATCGAGGGAATCAAGAGAACAAAGAAATAGAATAAAAGAAATACGGCGGTCATGGTCGTTAGAGTTGCTATCCTAATATGCCGCCGCGCTTATAGTGGACAGGTTCCTAAATGTCAAGCAGGGACATGAGATCTAGTTTCCTGATATTATTAACTTTTTTGCACTACTTCGAAATCAATCCATCTCTTCTCTGTATGGATACCTTTGACGCGGATACAAACGGGCATGCCTATCTGATATTTTTTCTTTTTTCGCCGGCCTTGCAGGAAGTGATTCTTTTCATGAAAGATATAGTAATCATCTTTCAAATCCTTAAGAGAGACCCTCCCCTCCACAAAAAAAGGAACGAGCTCGACAAAAAAACCAAACTTGGTGACACCGGAGATAATCCCTTCAAAAACCTCTCCAATCTTCTGACCCATAAACAGAGTAGCGGCCAGATCTCGCGTGGCATACTCTGTTTTCATCGCATTCCTCTCCCTCTCCGAGCAATGGTTGGCCATCTGTTGAAGAAGCTTGGCATTGGCATCAAGCGGGTGAAAACCTTTTTTGTGGGATCCCAACGATGGCGTCGCAGAACGAAGCGTACTTTCAAGAATCCGATGCACGATCAGATCCGGATAACGACGGATGGGAGAAGTAAAATGTGTATAACACGTTGAGGCGAGTCCAAAATGACCAATATTCCGCGTATCATAAATCGCCTGTTTCATGGTTCTCAGCAAGAGAGTATTCACTAACCTCTCTTCCGGTTTTCCCCGAACACCTTCAATCACAGCGGCCAGTGCATGAGGCCTGATTTTTTTGCCAAGGTGAAAAGAAAATCCAAGATTGTTGAGGAGAATACTAAAGTCACCCAGCTTTTCAGGATCGGGTTCTCCATGAACACGGTAAATCATGGGGATATGTTTTGCGGTAATAAATTCCGCCACCGCTTCATTGGCCGAAATCATGAACTCCTCAATCAGACGATGGGCCTTATTGCGTTCCGCCCTTACAATACGATCGATTTTGCCTTCTTCCAGATCAAGTTCAATCAGGGGTTCTGGAAGATCAAAATTAAGGCTACCGCGCCTCATACGCCACTGCTGAATCTTATCAGCCAGCTCCTCCATCATTTCGAGATAAGGGATTAAAGATTGATAAGCACGGCACACTTCCGGCTCTTGATCCACAAGGATTTGTCTCACCTTGGTGTAGGTCAATCGAGCAACACTCCGGATGATGCTTCGATAAAATTGGGAGGAGAGACGCCTGCCCTCTCCATCAAAATGCATCTCGGCGGTAAAGGCCAACCGATCCTCATGAGGGACAAGACTGCAAAGTTCGTTTGAGAGCTTTTCTGGAAGCATGGGAATCACACGATCGGGGAAATAAACACTGGTTCCTCGATTTAACGCCTCCTGATCAACGGCACTCCCGGGACGAACAAAATGACTGACGTCCGCAATAGAAACCTTGAGAACAAAACCCCCTCCAGAGGTTCGACTGACAGAAATGGCATCATCAAAATCGCGCGCTTGTTCCCCATCGATCGTCACAATAAGATCATCCCGAAGATCTGTACGATGGGCAGCTTCATCACAAGAAATATCCGGATGAAGATGATGTACCTCATCAAGGACTTTTTTGGGAAAGACTCCGGGCAGTTTGAATTCTTTAACAATCTTTAAAATGTCTTTTTCAAGGAAGGACTCGATCATAAAAGGGTCATGACATAGGGCATGCAGAGGCGCAATATCTTTCGAATTCAGAGTCTCTCAGTTTCTAGAGTAGACATTTTAAAAAGCTTTATCGTAATATCGGAGAACGGAAAATTTTATGCAAAGGGATGACGATCTCCTCTCCGAATATTGTCCCAATTGTGGTAAATACACGGGAGGAGACTCGATTTGTCCCGAGTGCGGCACTACCATTTATGATGATTCAGGACTTGAAGAAGTTGATGAAGAGGAAGAAGAAGATGGCGGTGGAAGCAGTCCTAAAAGAGATGATGGGGGAGAAGAAGAATATTAACTTGCCCGGGTGGTGAAATTGGCAGACACGCTAGATTCAGGGTCTAGTGGCCGCAAGGTCGTGCAGGTTCGACTCCTGTCCCGGGCATAAAAAATGCGAAAACTCCCAAAACTCTATCAAATTGGCATCCGTTATCCAAAGACAGTGCTTGGGACAGCGCTTATTCTTACCCTTCTGGCCTTTTGGTCAGCGAAGAATTTGAGAATCGAAACTAGCGTGGCCGCCATGGCCCCCAAACAGGCGGAGAGCGTCCAGAATGCCGATAAATACAAACTTTACTTTGGCGGGATGAGTTATCTCATCATGACTGTAGAAGATAAAGATCCCAAAACCGCCGAGTACTTTGCTGACGAAATTGCGAGTCACATACAAAAACTGCCTGCTGTCGAATACATCGATTATCGGAGACCGGTTGATTTCTTTCTCAAAAGAAAATGGCTCTATCTGGATCTGGAGGATCTTAACAAAATTAAAAACCGTCTTGATCGTATTGCCACACTCGAAAAAAAGGGTGTCAGTCTGGTCTTCAGTGACATCATGGATTTTGCCGACCAGGAAAATCGGCCGGATCTTAGCTTTCAGGATATATTTGAAAAATATCAAAAGAAGCCATGGGTAGCCTCCAAATACGCATCCGATGAAAGCGGCAGCCTGATTTCGTTAAGGATCAAAGTGCGAGATACGTATGCCAATATTGATGAGGCCCGCAAACTCGTCGATGAAATCAAAACCATTGAATCAGCCATAAAACAAACAGAACGTTATCAAAATGTTGCCGTCGGCTATAGCGGGAGCCTCGAGACAACCATTGAAGAATCGGATCAAATCAAGCGCGAGATGGCTATTGTCTCTGCCGTCGTTGCCTTGGCCCTTGTTCTGATCATCTTTTTCTATTTTAAAAATTTTGAATCGACTTTTCTCGTAGGCATCCCACTCCTGGGAGGCGTCATCTGGACAGGTGGCCTCATCTATCTCCTATTGGGCCGCTTAAACCTCATGACAAGTTTTGCAGGAGGAATCCTTGCCGGACTCGGGAGTGATTATGGAATTTATCTCCTCACCCGTTACTATCTCGAAAGAAAAAATGGCAAAGATTTTGAAACGGCCTGTCGGCTTGCCTTTGAAAATACAGGGACAGCAACGTATGCCTCGATGGTGACAACCGCAGGTGCCTTTGGTGCTCTCCTCTTCTCACATTTTGTTGTCTTCTTTGAATTCGGCCTTCTGGGAGCCTTGGGAGTGGTGCTCAATTATATTGCCATGATGATTGTTCTCCCCAGTCTCCTTGTTTTTCTCAGACATCATAAAAAGAAAAGGATTCGATGTTTTGTTCAAGGAGAGGGTGGTTCTTTTTTTTCGTCAAAAAACAAACTTTTCACCCAAAAACCCATAAGGGTTATTTTAATTGCCGGTTTGTTGATTGGATTGGCCTCCTTGTCTCTACCCTCTGGCTCCAGGATCCATTTTGAAGAGGACATGTTGGTGAATAAAAATCTCCCCGGAAACCGGCTTTACGAAAAATTAAGCCGGGTAAAGGGTGGACCTCTAAGCCCGACCATCTTACTTACGAGAGGCGTTGCCGAATCAGACAATACCGTTGCTGTTCTGGATCGTCTGATCCGGCAAGACACCTCTCACAAACTTGTCTTTGACAATGTGTTGGGCTTATCTACTTTTGTTCCCAAACAAGTTGCGGAGAAGAAAAGCATCTTAAGACAATTTATTCCCAAAGTTCATCGGCTCCGCTGGCTCCCTTCTCAGGAAAAGGAAAATTTTGTCTCAAGCCTACAGGAATCCATCCGTTCAGGACTTGTCACCGAAGAAAATCTTCCCGTAGAAGTGATCCGGAATTTTAAATCGCCCTACGAAAAAGACATTTACGCCGTTTATCTCTTTCCCTCTATTGATCGCCTGTCGTCAAAAGCCCTAAAATTTTATCACCAAGCAATACTCAACCTCAAGCAACAAACGGGATTTCGTTTTATTCCAGTCGATGGAACCTTCGTCTTTGACGATATTATTCAACTAATTGAGAAAGAAGCCCCCAAGGGTATGATCCTTATCTGGGTTTTTCTTGGACTCGTTTTGTACAGTCTGAGCCGTTCTCTCCGGAGGACAATCATCACACTGGGTAATCTCTTGGGAAGCCTGATCCTCCTCTCCGGTGTGCTTTGGTTCACCCATATTCCACTCAACCTCATGAACATCGCCACCATTCCCATTATTTTGGGGACGGGTATTGATAGTTTTATCCATTTTGCCCAACGATACGATGAAAGTCAGAATATGAGCATTGCCCTCCGGGAAAAAATTCCCGCCATTCTCTTTTCAAATCTTACAACCATTGTAGGATTTGCCGGGATGATCCTTGTTTCGAACCCCGGCCTCCAATCGGTTGGCCTGGTCGCTGTCCTCGGCTTGATTCTGGTAACTCTGGTGTGCGTCGTTATTTTTCCCCGCTGTCTCCTTCTCGAATCCCAAAAATCCCGATAAGGAATCTATCGCCGCTCTATTCGATGATAGACCACCGCTTTTTGAAAATCAGGATCCTGAAGATAGTTCTCTTTGATAAATCCCATAATCTGGGGATAACGCGACATGGGGTAAAATAAGAAATCATGGAGTCCCGTGGGTGCCAGATCCATAATATAAGCAGGTGGATGTCGGCTCATATCTTCAAAAAACATCTCCCATGTTTTGGGGACAATAAAGTTTTGAGGATCAAAATCTTTGTCCAGCCGAGGGTCAACTCCTGGAACCCGACCCGCCAGCACATCAGTCCTCAAGAATCGTGAAGCCGGCCTTCGATCGGCAAAGAGATAGACGGCCGGCCCACAACCCCAGACAAAAATCCGGTCGTCTGACTTTGTCCGTTCTTTGAGATAAGCCGCATAAGGACGGTAGGAGTTCATATCCTCCCCATCAAATTTTTGATTCAGGGAATGAATAAAATAGCGGGTTCCCGTAAAACCAATCGTTGGTAAGATCACCGCCAAGAGCACAGCCCACCCCCATTTTCGCCGGCGCTGAATCGACCAACGGGTGAGAGACGCCGCCGATAAAACGCACAAGGGAGGGATCAAAAAAAGAAAATAATGATCTTCAAATCGTTTCCCGATCGAAACAGGAATAAAACTTAAGAAAAACCAAATCCAAATAAGGCTCTCATAAGCGGATGTTTCCGGCAATGTCTTGGCTTTTTCCCTTAAAAAATGAATCAGACGATCGATGGCCAGCCCCCAGAGAAGAAGAGTAGAAAACAGATGGCGGACAATCTGAGTAATGATCTTACGTTTGAGATCGATCGCGGCTGTCCCATCGCGAATGTAAAAATAGTTCCCATAAAAATTCCAAAAAATAAACCCGTCAAGGGCTCCCTTAAACTTCAAATACCCGATCATAAGAATGGAAAGCGGCAAACAACCAAGGACAAAGACCAAGGAATGCAAAAGGGCTTTTCGAAAATCCCAGCCGGGAATGATTTTTGGGAGAACAATCCAAAAATAAACGAAGAAAATCGGAATAAGAATCCCCGCTTGGTATTTGCACAAAACAGCGGCGGAAACACACAGACCCGAGAAAAAAGTCTGCGTAAAACGAAGCCTCCCTGAAGACGGATAAAGTAAGAGGATGCTCAAACACAGGGGAAGGAGGAGGACCACTTCGATACTGACAGCGACAATCGTGGGATCCCAAAATGATGAAAAAAGCACGAAGAAAAGTGCCGCGATAAAACCGGCCTTTGGGGGAGTCCCCTGTGGCGAGAGATGTGAGGCAATACGAGCCACGACCCAGGCCGTTAAAAGAGTCCATAGGATAGAAATAAAATGAACAAGGGGCATGTGAATATCCGTATGGTTTGTGTGAAACCAGGCACCCAGGGAATAAAAAACGTAAACCCCCAATGGTTTCGTCTCGATCCAATCTATAAAAGGAATACCTCCCTGGCGCCAAATTTTGGCCGAAAGTGCAAGGAAGGATTCATCCGAATGAATATAGGGTTCCCAAAGCAGCTGCACTCTTGTGAGAAAAGTAAGAAGAATAATAATAAGAACACTTTTGCGGTTCCGCATAAAAACGACTGTCCCTTAAATTAATATTGGAGGAGATCACGAAAGCTTGCGAGTTTAAATCCCATTTCTTGAATCAGCAACTTCCACTCTTGACTCACCAGTAATTTCAATTCTCCTTGTCGATCTCCAGGATAATGATCCGCTTCTTTATGATTGTCAGAAGAAAGAAGCCCAGGATGCACCATCACCTCGACCATATCAGCAGAAATTCTCCGGAGCAACTTTTTCCAGACGTCAAGATCTCCACCCCTAAAACCCAAACTCAATCCATAAAAAGAAATCACCATTGGAATCGCCTGGGGAATCCCCTGCCAAAAATTTCTGTTGGATCCATAAAAAAACCGGAGAAAGGACCAAACCATGAATCGAGAGCTCCCAACACCACCACTTTCGCAGGGGACCCTGATGATTGGAATTTTTTCATCAATCATGATTTTGCGAACCACATCACGTATCTGGGGAAAGATATGGATATGTTGATGTCCATCCGCATGGGAAGGTTTTAAACCCTCTTGATAGAAGATTTTCACCTGGGCCCGGAGCTCCCTCTCGAGTTCGGAAGCCTCTATTTGACCCAAGAAAGATCTGACAATGAGAGAACTCAAAGGATAAAAAGTACCATCCTTTTGAACCAGGGAAGGAACTAATTCAGGATGAGTGAGAGGACGACCTTCTGTCACATTGATATGCCATCCCACATCAATATTTTGCGACCTTGCCTGTTGCAGGGCCGTCAAACTGCAGGGAAAATTAACCAGCGCACTCGTTGAGGTAACACCACCTTTTTGAATGGCCTCGAGAATCCCTCTATTAACCCCTTCACTCAGACCAAAATCATCGGCATGAATAACCAATCTTTGCATGATTTAATCCAGAGGCGTTCTCTCTTGAGGTTGGACAAAACGAGCATTCGTAAAATCGTACCTGCCGCGGGCATTCCAGTAACAGATGAGGAAAATATCGCGTATCATGTAGAGGGACTCGATGGGAAGGTTTAGCGTGGAGACTCTCTGGGCGTAGAAGTGCACAGCCACCTCGCGAATCGATAAGGAGGCCTTGGAAGCCAAATAGAGAAGCTCCAGATCAAAGCTAAAACCATCTAGTCTGACCTGGCTAAAAATAAATGCCGCAGCCTCCGCAGTAAAACCTTTGAGTCCCGCCTGTGTATCTTCAAAATTGGGGAGAAAGAAGTAATGGATCAGGGAGTTGAGGAATCGACTGGCCAAGTGCCGTGTATAGAGATACCGAAAATTTCTGGGTGAAAAAATATAGCGGGAGTCTTCACACCCCCTCGAGGCAATGGCGACCGCACTTCCCTAAGGCTCCGCTGCAAAAAGTCTTCCGCCCCATAAACAGGGATAATTAAAGAAACGTCCATAGCGTCTTAGTTCACATTTCAGGCAAGATTTCAACACCCTTACGAAACTCCTCCCATCGCATCATGAGGATGGGGGCAATCCAGCAACAAAAAATGGCTAAGAGCCAGCCCGCAAGAATATCAATAAACCAATGATGCCGGAGGTAAACCGTCGAAACCCATAAACTGATAACCAAAGGAACGTAAAGCAGGTAAAGCCCGCGATCAAAGCGGCTGCGCTTGCCGAAACGATAGGCATAAATGAGGGCAATACTCGAAATGGCCACGTGAAGACTGGGAAAGGCCCCTGTGGGAATCACCGACAACTGATCCCATCGACTTTGCAGGGTGTTAAAGAGATAAGGACCATACAGATGAACGGGATGATGGAACTCATTCACCAAAAAATAACGGGGGGGAGAGCAGGGGAAAAAGACATATCCCAAAAATCCAATCAGGAAACAAAGGGACAAGGCAAGAATAACTTCGCGCAGATCGGACCGAAGATTACGATAAGAAAGAAAATACATAATCACCAGTGGAAGTATAAAATAAAGGGCGTAAGCAAAGGTCATGTAGTCTGTCAGCAGAGGATTAAAAAACTTCTGACTCCAGAGGGTTGGTTCCACACCGAAGATTTGAATATCCCACCTCATCATGACCCCGGCAATATCGTGGGTGTTAAAATGATGGGATAAATCGTGAAGATTTTCATAAATAAAGTCGATCAAGATAAAGGGAAGCCAATCTCTCAGTGTTTGGAGAAAAACATGGGAAGGAGAAAGAGTCCCGTTCTGATTTCGGTAATGTCGATAAACCCAAAGACCGGAACGCGTAATCAGGAGAAAAACCATCATCCCAATAGGGGCCAAAACCGAAGTCTGTGCAATTCTCAGGGAAAACCCCTGGGTGACAAGAATCGTGGTCAGCAAGAGGGCCATAAAGACGACAAAGATAAGGTCCAGCCCAATCCGCGCACTCAAGAGAAGGAGCCCGCGCGCTATTGATTGAAAAAAAGCAGAAGGCGTGACAAAAGGCGCCGTCAATTCACTTTCTGGTTCCGTAGGTAATTCAGATTCCATCAGTGCCATCTCTTTTAGCTTTTTTGCAGACGATTGCAATCCTAAATGAGCAGGCGGCACTCTCTTCCGAAATCGGGTTTCAAACAAGATTTTTGTTCAGGACCTGTGGGAGGCCCGTTCTACGCGTTCCATGAAGAGAAGGTAGAGAGTAGGCAAGACAATCAAAGTCAGAAGGGTTGCTGAAATAAGACCTCCAATAATGACAACCGCCAAAGGTCTTTGGACTTCAGAACCAATACCATGAGAGAGGGCCATCGGAAGCAACCCTAACATAGCCAAGAGCGCCGTCATCAGGACAGTGCGTAATCGAATCAGAGATCCTTCCATAACAGCCTCCAAAGGAGACTTGCCGGCCTCCCTCAGTTGATGAAAGCAACTCAGCATCACGACACCGTTGAGGACAGACTGACCAAAAAGGGCAATAAAACCGATGGCTGCCGAAACACTGAGATGAATGCCGGTGAACAAAAGGGCGAAGATACCCCCCACGAGGGCAAAGGGAACATTAATAAGAATTAAAAAGGCTTCATGGGCTGACTTAAAGGCATTAAAAAGAAGGATAAAAATAAGAAAGATACTCAAGGGCACGACAATCATGAGACGACTCATGGCACGACGTTGATTTTCAAACTCACCACCCCAGGTCATATAATATCCGGTGGGAAGAGAGACTTTTTTATCCACCAATTTTTGCATTTCATCCACAAGGCCCCCCATATCGCGACCCCGAATAAAAACACCGATAGCCTTGACCCTTTTACCCAACTCTCGACTGATGTTCAGGCTTCCCATTTTGATGCCCACATCAGCCACCTGATCCAGAGGAACCCTTAAACCACTCGGGGTATCAACAAGTATATTTTTAATCACTTCTATATCTTTTCGTTTGTCCTCGCGAAGCCGTACAACAACACCAAACTTTTTTTCATCTTCCCACATTTCTGTTGCCAATTTACCGCCGACGGCCGTCTCAATGACATCCTCCACATCCACCACATTCAAACCATAACGAGAGGCCTTTTGCTTATCGATCTGAATCTGCAACTGGGGGACCTCGCCCGCTCGATCGATAAAGGCTTGATCGACTCCCCTCACCCCGGCGATTAAACTCAGTATTTCTTTGGCTTTTTGCTGGAGGATCGTGGCATCATCGCCAAAAATTTTGATCACAATCTGACCTTTAATCTGCGAAATACTCTCAAGGACATTATCCCGGATCGGCTGGGAAATGCTGGTTTCAATCCCCGGGATATTGCGAAGTGACGCCTGGATTTTATCGACGAGCTCTTCATGAGAAATTTTACGAGGCCACGCCGAAGGCGGTTTTAAACCAACAAACACCTCGATCATATTGATGGATTTTGGATCTGTGCCATCTTCAGGACGGCCCGCTTTTGAAACAACCGTCTCCACTTCCGGAATTTTTCTTAACAGGGAGCGCAAAACGGAACACACACGTGACACCTCAGGCAAAGAAATGCCCGGGGGTAAGGTTGTATTGACCCAGAGAGTACCTTCATTGAGCTCCGGCAAAAATTCAGTCCCTAAATGGGGAAACGCGACAAGCGCTGCTATCAGGGCCACCAGCACAGAACCCATCACCATTTTACGGCGATGGATGGTGATCTCCAGGAGATGTCGGTACGTTCTTTGACATACCCGTACGAGGGTATTTTCTTTTTCCAAAACTCCTTTTTTTAGAAAAAAGAAACAAAGCAGAGGGACAAGGGTCATAGAAAATAAAAGAGAGCCAACTAGGGCCGACGTAACCGTATAGGCCATGGGGGAAAAAATACGCCCTTCCTGGCGTTGCAGGGCAAAGATCGGCAAGTGTGCTGTGATGATAATCAACATGGAAAAGAGTGTGGGCCGTCCTACTTCCGTGACAGCCTCTATCACCGAAGCACGGATAGAGCCTTCCCCTTCGTGATATTTTTGACGTTCCGCCAGCCTGCGATAAACGTTTTCGACAACAATCACAGCCCCATCTACAATAATTCCAAAATCCATGGCCCCTAACGAGAGAAGATTGGCGGGCAAACCTATCAACCGAAGGCCGACAAAAGTGGAGAGGAGGGAAAGAGGAATGACAATCACCACAATACCGGAAGGTCTCCAGTCTCCCAAAAAAAGGAAAAGGACAATCGAGACAAGGATGGCTCCCTCGAGGAGATTCTCGAAAACAGTTTTTAGAGTGGTATGGATCAGCCACGTACGATCATAGTAAGGAGATATTTTTACCTCTTTGGGCAGGATCGTATGATTTAATGTGGCCACACGCTCCTTGAGGGCCTTCAATACCTCGGATGGATTCTCCCCTTTGCGCAAAAGGACGATCCCTGTAACGACTTCATCCAGATCATCTTGTCCCACCACCCCCTGACGCGGCGAGGAGGCGACAACCACTTCAGAAATATCTTTAATCAAAATAGGAGATGAATTTCCATGTTGGGCTACAACCACATGGCCGATATCTTCACCGGAATGAAGCAGGCCGACTCCCCGAATAATATACTGTTGACCCCCCTCCTCCAGATAACTCCCGCCCGCATTGGCATTGCCACGGCTGAGAGCCGCCATCACTTGTTGCAATGTGATATTGTAATACTTCATCTTGGCCAGATCGATGCTCACTTGATACTGTTTGATAAAACCTCCCAGGCTCACCACATCCGCAACGCCCGGTGTCACTTTGAGGTAACGGGAAACAATCCAGTCTTGAACGGTTCTGAGATCCTGTGGACTATAACCCTTTCCCTTGAGGCTATAGCGATAAATCTCACCTACCGGTGTTGAAAGAGGCGCCAAATCAGGCTCTGCGCCGGGCGGAAGGGAGGCTGAATGCAATCGTTCAAAAACTTGTTGTCTCGCAAAATAATCGGTCACCTGATCATCGAAGGTAAGGACAATAAACGAAAGGCCAAATTGAGTATGGGAAAACATTCTCACGCTGTGAGGGAGTCCGCTGAGGGCTATTTCGAGGGGAATGGTAATCTGTTTTTCAACCTCCTCAGGCGCATGACCAGGAAAAAGGGTGATCACATTGACCTGAACATCTGTAATATCAGGAAATGCCTCGACAGGAAGGGTCCGAAATGCCGCAATGCCCGCGGCAATAAAGAGAGCCACAATCAAAAGAAGAAAAAGAGGCTGATGAATAGCAAACGCGACAATTTTTTTAACCATGCGACCCTCGCGTTGCCTCCTTCACCAAAAGATCCTTCAAAATAAGACCTCCTTCCCCAATAATCCTTTCTCCCTCCTGCAAACCGGATTTTATTTCCACGCGACCATCAACCCTCGAACCAATATCAACGTAACGCACCATCAAAGAATCATCCCGGATCAAAGCAATGACAGCGTCTCTCCCGTCAATATTCTGGATGGCTGATTCAGGCACCATCAAGACCTGCCGTTCACTCAGACTGATAGAGGCCACCGCCGACATGCCAAACTTCAGCTTCCCCTCTGGATTTTCAACATCGACACGCACCTTGATGGTACGGGAAGATTCGTTCACTCGCGGAGAAATATACGTGACCGAACCCCAAAAAATATCTTCGGGGTAAGCCGACACCTTGACCCTCACCTTCTGCCCCTCCCGGATGCGGCCAATATCCTTCTCAAAAATATCAAAAATACATCGAAGTCGAGAAACATCCGCAACTGTTGCCAAAGGGATCAGGGGATCGAGAGTATCACCGGGCTCCGCATAGACTCCCAAAATAACGCCTCGACTCGATGCGGTGATTTTTTGAGAATGTGACGGATGATCTTCGGTGCGATAATTGGCAATCAGTTGTCCTTTTTGGATGGGCTGACCAACCCCTACGAGAATTTTTTCTAAACGCCCTGGCACATCCGACCGGATTTGGGACACACGATCTGTGTCAGAAGCAATCACACCCAGCGCTTCCAGCTCCACCTTGAGAGTATCTGAGTGAACTTCTAAAAAACTTAACAAATTGGATTGAAGCTGCTGCGATGTCAGCCTGACCCCCTTGGGCTCTTCACTCTTAAAAGTATTTTCCTCCTTGGACAAACACCCTCCGCTCATCACCCATGTTAAAAAGAGGAAAACAAAAAGGGGACGCCTCATTTTATTTTTCATAGATTAATCTCCTGTCAGTTGGGCCCCAATAGCCCTCTCCAAACTTGAAAAGTTAGCTTGGCAGGCTCTGAGAGTTTGTAGATATTCGAGTGTTGTACTGACGAGATCTCGTCGAGATTGGAAGAAAACAAGAAGATCCGCATCCCCTTCGAGATAGCGTTGTTCGGCCAGACGTGCCGCCTCGGTTGCCTGATCGATAGCGGACTTCCAAACACCTAACTGCTCTTTTGAAAGCCGGAGCTCAAGATAGGCTTGATGAACTTCAAGGGTAATCATCTGATCCAGATCGGTTGATTGTGTTTCCAGGGAACCTATTTTCGCCTCGGCCGTCGCCCTCTCTCCTTTGTAGTGATTCCAAAGTGGAAACACCAAACCAACAGTGCCACCCCAACTCTCTCGGCCATCACTCCGATCCCCTTTTTGATATACAACTTGGGCATTCACATCAGGGGCCCATAATAAGCGCTGAGCCAATTTGAGTTCTGCCCGTCTCCCTTCCTTAAGAAGAGAAAGGGCATTTCTCTCCGGCCTGCTCTGAAGGGCCCTTTTAATCAGCTGATCTTCACTCCAGGGGAGTGATGATTCTTGAAGCCGGGCGGGCGGACGTAAACCCTGACGCACCTCTTGTCCGATCAATCGATTGAGATTGGCTTGAGCCGTTTCATATTTTTTTCGAGCTTCAAAAACATCGCTAAAGGCCCTAGCTACCTCGACCTTGGCCCGACTCAAATCAGCCAAATTGGCCTGTCCTGATTGAAAATTTTCCTGAACGCGCGCGAGAAAGCGTTGTTGAAATTTTAAATTTTCTAAAAAAAAAGTGACTTGTTGGTACCCCAGTGAATAATCCCAATAGGCCTCCTTGGCCTGTTTTAAAATATTGAGTTCAAGGGCCTTATATTTTGCTTGTCCGGCGCCCAAGTCAGAACGCGCCACTTTGGTTCGCAATTGGCGCTTGCCAAAGACTTCGATAGGTTGCGTGAGGCTGATATCCTTCGTTGCTGTTCTTGCCTCCGGATTTTGAATGGGAATTTGAAAGAGACTAAAACTGAGACTCGGATTAGGAATTTCTTTGGCTTGAAGAACTTGGCCTTCCGAAACTTTAAGATCTCGACGTGCTGTTTCGAGGGTGAGATTGTGCTGAGAGGCCTGACTTAATACTTCTTTGAGTGAAATAATCTCTCCACCCTGCACATTTTGGATAGACCCATCGATCGCAAAAATAAAAATAAGGAAAAGGATTTGGATACACCGACTCACCATTAGTCCAAGAGCTTTGAGAATCGATTGAGATAATAAACAACAGCAAATCCCATAATCGAAAAATCATCGACAAGACCAAAAACTGGCAAATGGTCAGGAATAAGATCGAGGGGATTAATCAAATAAAATAAGGCTCCATAGGCCGCCATCTTCTCGAAGGCAGTGAGTTGTTTTGATTTAATGACGGTGAGGAGGATCGAGATACGACGCGACCATTCTTTGCTTATCTTTTTGAAAGAAAGGATTTTTTTTCTATTATCATTCACAGCTTCTTTTCGAGACTCGTGAGACCCTATCTGCGACAGCCCCACGACAACACTCTCGGCACCTGACTGATTTTGATGCATCAATTCATCGGAAATACCCATATTTCTGATAACAGATTCAAAAGGAATCAAGCTGCCTTCATGAATGAGAGATTTTACAAGGGGGGAATCATGTGACAAGCGACCTTCGTGGATCAACTGGTAGATCATTTCAACGATGGCCCTCTCATAGAGCTTTGGAATTTCTTTGTTTCCGGGCTCCTCCCTCCAGCGCCTCAGGGTCATGCCAGAAAGGTTCAGGTGTTTGGCCAGCTTTTCAGGAGACAGGCGGGTCTCTTCAAAGAGACTTATCACTTGTGAATATTTCATTAACAAATGTTAATACTCTTTTTGGGTCTTCGGGTCAATTCTTTTTAAGCTGAAGATGCAGGAAGGACTTATTCATCCGAGGAAATAGTATCGGGAAGTTCGTTTTTATCATTATCCTGATGCGGAAAATAATAAGCTAGTTTTTCTCCGCAATAATGAACGGCGGTGACAAGTCCTTCTTGAAAATGCCCCTGCCTGAAGTGAGTCTGCATCCCGTCACGCACTTCATCCCAAAATGAAGAAGGTACCTTGGCATGGATACCGATGTCACCGACCACAGCAAATTGGTGGCTCTTCAACGCAAGGTAAATAAGAATTCCATCTCTTTTTTGTGTCTTTGTCATTCCCAATTTTTCAAAAGTTTTGACCGCCTCATGGTAAGTTGATCCCCGCCCGCCATTGGACGCCAGATGAACCCGAATCTCTCCCGAGGTCTTTTTTTCTGCCTCTCGAATCGCAGACACAATCGCCGCCTCTTCTTCTGAGGTAAAAAATCTTTTTGGATGTGCTTTTCGTTTCATTTGAGATTACCAGTTTCCCGACGATCCTCCCCCGCCAAAACCACCGCCACCGCCACTAAAACCGCCATCTCCACCACTGCCCCATCCCCCACCGCCTCCATAATAACCACCACCGATTGTCCAACCTCGCCTTCTCCTCCCCCGACTCAACCAATGAGAGAGAGTGAAAAAGACAAAAAACAAAAGATAGATGAGAATTTTGAAGAATCCCGCTGACGGTTTTTGTTTTGTCTCGGGCTCATAGATGCCCCGGGTTGCGGCCATGAGAGAATCCACAGCGGCATCAATGCCAGCGTAAAATTCTCCCCGTCGAAAGGCGGGTTTTAGTTTTTCTTCAATGATGCGTGAGGCATAGGCATCCGGCACGACAGACTCAAGCCCATAACCAACTTCAATACGCAAACGATGATCGTTGGGAAAGATGAGCAGGATCAGGCCATTGTCCTTGCCTTTTTGACCGACCTTCCACTTTTCAGCGAGATGAATTGAAAAATCCTCGAGGGATTCTCCATCGAGAGAAGGAAAGAGAGCGACAACAATTTGATTGCTGGTCTCTTGCTCGAAGAGAGAGAGTTTTGATTCCAGCGTATTTCTCTCGTCCGTCGAAAGGAGACGGGCTTCGTCATGGACGTACCCCTGCGGTCGTTCCGGAATTGTGAGCCCCAGAGCGGTACGAGAAATAAGGACCCCCAAAATCAGGAGACAAATCTTAAGGTATTGCGGGCGCTGGTGTGCCAAATTGCACCTTGGGAGCTTGGGCCGCTTCGGGAGAGGCCGCAAAATAGTTTTTAGGGACAAAGCCACTGAGACTGGCAATAAAGGAACCCGGGAAATAGCGGATGCGAGTATTGTATTGCTGGGCCGCCTCGCTAAATCTCCTCCTCTCAACCGCAATACGATTTTCTGTCCCTTCAAGCTGTCTCTGCAAATCGAGAAAGTTTTCATTGGCCTTGAGCTCTGGATATTTTTCAACCACCACCATCAATCGACTCAGTGCCGAAGAGAGGGCCCCCTGGGCTTCCTGGAATTTGGCAAAGGCCTGGGGATCTTCAAGGGCTTTAGGCATTGCCTGTCCGGCACGGGCTCGTGCCTCTGTGACCGCTATGAAAGTGTCTTTTTCGTGAGAGGCATAACCTTGAACAGTGGCCACAAGATTAGGGACAAGATCCAGGCGTCTTTGGTAGACATTTTCTACCTGAGACCAGCTCTGTTTGACATTTTCTTCGAGAGAGACAAATTGATTCCTGGTCTGCACAAACCAACCACCAGCCACAACTATTAAAACAAGAATAACAATAATCGCTGTTTTCATGACATTGTCCTCGCTTTCTTGGGTCTTGGGTTACCAGTTTGGCTTCTGGTCTTCAAGTACTAATAAGGTAAGGTAATAAGGTAAGGATTGACGCCCGGCTTACAAATTGTTATTTTAGGGATATGAAAAAAGTAGTCGGTCTGGGCATAATTCTGGTTTTACTGGGGGCAACGGCAGCCTTTCCTGTTCCTTCCCGCGGGAAAACGTCCTGCTGCAAGACTGTTTCGGGTGTGCCATGCGGGGGCCAGACGCAACTCTCCTGCTGTAAGAGTGAATCTCCAAAAAGCGCCCCCCTTCCAACGACAGAGAACAGTTTCAGATCCTCAAAGATCTTTTTTGTCCCTATCGCTTCTCCCTTTCTCTTTTCCGGACGTTCTCTGTGGCCCTCCGAATCAAGAACCATCCGCCTCTTGCAAGCAACGACTTCTTCTCTTTTTATTATTAACGCTTCATTCCTCATTTAACCTCACCTCACACGTTCGACGTGTGTCTCGCTCCCAAGAGGAGCGGGCTCTGTGTTTTGTTTATTGAGGTAAGGTTATGCAAAAAACGATAAGTCTATTTTTGATACTATTAGTCCTCCCCTCACTTGTTTTTGCCGAGGGAAAAATACTGACGTTGGACGAAGCCATCTCGGGAGTAATGGCCGCCAACCCGGATATTCATGCGGCCCATTATAGAACAGAGGCGGCCAGGGCCAGGATTCCTCAAGCCAGGAGTTTGGAAGATCCGATGGTTGGGGTGATGTTTGACGAAGTGCCTATTGATTCGCTCAATGTCCAACGCGGCGATGATGTCAATTATCGTATTGAACAAAAACTTCCGTTTCCGGGCAAACGTTATACGCGCGGGAAGGTGGCTCTCTTCGAGGCCCAGGCCGTTCAGGAATCCTCTCAAGGCCAGGTGCAGGATGTCCTCCTGGATCTTAAAAGAACTTACTACGATCTCTACCGACTCGACCGATCCCTCGAAGTCAATCGTGAGAATCAAAAACTGGTGAAACAATTCCTGGGCTCGGCCGAAACCTGGTATGCCACCGGACAAACGACAGCCAACACACCCTTAAGGGCCCAGGTCGAACTTTCAAATTTAAAAAACCAGGAAATCCTTCTCGACCAGGAAAAAATAACCCACATGGCCCACCTCAAGGCCCTCCTCAATCGAGACACACATGAAGAGATCCGACTCCCCTCAAAACTGAACTGGCCTCGACTCACAGCAAATCTTGAAACGATTATTTCTCAAGGTATCGCAAAAAGACCTGAACTCGCCGCCTTGAGGGCCATGCAAAAAAGAGACAAGGTCAAACTGACAACGGCGAAACAGACACTCCTCCCCGATTTTTCGTTGGGGTTTGAATATAACCAAAAGCCCGATCGTCAGGATGCCTGGACAGGGACAGTCTTGATGAATCTTCCCATTTTTTTCTGGAGCAAGAATCGTGGCGCCATTCAAGAAGCCCGGGCTTCCTTCAAGGCCACACAATCGGAACACGAATCGATGGAGATCCACACCCATCACGAAATCGAACAGGCCTACAGCGCCGTCAAGGCTTATTGGAAATTATTGGAATCCTATCAAAACGGAATCCTTCCGCAGGCAAAAGTCACTCTCGAATCGTCTCAGCTCGCCTACACCGCACGGAAGATTGATTTTTTAACACTGGTGGAGGCCGCCAGAACTTACAGGGATTTACAGATGTCTTATTTTGAAAACCAGGCCCGCTACGGCACGGCCTATGCCGCCTTGGAACGTTTGGTGGGTATGGATTTGAAGGAGGAAAATTCTTATGAATAGAAAAAAAATAATGGGCGTGGGTATCATTCTCCTGATGAGTGGTCTTGGAATCATCACCTACACGTACCGAAATCATGATCACGCCAAAGAAAGCGCAAGAAGCGAGATTCGCTATTACACCTGTCCCATGCATCCTCAGATTCATGAGGAACATCCCGGCCATTGTCCCATCTGTGGCATGACGTTAGTTCCTGTCTACAAAGATGTAGGGGCGCCCCTTGGCGCGCCCCCACTGCAGGGACAGGGGTTCACCATCTCCCCCGAAAGGCAGCAATTCGCCGGTATCAAAACAACCTCTGTGATAAAAAAAGAAGCAGTTAAAGAAATTCGAGCCATGGGCCGGATCGCCTTTGATCCCGAACTCGCCGTTGCCCAAAAAGAGTTTTTGGAAATTGCCAAAAATGTCCCTTCACTCAAAAATGCAGCAACCTCCCGTCTCCGGCTGCTAGGTATGAGCGATGATGAAATCAAAGCTCTTGAGAAAAAAGGGAAGATGTCCTCGGATCTTTATCTGCCACAAAAATCAGATCCTGTCTGGATCTATGCCAATCTTTATCAGGAGGAGATGAATCTCGTCACTCCGGGCCTCGAGGCACAAATCACACTCCCTTCAAATTCGGAGCTTTCATGGACAGGCAGTGTGAAGGCTGTTGATCCCGTCGTCGACCCGACAACACGGACGGCGAAGGCGCGTATTGAAGTCAAACCCGGGACAGCATCGCTCAAGCCCAATACCTATGTGGATGTTTCTCTCAAGATTCCCTTGGGAGAAGCCCTCCTCGTCCCCAAATCATCCGTCATCGATACCGGGACGCGAAAGATTGTTTTTGTCGTTCATGAAAACCAACAATTCGAATCACGAGAAATCCAGACAGGCCCTGAGGCGGGGGACGACTTCGTCGTCAAGGCAGGTTTGGTCGAAGGCGATGTGGTCGTGAGCGCCGCCACCTTTCTCGTAGACTCAGAGTCGCGGCTCAAGGCGGCCGTCACAACACAGCAGACAACTCCCGCGTGTTCGGAGGGAGAATACTGGGATACGGGCATGGCGATGTGCATGCCGAAAGTGGGGAAATGATGATCGAAAAAATCATCGAGTTCAGTGCCCGCAATAAATTCATTGTCCTGACCGTGATCGCGGCCATGCTCTGCGCAGGGGTGTGGTGTCTCAAAAATATCCCCCTCGACGCAATTCCGGATCTCTCGGACACCCAAGTGATTATTTATTCAAAATGGGATCGAAGCCCCGACATCATCGAAGACCAGGTCACCTATCCCATCATCACGGCTTTATTAGGCACCCCCAAGGTCAAGGCCATTCGGGGATTTTCGGATTTTGGATTTTCTTATGTGTATGTGATTTTTGAAGACGGGACCGATCCCTACTGGGCCCGAAGCCGCACGCTCGAATATCTCTCCAAGATAACGCCTCTTCTCCCAACGGGTGTAAAAACAGAATTGGGACCCGATGCCACCGGCGTGGGTTGGGTCTTTGAATACGTCCTCGTGGATGGGTCCGGAAAACATGATTCACAAGAGCTCCGCAGTTTTCAAGATTGGAATCTGAAATTTCAACTTCAGAGTGTCCCCGGTGTTGCTGAAGTGGCTTCGATCGGCGGTCAGGTCAAACAATATCAAGTCGCTATCGATCCCAACGCCCTGGTCGCCTATCATATCCCGCTCAATCAGGTCATTGACAAGATTCGCAGTGGCAATAACGAAGCCGGCGGGCGTTTGGTGGAGTGGAGTGGACGCGAATACATGGTCCGTGGACGCGGTTATATCCAGTCACTCAAAGATATTGAGGAAATTGCCGTGGGGGGTGATTTAAAAACAGGAACCCCTGTCCTGATCAAAAATATCGGCTCTGTCCGTCTGGGCCCCGAGATTCGACGTGGTGTCGCTGATCTCGATGGCAAGGGGGATGTCGTGGGTGGCATTGTCATCATGCGCTATGGCGAAAACGCCCTCCAGGTGATCCATCAGGTAAAAAAGAAACTGGAGGATATCCAATCTTCACTCCCCGAAGGGGTTAAAATCGTCACCACCTACGATCGCGCCGGACTGATCGAGCGTGCCATCGGTACTTTAAAAAATACCCTTGTCGATGAAATCATTATCGTCAGTATCGTGATTCTTATTTTTCTCTGGCATATTCCCTCAGCCCTTATTCCGATCATTACGATTCCCGTTTCTGTCCTCCTTGCCTTTATCCCCATGTATTTTATGGGACTCACCTCCAACATCATGTCCCTGGCCGGCATCGCCATCTCGATCGGCGTCCTGGTGGACGGAGCTATTGTCGAGGTTGAGAACGCCTACAAAAAATTGCAACTCTGGATGGAAGGAGGCCGTCAGGGAGATTTTCATCAGATCCGCCTAAATGCCCTCAAGGAAGTCGGGCCTTCGGTCTTTTTTTCACTTCTCGTCATTGCCGTCGCCTTCATGCCCATCTTTACGCTGGTCGACCAGGAAGGGAGACTATTCAAGCCGCTTGCCTACTCCAAAAACCTGGCAATGGCCATTGCCGCGCTTCTGGCCGTCACACTCGATCCGGCCTTGCGCATGCTCTTTACACGAATGGATTTTTTCAATTTTAAACCCAAGTGGCTGCGAAATATCGCCAACCACACCCTGGTGGGCCGTTACTATCCCGAAGAAAAACATCCTATCAGCCAGATTCTCTTTGCCCTCTACGATCCCGTCTGCCGCTTTGTCCTCAAACATCGGAAACAAACCCTGATAGGGGCCGGTCTCCTTCTCCTCACGACAATCCCCGTCTATCTGAGTCTCGGCTCTGAATTTATGCCCCCCTTGAATGAAGGAACGATTCTCTACATGCCGACAACCTTGCCGGGAATCTCTGTCACCGAAGCCACAAAGGCCTTGCAGATTCAGGATCAACTCTTAAAAAGCTTCCCCGAGGTGGAACGTGTCTTTGGCAAGATTGGACGTGCCAATACGTCCACCGATCCCGCCCCCTTTTCGATGGTGGAAACAACCGTCATTCTCAAACCTCCCTCCGAGTGGCGAAAGGTCAAGCGCTGGTATTCGTGGATGCCGGAGCGTTATCATGCCTTTCTCAGACATTTTTGGAGTGATCGTATTTCCTGGGAAGACTTGATTAATGAAATGCATGAAAAAATGCAGATCCCCGGCTGGACCAATGCCTGGACAATGCCCATTAAAAATCGCATCGACATGCTCTCGACAGGGATACGCACGCCCATCGGCATCAAGATCTACGGGGCCGACCTCAAAAAAATCGAAGAGATCGGCCAGGAGATCGAAGTGATTCTCAAAGATCTCCCGAATACGCGAAGTATTTTTGCCGAACGTGTGGCGGGCGGTTATTTTCTCGATTTTGACCTGAAGCGTGAACAGCTGGCACGTTACGGACTCTCGATCGAAGACGCTCAAACGGTGATTTCATCGGCTATTGGCGGTGAAAACATCACCACAACGGTCGAGGGGAGAGAGCGCTATCCGGTCAATGTCCGCTATGCCCGCGAATTGCGCGATGATGTGGCAGACTTGCAACGGGTTCTCGTGCCCATGCCGTCCGGGGCTCAAATTCCTTTGATGGAGATCGCCACGATTCATTACACGACGGGTCCGGCAATGATTCGCGATGAAAACGGGATGCTCTCCGGCTATGTGTATATCGATATGTCCGGGCGTGACCTGGGAGGCTACGTCCACGACGCTAAAAAACGGGTTGAGGAAAAACTTCATCTGCCGGTGGGCTATTCTCTTCACTGGAGCGGCCAGTATGAAAACATGATTCGCGTGCAAGAACGCCTCAAGCTTGTCCTGCCGCTCACCCTCTTTATTATCTTCTTCCTCCTTTATATGAATACAAAATCGGTCATCAAGGCCGGCATTGTCATGCTCGCCGTCCCCTTCTCCCTCATCGGAGCCATCTGGTTTCTCTTTATCCTGGGCTATCACATCTCCATCGCCGTCTGGGTCGGGATGATCGCCCTCATGGGTCTCGACGCCGAGACCGGTGTCTTCATGCTTCTCTTTTTGGATCTCTCTTATAAAGAGTACAAGGACTCCGGGAAATTAAAAACCAGGGAAGATTTGACAGAAGCCATCATCCACGGTGCCGTGAAGAGGGTGCGCCCCAAGATGATGACGGTCAGTGCCGCCATGATTGGACTCCTCCCCATCATGTGGTCCCTGGGAACCGGCGCCGATATGATGAAACGCATCGCCGCCCCCATGGTCGGAGGCCTGGTCACGTCATTCGCTTTGGAACTGTTGATCTATCCCGTGCTGTTTGCGATGTGGAAGGAGAAAAGTTACAACTTCAAGACACCCCTAACTTAATACCGATAATGATCCGGCTTGAAGGGGCCTTCGAGGGGGATATTGAGGTATTCCGCCTGTTTGGGGGTGAGCTTGGTGAGTTTGACGCCCAGCTTTTTTAAGTGAAGACGGGCGACTTTTTCATCCAGGTCCTTGGGGAGGACATAGACTCTCTTTTCATACTTTTGATGGTGATGAAAGAGCTCCATCTGGGCGATGACCTGGTTGGTAAAGGAATTACTCATGACAAAGCTTGGGTGACCCGTGGCACATCCCAGATTGACCAGACGCCCGCGAGCCAGGATGGTGATATGGCGACCATCGGGATAAACCGCCTGGTCAACTTGAGGCTTGATATTCACCACCTTGATCTTGGGATCATTGAAGAGACTATTGACTTCAATCTCGGAATCAAAATGCCCGATGTTACAAACAATCGCCTGATCTTTCATCACATCCAGATGTTTGCGCGTAATGACATCGACACAACCCGTGGCGGTGACGAAGATATCGCCTATCGGAGCGGCTTCTTCGATCGTGACGACCTGATAGCCTTCCATCGCGGCCTGCAAGGCACAGATGGGATCAATCTCGGTAATCAAAACCCGGGCGCCTTGCCCGCGAAGCGAATGCGCGCAGCCTTTGCCCACATCGCCATAACCACAAACAACGGCGATCTTGCCGGCGATCATGACATCGGTCGCCCGCTTGATTCCATCGAGGAGGGACTCGCGACAGCCATAGAGGTTATCAAATTTTGACTTGGTCACGGAGTCATTGACGTTGATGGCCGGCGCTCCCAGCTTGCCTTCTTTCTCCATGCGGTAGAGCCGATGGACGCCTGTCGTTGTCTCTTCAGAAATTCCACGAATATCTTTGAGAAGTTGGGGGAACTTGTTGTGAATCATGAGGGTCAGATCACCGCCATCATCGAGAATCATGTTGGGGCCCTTTCCATCCGGCCAAATAATCGTCTGTTCGACACACCAATCGTATTCTTCCTCTGTCTCCCCTTTCCAGGCAAAAACAGGAATACCCGCTGCTGCAATGGCCGCTGCCGCATGATCTTGAGTTGAAAAAATATTGCAACTGGACCAGCGAATCTCAGCCCCTAATTCAATGAGGGTCTCAATCAACACAGCCGTCTGAATGGTCATATGAAGACACCCCGAAATACGGGCGCCCTTGAGGGGTTTTTGTTTTCCATACTCCTCACGAAGGGCCATCAGTCCGGGCATCTCGGTTTCTGCAATCTCAATTTCCTTGCGACCGAATTCGGCCAGGGACATATCGGCGACTTTAAAATCTTCGTGGGACTCCATTTTAGGTTTTGCTGTCATGAGACTCTCTCCTCAAAATTTAGATTAGGCGACCTCTTCTAAGGTTAAGACGGGTCTTAGTCAAGCTTTTCCAAATTGACAAAATCACCCTCCTCCCCTCTATAAAGGAGGCATGCCTTCTCCGGAATCCCCCTCGGCGGTCAAAATGGACCAGTTGGGGAAACGCTTCGCCCATCAGTGGGTCTTGACCCATCTCAATCTGGAAATTCGGAGGGGAGAATCCGTCGCCCTTTTTGGGAAAAACGGCTCGGGCAAATCAACCCTCCTCAACCTGATCGCTACCCTCCTCGCCCCCACCACAGGTTATTTGCAAATTTTGGGAGAGGATCCAAAAGACAACAAGGCCAGGATACGCCAGCAAGTACGACTCTTGCGCCATGACAAGCAGCTCTACGGCGCGCTGACAGTGATGGAAAACATGAAACTCGCCGCGGGATTCAGAAATCTACCGAGCGACGACTCCCAGCTTCTTCCCCTGCTCGAACGATTAAGAATTGCGGACAAAAAAAATCAGCGTGTCTCAGAACTCTCCGAAGGAACCCAAAAACGCCTCGTCCTGGCACGTCTCCTGATCGGCGAACCCGAACTCATCCTGCTCGATGAGCCCCACCCCAACCTCGACACCGAAAGCCGGGAAATTTTGGGCCAGATTATTCGGGAGTGGAGGCAAGGGGGAAAAACAATCCTCATAGCCAGTCATGATCATGAGCAGACACTCGCCCATGTAGATCGAATGATTGTTTTGGAAGAAGGGCGGATCTATTGAAGGCTTTTTCTCAACAGGTACTTCTCATTTGTAAAAAAGACCTCCTCACCGAGTTTCGCGGGTCTTCCAATTTTTTCTCCGTCTTTCTTTTTGGCGTCCTTCTTCTTCTCCTTTTCAGTTTCGCCCTGAGCGTCGACCCTGAGCTGATGAGAAAGATGGCGCCGGGTCTTTTTTGGCTGGCGGTCCTTTTTTCTTCGATTTTGACGCTCGATCATTCTTTTGACAAAGAAACTGAAGACGGCCAGTGGGAGGGATTGCTTCTTTTGGGGGCATCTCCCAAGGCCCTCTATCTCGGCAAGTGCCTCAGCAATCTTGCCTTCCTCTTCCTCCTGGAGATTTGCCTCCTGCCCCTCATGGTGGTTTTTTTTGATATTTCCCTGACAGGATCTCTCATCAGCATCCTCATTTTGGGAAGCCTGGGGATTTCCAGTCTGGGAACTTTTTATGCGGGACTCACCTCCTCCTTTAAGGGAGGACAAATACTGTTACCGCTTTTGTTGTTTCCGATGCTGGTTCCTGTGCTGCTGGCCGCTGTGCATGCGACAGGCCTGACCCTTGCCCACGATCTCTTTGGCCAGCAGATGGCCTGGATGAAGCTCTTGATTGTATTTGACATGGTTTTTTTATTAGGATCTCTTTTGTGCGCCGATCTTTTATTTGATACGGTTAACTAACTTTTTATGATTCCATTCATCAGTCTCCTCATCATCGCCTCACTGGCCCTTGCCCAGTACTGGGGTCTTGCCGTGGCTCCTCCGGATCGCATGATGGGCGATGTTTATCGGATTCTTTTTGTTCACGTCCCGGCGGCGTGGATGTCTTTGCTCCTTTTCTTCCTGAGCTTCGTCGGTTCTTTAGTGTATCTCTTCCGAAAAAATCTGTTTTGGGATCGCCTGGCCCATAGCGCTGCCGAGATCGGCGTGGTCCTCACCGGACTCGCCTTGATACTCGGCTCGATTTGGGGGAAGCCAACGTGGGGCATTTGGTGGACCTGGGATCCAAGACTCACAACGACTGCCCTTCTTTTTATTTTATATTCGGGTTATCTGATTTTGAGACGTCTTTTAGAGGATCCTGAAAAAAGGGCCCGTCTTGCGGCGAGTACCGGCCTCCTCATCTTTCTTAATGTCCCCATTGTCTATCTCTCTGTCCGTTGGTGGAGAAGCTTGCACCAGGTACAATCGAGCCCTGGCACCATGGCCCCTCAGATGGTCTTGGCTCTCCGACTCAACGCCCTGGCCCTTTTGGCCTGCTGCCTCTTTTTTCTTTTTCTTCGCATGCGTTTGGAAAAAAGGCGGCAAGCGCTGGAGGATTTGTGATGACAGGAGGCTGGGAATACATTTGCGCCGCTTATAGTGTCACCTGGTTTATCTTGGGGGCCTATGCCCTTTCGCTCTGGATCCGAAATCGTCGCTTGAGCCAAAAAGAAAAATATGGGAATTTCTAAAAAAAATATTTTTTCGGCAGCCGCCATCCTCGCCATCTTGGCCGGACTGGGATACACACTCTGGGGAGGTCTTGAACAAAACATGGTTTATTTTGTAACGCCAACAGAGCTGATTGCCAAAGGAGCAAAGGCCGTTGGCAATCCGGTCCGCCTGGGCGGTGTCGTCGTCCCGGACTCGGTCAATTTCGAATCCAACCGGCTGACCTTTTCCATCAAGGATGAGCATAATTCTATCCCTGTCGAGACGACCAAGACGCCCCCTCAAATGTTTCAAGAAAGCATCGGTGTTGTCGTAGAAGGATCTCTGCGCGCCGATGGCAAATTCAACGCCGAGCGTCTGATGGTCAAACACGGGAATGAATATCGGCCTCCTCAAGAGGGCGAGATGCCCCGGGAGATTTACAAGGCCCTCAAAAGCCAAACACCATGAACCCCATCGTCACTCTCGGAAATAGCTGCATCGGATTGAGCCTCGGGCTCTGCCTTTTTGGAATGATTTCATTTCTGATGGCCCGCCGGATCAACTCCGCATTAGCCGCAAGTCTCGGACGCGGAACGCTTTACGCCAATTTTATCCTGATGACAGTAGCCAATCTCGCTATGATTTATGCCCTCCTGGGCGATGATTTTTCGGTCAGCTATGTCGCCCATGTTGGAAGTATCGAAACACCGCGACTTATCAGTGCGATTTCTCTTTGGAGCTCGCTCGAAGGATCGATTCTCTTCTGGGGATGGATCCTCTCCGCTTACGCCGCCGTTTGTACTTATCTTTACCGGGAGAGAACAGAAAAAATCTGGCCCTGGGTAGGCCTGACCCTTCTCTTTGTCGAAACCTTTTTTTTCTTTTTACTTTCACTTCCGGCCAATCCCTTTCTTCTCACGTCACCGGTGCCGGTGAATGGTCCCGGACCCAACCCCCTTCTCCAGAATCACTGGCTGATGGCGATTCATCCGCCCTGTCTTTATATCGGCTATATCGGATTTACGGTTCCCTTTGCCTTTGCGGTGGCCTCCCTCCTCGAGGCCGAAGGGCACTGGCTCGTCTTTGCACGACGCTGGATTCTTTTTGCCTGGTCGTTTCTTTCGATGGCCATTGTCCTCGGTGGCTGGTGGTCTTATGCCGTCTTGGGCTGGGGAGGTTATTGGGCCTGGGATCCCGTTGAAAACGCGAGTTTCATGCCTTGGCTCACCGCTACCGCACTCGTTCACTCCCTCATGGTCCAGGAAAAAAGAAAAATGCTCCCCGTCTGGAATCTGGCCCTGGCAATGGTTACCTTTTTACTCACACTCCTGGGAACCTTCCTCACACGGAGCGGCGTCCTCGATAGTGTGCATTCCTTTACAGAATCTCATGTGGGTCCTTACTTCCTTGTCTTTATCGGGATCACCCTCGCTATCTCACTCGCCCTCCTCCTCTGGAAATCTCCGCGACTCAAACATCCCGGACGATTTGAAGGTCTCTTAAGTCTCGAAGTTCTTTTGCTCTTCAACAATCTTTTATTTTTAAGTTTTTGCTTTGTCGTCTTTTTGGGGACCCTTTACCCCTTGATTATCGAGGCTATCCGGGGAACGCGCCTCTCTGTCGGAGAACCCTATTTTAATCAGATGACGGTACCCATCATTGGCATGATCCTTTTCCTCATGGGTGTGGGGCTCATCACACCTTGGAAAAAAACAAATCTCTCTCACTTGCTCTCCGTCGCCAAACTACCAGCTGTGTTGGCCGTGGTGGTGACCCTTATCTCTTTTATCGGTGGAGGCAGAAATCCTTGGGTCGTCCTGATCTTCTTACTTGCAAGTTTTGCCTTCCTGGTGATGGGGATCGAGTTTTGCCGCCATACCTGGCAACAATCCGGAAAAAATCCAATCCAGCTTTTAAAATCCGCCGGACAAGTTTTTATGGGCCAGTCTCGGCGCTACAGCGGATTCATTGCCCATACGGGAGCCCTGATGATTATTGTCGCCGTAACCATCTCCAGTAATTATGAGAAGGACCAAGAATTCACCCTCAAACAAGGGCAATCCGTACAGATGAAAGACAATACCCTCACCTTTGAAGGAATACAGGCTACCGATACACCTCAAAGATTCGAAGTGAAGGCCCTGATCCTTGTGACACGGAAAGGCAAAATTCTGACGCATCTTTTTCCCCAGATGAATTTCTATCCCAGCTCACAGCAACCCATTGGGAGTCCGGCTGTGTGCTCAACCCTGATCGAAGACCTCTATATAACCCTGATTCATTTTGAAAAAAATGGTTCTGAGATTTCTTTGCGTGTCATCACAACACCGGCCGTAGCCTGGATCTGGATTGGAGGCGTTGTGATCATGTTGGGAGGCCTGTTGGCCCTTTCACTGGACCGGCCCCAAAACATAAAAGATATAACCAAGGCCTCATAAGGATATGAAAAAACTAGTCCTCTTTATTTTAATTCCAGCACCCATCATTGCCCTCCTTTATTTCAGTCTGACGCGAGACCCTCGTACCTTACCTTCTTCTTTGCTTGGAAGGCAGGCCCCTGATTTCCAATTAAAAACATTGGAGGGAGAAGACGTGGTGTTGAGTCATTTGTTCGGAAAACCGATCGTTCTCAATTTTTGGTCCACCTGGTGCAACTCGTGCGAGGCCGAGTATCAGCTCCTGCGGCAAGCTTATGAAGTTTATTCCCAGCAAGGGGTTCAATTTTTAGAAATCCTCTATGAAGATACTCCTGAAGAGGCTCAATCCTTTATTGCCAAACAGGGAAAAGCAGCCCCCATCCTTTTGGATCCAGGGCTCAAGACATCGATCAATTACGGTGTGAGCGGTGTTCCCGAAACTTTTTTTATCAACAAAGAAGGAACCATCCTTTATAAGCAGTCAGGGGTCTTGACATCAGATATCCTTGAATGGCAACTCGATCGCCTGACGAGGGAGCTTCCGTGAAGCGTTTTTTTATTTTTTTTATCCTCACACTCGCCCTCTTCTCCTGTGCCAAGCCTCCCACGGAGCCCGGAGCACGCACTGTGCATCTGGGCAAACAAATTCGTTGCCCGGTCTGTCGCGGAGTTTCGATTGCCGATTCCCCCTCCGAGCTCGCCAATCAGATGATGACAATCGTGCGGGAGCAAGTTCAAGAAGGAAAGTCCGATGAAGAGATCTTGAAATATTTTGAAGAACGTTATGGTGAATGGGCTCTTCTTCAACCTAAACCAGAGGGAATGAATCTCGCCATTTGGATTCTGCCTATTTTTATTTTAGCTGGAGGTGCCATGTTTATTGTTATTTATTCCAAAAGAAAAATCTCTTCGGGAGGACAATCATGACACTGACAGGAACAATCATTGGTTTTATTTGTGTTGTCGCCCTCCTCCTGGCCTCACTTCTCATCGCCTTCCTTGATAAAAAAGAAAAATCCAAAGGTAACTTGGAGAAGGGTCGCTTTCTTTCACGAACGGCGCTCATTCTCTTTTTAGGCGCTTTTGTCGGTGGGGCTATCGTCACCTTAATGCACGGGGTAAAACCCCGCGAGGAAAGACAAGTGATGACGGGACGGGGGATGATGGGGGCTGGCCCCATGGTCAAGATTGGCGAAGTGGATCCCAAAGAAATTCAGACCCTGCAAGAAAAAATCACCAAAAATCCCAGGGACGTCAAATCTCGTGAACGTTTAGGTCATATCTATTTGCAACAACAGGATTTCGAAAACGTCTTCAAAATGTCCCATGACGCCCTCGAAATTAATCCCCGCAGTGCCGAATCGCGAGTCCATCTCGGCATGGTTCTCTTTGCGATACAAGAACATGACAAGGCCATCGAACAATTTGATACCGCCATCTCGATCGATCCTACATTGACAGAGAGTTACCTCTTCAAGGGCATTGTTCTCTTTCAGGGCAAGCAAGACCTCAAGGGGGCCAAGAAGACGTGGGAGCAGTTTATGAAGGTCGCCAAACCGGCCGATACAGGCCGGCCGCGTGTACAGATGTTTTTACGAATGATCGACTCCCAATAAGTTCAAAATAATAATCTTTTTTCTTATTCCACGTTTTAAGCTATACTGCCTTTTACATGGGACCAAGTCACGAACGCCCGAAACTTGGGATTGTCCTTTCTGGTGGTGGAGCCCGCGGCGCTTATGAAGCGGGCGTCATTCACTACCTGCGCACGATGCTCCCCGAAAAAGTCCGTCAAAGAAGATTTGATATCCTCTGTGGCGCCTCCGTTGGCGCGATCAACACCTCCTTTATGGCGGCTACCACCCATGATATTAATTTCCAGGGAATACAAATCAAACATCTCTGGGAAAATGTCCGTGAAGAAAATATCTATCGCCGAGATCGCAAGGCCCTTCTGGAATTTTTGGCACGAAGTGGAAAGGGAATTTTTATGAATATGCTGAAGGGCGAAAACCGCTCTTCACATTTCAACGGCTTCCTCGATACAGCACCATTTTTACCTTTTATTGAAAAAGTGATCCCCTGGCCCATGATTTCAAAAAATATCAAGGCGGGTCTCTTGCAAGCTATCTCGATTGTTGCCACCAATGTCTTTACAGGGCGCACCGAGCTCTTCATCGAGAAGCTACCGGAGGTCGAATACACAGGTGAATATATCCATCACACGACACGTATCAAACCGATTCATGCGATGGCCTCTGCCGCCATTCCTCTTATTTTTCCGACGGTGATGGTCGATGATATTGCGTACACCGATGGAGGACTTCGACTTAACACACCCATGTCTCCGGCCATTCAGCTGGGGGCCGATGCTATTTTGGTCATTGGTCTGCATCATCGCGCCAAACCCGGAGAAAAGATTCCCTTTCATGGAGAAAAAGGAAAGTCACCCGCCTTGGGTCAAGTGCTCGGTCGGGTCATGAACTCCATCTTCCTGGATCGTATCCAATATGACATTGAACAGATGGAGAGGATTAACCGGATTATTGAGTGGGGTGAAACAATTCATGGAAAACACTTTTTGGAGGAAATCAATACTATGCTCCACCGAGAAAAAATTCGCGGAGATATTGCCAACCGCGGCTTAAAACGCCTCTCGGCCCTACGGATTCGGCCCTCAGAGGATATTGGGGAAATCTTTAGCGATTGCTATCGGCGCGGACGTGATAAACATTTCACACATTTTGAAAAATTTATGGTTCGTCTTCTGGATATCGATCCCGCCGAAGGGGTGGATGTTCTTTCTTACATCGGGTTTATGCCGGAATACCTGAGCAAGCTCCTGGAATTAGGTTTTGAAGATGCGCGACGAAGCCACTCGGATTTAATTGCTTTCTTAGATCAGTAATACATATACATCTGTTTTGGATGCTCAAACCTAAGAGTTTTATTTTTATCGGTTCTGTTTTTATCCTGTGTCTCCAGTGGATTGTTATCTCTCTTTTAAAAATTCCAATCTCAGCTCCCTGGAACGCCATTTCGCCAGGTATCGCGATTTTTGGGGCTGCCTATCTTCTCTCGTGGGGAGCGGAGCTCGCCCAGTTTGAGATTCCTCAATCCCTCGCCATCGTTTTTTTGGCCCTGGTTGCGGTACTCCCGGAATATGCCGTAGATATGTACTTTGCGTGGCAGGCGGGCAAAGATCCGCAATATATTCATTATGCAACGGCTAATATGACAGGTGCTAATCGTCTCCTGATCGGTGTTGGCTGGGTAGCCGTTGTTTTCGCCTATTATTACAAAACCCGCAAATCTGAAGTGAAGTTAGAAGAAGACAATCGGCTCGACCTTCTGGCCCTCCTGGCCGCCACCCTTTATTCTTTTATCATTCCGTTGAAAGGTTACTTTTCATGGGTTGATTCGCTCATTCTTCTCTCTCTTTTTGGTTGGTATGTGTATCGTGCCTCGCAATCTCATCATGAAGAACCGGACATCGAAGAGCCGATCACCTTTATCGCTCAATGGAGGAGACCGGCGCGCCTGGCAGCCACCTTCTTCTTCTTTGTTTTTTCGGGTTATACCATTTATATAGCATCACAACCCTTTGCCGAAGGCCTGCTTGAAACGGGGCGCCATCTTCACATTGAAGAATTTATCCTCGTCCAGTGGCTAGCCCCACTTGCCTCAGAATCACCCGAATTTATTGTGGCCATCCTTTTTGCGCTTCGTTCAAAACCGCACGCCAGCCTGGGGGCTCTCGTCTCCTCCAAGGTCAATCAATGGACACTGCTGGTGGGTATGCTTCCCCTCTTTTATAATCTGTCGGCAGGACATTTGATGCCCATGGCCCTGGATGCCCGTCAAACCGAAGAAATGTTCCTCACCTCAGCCCAATGCCTCTTCGCAATCGCTGTGATCTCCAATCTTCGTCTCTCGATGATGGAGGCCGTTATGCTCTTTGTTCTTTTTATAACCCAACTTTTCTTTACCTCAACAGATGCCAGGAATATTTACGCCTGTCTCTATATCACCTTTGCCATCAGCTGGTTTTTCCTGATTAAGGATAATCGTAAAGGTTTTTTTGACATTTTAAAAAAGTCACGGGGATAATAGGGCACGAAAAAAATAAGGCGGCCAAAAGCCTTTGACAACAGACCCCTCCTTAGTTATGAGAGGGACCCCTTTGTTGACAGTCATATAAGTATATAAGGAGACGAGCATGAAAAAGTGTAAGTGGGCTTCCTATCTAAAAATATTCACCTTGGCCGCAGTCTTAATCCTGATCCGTAATACCGCGTTTGCAAGTGAGGCCGAGCTCCATATCCCGGAACTCACGACGACCTATCACCTCTTCGGAGCCGTCCTCGCGGGGACACAAATCCTGCGCTGGGGAATGGGCGTTGCTATTTTGGGGATGATTTTTGGCCTGATCGAGTTTTTGAGAATCAAAAAATTGCCCGCCCACAAGTCCATGCTTGAGGTTTCCAACCTCATCTATGAGACGTGCAAAACTTATCTCCTCCAGCAGGGCAAATTTCTCGTCGTTCTTGAGCTGTTTATAGGTTCCTGCATCTTTTATTATTTCCGCATCCTCCAACACCTCGAGCTTCCCAGGGTCTTTTTGATCCTCCTGTGGTCCGTGTTGGGTATTTTGGGTTCTTTCAGTGTCGCCTGGTTTGGTATTCGTATTAACACATATGCAAACAGCCGGACGGCCTTTGCCTCTCTTAAAGCGAAGCCCTACTCTGTGATGGGGATTCCCCTCCAATCGGGCATGTCGATTGGCGTGATGCTGATCTGTGTCGAGCTTTTCATGATGATTTACATCCTTCTTTATATTCCTCGCGAAAGCGCCGGGTCCTGTTTTATCGGATTTGCGATTGGTGAATCCCTAGGAGCCTCTGCCCTCCGTATCTGCGGTGGTATTTTTACCAAGATCGCCGATATTGGATCGGACCTCATGAAGATTGTCTTTAATATTAAGGAAGACGATGTACGAAATCCGGGGGTCATCGCCGATTGCACCGGTGACAATGCCGGAGACTCTGTGGGTCCAACCGCCGATGGTTTTGAAACTTATGGGGTTACCGGTGTTGCCCTGATTAGCTTCATTGTTCTTGCCGTGGGTATGGTGACCGGGGCCAATGGAAAATTGACAGCCACGCCGGGAGGCGTCGACATACAATCCAAATTTATCGTCTGGATCTTCGCCATGCGCGTCTTGATGATTGTTACCTCGATTGGATCCTACTGGATCAATGGACTGGTCTCACGTATTTTGTATGCCAGCAAATCTCATTTTAATTTTGAGGCTCCCTTGACTTCTCTGGTCTGGTTGACATCGATTCTTTCGATTGGTGTCACTTATACTGTCAGTTATCTGCTGATTGGTGACATGGGAGGCACCCTCTGGTGGAAGCTCTCAACGATTATCAGCTGTGGCACGCTTGCGGGTGCTTTGATTCCGGAATTTACCAAGATCTTTACCTCAGCCAAATCGAAGCATGTGGCCGAGATCGTCAATGCCTCGCGTGAAGGCGGTGCCTCTCTCACGATCATTTCGGGTCTCGTCGCTGGAAACTTCAGCGCCTTCTGGAAAGGCATGGTCATTGTCGCCCTCATGTTAATTGCTTATTTAACGAGCGCTACTGGTCTTGATACTTTCATGGTGTATCCCAGCGTTTTTGCCTTTGGCCTTGTGGCCTTTGGATTTTTAGGAATGGGTCCGGTGACCATTGCCGTCGATAGTTATGGTCCCGTGACAGACAATGCCCAATCCGTTTTTGAGTTGTCACAAATTGAATCTCTTCCCAATATTTCCACCGAGATCGAAAAAGATTTTGGATTCAAACCCAATTTTACAACAGGCAAAGAGTATCTGGAAGAAAACGACTCGGCCGGCAATACCTTCAAGGCCACGGCGAAACCCGTCTTGATTGGTACCGCTGTCATTGGGGCCACAACGATGATCTTTTCGATCATTCTCCTTCTTGACTTGCATCTGGACCTCTTGAATCCACGCGTTCTTCTTGGATTGATCACCGGCGGGGCTGTCGTTTATTGGTTCACCGGGGCCTCAATGCAGGCCGTCGGCACGGGCGCCTATCGAGCCGTTGAGTATATTAAGAAAAATATCCGCCTCGATTCTGCCGAAAAGGCCTCTGTGAAGGATTCAAAAGAGGTCGTCAAGATCTGCACTCAATATGCCCAGGCAGGTATGATCAATATCTTTGGCGTTATCTTCTCCTTCACCCTGGCCTTTGCCTGTTTTGATCCGACATTTTTTGCAAGTTATCTGATCTCGATCGCTATCTTTGGACTCTTCCAGGCTATCTTTATGGCAAACGCCGGTGGTGCCTGGGATAACGCCAAAAAAGTGGTTGAGGTGAATCTCAAAGAAAAAGGAACTCCGCTCCATGCGGCAACCGTTGTGGGTGACACCGTTGGAGATCCTTATAAAGATACATCCTCCGTCGCCTTAAATCCGATTATTAAATTTACAACTCTCTTCGGACTCCTGGCCGTTGAAATCGCCGTCTCCGCCAAAGATGTTGCCCTCTACATTGGAGTAGTGCTTTTTGTTGTGGGTCTCATTTTTGTTATTCGTTCCTTTTATGGTATGAGAATCAAGCCAGAGACTGTGAAATAAGCTTCTGTCATTGTCCCAGATAGGCCTTTTGTACTTCCGGATTATTGAGCAGGTCGTGACTGTTTCCTTGCAGCTTGATCTCGCCCGTCTCAAGCACATAGGCCCTTTGAGAAGTCTTGAGGGCCAAGAAGGCATCCTGTTCAACGAGAAGAATGGCCGTGCCTTGTTTGTTAATTTCGACAAGGGCTTTAAAGATTTGTTGGACGAGCGTTGGCGCGAGACCGAGTGATGGCTCATCAAGAAGGAGGAGACGCGGTTTGGCCATCAAGGCACGCCCCACGGCTAACATTTGCTGCTCTCCTCCGGAGAGTGTGCCTGCATTTTGACTTTGCCTCTCTTTGAGTCTTGGAAACAGATGAAAAACAAAATCATATTCAGCTTTTAAATTTTTTCCATCTTTGCGTCCAAAGGCACCCAGTTCCAGGTTTTCTTTTACAGAAAGATTTTGAAAAATAAGACGGCCTTCCGGAACTTGAGCAATCCCGCTTGAAACAATTTGATGTGACAAAAGTTTCTCCAGGGGGGTTTGTTCCCCATCTTGATTGACATAAATCATCTGACCTGAAGCCGGACGAAGGAGTCCCGAGATTGTTCGTAAGAGAGTCGTCTTACCCGCTCCGTTGGGGCCAATGAGGGTCACCATCTCGCCCTCATCAATTTCAAGAGAGATACCTTTGAGCGCCTTGATGGCTCCATAGTGGACATGCAGATTTTTGATTTCGAGAATCATGAGTCCACCATCGTTCCCAGATAGGCCTCGATGACTTTTGGATTTTTTCGGATTTCATCAGGCGTCCCGTCGGCAATAATTTCTCCATAATCGAGAACAATAATACGAGGGCAGAGATTCATCACCACACTCATGTCATGTTCAATCAAAAGAATGGCCAAGCCAAAGTGCTGATGCACCCATTGAATCAATTCAATCAAGTGTTTCTTTTCCGTCGCGTTCATCCCGGCGGCAGGTTCATCCAGGAGCAAGAGCCGGGGTTTTGTGGCCAAGGCCCGTACAATTTCCAAACGACGTTGGTCTCCATACGAAAGATTTTTTGCCAATTCACCCCCGACAGAGTCAAGACCGAAGATATGAAGAAGCTCTTCTCCCGCCCGAACAATGTCTTTACTTTCAGAACGAGAATACGCCGTCTTCAAAATCGTCCCGGCCAGTGATGTCTTCAATCGATGATGAAAACCGATAAGAACATTATCCTCAACCGTCAAATCAGAAAAAAGGCGGATATTCTGAAAGGTACGAGCCACACCAATGCGATTGATCTGATAAGATTTAAGACCCGCCAGATGATGTTCTTCATCATTGCAGAGTATGAGTTCCCCCTCCGTAGGCTGATACACACCAGTAAGAAGATTAAAAAAAGTCGTCTTGCCCGCTCCATTGGGACCAATAATACCGGCAAGCTCTCCCACCGCCAACGACATCGAAAAATGATTGAGGGCCCGAAGCCCCCCAAACTGGATGCCACAATCTTTGACAAGAAGAAGGGGTGTCATTTTAGTTTTTTAAACCGCCATTTTAGTTCTCGTTTGCCGAATAATCCCTGGGGCCAAACAATCATCATTACGATCAGGAGAAGGGCATAAAATATCATGCGCCACTCACTCGCAATACGGAGTAATTCGGGCAAGATCGTGAGCAAGGCCGCCGCAGAGAGAGCACCTGTGATAGAGCCCATCCCTCCCAAAACAACCATCACGACAAATTCAACGGATTTAAGAAACCCAAAAGAGTTTGTATGAAGATACGTATTCAAATGTGCAAAGAGCCCTCCCCCCACACCGGCCCAGAAAGAACCCACCACAAAGGCAATAATCTTATATTGCGTTGTATGGATGCCAACGGATTGAGCCGCCACTTCATCCTCTCTCACGGCGAGAAAGGCCTTGCCCTTGAGTGAGTAAACCATGCGAGCCATGCAGATCACCACAACAATCAAGAGCCCATAGATCCAGAAAAAATTGGAGTATTCGGGAATATCCGTAAAACCACGGGCCCCTCCCACAAAATCAAGATTCAAGACAACTACCCGTATAATTTCACCAAGCCCCAAAGTGGCAATCGCCAGATAATCACCCCGCAGGCGAAGAGTAGGCACACCGACAAGAACTCCCGCAAAGGCGGCCACCAATCCCCCAAAAGCAAGACTCGTCATAAAGAAAAAAGAGTCCCAGTAGACGGGAGCAAGAGAGGGAAAAAGTTGATGGATAGGCTCGGGAAGATAGACGGTGAAGGCCGCCGAAGCGTAGGCACCAAGGGCCATAAAGCCGGCGTGACCCAATGAGAATTGTCCTGTATGTCCTGTAATCAAATTAAGGCTCACCGCCATGATGGCATTGATCCCGATCAAGTTAATGATTTGCAGAATATAGGGGTTGATGAGAATCATACTTTTTCCGAAACCGATTTTCCAAAAAGGCCTGCGGGTTTTATGAGTAAAATAAAAATAAGAAGGACAAACGCCAGGGCATCCCGGTAGGTTGACGAGAGGTAACCCACCACATAAGTTTCAGAAAGCCCCATCAAGAGGCCGCCCACGAGGGCCCCTGGAATATTGCCGATGCCCCCCAAGACAGCCGCCACAAAGGCCTTGAGCCCTGGCATGATGCCCATAAGAGGCTCAACCTTTGGATTTGAAAGGCCAACCAGGACTCCGGCAGCTCCCGCAAGAGCCGAACCCATCATGAAGGTAAAACTGATAATCTGATCAAGTGGAATGCCTACCAACTGGCTTGCCGTATGAGAAAATGAAACAGCACGCATAGCCTTCCCAAGCCGTGTCTTCATCACAATGAAACGTAATCCAATCATCAAGGCAATCGAGATTAAAAAGATAATGAATTGAATCTTGTTAATGATGACGCCATTCAAATTCAACAGGACACCGTCCTCAATCAATGAAGGAAAAAATTTTGGATCGGCACCAAAGACAAATTGTCCCGCGTATTCGAGAAAGAGAGAAATTCCAATCGCGGTAATGAGGGCATTAATTCGCGGAGCATTCCGAAGAGGCTTGTAGGCCGTACGTTCAATGATAAAACCGAGAAGCGCACAGGTAAGCATGGAGACAGCGAGTACACCCACAAGAATTAAGACGCCGGCACCATGAAATCCCTGGATCAGCAAACGGCCGACATAATAGCCCACCATCGCTCCTATCATGTAAATATCACCATGAGCAAAGTTGATGAGTCTGAGGACACCATAGACCATCGTATAACCCAGGGCGATCAACGCATAGATGCTTCCCCAAGCAAGACCATTAATTGTCTGTTGCAAAAACTCCGACATAATTTAGCCCCTAGGGTTTAACGGCTGAATAGAATTTAAAAACTCCATTCTCAATCTTGAGAATAACGAGGCGTTTTTGTGCATTGCGATTTTTATCAATGGAAATAAGCCCCGAAACACCGGATAAGTCTTTTGTTGTGGCGATGGCATCACGAATCTTTGTGGGATCCTCACTCCCCGCCCTGCGAATCGAGTCAAAAAGTATCTGGGCCGCATCATATCCCAAAACCGCCATCGCATCAGGCATAGAACCATATTTACTTTTGAATTTTTGAATAAACCCCTGCACCCGAAAATCGGGATCGTCGGCGGCATAGTGAGTACTAAAATAACTTCCACTCACCGCAGGTCCGCCAATCTCGAGAGTTTTTGGTGAATCCCAACCATCACCGCCCAGAAAGGGCACATGCAACCCCAACTCATGCGCCTGACGCGCGATAAGTCCCACCTCGGTATAATAACCTGGAATAAAAATTCCGTCGGGATGCTTGCTTTTAATAGAAGTCAATTGCGCTCGAAACTCGATGTCACCTTCGGAGTAGGATTGGATCTCCACAACAGTACCGCCCAGCTTTCGAAACGTTTTTTCAAAAAAATCCGCAAGCCCCACCGAATAATCATTCTTAATATCCTTGAGGATAGCGACACGATTTAATTGAAGAGCCTCACGCGCAAACTTGGCCATCCCCTCTCCCTGGAACGAATCCACAAAACAGGCTCGAAAAATATAATCGCCCACCTCAGTCACTTTGGGATTGGTCGATGCCGGACTGATCATTGGAATCTTTGATTTTTGACATTCGGGTGCTGCCGCCAGGCTCCGGGAAGAAGCGACTTCACCAAGGACGGCGATCACACGATTTTGCTTAATGAGTTTGAGAACAGCCGTTTTGGCCTCTTCCGGCTTGCTCTGATCATCTTCGGTGATCACTTTGACTTTTTTACCCAGGAGACCACCCGAAGCATTGACTTCTTCGGTCGCAAGCTCAACTCCCTTATGAGTACTTTGTCCAAAAGTAGCTGTCCCTCCGGTCAACGAGCCATATTCGCCAATTAAAATATTATTTTCTGATTTGGCGCAGGCATTTGTTAACAGGAGGATACCCGTCCCTAGTACAACGACTCTCATTCGATTTTTCATGAAGACACCTTAGTATTATGAAGAGATAGGATATTCTTTTCTATAGATCTCGATTAAGGTCAAGAAAAGAGCAAGCATGATGGGCCCGAGGAAAACACCAATCATTCCGTAAAAGGCAAGGCCACCTAGAATGGCCAAAAAAAGAAAAATAGTGGGCAATCTCGTTTTTCCTCCAATAATCAAGGGCCTCAGGAGATTGTCGATCGTGCTCACGACAAATGTTCCCCAAATAAATAGAACTAGGGCCTTCCCCCAATGTCCCGAAAACCCCAAGTAGAGGACAACCGGAAACCAGACCAGAAAGGCCCCACCGATGGGGACCAACGCCAAAAAACCAATCAAAGAAGCCAAGAAAACAGGAAACGGAACTCCCAGGATAGCAAAGGCCGTACCGGCCAAGACGGCCTGCACAGCACCTGTGACCACAAGCCCCCTCACAACAGCAGAAACGGTGGCCGACAGGCGATCAAAAAAGATAGCTTTATTCTCGGAGGTCATGGGGAAAAGATCTTTAAGGGCCTGTCCCATGGATTGACCATCGCGCATAAAGAAAAAGACAATCACAATCACGACAAGGTAGTTCAAGACAAAGAAGAGAAAATTCTTGGCGCCTTCCTGGATCTGTCCAATGACAGCATTAGAAAGGGACTGAGCGGCTTTGCTAAAAAGAGGAATTAATTGAATATGAAGGGTCTGTGTTCTCTCCGCAATCTTATCCCAAATAATCCTTAATGGCGAGTTGAGAAGGTAATTCCAGAGGAACTGATACTTCTGCTGGTCAATCCAGCGAGAGACATCGGTATAAAAAGACAACATCTCATTCACAAAAGTTCCCGTAAAAAACACCATAGGACCTGCCGTCACCACAATAATCAGTATCGTCACAAGAATAGCGGAAAGATTCTTCCGACCGCGCAGGGTAAAAAGGAGGTGTTTATAGAGGGGATAAAAAACCATCGTCAGAACGATGGCCCAGAGAATGGGATTAAAAAAAAGCCGAAAAACCCCTAAAAGTTGGACCAGGATAAAGCCAAGCAAGATAAAAAAGGAGGTAACAAAGAATCTTTTTTGATTCACAACGGGAGTATTCATCGGCTCGAAATCCTTATCAAAAAGAAAGGCAGAAGAGAAGTGGCAAAGTGGTTTTCTATTTTTAGGGTGACATCCCCGATCTTTCCATATTAAAATCATTCATATACTTATCTTTATTATTATTTTAAGATTAAATACATGTTTTGTATCATTTTGATAATAATTTGTTTTGATATAAAATGAATAATTTCAAGGGCTTATCTCTTTACTCTCCCCCCCCCACCGATTCCGCCGAGAAAAGGCCTGTCGCAGAGGGGACCTATTCTGCGGCTGGCGAGCCTATTGATAAACACTTGGACAATAACTTCATGGGGAACACCCCTCGGATGAAGGAACTCACGAAAACGATCAATAAAGTGGCCAAGAGTGATGCCCCTACGATCCTCCTGGAGGGCGAATCAGGGACGGGGAAAAATTCGGTGGCACGACTCATCCATACGAAGAGCAAACGAGCGGATCATAACTTTGTTGAAATCAACTGCGCCTCTCTGCCAGAAACCCTCATCGAAAGCGAGCTCTTTGGTCATGAACGTGGCGCCTTCACCGATGCCAAACAGATGAAGAAAGGTCTCTTTGAAGTCGCTCGTGGGGGTACTATTTTTTTGGATGAAATTGGAGAGATGAGCATTTCCACACAAGCCAAACTTCTCCATGTCATTGAAAACCATACCTATCGAAGGATAGGTGGCACAGACATCATTAACACGGAAGTGCGCGTCATCGCGGCCACAAGTATTAATTTAAAAGACGCCGTTGCCACCAAGAGATTTCGCGAGGATCTCTATTTTAGATTGCAACTGATCCCCATGGCCATTCCAGCCTTGAGAGAAAGGGCTGAGGATATCATCTTTTTGGCCGAGCATTTTATTCATCGCTATAACCAGGAATACAAAAAAACGATCAATGGCATCACCGCCGAGTCGCAAGAACGCATGAAAGCCTATCCCTGGCCGGGAAATGTTCGAGAACTCAAGAACATGATTGAAAGGATCGCCATTCTTGAAAATATCATCTGGATTGAACTCGCCCACCTGCCTCCGGAAATCCGATTCGGCAGCGGCGATGATACCCTACAATGTATCATCCCGGATCGTGGCGTCAATCTTGACCATATGGAGAAAAATTTTATTATCGAGGCCTTGAAAAAAACAAACGGTAATCAATCACGAGCCGCAAAACTTTTAGGGATTACCCGCCATACCCTTCGTTACCGGATGGAAAAATTTGGTTTAGGATTTTAGTCTCTGCAAGCACGCACCAAAGCCAATGTGGGCTTATCCACTTTTTTCATGCGCCCTGCGGACCTTAAGATAGGAATAGATTTGATTTGGTTTCCCTGAAGAACGGCCATAATGCCGAATTTCCTTGCGTGCACCCGATCAACGGCAAAAAAACCCAAACGCGTTGCCAGCACACGGTCGTAGGCGGTCGGCGTTCCCCCTCTTTGAAGATGGCCCAGGACGGTCACACGCACTAGATAATTTTTTTTCTTACGCAGTTCCAGGCTCAAGAGATTGCCAACCCCCTCCAACTTAATATCCCCATACTCGTCATGATTCAGAGGGGTTCTCAAAATTTTATGATTTTTAAGACGTATCTTTGCATCTTCGGAGACAACAATAATACTATAGTGCTGGCCCATCTCCTTACGTTTTTCAATCATGTGATAAATTTTTTCAATTCCAAAAACTTCTTCGGGAAGCAAAATAATAGGAGCCCCTCCGGCAATGCCGGCATAGGCCGCAATCCAACCGGCATGTCGACCCATGACTTCAACAATCATCACTTCATGATGAGAGGCCGCCGTCGTATGGAGACGATCAATTGCCTCCGTCGCCACCTGCACCGCCGTCTGAAAGCCAATCGTAAAATCGGTCCCCCAGGTATCATTGTCGATTGTTTTAGGAATACAGACGACAGGCATCTTTTTTTGAGAACAAGCGGAGGCGATTTGCAGAGTCCCTTCCCCTCCAATAGAAATCAACGCATCAAACTTTTCGTGATGAAAGTAGTCAAGACACTTTTCGACCCCTCCCCTGATCTTTAGAGGATTGACACGAGAAGCCCCGAGGATGGTCCCTCCCAAGGGAAGTATCTCGGCGGTATTTTCGAGAGAAAGGACCATTTTTCGGCCTTCCAGAAAACCCTTCCAACCATCGCGGATTCCAAAGACCTGATGCCCCAAGGTCGAGGCTCGTTTGACAATAGCTCGAATCGCCGCATTAAGGCCGGGACAGTCTCCGCCCCCTGTCAGAACGGCAATCTTCATCAAAAACCACTATCTCGTTCGGGCGTTGTTGTATTCGTTGGAACACCGGTCGTTGTCCCGCCAGGACCGACCGTTCCGGGAGTCCCTTTATCGGCAGGGGCAGGAGCCGTTTCCGCCGAAGGGGGTGGAGAAGACACAGGTTTTTTTTCAAAACTGCACCCATTAAAAATCAAACCAAAAACAAAAAAACCCAAAAGAATTTTACCCATCAAAGAAAAATCTGCTGATTGTTTCATAGCCCCTCCTTAGATTTTAAGGTCGCGACATAGCATCCCCCTCATCAAGAATCAATCTATAAACCTGGCCATAAACCTCGACAAAAAACAACGTTGATGAGGATGTCATTCCATGTATAGTGTGCCTTCTATATATGCTTTCTCTCTTTGAAGGTATCGGGCGACTTTTTAAGGTTGTTTTTGGGACCCTTGCCATTGTTGTTGTCACCGTTTTACTTGCTGCCAGTGCCCTTTACTTTCATTTTGCCAAGGATCTTCCAAAGGTCTCCACCATCACAGAATACAAACCTCCTCTTGTGAGTGAAGTCTTTGCCGATGATGGCACAAAAATTGGTGAGTTCTGGCAGGAGTGCCGCTATCTCGTCCCTTATGACAAGATTCCCCCAAAAATTATCCAGGCCTTCGTTGCAAGTGAAGATGAAAGATTTTGGGATCATAAAGGAGTCGATTTTAGGAGTATCCTGCGCGCCTTCGTTGAAAATTTAAGGGCCGGACATGTTGTGCAAGGCGGATCCACTATTACCCAGCAAGTCACCCGCGCTCTGCTTCTCTCTCCAAAGAAAACCATGGGCCGAAAAATAAAAGAGGCCATTCTGGCGACTCAAATCGAACAAAATTTGTCCAAAGAACAGATTCTCTATCTCTACCTCAACCAAATCTTTTTGGGAAACCGTGCCTATGGTGTTCAGGCGGCAGCACGTCATTATTTTCACAAAGACTTAAAGGACCTAAATCTCGCCGAAATTGCCATGATTGCCGGCCTTCCTTCGGCTCCGACCGACTACTCACCAACCCGTAGTATGAATCTCGCAAAACAGCGCCAGTCTCATGTCCTCGAACGCATGCTGGATAACGGTTACATTAAAAAGGACGAGTATCAACAGGCCCTGAATACACCCCTTAAAATTTATCGTGCGGGAACTGATAAAGATTTTAATAATCAGTTTGCACCCTACTTCGTGGAACATATCCGCCGTTACTTGGAAGAACAATATGGTGAGGAGAGCCTGTATTACGGAGGTCTCAAGATTGAAACAACGGCAAATGTACTGGCCAATCGTGCCGCGGATCATGCCGTCAAAAGAGGCCTTTTTGAAATAGAGAGACGAAAAGGATTTCGCGGCCCCGTTGCAACCATTAAAAGAGATCTGATCAAGGACTACGCGGAGGCCGTTCATCGGGGAATCGCTGAAAATGAAGAACCTCTCTTGAGCATCGTTAATCCCAAAGATCCTCCTTTCATGACTCCTATTGAGGATTTTCAAATCTATAAAGGCATCATCTCGGAAGTGGATGCCAAGGGAGATGCCACTGCTTTGGTGGGACGTGTCGAGGGAACGATTACCGTAGCCGATCGTGCCTGGACGGGACGTACTCCCAAAGTCGGAGACGTGTATTGGGTGCGCAAAAAAGAAGACAAAGCCTTTATCATTGAACAAGAACCAAAACTCGAATCGGCACTTTTTTCTTACAATCCGCTCACGGGCGAAGTCAAAGCCATGATCGGCGGTTTCAGTTTTAAGAAAAGTGAATTCAACCGGGCAACCCAAGCTCTTCGACAACCAGGGTCGGCCTTTAAGCCAATTATTTATTCTGCGGCGCTGGATAAGGGATATTCTCCACGGACCATCGTGGTTGATGCCCCGGTCACTTATCAAGTCGGCCGAAATGATACCTGGAGTCCCAAAAACTACGCCAACAAATATAACGGGCCCATGAGTGTAAGAAGCGCCCTGACCAATTCTATCAACATCGTCGCCGTCAAAGTCTTTCATGATATCGGCATCGATTATGTGGCAGCCTTTGCACAAAAGATGGGAATTACTTCTCCCATTCATCGTTACCTTTCATCAGCCCTGGGAGCCACAGATTTAAACCTGCAGGAATTGACGCGCGCTTACGGAACCTTTCCTTCCGGAGGTGTGAGGCCTCATTTGACGTTCATCCGAAAGATGAGCGACAAGGACGGCAAGGTGATCGAAGAAAACACACCCTACTCCCTGGACCCAGCTCACGTGTTTGATTCTTCAGCAAAAGAGCCTTCAGACGAGATGAATCAGGAGCTGGCCTCGGAGGGAGAAAATTACATTAAAGAAATGAAGATCAAGATATCTCCTGAAGAAATGAAGATCCTCTACGGAGCCGCTATTCCGTCCGGTCATGTGATCACACCTCAAACGGCAATGCTAATGGTGAGCATGATGAGAGATGTAGTGGAAAAAGGAACCGGTTTTAAGGCCAAGGCCCTGGGTCGTCCCGCTGCCGGCAAGACCGGAACAACGAATGACGAATCCGACGCCTGGTTTATTGGGTATGTACCCGATTTGATTGCCGGCGTCTGGCTGGGTTATGACAGCCACAAACCCATTGGACCCAAGATGACAGGCGGTGTTATCTCGGCTCCCATCTGGCTTTACTATATGCAGGAAGTCTTGAAGGACAAACCTGTTAAGGAGTTTGCGATTCCCCCTGATTTAAAATTAGCTGACCTCGATGCCATGAAGGGCGGATCTTCACTGCAACAATCAAAACCTGAACCTGAAGATACGAGTAACGCAGGACCTGCTCCCACGAGTCGTGGCGTTGATTTTCTTTATCGAGACTTGAACAACCTGTAACGGCACCCTATGAAAAGACTGGCTCTTGCAAGCATGATTGTTCTCCTCCCCCTCAATCTTTTTTCTCAAGACACAGGCGTTTCAGGTACCAATCTCGAATTTTTTCGTCCTCCCGTTGATGCCTACGGCTTTTTTCAAGTCAACAGCCCCCGCCTCATGAAGATGAAGGAATTTCATTTGGGATTGAATGAGAGTCTCGCCTACAACCATCTCCTGGATGCGAGCGTCGGTACCACAACACTTGATATTGTCCATGCCATAACAACGACCAATTTTTCTGCGGCTTTGGGGATCACCGATTTTTTGACCCTGGGACTTGACTTGCCCGCTCATTTTTATGCACGAGAAGCCAACATCACGTCCCTCAATTCGTTTACGACGACGGCTTTGGGAGATCTGGAACTTGCCCTCAAATTCAGAATCCTTAAAGAAAATGAGACAGGCCTCCGTCCTGGCATGGCTCTCCTGGTGACCAATGAATTTCCAACAGGTGACGAAAACAAATTTTTAGGGACAAGTCATATGGTGCCTGGTGTGCAGATGATTATCGGCAAGACATTTCCAAAACTCTCGATGATGAGTCTCGCGGCCAATATCGGAGGTCGCTTTCCAAGGCACAAGACCGTCTTGGGGATTAATTTTCAGGATCAAATCACCTATGGGACCGCCATGAAGGTGCCTATTCAGTTCCTCGATCCCCAACTCAGCCTCTTGGGAGAAATCGTCGGCCATCTGGAACCCAATCATGTACAGATTGTGACGGCACCTGTTGAATTTCGTTTGGGCCTCCAAAAGGATTTTAAAAATGGGTTTTCCATCAAGGCCGGCGGTGGAGGAGCCTGGAACAATGCGATCGGCAATCCTCGTATGCGTGGAATTGTCTCCTTGAGTTTTTCACCCAAACGCTCTTCGGGTGCAAATCCGAACTTGAAAAAGACAGAAGACACTCAAAGACGGATCACGACGATCTATTTTAGATCAGGATCAACGACGCCGACACAAGAATCCATGTCCTGGATTTTTGAAACCGCCAGGATCGCCCACGGAGAAAAAATCCGTCTCGAGGGACACACCGATGCCAAAGGAAGCGCCGCTTACAATCAGGGTCTTTCTGAAAAGCGAGCCGCTGCCGTTCAAAAAATTCTGATCCGCAGTGGCGTGCCCCCTTCTCATATCACCCTCAAAGGATGGGGTAAAACGAAACCGCTTTGTTCCAATAAGACGAAACGTGGCCGCCGACTCAACCGTCGCGTCGAAATTTTCTTTTTCGGCGATTTAAGGGATTAATTCGATGGCGCAATGGGAATAATTGGGATCATCGTTGCTAGCAGAGCCGAATTCCTGACACTCCAATTTTTTCTGGCCCGTCAGGTCAATCGATGCCGTGGCTGTTTGGGTTGCGCATGTCGTGGTCCAGCCGCTGGAGATAGAAACGAGGGTTGTCCCATCTGTAATATTTCGAATCCTCATCGTATGCTGACCCTGCGTCCCTGAGATGGAGGATCGGGCAATCAACCGTATCGTCGAAAAACCATCCATACTGACAATCCGACTTTGGCCTAAGCGGGCCGCTGTCGTCCCCGTGTTATTAAAATTAATACAATCGTTGGTTGTATTAGAAGACGACGAAGGGGAACTGCTATCAAAAAAGTCAATATTGACGGCGATAGTATTCCAGCTGGGATCGGCACCCGTACCCCCCGTTTTGAGAACTTGACCCGATGTACCGGCCGCCAATCGTGCCCAATCCGTCCCATTGTAATACATGACATCCCCCTGGGCATCCGATCCCAGGGCAATTTTGGTCCCATCAATTTTATTCGCACCGATTGTCGGTGAAGATCCTGTCCCCGTCAAATCGCCTCCCCACGAAGTCGTCGTGCTCAAAGCCGTGCTGGAGGCCTGATAGCCACTGCAAATACTTCCGGTGGTGCAAATCGTTCCGGACTCATCGGGAAGGGTATAAGTCCTGTCGGCCGTCGGATCAGCAACCGTCAATAAACCCTCAAAAGAATTGGCCGTCGCCCCCTCAAAAATAATTCCCGTCGAAGAAAATTCGGACTGCCCTGAGGCCAAGGCCGGATTGCCAGCCAAAGTAGCCGAGTAATCAAGGGAGAGATTACCCGAAGTCGTAATGACTCCTCCTGTCAATCCTGTCCCTGATCCCACACTGCTGACTGTCCCTGTTGCTGCAACGGTACACCCCTCTACATTGCCACTTGCATCAACACCCAAAGGGAAACTCCCGGCCGAGCAATTCGCACCATTCGCCGCAAGGGCTGTAGCCGTGGCTGCCAGATTGATGGTAATAGCATCAGGAACATCCGCATCACTAATCGTCCCTACACTCAAAGCTCCACCGGCTGAAGATTGTTTAACAAATTGACTGGCGCCGCCCGTTGCCGAAAGATCAGCCCCGCTCCCGCCCTTACTCAGGCCTAGTGTTCCCGAGACTTCGGCCGTTGCCAAATCCACCGCATTGGTCGTCGATCCCGATCCCACAAAAATACTCGCCGTCAGGGTGTCAGAAACTTGGGCATCCGTCAGTGTTCCGGTGATATCCGTAGCCGCATGGGTATGACCGGCCGCCGCCGCACCCACGTCGCCCGGCACAGCACCCGTTTTATCGACCTTCGTCCAAACAATCGCAGCCCCGGAGTTGATATCGGTATTTGTAATGGTCCCATCCAAAATCTTTGCTGAAGTAACGGTACCACTAGCAATAGTGGGATTGGGATAAGTCCCTGTGAGATCACCGCCAGCCGAACCACCAGGGGTACTGGAGGGAGTTGTCCACGACAAACTGCCACCTCCATTGGTCATCAACATCTGTCCACTGGTACCATCGATACTGGGCAATATCCAAATGACATTGCCCGCAAGACTATCCGGGGCTTTAAATCCAATGTAGTTAGTCCCATTGGCATCCAACTCTCCAAATCGAATTTCAGAGGTTTGTCCGGCTCCTGTGCCAAAAGCAGCCAACAGTATGTGTTGCAAACTTGTCGTTCCGGTAAGGCTCAAGTTGGGAGAAAAATTGCTGCTTGCCAGAGTCGCGGCCGCGATATCACTTCCTGTAATCGAACCGTCAATAATCTTGCTCGAATCAACGGCATTCGACCCCAAAGCCGCCAACCCCACAGCACCCGACGCTAATTTGGCGCTATTCACAGCTCCGGCACCCATCTTATCGGTTGTGATCGCCCCATCGGTGATTTGACTTGTCCCCACCCCATTATTGGCAATGCCTACGGTAACATTCCCAGAGGTCCCCCCACCCGCAAGACCCGTCCCTGCCGTCACACCGGTAATCGTTCCGCCACTACTGGGCGGCACACTCCCATTGGAAGCCGCGGTAATACGCCCCTTGGCATCGACGGTAATTGTCGCTAAAGAATAAGTCCCTGCCGTAACTCCTGTTGAAGAAAGTTGTGTAGCGCCTACAGAAGCCGCGGCAATCTTTTCAGTGGTAACACTGTTATTAGCCATAGAAAGGGCCGTGACCGCCACCTCAGACTGTTGGGACCAAGGGACACTGAATAAAGTCAGACGAGGGGCAAGCTCTGTATCGCCTTCGATCTGAACGCCGAGAAAAAGCGCCTCGTTATCAAAAAGATTATTTTGAAAAATTTCAACACTCCCGAGTTCCGCCTCAAAAATCCCTTTTTGAAAACTGACGGGCTGTGTTTCTTCCCAAAGCGGACTTCCACCCGCGACCCTATCGTAGAGTCTGAAGGTGACATTGAGATCCCCTTCAACCGCTTTGCCGGCCGCATCAAAGACGACGCCCTGTTGAAAGAGAAGACTCCGATTACCCGCGTGGATTGAGAAAGAAAAAAGAATCATCCCCAAAAAGAAAATTACCGAAAAAATCCATGGACGCCTTCTCTGGTTCATTGACTCTGTCCTCCCAGGCTTTGCTGTGCCAGCGTTGTCGTCGTACTCTCCATCCGGAATTTATCGCTCCTGGAAACAGAACCTTTGGCGGAACCAATACTGATGATGGCATTATATTTTGGTGATTGAGAATGAATGGAACCGCTCCCTGCCATTTGGAAATTCTGTTGAATCACGTTGGGAGATGGCAAGACCGGGGTGGGTTGCCCAGAAGGCACCCCCGAGGGAGATCCGCTTTCTTGATTGACAACGACATGGGGACCACTACCAACACAACCTGTCGTCAGAATCACAACAAGAATGCTTGAAAAGTAGATAGGATAAAAAGCAAGCCTCATAGAGAAAGGGACCCCAGTTAACGTCCTTTTCTCATTATCGTCAATCAAAATGATGGGAGTTGCTAAAAGACCTAAATTTCTTAAGGAATAAGACTACAACCACCCGCGGATGATCCCGAGGATTTCTCGGAGGAGGTTCCGGTCTCAGAGACGGGAGCCCCTGTGCCTGCCGGTGTCCCTTGGGAAGTAGATTGAACAGAGAGGGTCTTTGGAATCTTGGATTGGGCAATACTTTCATAAGCGTTCAGGGAACCACTGGAGGCGACAAGACCGGTGAGCACACGAAGAGGGTCGCTTGTTGTCATGAGGATGTCTCTAATTTCCTTGGGCTTAAGACTCGAATTGGTAGCAAGCATCAGAGCCGAAACACCACTCACAACCGCAGTCGCCGCTGACGTCCCTGTCAATGTGGCATACCCCCCCTTGAGGTAGGCCCCCACCAGTTCATCCCCAATGGCCGCCACAGAAACACTGTTCTTCCCAAAATTGGAATGAGAAAGAAGACGAGAACTATCTTTTTCAAGGGCCGCGACGGAAATAATATTATCAAACGAATAACTCGCGGGAAAAACAGGCTCCTCATCGATATTGGTGGCCTCATTACCGGCAGCGGCAACCACAAGCACACCTGCCTCCTGAGCCCTTGCGACAGCCTCTTTCAAGATATCAATCTCATCCCCTTTAAAAGTAGGCTGCGTTGTCCACGAGGCGTTGATGATCTGAGCACCGTTCGTAACCGCATAATCTATGGCGGCCGCAAGATTATCAGCCGTCCCTCCTCCCGAACTCCCAAAAACTTTGAGAATCATGAGCTGAACAGACCAAGCAACCCCCGCAGAACCAATTCCATTATCACCTACATCACCAATGATCCCCGCCGTCAAAGATCCGTGACCCGTTTCATCTTCAGGATTCCCATCTTTATTTTTGAAATCGTATCCATGAACATCATCAATATAACCATTCCCATCGTCGTCGATTCCATTACCGGGAATTTCCTTTCGGTTGACCCAAAAATTATCGATCAGGTCGGGATGAGTGAGATCTACTCCCGAATCAATGACAGCAATAATGACATGGGAAGCATCTGTCTGCAGGCCCCAGGTATCCACAATCGAACCGTGAGAGGAGGATGAATTTTTAAAAGCCGTCTGATAGGAATAATAAGGGTCATTCGGCTGGACTTCCTTAGCCCCAACCACCCCTTCCACAAGGCACAATCCCACCCAAACAAAGATAAAGGTTTTGAACGACATACCCCTTCTGGGGGCAATGGGCGTGCCTAAATGTTAACAATTTAACCTATTGTTATATATGGTATTTTTTAAAACGTATCCTAAATTTTGTATCAAAATGGTCAAGCAGCTGTGGGATTTAGTACAGCCCCCTTCCTCTGTCTTCGTGACGTGTTCGTGACGTGTCACGAGAGAATTTTTGAGTAGCTTTCAACAAACCCGTTTGAGTATACACTGGGGCCTATGTTTGGATTAGGAACCGGCGAACTCATCATCGTCCTGGCTCTGGCCCTTATCTTTATTGGACCGGAGAAATTACCCGATATAGCCACCAAGCTCGGCAAATTCTTAGGACAAATTCGGGGGGCAGTCGATGACATCAAAGACGATTTAAAAAATGACAAGTCCCCGTGAACGCAAGCAATCTCTGATCGAGCACCTCACAGAACTCCGCACGTGTCTCATCCGCTCTCTCCTCTCCCTCATGATTGGGATGCTCTTGTGCCTTTATTTTTCAAAAGAAATATTTCACTTTTTACAAAAACCCCTTCTCAATGCCATGCCCACCAACACGGGCTTTATCGCGACAAGCCCTCTTGAGGCCCTCGTGACTTATTTACAGGTCTCACTTCTCGCCGGATTATTTTTGAGTGCCCCCCTGATCCTTTATCAAATCTGGCGTTTTATCGCCCCAGCCCTCTACGTCAATGAGAAGAAACTCGCCCTGCTCTTTGTTTTTTTAACAACCTTCTTTTTTGTGGGGGGCGCTTTCTTTGGTTACTTTGTCATCTTCCCTGTTGGATTTAAATTTTTCGTTGCCACCCTCGAGGGCACAGGCATCCAGTTCCTCCCTCAAATGCAGGACTATCTGGGTTTTATTTCAAAAATGCTCCTGACCTTCGGGTTGGTCTTTGAACTGCCTTTAATTCTTGTCCTGCTGGCACGTTTGGGGGTGGTGCACCGTCAAATGCTGACAAAGGCGAGACGTTATGTCTTGGTGGCGATCTTTCTTATTGCTGGAATACTCACCCCGGGGCCCGATGTGCTTTCGCAATTTTTACTCGCGATTCCACTTCTTCTGCTCTATGAATTTTCAATCCTGGCTATCTGGATCTTGGAAAAAAACTCTCGCGGAAAAAATCCACCCCCTACAAAAGTCTAGAGAACGACGTTTTCCCGGTAGAGACCAAAGACTTTTCGGAGGGTATGGGAAATTTCGCCCAGGGTGGCCTTATTTTTGACCGCTTCGTAGATAAAGGGGATCAAATTATCCTGAGTGGACGTGGCCGCAGCCAGATTTTTGAGGGCCTGCTCGGTCTTTGCCGGATCACGCCGAACACGAAAAGACTTGAGAGCGGCGACTTTGTTTTTTTCCAGATTCGGATCAATACGCTGGATCGGAGGTTCCTTTTCATCTTTTAACTCAAAATCATTCACCCCCACAATAATTTGATTTTTCTCTTCAATATCCTTCTGGTATTTAAAGGCGCTATTTTGGATTTCTTTTTGCACAAAACCTTTTTCAATCGCATTCAACATCCCTCCGAGATCGTCCACCTTTTTCATCAAAGAGAGGGCTTCTTTTTCGAGTCTCTCGGTCATGGCCTCGATCGCATACGAACCGGCACAAGGATCAATCGTATTGGCGACACCCGACTCGTACGCAATCATCTGCTGGGTACGGAGGGCTATCCTTGCTGAATTCTCCGTCGGGAGGGCGAGGGCCTCATCGAGCGAATTGGTGTGCAGAGATTGAGTCCCTCCCAGGACAGAGGCCAGGGCCTGGATCGTGACACGGACAATATTATTTTTGGGTTGTTGGGCGGTGAGAGAACAACCTGCCGTTTGAGAATGAAACCGAAGTTTGCAAGACTCATCCCTCTTCACCTTGAATCTCTCTTTAACGAGGCGTGCCCAAAGGCGACGAGCCGCGCGAAATTTAGCGATCTCTTCCAAAAAATCATTATGGACACCAAAGAAGAAAGAAATCTGCGGCGCGATCTCATCGACATCCAGTCCCACTTTGACAGCCGCCTCCAGATAAGCCACTCCATCCATCAGCGTAAAGGCGATCTCCTGCACCGCCGTACACCCCGCCTCGCGCATATGATAGCCGGAGACGCTAATCGCATTCCAATTCGGCACCTGATTTTTACAAAAATTAAAAAGATCCGTAATGATCCGCATCGAGGATTGGACAGGATAGATATAAGTCCCTCGGGCAATGTATTCTTTCAAAATATCGTTCTGAACAGTCCCGCGCAATTTTGACCATGAAATATTTTGTTTATCCGCCACACAGAGATAGAGTGCCAACAAAGTGGACGCCGTCGCATTGATCGTCATCGATGTGGAGACACGATCCAGAGGAATTCCATCCAGGAGAATTTCCATATCCTCCACCGAATCAATCGCCACACCCACACGACCCACTTCGCCCCGCGCCATGGGGTCATCCGAGTCGTAACCCATCTGTGTCGGAAGATCGAAGGCAACCGAGAGTCCCGTCTGGCCATGATCAAGGAGATACTTGTACCTCTTATTGGACTCCGCCGCCGTCCCAAAACCCGCATACTGGCGCATCGTCCAAAAACGCCCGCGGTACATCGTGGGCTGCACACCCCGCGTAAACGGATACTGGCCCGGAAATCCGATGTCCCGAACAGGATCGGAGTGTACATCTTCCGAAGTATAACTTCTCTTGAGCGGAATATCAGAGATGCTGAGAAATTCTTTCTTGCGCTCTACCGCTTTTTTCATGAGGAGCGATTTAACAAGAAAAGTAGAAGGGGGTAAAGAATAAAAATTCTCAACTCCCCCAAACAGGCAAACATAAGACGCAAACATAACAAACATAAGACGAAGGACCAAATAAGAGACAGCGGGAGTCCATTTTTGAGACGATGTGATGCTTGATGGGATGGATGGGATGGTTTTTTGCTTTTGATTTAGGGAGTCAGCCTTCTGGCATTGATCTTGCCTTTGATCTTTCCAATGCCCTCTCTTCCGCGACAGGCTATTTTAGAGGATGACTCGATCTTTCATGTGACCTGGCAATGCCATAACCAGGATTGGCTCCTGGAATCTTTGTGGGCTAAAGAGATCTACTACAAACTTCTTCTAAAATATAAGGATCGCTATCAGATTGAGTTTTATTCTTATTGTCTCATGGAGAATCATATCCATTTATCAGGAAGATTTGATTCTTTGTCTCTTTTTTCTGATTTCTTTCGTGTAGTGAACTCTTCTTTTGCCCGTATCTATAATAAAGAAAAGAGACGCAGGGGACAGGTGGTGATGGATCGGTTCAAATCTCCCCGGATACAAACCGACGAGCATCTTTTACATGTCATGCTCTATATAGATCTCAATCCCAAGAGGGCCGGCAAGGTTTCTCATCCCCGGGAGAATCTCTTTTCTTCCTATGACTATTATGCAGAAGGAACTGAAGATCCCTTGATTACGCCAGCCCCTTCGTATCTGGGATTAGGCAATACAAAAGAGAAGAGGCAGAAGGCTTATCAAAGGCTTGTCGAAGACATTTTAAAGGATGATTGGAAGGAAAAAAGGCCCTATTCATCCCTTCCCTTCATTGGTAATCCCGATTGGGTAAAAAAGAAAACTCAAAACCTCATCAAAATAAGACGACAACAAATACATCGGTGGAAGCTAAGGTATCGAGAAAAGTTTGGGTAAATGAACGATAGTCTCTTCGATACCTAAAGAATGAAACTGCCGGCAGGGCTCTGTCTTGGATGGATGTTCTCCCCTCACAGGCGAGGGGTACGGTCCTTCATTGATATCTCAAATCATCGAAAACTTACTTTTTTAGGCCTCTTTTACCTCTCTCCCATCCAAAAATGAGATCAAAGAGGATCTATGGAGGGTCATTCAATCATTATCGGGTGGTCGATGGGAAGGACCTCCGTCTTTGCGTCTTTTTGCGTCTTCGTCTTTGCGTCTTTTAACAATGGTCAAGACAATATTGATGGCACTCGATCAAAGCAAAAATCGCCGCTTCCCAAAATCACATCTCGCCTGAGAAGCACCACAGATCTGGGTAGCGCATCATGTCAACGCTGGACCCTCTCAATTTTGCAGCATGATAAGCTGTATAATAACGAGGCCCAAGGATTTGTTCCATGTCCGACGGATCCATGGCCTTGCCAATGACATAGCGTCCCATCGCCGACTCAATTCCAATTGTGTAATCACCGAACACCTCTTTGAATTCAGGGGTCATCAGCCGCTGGTAGGCCTCCTTACCACTGGTAGCATAAGAGTTTTCTAAATCACCCTTCCATGGCAAAGAAAGGGAAGACGGCAGGGAAACGCCTTTCGTCACCAGATCCCAGACACCTTGAAACCAGGCAGGGGGCGAGAGTTCCCGAGTCACTTCTTCCAAAATCATCGGGCCATCCTTCTTCTCAAAACGAGTCCCGGCCTGTGTCAGTATTTCGGCATCGGCCTGTGCCACTTGCACTCTCATCTGACGTTCAACAAAACATCCATCAAATTTCACTTTTTTATCCGTTTGAAGAAGGTATCTATTCGTTTGAGTCACAAAATTGGAACGACCATCTTCATAAGAAATGCCCACCTGCATGAGTGAAGTGACATTGCCTTCAGGAAAGAGAAAGGTGGCCGCCGATCTGATCGTACCACTCGGCTGAAAACAGTTTAACCTGAGCTCCACCAATGGTTGCTGTGTTGGACGGAACATTCGAAAGGTTAAAAGAGCGTTATAACCCGAATCCCCAAAAGCCTGAATCCCGGACTCTCTCATGCCGCAAATCAAAGATTTTAAGACTGGTTCACAAGGCCAAGAACCATTCTTTTGAAAACTTGTTTGAAGAGATCTTTTTGAAATTTTGGGTGCTACAAATGAGTCGGAATTCGATAAGGGCCAAAAAGCCCTGGCCATTTGGCCAACCCGACGAATAAGATTTAGAGAATCAATGCCCATAGAGAACCTCCTAAATAAATTTATACTGTCCTCGACGCTATTTCAGGAAGGTTGCTAGTTTTTTTAATGACAATTTTTAAAAAGTTGTCAAAAAATTAGCGGTAGATGATTTTACTCAACCGCCACCAAATCCTGCCCCGATTCGACAGCGTCGCCGACCTTGACGAGGATCTGGGTGACCTTACCAGTCTTGGGGGATTGCAGTTCGTTTTCCATCTTCATCGCCTCGACAACAACGATGCCCTCGCCCTCGTTGACGGCCTGACCGACGGCCGCTTTAATACTTACCACGCGCCCGGGCATGGGGGATGAAATAACCACCTCCCCTTCAAGGGCTTCTTTGCCACCGGCACTTTGGCTCGCATAAGGATCTTGCAACTTGACCGGGATCAGATGGGCCCCGACTTCAACAAGGGTCGCCTTCTTCTCCTCTCGCACGGAGACTTCATACGAGGCGTGATCGATAATGAGTGAATACAAGCCGGGCTCCAGGACGACTACATCAACCTGGCGTTCGACACCATTGACGCGATACAGATTACCTTCAACCTGTTCGACCTCGACACTTCTCCCATCAATGACCGCTTGAAAACGCACTTGCTCTCCTTAACGAAGTCCTTCTTTTCGCGCCAATAGTTTCCAGGGCGACACAGAGGGACCTATCCCGGTAATCATAACACCCGACTTCTTCTTATAAATCCGATGAATGACGGCGGCAATCGCAGCCACCTCATCATAACCCTCGTGGGCCTTGCGTCTTAGCTCAGTGATATTTCTTTCGATCAGGCCGGTATCGTAGTGTCCCTTTCTAAAATCTTTGTTGGCCAAAACAGATTCCAAAAAGGCGATATTCGTTTTGACACCGACAATCTGATACTCTTTAAGAGCCCTCTCCATACGAAGAATAGCCTGCTCACGATCGCATCCCCACGTAATCAGTTTGGCAATCATCGGATCATAATAAATAGAAATGGTGGTCCCCGAAACAACAGCCGAATCCACCCGCACACCCGGGCCTTCGGGACTGCGCGCCAGCGAGATCTTGCCCGGCGAAGGCATAAAATCAGCATCGGGGTCTTCGGCGTAGATACGGCATTCGATGGCGTGGCCTACTGACTGTACGGGCGCTGCTTGCCGCGCCCCAGGGGTGGTGAGGGGTGGCAGTATGTCCTCCAATTTCTCCCCTGCCGCGATCCTCAACTGGGCCCGCACTAGGTCCAGCTTCGTCACCTCTTCGGTCACGGGATGCTCCACCTGAAGGCGGGCGTTCATTTCTAAAAAATAATAATTCTGATTTTTATCGACCAAAAACTCCATCGTGCCGGCATTTTCATAACCGGCTTCCTTGCCCAGGATTACCGCCGCTTCCATGAGTTTTTTGCGTGTTGATTCTTTTATATAGGGAGAAGGGCTCTCTTCGATAATTTTTTGATGCCGACGCTGCACGGAGCATTCACGTTCTCCCAAGGCCACCACATTCCCATGCCGATCTCCCAAAATTTGAATTTCAATGTGATGCGGCTCCTCGACATATTTTTCGAGATAGAGGGCGGGGTCCTTAAAAGAAGAGGCCGCCTCTGAAGAAGCCAGACGAAAAGCCGTCTCCATCTCCTCCGGCTTCGTCACTTTTCTCATCCCCTTCCCGCCCCCACCGGCACGCGCCTTGAGGAGGACAGGATACCCAAATTTTTCAGCAACTTTTTTGGCTTCAGAAGCGTCGCTCAGCGGATCTTTAATGCCAGGCACCGTGGGTACATTGACTTTATCAGCGGTACGACGACCGAGGAGCTTATCGCCCAACTTTCGCATCGAATCCCCGCGAGGCCCGATGAACTGAATCCCCGCTTCATGACAGGCGTCAGAGAAATCGGCATTTTCAGAAAGAAACCCATAGCCCGGATGGATCGCCTGGGCCCCTGACTTTTTGGCGACTTCCAGTATTTTTTCTCCAACGAGATAACTTTCTTTGGCGGGAGCCGGACCAATCAGGTAGGCCTCATCGGCCCAACGCACATGAAGGGAGTGACGATCGATTTCCGAATACACGGCCACCGTCTTGATACCCACCTCACGGCAGGCCCGAATCACACGCAGGGCAATCTCTCCACGATTAGCGATGAGAACTTTTTTGAACATGGGGTGATTTAGTATCGGTAGGACGAAAAAGCGTCAAGATCTTCTTGAAAGGATCTTTTCTAAACCAGCAACATAACGGTTTTTTGCCCTTGTCAGGGCGAGTAAGGTCATTTCAATTTGGCTCTCATCAAGATATTTCACGTTGACTTCACGACGGAAGCGAAGATCTCTAAGGGCTTGATCCACCCAGGGACATCGTTTGCGGTTGAGGCTCGCCATCGTAAAAACCGCATCCAGGGACACCGCACTCAAGGTTTCCAACCCTTCACGCGCCCCGCGATGACCTGCGGTAACCGCAATACCCAGGAGATAAAGCCCTTCCTCAGAACGATCCGCTTCAAGGATTAATGGAACGCCCTCCAACCTTCGCAATTCTTTCAAGAGTTTTGGAACACCCAAATTCACCAGATCCCGAAGAAAACCCAGAACAACTCTCTGTCGGCGACCTATCACAATCAAGGCCTTAATGACGATAGAATCCATCTTTGACAAGAGTTCCACAAGAGCGAGCCTCCTCTTTTTTTCAGAAACGGAACCATCAAAGAGACTCAGTAAGTAATGCCACTGGTAATCGGACTTTCTTCCAAGCTCCCTGGCAATCACATCAAAGATGCCGGGGCCCTTGTCCAAAACCGATTTTTTTACTCCCTTCGGACGGACTATTTTTTGGTTTGGCTCCCCCGCTTGTAAAGGTTGTAATTGTTTAAGCCCCACCAGGGCGTTTGTTTTGACAATAACATTTTCATGTTTTCCATAACTCACGAGAAGGCAACGGGCCTCTTCAATGCCTATCCTGGCAAAAGGCACCAAGAGCCGAACCGTATCCCGAATCAGATGATCATCCCGGATATGAAGGGCATCACTTAAATCCTGTTGGGTATGATTTTTTTCAAACCCATCCCAATGCCTCTCAAGAATATCCAAATAACCCGATTGGAAGAGATAGCCATAGGCTCGATAACGAACCACGGGATGTTCATAAGTGATCAAACTCTGCAAAACATCCTCGGGATCTTCGGAGTTTTTATTGCCGTATTCCCAAATTTGACCGACATAATAATAAGTCTTGCTGTACTCAGAACAGGCAAGAGAGGCTTCAAGATCGGCCCAAAGCATATCGATGAGGGAATCAGGTGAGGAATCAGTCAGGGAATGAGGCGGGGGTTCAGTACCCTGAGCCGGTGGCAATGAAACATGCAAAGTCATTGTCTTGGGCTGGGGAGACCTTGCCGCCTGTTGCAGCAAGTTTGACATCCTTTCGCCGACCAAGACATTCAACTCTCTCCTGGCCGCATTCATCAAATCCACAGAATGCTCGACGGCCAAAGATCTCAAATAACGGATAGTAGCCTGGCTATCTAAAAAAGAAGAGGGATAGGGTTGAACGCCGACGGGATAAAATTTCATGGAGACCTTTTGGTTCAGTTAACGCCTTCGAGGTGCCAAACTTAAAACACCCGTTCTGACAAGAAACCTACTAAGAGACTCGGCCTCCGGGTTGCCCAGCTCACGTAATGTTTTCAAAAGGAGCATCGCCTCATCGGGTGTTATATAAGCGATCGTGATCTGATTCTCAAAGGTAAGTTTTCGAAGGGTCTCTTCTGCCCAAGCATGTTTATCTCGACGCAGAATCACCAAGGCATAGGTGGCATCGAGCCAACGAGAGGCAAAATGGATCAGCACCTCCTGAACAGCCGGATGACCGGAAGCGGCAACAAGCCCCATGAATTCGAGTCCCCATTGGGAACGATTAGCCTCTACGCCGACGGCCTGCGCCTCCAGGCCCTGTAAAACACTACAAACGGCAGTATTCCTTCTATAAACAAAATCAACAATTTTTAGTCGAGCCTCATCATCTATCTCCGACAAAACAATGAGCCCTTTGATCGCCATCGCTATTCCCACTTCTGCTCTTTCTATAAGAGTCTCAAAGGCCCTAGAATTTTTATCCGCTTCTTCGACAAGCAAAAAAGTATCATCATCATAGTTCGTGTGGGCCTCCAGGAGTTCATCTTCTAAAGGAGAAAAAACCGCGAGACCTATATGGCTGGCTAATTCCTGAGGGTTTAGTTCTTCTAGTAATTGTCCCACAGAAAAATCGGAGGCCCTTTCTCCACTTCCAGCCCCCGTCACCGGAGGGGCCTCGGGAGTCGGCGGCGGAGGCAAAGGAATAACTTCCTTAGGAGTTCTCAGGGGATTTCGGGGGGTCAAAAAAATGGGGTGAATCACTTGCCGCGACGCCCGTAAAAGCTCCTCTCGTACTCTAGATCCAACCAGGTCATCTACGAGATTAAGAGCGCGTTGCCGATCCGCAGAAGGGAGATGATCCACGTCCTTGAGATAACGACCCGTGATACTCGAATCAAAAAAGAGACATCGAGCCGGATCGAATGAACTTCTGAGAGAACAAAGGCGAAAAATCATTCGGAACTCCTTATCAGTCCTTATCGTCCAAAAAATCAAAATGTTTCGAGTTTTTTTTACTTTTTAAAGAGGAATATTCCCATGCTTTTTAGGGGGATTTTTGTCGCGTTTATCCTTCAGCATCTCAAGGGACTGGATAATCTTGAACCGCGTCTCCTGCGGGAAAATGACCTCGTCAATATAGCCAAGCTCGGCGGCCTTGTAGGGATTGGCAAAGGCCTTACGGTATTCGTCAACGAGACGAGCCCTCTCGGCATTGGGGTCCTTCGAGGCCGCTAGCTGATTTTTGAAAATAATATTAACGGCCCCGTCCGGTCCCATCACGGCGATCTCGGAGGTGGGGTAGGCAAAATTGACATCACCCCTCACATGCTTCGAACTCATCACGTCATAGGCCCCACCGTAAGCCTTCCGCGTAATAATCGTCACCTTGGGAACCGTCGCCTCACAGAAGGCGTAGAGGAGCTTGGCCCCGTGGCGAATGATGCCGCCAAACTCCTGATCGGTCCCCGGCAAAAATCCAGGCACATCGACAAAGGTCACAATGGGGATATTAAAGGCATCACAAAAACGCACAAACCGCGCCGCCTTGACAGAGGCATTAATATCGAGACAACCGGCCAGCACCGCCGGTTGATTGGCGACGAGGCCAATAGGCTTGCCCGCCATACGCGCAAAACCGATCAGCATGTTTTTGGCAAAAAAAGGCTGCACCTCAAAAAAGGATTCTTTATCGACAATCAGCTCGATCAAGCCCTTCATGTCATAGGGTTTGTTGGCATTGTCGGGAATCCATTCATCCAGTTTGGCTTCTTTGCGATCGGGTTTATCCTCCGTCGCAACGACGGGAGGATCTTCGGTGTTATTCGAAGGAAGATAACTCAAAAGTTTTCGGATCTTTCCCAGACAATCGCGATCATCTTCGGTCGCAAAATGGGCCACACCCGACTTTTCGTTATGAGTCATGGCCCCACCCAATTCTTCCTTACTCACCTCTTCATGCGTCACCGCCTTAATGACCTCGGGACCGGTAATAAACATGTGACTCGTCTTCTTCGCCATAAAGATAAAATCTGTCATGACGGGTGAATAAACAGCCCCGCCGGCGCAAGGACCCAAAATGCCGGAAATTTGGGGAATCACGCCCGAGGCCAGGACATTACGGAGAAAGATATCCGCATAACCCGCCAGACTCATCACACCTTCCTGGATACGAGCTCCACCCGAGTCATTGAGACCAATCACGGGAGCCCCCACCTTCATCGCCAGATCCATAATCTTGCAAATCTTGCGCGCAAAAACCTCTCCCAGAGACCCCCCAAAAATGGTGAAGTCCTGGGCAAAGACAAACACCTGACGGCCGTCAATCTTGCCATAACCGGTGATCACACCATCTCCCGGAATTTTTTGTTTATCGATTCCAAACTCGGAACAACGGTGGGTCACAAAACGATCAACTTCGACAAAACTCCCCGGATCCAGCAGGAAATCCATGCGCTCACGCGCCGTCAGCTTCCCGGCCGCATGATGTTTCTCAATACGATCCTGACCGCCGGCCACCAGGGCTTCTTTGTTCCGGCGTTCGAGTTCTTCCAACTTTTCTTTAATGGGCATAGCGATCGCTCCGTAGGGGAACTCTCTGCCAGCTTCACGCCGGTAAAGTCAATATTTTATCCCCTTTAAATTACCTTTATTCCCATTTCTTAACCATGCTAAATTTACCCTATGGCTGATGATCCTAAGGAGGGTCGTAAAAGAACCGATATTTTGAGCTATCCCGAGGAAGAATCCGAGGCCCAGGTCGCGACGGAGGAAAAGACCCAGGTCAAGGAACCCTCCATGTATCGGGTGATCCTCTTAAATGATGACTATACCCCCATGGAGTTTGTGGTCTGGCTTCTCCAATCTGTTTTTCAAAAATCCGCTGAAGAGAGTACACGTATTATGATGCAAGTCCATACCCAAGGAAGGGGCATTTGTGGTATCTTTCCTCATGACGTGGCCCGCAGTAAAATGTATCAAGTGCAAGGTCTGGCAGAAAAACACGGTCATCCACTGCAATGCACGATGGAGGCCGACGGGGTGTAAACATGCTCATTAACGAAGAACTTGAAAAAACTCTCCACAGGGCCTTTGAGGAAGCCAAGACCCTGGGCCATGAATTTGTGACACCCGAACACCTCCTCTACGCCTTGATCGACGATCCGATTGCCTCCCATATCTTGCATGAATGCGGTGCTCACCTGATCACCCTGAGAAAAGATCTGAAAAAATTCCTGACGGAAAAAATGCCCGTCGTAGCCCTCAGGGCCGAAGATCATCCGGGGCCTCAGTACTCGATTGGAGCCCAATTGATTTTACAATTGGCCGCCGCTCAAGTGCAGTCGGCTGGGAAGCAAGAAATCAATGCCGGTGATGTATTGGTAGCCCTGTATCGTGAAAAAGAATCCCATGCGCATTATTTTTTACTCAAACAAAAGATCACCCGTTTTGACGTCGTCCGATTTATTTCGCATCACGTATCCAAGATAGAAGGAGAAGAGATAGCGGATGACCTCGAGGATGAAAAAGAGGCCGCCGACCAGACCTCCGAACGCGTCAAAGATCCCCTGGTCCGTTTTTGTATCAACCTCAACGAAAAGGCACGGCGAGGCAAGATCGATCCCCTGATTGGACGCGAGAAGGAGATAGAAAGAACAATTCACATCCTGGCACGACGTCGCAAAAACAACCCCGTCTTCATCGGTGATGCGGGTGTCGGAAAGACGGCGATTGTCGAAGGTCTCGCCCTCAGTATTGTCCAGGGCCGTATTCCGGCGCATCTCAAGAAGTCGACCGTATATGCCCTCGATATGGGGGCGATCCTGGCAGGCACAAAATTTCGGGGTGAATTCGAAGAGCGGCTCAAATCTGTTTTAAAAATTATTGCCGCCAAGAAAGACAGTATTCTTTTTATCGATGAGATCCACACCATCATCGGGGCCGGCGCTGTCTCGGGTGGATCCATGGATGCGTCCAATCTTCTCAAACCGGCCCTGGCCAATGGCGACATCAAGTGCATCGGAACAACGACCTACAAAGAGTACCGAAACCTTTTTGAAAAGGATCACGCCCTCTCGCGGCGCTTTCAAAAAATTGAAGTCAACGAACCAAGTATCGAAGAATCCCTCAAAATTCTCGAGGGACTCAAAAAACATTATGAAGAATTTCATGGGGTGACCTATGCCCCCGAAACCCTGAAGGCGGCCGTTGATCTTTCGAATAAATACATCAATGATCGTTATCTTCCCGACAAGGCGATCGATGTCATCGACGAGGCCGGCGCCGAGGTCAAACTAAAACACCGCGTCACCGTAGGAGCGCTGCTGGTTGCGCCCGGACTCGCCACTCCCGGGAACGATTCGCCTTTCGAAGAAACGGCGCCAAAAGTCACTCCGCGCGACATCGAAATCATGGTCTCTCGCATGACCAAGATTCCTCCACATACCGTTCAATCCGATGACAAAAAGAAACTCGAGACCCTGGATCGAGACCTCAAGCTTCTCATCTATGGTCAGGAGCAGGCGATTGACAAGGTCGTTCAGCCCATTCGTCTCTCGCGCGCAGGCTTGGGAGAGCCCGACAAACCCATCGGCTCGTTTCTTTTTACAGGACCAACGGGCGTTGGAAAAACGGAGCTTGCCCGACAGCTCGCGCAGGTGTTGGGGATTGAATTCATTCGTTTTGACATGAGCGAATATTCGGAAAAGCATACCGTCTCCCGACTCATTGGCTCGCCTCCCGGTTATGTTGGCTTCGATCAGGGGGGTCAGCTTACCGACGCGATTCATCGGCATCCCCACGCCGTCCTTCTCCTGGATGAAATCGAAAAGGCCCATGAAGACCTCTACAATATTCTTTTACAGGTGATGGATTATGCCACACTGACAGACAATAACGGCCGCAAATCCGATTTTCGCCAGGTCATTCTCATCATGACCACCAACACAGGGGCACGAGAGAGTTCGATCAGGGCCATCGGCTTTGAGAAATCCCCTTATCAGGACAAGAGTCTCAAGGCGGTTGAGAAAACCTTTAGCCCGGAATTTCGAAATCGTCTTACAAGCATTGTTTCTTTTAATGCGCTGACAACTCCCATTGTCGAACAAATCGTCGATAAAATGATCGCTCAACTCGAAGCTCGTCTTCAATCCAAGCAGGTCTCACTTTCGCTGGATCCAGCCGCCCGTACTTACCTGGCCCAAAAGGGCTTTGATCCCCAAATGGGAGCGCGTCCAATTCGTAGACTCATCGAAACTGAAATTTCACAACCTCTTTCCCAGGAAATCCTTTTTGGAAAACTCACCAATCAAGGTGGTCAGGTGACGATTCAGTGCAAAAATAATACACTCAATTTTATTTACGCAAGCTAGGGTATTTTGGGGTTGAAGTCTCACCAGAGGGTTGCTACAAGGGACCCCTCAAAAAGTTTTATTTTTTTAAGGAGATCCCATGTTTCCGATCACAACTGCCTTGCTGCTCATTGCCGGACTCGGTTTTTTTGGCTACTCGTCTTATCGATGGATCAAAATCATCAAGTCCGCCAAGCAACCTGACAACCGCCTCAATGATTATAAAAAGAAAATTCGCAATCTCATCACGATCGCCTTTGCACAGTCAAAAATTTTGAAGGGTGACCCCAAGGCCGGTATCATGCACGCCACTATCTTTTGGGGATTTTGCATTATCGCCCTCCGAACGATCATTTTCTTTGGTATGGGGTTTACACCTCACTTCGCTTCGTTTTTTACCGAAAGTATTTTTGGACATCTCTATGAGCTTTCTTTGAATTTCATCCTCCTGGCCGTCATGGCCGCCGTTTCTTACGCGGCGTATCGTCGGATTGTCCTCAAAGTGAGCCGTTTGACGATGTCGCGCGAGGCCCTGGGTATTCTTGCGATGATCTTTGCCCTCTGCCTGACTGATTTTCTCTTTGAAGGAGGACGTCTCACCCTGAACCATGGGGAAGGAAGCATCTGGCTCCCGGTGGCTTCTTTCTTTGCCTATCTCTTTCAGACTATCCACCTGCCGACGGGAGCCACGTCTTTTGTGGCCAATGCATCCTTCCTTGTTCATATCGGGCTCATCCTGGCCTTCATGAACTTCCTGCCTTATGGAAAACATTTTCACGTCTTTACCTTTTTACCCAATGTCTTTTTCATGCGCACCACACCTTTTGGGCAATTACGCAACCTCAATCTGGAAGACCCCAACGCCACTTCCTTCGGGACGGCAACCCTTCAGGATATGTCCTGGAAGGATATGCTTGATGTCGCGACCTGTACGGAATGCGGCCGCTGCTCTTCCGTCTGTCCCGCGTGGAATACCGGCAAGGTCTTGAGCCCCAAACAAATCAACATCGATATGCGCGAATATGTGAAGCGTCAGGCCCACCTGGGTGGACAGCATCATGACTGGCTTCCATTCGGATTAACAGCCAACGGAGACGGGTCCGGCAATGGCCCTGTCACGGCAGAGCAGATGGGGGGCATGGGGGGAGAGCCGTATCTCACGCCATTTATAATCGACCCGGAGGTGTTTTGGTCTTGCACTTCTTGTCGTGCCTGTGAAGAGGCCTGTCCCGTAGGTATTGAGTTTGTGGACCGCATCATCGGCGCCCGACGTCACATGGTCTTGACCCAGGGGGTGATGCCAACAGAAGTCCAGGCCACCTTCCGCAACATGGAAACCAATTACAACCCTTGGGGTATTGGCTTCGATAGCCGCGCCGACTGGTGCAAGGATATGGGCGTCAAAATGTTTTCCGATCACCCCACCGCCGAGTATCTTTATTTTGTCGGTTGCGCGGGATCCTTTGATGATCGAAATAAAAAGATTGCGACGTCCCTCGTCAGGATTCTTCAGAAGGCCCACATTGATTTTGCCATTCTTGGAAAAGAAGAAGTCTGCACCGGTGACGCCGCCCGGCGTATTGGCAATGAGTATCTCTATCAAACCTTGGCCAAGCAGAATATCGAGACCATGAACCGCTACAACATCAAAAAGGTCCTCACCGCCTGCCCTCATTGTTTCAATACGATCAAGAACGAATACCCCCAATTTGGCGGCAACTATGAAGTTGTGCACCACACGGACTTTATTTACGAACTCATTCAGGAAGGAAAACTAACACCCGTTCGTCCCCTTCCTCAAAAAGTAACCTTCCATGACTCTTGTTACCTGGGCCGCTACAATGGTGTCTACAGCGCGCCCCGTGAGATTCTCAAATCGATTCCGGGTACCGAGGTCGTCGATGTGGAACTCTCCAAAGACAAGGGTCGTTGTTGCGGTGCCGGGGGTGGTCGTATGTGGATGGAAGAACGTGTCGGGACGCGTGTGAATCACAAACGCCTCGAAGACCTCCAGACGGTCAATCCCAATGTCGTCGCCAGTGCGTGCCCCTTCTGCATTACGATGCTCAGCGATGCGGCCCGCGACAAACAGGTCGAAAATCTCCAGACCAAAGACGTCGTAGAGCTTCTCGCCGATTCTCTTGTTTAAGGGGGAGTGAGTTTCCCTTGCTGGATTTTGAAAGAAAAACGATCGCCCCCGAAGTCCAGGGCAAATGAGAGGCCTTCACTTTTGCTCAATAGATATTTTATGGGACGTCTTGGAACTTCTCCATTTTTTAACGATTGATTTCCAATAGGGACAACCCCGCCATCCTTCCTGTATTGCAAAATCACCCACTCTCGCGGCATTTGGTCCAGGTGAAAAATGAGATGCCCTCCCTGGATAGAAACCCAGGTGACATCTTCGGCAGAGATGCTGTCCTCTCTCATACCAATCTCTCTTCCCCCGATTAAAAAACTATCCGCCTCCAGAACCTCATCCTCTTCTTTTTTCATCGCTATCAAATCACCCCGGTCATCGATCTGGAGGAAGAGATCCACCCCCAGTTTTAAAATATCTCCCGGGTCAGAAGGATAGGGAGTATTCGGCAAAAGTGCATACTCCCCAGAACCATGAAGGAGACTTACTTCGCAAGAGGGGGGCAGGTTAGAATGAAGACTGGTGATGTTATCACTTCTGAAGAGAAGTGTCGCACGAAACGAATCACCGTTTGTCCCATAAAGACAAACGATATGACCAGGACCCTCTTGATTTTCCAGGATCTGCCCCGTTTTAAAAATATACAAGTGACCCAGGGAAGTTTCGTAAACACGTCCCCCTTGGCTTCCCTGGAGAGACGCAAGATCACGAGGTACCTGATGGGGACTAAGGGGTTTTAAAGCAACATAGCTCATAGTTCCCCACTTATCGAGGAAACTGGCAGAAAGTTGCGGAATCATTTACCGGCGCTCAGACGATTTGATACCCATCCCGGTCAATGATCGCCTGGGCAATGGACTCGCGTGTTTGAGTGGTGTCGATAGGGACAAAATAATCAAAGCGCTGCAGACCCCGATTATATTTTTCAAACTCTTCAACATGACCTTCGGCCACGGCCAGCATCATGCGACGGGCGCGTCCTATCACTTCCTGATAAGCTTCATTAACATAAGTGCGTACGATATCCAGAGCAAGTCCGGCCTTTTCGGCCCCTGCCGTCTTGTGAATCTGAAGGGCCCGCAAGAGGGCCGTATCCATCGCATAGGTGTCAATCGTCATATCGGCGATAAATTCGGCCAGGTATTGTTTTTCTTTGAGTTGGTCCATAAACTTCTGGGCCGCAACACCGGCGGTATAAAGGGTGAGCTTCTTAGCCAACTCCACCTGATGAATTTCATCGGAGAGAAGACCGTCGCCTTCTTTTTTCCATCCTTCTTTTAACTGGTCCAAAACGGATTGAATCCCATTCATCAGATCGAGCTCGCCCTTCATCGCGCGTTTGAAAAGCATGGCAGGAATCAAGAGACGATTGATTTCATTGGTGCCCTCAAAAATGCGATTGATTCGGATATTCCGCGTCGCCGCGGCAAAGGGATATTCTTCCAAAAACCCGTAACCACCCAGGATCTGCAGGCCTTCATCGCAGACAAAATCGATACATTCGGAGCCATAGATCTTCGCAATCGAAGACTCGATCGCAAATTCTTCGACGATGTCCATCACCTTTTTGGCGTAGGAAGCGTCATGCTTGTCGCAGGCCTTGATCTTCTGATCCATGAGGTCGGCGGTACGATAATTCATGCTCTCAGAAACAAAGGTCCGAATAGCCATATTCGCAATTTTTTTACGAATCAGACCAAAATCAGAAATCGGTTTTTCAAATTGTTTTCTTTCCTTGGCGTACTTTACGGCATGACCCGTCAGATATTTCGCACCCCCTGTCGTGCCCAAACCGAGTTTGAAACGACCGAGATTGAGCGTGTTGAAAGCAATCTTATGACCCTTGCCCACTTCACCCAGGAGATTTTCATACGGGATTTTGCAATTCTCCATAATGACAGGCACTGTCGAGGATCCCTTGATACCCATCTTTTTTTCTTCCTTGCCCGTCGAAAGGCCTTCTGTCCCCTTTTCAATCAAAAAGGCCGTGACCTTGTCACCGTCCACCTTGGCAAAGATGGTGAAGAGATCGGCAAAACCACCATTGGTGATAAAGGTTTTTTCACCATTCAAAATCCAATGCTTTTTATCGGGTGAAAGAACGGCCTTTGACTTCATACCCAAGGCGTCAGAGCCGGAACCCGGCTCGGTGAGGCAGTAGGCCCCGATCATTTCGCCCGTCGCGAGTTTGGTGAGATATTTTTGTTTTTGTTCGGGAGTCCCAAAATAAATGACAGGCCAGCTACCGATACCGGTGTGACACATAAGAGAAACGCCGAAGGAGCCTTGAAGAATACTATTCTCCGACATGGCCACGGTCGTGGTCTTATCCACATTGAGTCCGCCGTACTCTTCTGGAACTTCAGCCGCCAAGATTCCAAGCTCTCCCGCCTTCTTAATCAAAGAGACCACGACATCGAATTCCTGATGCTCGATCTGTTCGCTCTTCGGCATGACATCACCCATGATAAAATCATAGACGAGTTTTGCGAGTTGCTTTTGTTCTTCATTCAAGGATTCAGGAATGAAGATCTCTCGATCACCGGATTTTTCAAGGAGGAATCCTCCTCCGACAGCTGTTTTTGTCATCGTTACTCCGCGAGTGTCTTTTTAAATTCCTGAGTGAGTAAAGGAACGATCTGAAAAAGATCGCCCACAATGCCGTAATCGGCCTTGGTAAAGATAGGCGCTTCCGGATCTTTGTTGATCGCCACGATCACCTTGGAGGTTCTCATCCCGGCCAGATGCTGGATGGCTCCGGAGATACCACAGGCAATGTAGAGGTTGGGATTGACGACCTTGCCGGTTTGACCGACCTGCATGTCGTGGGGGGCATAACCCGAATCCACAGCAGCCCGCGAAGCCCCGACGGTTGCCCCAATGACATCAGCAAGCTCCTGGAGAATCTTGAAATTCTCGGCGTTCTTCATCGCACGTCCACCGGAGACGATAATACCCGCCTCCGTCAGGTCCACCTTGTTACTCTTGCCCTTCACGATTTCTTTCATGACGGCACGGAGATTGCCCGGATCTATATCCTTCTTGACCACTTCGGCGGCACCACCCTGCTGAACAACCTTGGCCACAAAGGAATTAGGACGTGTCGTCGCCAATTGGATGGAAGACTCAAACTTGACATCCACCACGGCCTTGCCCGAATAAATCGGACGCGTCGCAACAAGCTTTCCATCCTGGATATCAAGCTCCGTACAATCCGAAGCGAGACCGGCATCCAGACGGGCCGCGACCCGTGGAAGCAAATCGCGCCCCATAGGACTCGCTGTCCCCAGGATAACACTGGGCTTCACCTCGCCCACCAGGTCCTGGATGACCTTGGCGACACCTTCGGTATTATATTTTTCGAGTTTTGCTGTATCCACGACATAAACTTTTTTGACTCCATAAGAACCCAATTCGGCGGGATTCTCAATCCCATGACCCACGAGCACCGTATCGACTTCGCCGCCCAGTTTGGCCGCAAGCTCTGAAGCCTTTGTGGCGAGTTCGAGAGTCACTTTTTTCAACTTTCCTTCGGCATGTTCACCAATGACGAGTATGTTTCCCATATTATTCTCCTTAAAAATAATGAACGAACTTAGATCACCTTTGCTTCTTCTCTCAGCAGTTTAACCAACTCTTTGGCCACTTGATCCGGCTCCCCCTGCAAAATCTTTCCGGCCTTGCGCTCCGGAGGAAGACGGTAATTGACATTTGTTGTTTTGGGCTTCGCCTCACCCAAAAGATCCGTTGCCTTCAATGTTGTCAGGGGTTTGGTCTTCGCCTTCATGATACCGGGAAGAGAGGCATAGCGGGGGGTATTGAGTCCCTTCTCCGCCCCGATGATGACAGGAAAATCAACCTCATAAACCTCCTTGGCCCCGCCACCGACACGACGTGAGACCGTCGCTCCCTTTTTGTCGGCTCGCACTTCAAAACCTTCAACAATCAGAACCTGGGGAATATTCAAAAATTCAGCAACCATCTGCACAATCTGCGAAGCATCGTCATCGATGGCTTGTTTGCCGCAAAAAATCACATCAAAATTTTCGCTCTTGATGGCGTTGGCGAGAACACGGGCTGTGACATAATTGTCAGCGGTAATTCCCGTATCATCAACATAAATACCCTTGTCGGCCCCCATGGCAAGGCCTGTGCGGATTGCCTCGACACAACGGACGGGTCCCATGGAGATGACGACTGTTTCACTGGGAGGATTCTTTTCTTTGACCTTCAAACCTTCTTCGATGGCAAATTCATCGTAAGGGTTGATGATGTACTTGATGCCGTCGGTCTCAATGCCGGAGGCATCGGCTTTCACCCTGATTTTGGTTTCTGTATCAGGAACTTGTTTGATTAAAACACCGATTTTCATACAGACTCTCCTTTTTCGAATTTCAATGAGTTGACAAACCTTTGATCAATAATTCACTTATTTGTCCGGCACACTCCTCCAGAGTGTATTTCTTCTTCTTCATCAAGAGCCACTCCAAAGCCAGCTCATCAACAGCCCCAAAAATAGCCCTCCTCAAAACGCGCGGCTCCAACTCCTTGCGAAAAACTCCACTCGCCTGCCCTTCTTCAAGAATCGACCCGACCACATTGAGATAATCGCTAAACTTCCCGCCTTCATACTCCTTCATGAACTTTGAAGACTGCCGAAGTTCGATCTGAAGCACCTGAGCCAGATCCTGATTCTGCTGGACCAAGTGAAGATGCAGGGCCAAAAACTTTTTTAACTTCTCTTTCGGGTCCGTCATTCCTGCCAGCTCTTTTTGAACCTCCTGAATAAAAAGGCCCATGCTGTGTTCAAAAATCGAAATCAGGAGATCGTCTTTATTTTTGAAATAAAGATAAATCGTCCCTTCCGCCACTTCGGCCGCTCGTGCCACATCCGCAATCGTTGAGTTATAAAAGCCCTTCCTCGCAATCACCCGGATGGCGGCATCCAAAATACGATCCGACTTACTCGTGTTTTCTCTTAGAGTCATGTGAATGAGTACTCATTCAGGGCAATAATACGGTGCGTCAATGGGTGTCAAGAGTAAAAAGCCCATAGCCATCAATGACTTGAGGGACAGGCCGGCGCAACAGACCCAAGAGGGTGGGGAAGACGTCTACAGAGCGCACAGGGCCCTCTGGAAGCCTGATATTGGTCACCAGGGGGACTTTCATGTGTTCCCAATGGAGGGAGCCGTGGGAGGATTTATGCTCATGGATTTCATGACGCAACCTTAAGTCATATCCCTTGGCGGCCGAGAGGATCAAATCCCCCGATCGGGGGGATCTAAAAATTTGGATCCATTGGGCGATGGCATCGGGATAATCGGTCGCCTCGGTTAAACGGAGCGATTCACGATCGGTCATGGGTGTCGGCAATGGAGGATAACCAAAGGGGTCGGTCGTGATAACATGATACTGTAGGGACGAACCCCCTACAATCCGCGCCTCGCCGCGTCGGCTTTTGACAATAATCGATCCATCCTCCGATTGGGCCGCCAGGAGATCAATCTCCGGTTTCTCCAAAAGTCTTGAAACAATCTGATCCTTCCTCTGGACTAAGGACTCCCAAGAGGCCCTCCCCTTCCATCCGTGATTATTTTTAAAATAGAGATGGGCCATGCCGTTTCCCGACACCATACTCGCCGCCTCGAAGCGTCCTTTAAAATAAATTTTGGGATAATAAAGGGTCGAAATGCCAGAGGATTCCAAAAACTGATTGAGGGGCAAATGACCCCTGGTCTCCGACAGCCCATGATCACTCACAATAAAAATAAGACTCTCTTCCCATTTGCCCTCTTGCTTGAGCTGTCGAACAATCTTTGCAACCGTCCGGTCCAGCTCCCGATAGGCCTCATACGTCCTGGGATGAAAGGGGCTCGCGAGGTGAGAAAATTCATCGATTCCGGGAAAGACAACGAACAAAAATTCAGGATCTTCTTTGAGACATTGTTGGAGTTTTGCCCCGGCCGATGCATCAATCAACCCCCAATGATCCGTCAGATGGGCATAGTACCAATACCAGATTCTCGAAAATTTCGACTTGTCCCCAAAAAAATTCACACCACGATTGATGGAACTAAAAATATTGGCAGATCGCGGAATAAGATCAAAGAGGGTCTTCGTACCCACACGAAGATCTTTATTCATGTAGAAGGATTCGGCACCCACATAACTCCGAAAACGATCTTTGGAGAATCGACGGCTGGCGTAGCAATCCTTATCAAACCATCGAATCCCCGGAAGATTGCACGTCCCCGGATAACAACCTGTTAAATAGGGAAGATAGGCAGGACCCGTTGTCGAGGGAAACGCCGAGATCGCGTGACGAAGGCTTCCATTTTGGACAAGCGATTCGCCAATGGCCGGCAATTCACCGCGGCGGATCAAGTCTTCCATGACATCCGCACGAGCCCCATCGGCAAGTATCATGAGACATCGCTTATAAGCCGAAGTCACTTGTTCCCTTGTTCGAGCTCCTGGAGCTTGGATTCCATACGATGAACAAGACTGGGATAACCCTCCTTCTCGATAATCTTGTCAAACTGATATTTGTAATTATCCAGAAGACTCGCCTCATCTACGATGACATCATAGATTTTCCACTGGCCATTTTCTTTTTTTAATTTGTAATTGAGATCGACCGTCAGGGACTCAGAAGGGACATGGACCTTGCTCATCGCCATGGCATTGGTTTGTTCAGGATTAAGAAATTTCTGACCGGAATAAGTGATCTGATACAGGCTCTTTAATTTTTTCTTTTTCAAACCCTGCTCTTTTGAAAAAATGGCTTTTTTCTCAAGAAGACGGATCATCAAATTCACAAAATAATCCTGCTCCTGCGGCGTTCTCTCTGCCGAGTGCTTTCCCAAGGCCAAACTGCAAAGCTCCCGGATGTCAAAGGTGCCATGGAGGATAGCGCGTTTTAAATCAGCATTGTATTGTTTTTGTTCCGGCGTTTGGGGATCTGTCACATAAGAATCCAGCATATCATCCAAATCCTGGATCGCGCGGACGGGACTCCCTTCGGGATAATACTTCGCCTGTTTTTTGGCTGAGGGGGGGATCACAAAAGGTGTATGCGACGCTGGGTTTTCTGTGGCCGGGCCGGAGCCACCTACGGTCTCTTGAGCTTGAGAATTTGCGGGGGCCGGTTGCACACCCGGGGCGGATTTCTTGGCACAAGAAACAAAAGCCAAAAGACAACAAACCACAGACAATTTTTTGATCATAAACTCTCCTTAAGCATTAATTTTGAAACTGGGGAACCCTTCCCGACTTCTGATCAAGTTTGGCAACAGCCGTATTGTAATTAAATACGGATTCAAAATACTGTCCGCGATTTTGCAAAAAGGCGGATAAAGCGTCAATCAGATCTTTTGATTCACCAACGCCGATATCATAATTGCTTTGGGTGAGGAAGAGCAACTGTCGCGCCAGCTTCCCCGAATTCTCAGCCCTCTCCACATCAAGCCTTGTATTTTGAACTTCTAAATAAGCTTCTTTCAACTCCAACTCAACGCCGCGGTCAGCCAGTCCCTTTTGAATCTCGATCTTCCGCACTTCACTCTGTTGCTGACGAATCTTGGAGAGAGAGGTGTGATAATCAAGTTGCCCCTTGAGCTGCAAACCGATGCCCGCGCGTGTAAAATTAAAGGGATTACTAAAATCATCCGTAGTGGTCAAACCCCTAACGCCCTCGGCATGACCGGCCTCAAAAAAACCACCCACGGCAAGATTAGGCGTCATAAGTCTCTTTTCGAGTTCCACCTGTTTTATCTTCGCCTCGTAACCAATCTCGAGAAGTTTCAAGTCGCGCCGATTCTCAAGGGCTTCATTTTTATAAGTATCAAAATTGGCGATCTTAAAAGAAACAGGTGTTAACTGGTCTTGTGCAATATCGATTTGCGCATCCGCCTCCAACCCCATCTGCAAACGAAGGGCCTCAAAGGCGAGCATTTGTCTTTTGTCCCCCTCCTCCATCCGTTTATCCAATTCGGCCCTGAAGAGTTTGAGCTTCAATAACTGAGAGGGGTCGGTCCCCCCTTGTTGCTCTCTTTTACCAATCTCCTTATCCATACTCTCAATCGCCGATTTCAAAAGATGGTGGATTTCACGCGCGAGGAGAATACCATAATAGAGCTGTTTTACTTGCAGAGTAATTTCTGCCTTTTTTTGTTCCTTCTTTTCGCGCTCCGCATCGGCCCCCATATCGGCTAACTGCTGCCCGGTCTTGACCTTGCCAAAGGTAGTCAGGGGAGCCCCTATTCCCAATTTGAATTTGTTAAAGACTGTTAGCTCACCCGAGAAAAAACTGGGCACGGCACGGCTCACATCCTTGGGGGCCGGGGCAACATCGTATTCATACTCAATCATGGGATACCCGATCTTGCTGACCTCGGAGCGTTTTTCCAGGGCCCCTACCAAACTTTCATCGGCTACTTTTAATTCGGCATTGTGGGTCAAGGCGCGCTGAAGACATTGATCGAGGGTCAAACGGAGATTCTCGCCGGCACGAGCCGCTCCATAAAAATTCAACGGAAAAAAGGTGATAAAAAAAAGAAGTAGGGCTGGTTTTCTCACGAGTCTTCGTACAATGGGTACAATGGGTACAATGGGCATGATGGTGAAATTCATTTGCTGTTCAACAGATATTGAGGGAGGGACAATTAATCAACAGGACGGAAAACTCAAGGGAATTATCGGGCCGGACGGGTCTGATGAAAGTAGCGCAGGGTCGCATTGGATCCATCAATGGAAACCGCCGTATCAGGAACAAAGTCTACTGTGACCGGGCCATTCACCCGAAGGGGCACAGATGCCTGGTTGCCATAGTGATCGTCACCGCGACAACTCTGGGTCACTCCATTCAAAGAGTAGGGGGAATAGAGGGGAAACGGAACACCTCCGGTCGCGTCCAACGTACCCGCATAGGTAATCACCCCATTAAAGGAACATCCGGCACCGCCCGAAGGGTTGTGGTAGGAGACAACTTGTAGGTTGTAATGATACTGATCTCGGCGTTGGGAGGTTAAAACAGCGCCAAGTCCGCTCACCACCCCTGGATTGCTGGCAAACACCAAGGGTACATCAAACGTCGGAACAGACGCCTGGACTTCCAGACCCGGAGGTAGAATTCGAAAACGCGAACAAGAATTATCAGGACCATGCACTTCAATATAATGATCTTGGGCAGGATCAAAACAGCCGGTCGCCTGATAAACGGCAGAATCCCTCACTCCCCCATCCACAGGCGGTAAGGGGCCCACCGTACCGGGTGAGCGGATGTGAAGATCGGCTTCGGAATGACAATCGGCCAGCCCTAAGGCCGCTGCCGCACTCAGGACCAAAGGGGCTAATCGAGCGGCAAGACCCGTAAAGGCCCCACCCACAGGTGCCAAAAGCACATCCGACACACCGCCTCTAAATTGAATAGTCATGGTTGTACCCCTTCATCCTCATTATCGGCAGATCCCGTCAAAAGTTTCGTCCAATTCCTTAATGCACCAGGTCAAAAGTAATCCCCGTGCCGATCGTCAAATAACGTGTCGGACCCTCATCGGAAGTCACACCTAACTGAGGACGATCGACCGTCACGCCCTCAATCCCGAACTGATGGAGATTGAGCTGGTCCCACATATCCTGAATAGCCCCGACATTGTTACAATCCTCACCACTGGGGTCTCTCACACAACGACAGAGATCCGGTGAGTCGCTGGTATACCGCGAACAATAGGCCTGCAGAGGAACCTGGGCGGGAATATTGATCTTTACATCCCGATCGGGGCCAAAGAGGTAATCGCGGAGGATGACATAGGTCTGACGTTTCATAATTTCAGCTAACTTGGCATCCGGTACAATCGTATTATTTTCAAGAGTTGTAAAATTAAGATACGTCTTGTTGGCGTCCAAATCGATATGCATGGGAGCCTCTGGGGTAGAACCAGCGTTGGCCACAGAAGAAACACCACCCTCAGCCCTCAAAATCCCATTTTCTCCTACCGTCAAAAGAAGTGTGATCGAAACACGCCCCGAGACACCAAAGGTGACAATAGGCAGTTTTTTCCGATCAGCAGGATTGGTAGCACGACATTTAACCGTATTAGCCCCTGGGAAACGATCATCATCACACCAGTTTTTGATTTCACCTGTTCCCTGAAGTGTCGTGGCATTCCAGTCTTCGACTTTTTGTTCGAAGACAGACATCCGGGCATTCCCCATCCCGATCTCCAACTCTGCCAAGATTTGATTGGTAGGCCCTGGATGGCCATCGACATCAGCCCCGGAGAGCGGCGTCACATCCACAATACGAACCGTGGGTGGTGAAAAGGGATTCATCTCATTTCGTAGAATGAGTGGCACCAGCGAATCCCGTGTTTCACCCGAAACATTATTTCCGTTAAAATCAACATAGTTCAAAACATCCGGCCCGAAGACATTGGCCAAATGGAGTGAAAAGGGGAAACATTTCCAATTACTCTCATCCACGACACTCCCGTGCTTGTCATGGCAGCCCGGGGTCTCAATATTGGGAATCGCCATCCCAAAATCCTCTCTTAATTTCTTGGCTGATAGATCCAGGATACCACTGTTGTCATCGTCCTGCCCCTGTTTCCAAAGGAGGAGGTTGACGGCATGAAGGACGGAGTTGATTGTCTCTTCGTTTAAGGCAAGGTTGATTTCGTTCCCCATCAAATAAGAGGCATCCACAGGATGGAGTGCGACCCCTTTTCCCGTTTTTGAAAGAGGACCGAATTTTCTATTCTTAAATTCAGAAGGGAGAGAGTTCATAAACTCCCGTGAATCTCTTTCTGAGACATCACTGCTACTCGTCACACCCGCAGGCAATAAAAGACCCTTGCTCGCAAAACCAAGCCCTTGGGAATCAATCAGCACATCCGTCGATCGGAGGGGTGAGAAAAAATCCATGTGGAACTTTTTGTCGGCTACCTTGGTCGAAATGGACATGACCTTGTCGATATCGAATCTTGACAACTGAGTTTCAAGGCGTCTTGGAGTACTACAGCGAGTTATGGCCTCAATAGTGCACCCAAATTGCTCATTAATCGATTGGGTCGCCCGTATATTCCGATGAATAAGATTGAGTAGGGCCCCTCTTCCTAATCTAATCGGCAAATCATCGATAATGGCCGCATCTCCACTCAACGCCGCATTCAGAGTTCTTAAAGAATTACAAGCTTCCGTATCAATACGAATATGTTGTCCGCTCAATCTTGTTTCAGGACCTCCCCCTTGATAAATGTCCGAGATTGTTTTGTTACAATCAAAATCAAGCAGATAATCACCTGAAGAGCGTGCCTCTACTAATTCCCTACCGGGGACATTGCTGATATTAACGGACAGCCTTCCATCTCGATCCTTGGAAAATTGAACATTCAAATTTAAAGTTAATTCGCGAATCCTGAAATTTAGCGGAATAACATAAGTACCAAAATCAGGATCGGGGACAAGAATACCAGGCAAATCACGATTTTTTGGGAGGTGATCGATATTATTGTATTGATCAGAACATCCAAAATACTTGTCTCCAGGCTTGACATCAGGGCAGTCTCTCGCGGCGATTGTTTTATCCAATACACATTTACCCGTACTGTTCAGACCTTTACCCTGGTTACCCGTTAAAGAGACCTCCTCATCACAGACATTATCGTGGTTGGCGTCCGTACAGGTACCAATATGGGGAACAAATACGTCACAGATTCCATCGTTATCAACATCACTATCTTCCGTATCGACAACACTATCACCATCAACATCTGTAAATTGCATGGTATACATTTCCGCCGGTCCACTCCACCCTTTAAGCTTGAGTTGAACCCTCACTGTGTTGCCACTCATCAACTGCAGACTTGGAATTTCAAAATCACCAATGCGGCAACGATTGCCATCACAAAAAGGCTTGATAGCCACAATTTGACTGAGTCCTGGTTGGTTTTGATGAGCCAAGGCCCCAAGGTGTCTGAAGGAACACGACAACTGACTTTCAAGCTGGTAAAGACAATTTCTCTCCGCATCGTCGGGCTGATGGGGATCAAGTAATTTGAAGAATAAATCGTCCTTAAATTTGCTCGAATTCAAGGCCTGCACAATGAGAGGCTTGAGTTCTCTTTGAATAAAATTGGCATTCAAAAATCCGCCGACGCCATTGGGCACCATCGCCTGCTGGAGATCCAGACGACCTGACTCATCAAAAAGGGCACGCACATTTCCATAACCAAATGAGTGACTCTCAACGGTCTCATTTTGAGCATTATCCTCCGCCTTGATCAAAACCGTATTCATCGGGAAGCGAAAACCGCTGAAGCGGGACTGGTAATGCGTGCGGCCCTCACGCTGAGAACTACACATGGCCAAAAACTTGGGCGCCCCCGCCTCTGTCTTCTCATCGTTTCTCTGAATACAAACGGGCGAGTCCCTACAATCAGGGGGACTACCAAGGGGACATACGACGCAAGCAGGGGGGCTCTCGGGGTGACATACAGCAGGGGGCGTCGCCGTCACGGATTCGGGAGTAGAACCACAGGTCCCCAATGTCACATCGACAGTCACGGCCTCACCGGCCTCTGAGGCAAGTATGTTTTTATTATCCACACCCTCGATGACACGACCATTTCTATCCAAATAATTGACGCAGAGGGCAGGACCCTTCAGATCGATATCAAAGGGATCAATGGAGATTCTTTCAGCCGCCCCAATGTCACGACCCGTCACGAGATTATTCACAAAGAGATCGATTTGATTGTGACCGTGACCGACAGGGACCTTGATCTTAAAACCACCGGGGCAAAACGAAGAGTTCGAAGAGTTTTCGATACGGCAATCGGTACCTTCGCCAGAGGCACAGGAAGATTCGATAAGAAGCTCTCTCGCTGGATTGGCACTTGTGTCGGTAATCGTATTCACGGCTCTCACCACGACAGAATCACCCGCATTATGATCTTCTGTAGAAGAATTAACACAGAGCTCCACACTCCGTGCTGAGGTACCTGTGGGAACAGCCAGTTGAACTGTTCTGGCAGGCGCTCCTGGAGAAGGACGAGGTGAGGTGCTTTCGTGAGGCACCAAGCATCCAGCAGGAGGTGTTGGCCCTGAACAACCTGGAGATGAGGGAAGATCTCCAACACGGCCTCGCGTGACCGTCAAATCAGGTTGAGCCACTCGAATCACATGGCGGATGATATTGGCATCCTGAAAACTTCCATCCGTATTAAGAAGTTTGGCATGAATAGAAATGTCATAGGCACCCTCCTGATCGAGAGGCAATGTCGTCAAAAACTCACCGGTATTCGGCAATGTCTCCAGGCTGGGAACATAAACACCCCCCGAATTCAAAAAAGTCTCCAGCAAATTTGAGGGAGAAGAAGTAAGATCATAAGAAACAACAAAGTCAGCCAACTTTTGCAAATCCGCGGGTATCCTGAATTTCCCAGCAATACAAACACCGGCACCCACAACCTCGGCATCGATCGTTGTTGATGAACCCGAAGGACGTCTCGCAGGTTCGGCAAGACAAAGTACGTTGCCACCTTCTCCAAAGCGAGAAGTCCCTGTGCCCCCATCACACCAGGCCGTGCCTTCTCTCACCGTGGGAGAAGGACAAACAAGAGGCGAGGCTGTTAAAGTCAGGGGATACAGCATCCCTATTCCCAAGATGAGAAATATATTTTTTTTGATGAATTGGATCCTATTCATAAATTAGAAAACCAGCCTTAAATTAAGAGAAGCCCCATCTGTTAAACCGGCATGTACTACTGGCTGAACCGAGAGAGGAATGTCATGGTTACCAGACAATCCACCCGACGCCCACTCATAGATAAAATGGCCCACCATGTTAAACCCATGAATACCCGCGAGCCAAAACAAATCAGCATGGGCTGTCAGCTGTCCTGCCGTCGGAAGGGGTGCATCATTGATTCCTCTTGGCCCCAGTGAGCGTGGGTCTACTGACGGACGAGAGGGAACGGCAAGCGCTGCTATCAAAAGTGTAAGACCAACCGCACTTTCTATGCCCATGCCCAAAAGATGCCCATCTCTTAGATCGCTTCCCTCTATCCGTTGATGCCCCCTGAGGGCCGATACAATTTGGGGCCCATGACGGTATCCCCTCGCTGAAATAATATTCGCCACAGCACTCACACATAAATTTCTTTGATAGCCCTGGCCTTCAGAACTCATCGCGGGAATACAACCCCAAACGACACTCGCAGCCCCATAGGTGAGATCAAAAGCGGTTGCCCATCCCTCAGCAACATTGGGCTCAAGTAGCGTATAGGAGGCTGTCTCCATACCATCAAAAACTATGTGCGCGATATCCAGTGTTCCTCCCAATTCTCTTCTTTCAGGAGGTAATGATTGCAATGCATGACGTTGACGATCAAGCGCATAAGATGAAACCGTTCCCAATAAGACGCCAACAAATCGCGTTGCTGCCCAAGGTACATCACCCCAGGTAAAACCCTCTTGTACTCTCCCATCCACCCGTGCAATCCGAGCCGCATGAGAACAAGCGCGAAGATGATCTGCCGTGTCATGAAGGCCCGGACTGCTGAGAAGCTTTCGATAGGCCGCTATAAAGCTTGAATCCACCGGAACCGAACGACGATCATCGATGATGATCCGATCCTCAGGTGTGGAATCTGTGTGATTCGTATCGACAATGACGTCGACCAAGTGCCCGTCATCATCCTGCACGACGGCCGTCGCATATCCCTGGTCACAGCCATTTGTTATTGAAACGGGTCGGTATGTCATAATTCCTCTCACCCTACTTCCATTATCGGCAAATCCTTACAAAAGTTGTGTTCTCCGCCTAAGGCACCACTTCAGCCTTGATGACGATGTACATTGTTGTCGTTTGTGCCGCTGGATTATTGGCCAAACTTCTTCCCACGCCTACGATATCAAATCCCAAAGGTAGACTGGCGGGATCACCAAGATTGTCAAGAGATCCCGGGAAATCGTCTGTAAATAAAGAACGTCCGTGAAGCTCATGGTTAGCACAACCATGATTTGTAGCCGTTGTACCGGGGACGCTCACCCCTTCGACATAAGGAAGGAGTGGGTTATCGGGCAACAAAGTCCGATTGGACGCTCTGGCATCAAGAGTTTCTTGCGGCACTTGATTTTCAGCCTTTACTTCGGGATCCGGTATTAAATCAGGATTGACACAGCCCGTTGTAAGTGAAAGGCGAATGGTCGCATCCACATCATCTCTTAAAATGGGAACATCCTGAGCAAAGAGTCGAACAGCCAGGTCGTTAAATGTTATTTCTCCTGTCACAGGGTCATAGAGACCACCCGTCTTGTCCTTCACTCCATTTTCCCCTTCCAAACACGCAAGTTGAGTTTTTGGATTCACCACATGATCGCGAGTCACGGTATCGGGATTGACAGCAACAGGCAATTGACCGGCACAGGGAGCCCCTGCGGGAATCGGTGTTGTCGAACCCGCCCAGTCACCAATGTAGAAGTAGAAGAAGGCACAACGATGACCGGGCGCCGCAGCACATTTCACAAAATACTCTGTGCGATCACTCGGATCATTAGGTGTTGAACCGGGGGCATTAAAGAGTCTCAACCCCCTAAAGGCGGGATTGGTGGCCCTCATGGGCTCGTTCATCACAGGATCAACGGGTGTAATAATCTTTTTAAGAGTCGCCGTCCCTCTGACAGGGTCCAGGGTAATTCCATTATTCAAGGTGAATACTTCCTGTTCACTTGCAGGAGAAGGGTGACCAAAGCGAGAGATAATCCCCTTTGTCGCTGTCGAGACTATCAGGGAAGGTTGGTAACTCTCACTGATCTTACGACTAAAACCGGCTATTAAACGATGAATTCTAAGAGCATGAGGCCCTTCTCTAGGCGCCCCTTCGACACCCTTGAGGTGATAGGTAATGATTGTGTTTGTATTGGGACCGCCATGATCACCGGCAATCGCCGAAGCCGCCGCTGTTTTAACGACAAGATCGACATTATACTCGTGCCGGGTTCGTGTTTCCAAATCAGGATTAAATCGGATCGTGCCAATCCTTAAATTATTTGCGGCACCGGCATTCAGCGCCACGCAAGTCTCTGTTCTCGCTGAAAGAGCAGCGGGACTATCAACGCGGCAACGAGTAAAGGCCTCGTCTCTCTCAACAATGAATTTCCCTGCAATCTCCCCAAGACTAATTCCCTGAATAGAAATATTTTCGGCGCCGCGAGCACCTGAATTGATCAAATAAACTTCTCGCTGATTGGCGGGTGCGTTGTCTTGGCGATAGCTAAAGATTCCATTCTTGGGAAGATAAAGATGTTTTTCTCCCGCCCCGGCACCCAGGGTAAAATCAGCGTGGTGGGTGACTTCAAAGCGTTTTTCGTCCTGGACATAAAGCGCCAATGTGGCACGGGATTCATTGTTCCTGGCCGTGCCCTCAAAGGCTACCGTTATATTTCCCGTACCTGTTGTCACCACCAAAGAAGCCCGATCTGTTCTCGTTGTCTGACCCCGATCGACCCTTCCGAAAGGTCCATAATTGGCAAAGAGAAAAAGGCTGGTCGATGGGGCCAATGTCAAAGGTCTCGGTTGATTCACGACCCATTCGCGATGTTGGAAATCATTTCCACGATAGATAGAACCTAAACGGAAGTTTTTATTAGGATCGGCCATTTGAATATTACTAATGGATATCGGGGCCGAACCTGAATTTGTCAATTTAAAGAGTTTCGTCTTCGCATCATTGGTACTTCTGAGAGGTACTTCACCAAAACTCACAGGAGCTGGGGTTTGAGCCGGGATAATTTGACCAATTCTCGTATTTTCTCCAACAGGCGAGATCTCATCTAAGGTAACACCACCGACCGCGGGTGTGCTACCTGTCCCACCTGTACCCCCTCCACCACTTCCACCCCCACTACCTCCTCCACTACTGGCGCAGCTCGTCGTCAAGTCAGCTACTGTCCTGATAGGATCACCATTAAGTTTTGTGACGACACCCCGTAGCTCGGCAGAGAGAAGGGCCCTATTCAACTCCTGAAGCATCTGACCATTGCCTGTATTATCATCTCGTGAAGGTAGGGCCTCTCCGATATCCGGCATGGCAAATGCCGTTACCAGACTCATCCTGGTTGCATTCCCCTCGAGGTGAAGGGCCTCCCCGCGCGCATGCATCGCTGATTGATGACTCCTCAGAGGCTGAATGGTCGGTGAATCTTCGGTCGAAAGCGTTAAAGGTGGACTGTTTCGACCTGGAATAATTTGGAAACGTTGGGGTCCGGCTCCAAATGGCTCGACAAATGAAGAAGTGGCTGAACATCCACTGTTGGTACATCGGGCCCTGTTTGCATACAGTTGTACAAAGAAGCGAAGGGGAAGGTTGGTAATTGAAATTCTTACATTGCCGGCAGAATCCGTCGTCTGTGAACAAGTACCAACAACCTTTGCGTCATTTAATCTCCCGGTGACGCCATCAGGTCGTGGGAGGGTCTCGTAATTTTTACCCGCATCAATCGCAATCGAGGCATCGAGGGCTGAGTTTTCAATATGAAATTCCGGGAATCGATCGGTATCTAACTCTACCTGGCACCTTGCTGGATTTTCAGAGACTAAAAATTTGAGATGAATTTTTCTGGCATCCCCTTCACCCGCTGCCTTCCAACGGGCTACTGCTAACTCAGGAACATTCCCATGTCGGTTTTCGGCATCACAGTAGAGAGAGTCTACAAAAGGAGACGTCGGTCCTCCCTCGACGAGGGTGTCCTGAGCTGGATCAGGACCACAAGAAAAAAGATCCTGGTGATGAGAGCTTGGTGGAAGAGTACCTCGAGGAGTATTCGTGTTGGCGCAAGGATTCTCTGCTGAGCTGATATACTCACAAGCAGCCGGAGGACTGTCAAAGTGGTCATCCGGAGAATCAATCTTTAATGTCAGAGTGGCGTCAAAATTAACTTCACAAGCTCCTGAAAGACCACCACCCGTCCCACTGGAACCACCAGAACCTGCCGTACTCCCGCCGGACCCACTCGAACCTCCCCGACCCGCTGTCCCACCACCGGATCCCGAAGCTCCAGCAGCTCCCCCTGTGCCCGAGACGCCACCGACCCCTCCAACACCCCCTGAGGGGCTTGCATTGGGTGAAAATGTAAAAGGAGCGTCAGACCCCCCCGAGCCGCAAGCCGAGAGTAATGACAATGAAATTGCGAAGAAAAGAACCAGAAATGCCTTTAAAAATGAGCCTTTCAAGTGACCTCCCACCCGTCCTAATAAATTATCGACCAGAGCCAAAAAAGGTTGCTAAAATTTATAAAATTTTTATCTTTAATGACTTGATGCCGCAGGTATATCGACTCGCGCCTCAATCAGGAGAATAGCGCGGACGCCTCCCCCACGAATAGTACGTGCTACGACACTACCACTCTCTCCCCCCCCTGTGAAACTGCCACTACCCACAAGAATCACCTTGGAACTATGAAGATCGATGGGAGACCCCGTAATCTGCCCGTCCGCCGTAATATGAAACCCTGCACTACGCATGAGCCCGGTTGCTGCCCTGAAGGGTCCCGCATCAATGGGTCCGGTCGTTAAAGAACGGACAATAAAATCGGCTTCGAAGGATTGTTCGCTCAAATGAATAGGCACATTGGGAATATTTAAAGACCCATCACTCGGGTAAGCTCCATTGATATCCGCCGAAGAAGTCACCAAGGTATCCCCCTCAATGGTCGTCGCCAACCCCCCTACTTTGGCAGGAGGTAGTATAAAGCGAGAACTTGCAGGGATTGCCCGCAGAGTCATCGTATGGTTTGATGAATTAAAGGTCACCGGAAGGGCGATCGGGTGAAAGGGGGTTTTGACTTTCTCTTCATCTGTTGTAATTGCCTCCGTAGGGAGGGAAGAATTAATCAATGCCAATCTTTCTACAGTAATTGTCATATCCCCATTCAAACTTCCGTTACCTTCTGCCGTATTCACATCCGTACTGGGGCCACAATTCGATGCTCGCGAGGTAGAGTTCCCCGAGAGATTTATTTGGACAACACCTTCTTGAGGCGCTGAATAAACGATATCGAGAGTCGATGTGTGAGTCTCATTCTCTGTCTGTGGAGTATAAGAAACAAAGAAGGTATAGGCAGACCCTGCCGGAATATGAATATTCTGCAAAATACCCGCTGTTGCCAGTGTCTCTGTTGAATCAATCTTGATAGATTTTAGAGTGAAATTCCCCTTCGGGTCCGTACCGAGTGTCTTGAGAACTCCCTCAATCACAATCTCTTCAGATGAAGTATTACGAAACGAAATCGATTGGTCTGTTACATTACAAACCGCCGTCGATGTAAACTTAATGGGATACATCCCATGCACCGGCTGGGATCCGCCGCAAGAGAGCAACACAAGAGAAAGACCCAAAAGAGCCCCTCGTAACCTGACGCAGTGCATTGTTGGTGAAAAGTATCGCATCTTACACCCTGAACCAGTTATCGGCCGAGATTTTTAAAAGTTGCTTATCCCTGACAGATCCATTCGTCTTAAGTTACCCTCAAAGCATCTTGCCAGAACAAATCACCAAAAATTGTATTCTTTGGAATACAACTCCATACATGTCATAGAATCTCCTATTTCTTAGTGATCTTGCCCTTCCCTAATAAGTCTCTCGGAAGTATCCTAAAAAAGTTGCGAAGAAAATTTATTTATTTTTACCCCCGTTTAGAGAGGCCTCAACGAATACGAGATCTCCTGGCGGTATTTTTCAAGAAGAGTCTCCTCCTTAGGGCTGGCGAGGGAGCCGTAGATGGCTACTTCGAGGAGGGCGCCCAGGCGATCGGTCAAGGTTCTTGCCTTGGAGGCCATCCAAGCGGGGTCGGCGAGATGGGCCAAACCCGGTTCTGTATTTTTCCACTCCGACTGGAGCCAGGCGGCTGTGTCTTTTAATCCCTTCTTCTGGATCAACTCGATTCTCTGAAGAATGTTTTTTGAAAGGTAGTCCCTAAACGGGAAACGGGCTCCATCGCGGGCAATCTGGAGGGCCAGGGTATTGTGGGTCCCCTCCCAGGTCTCGATCACGATGCTGTCACGATAGAGGCGGGGGAGGATCGAAAAAGTTTCAATCGTCCCATTGCCCCCCAAGAGAAGAATAGCCTCATGAGAACATTCCGTCGCCCCCATTGCGGTACGATATTTACAAAGATTGATGAGAAAACGTTGCCAAAAGGCCTCATCACTTCCGAGATCCGCTTGCGGATGGTGATCCAGTTCGGAAACTAAATAAAAGAAAAGGGCCCGGCGGGCGGTGAGGATCGACTGGATTTTTAAAAGACTCTCTTTGACCATGGGGTACTGAATAATTTTTTTGCCGAAGGCCGATCTTTGTTCGGCGTAGTTTTTGGCCTCGAGATAGGCGCGCGCCATCATGCCACAACCACTGGCGGCATTCATGACACGCGAGGTGTTGAGGACATAATTCATGAGCGTTTTAAAACCGGCCTCGATGGGACCAATGTTATAGGCAATGGCCCCATTGAGATCGATCTCGGCTGTGGGTAATTCTCGTGTCCCTATTTTTTCTTTAAGACGCTTGATGCGAAGATTGTTGAGCCGGCCCTCAAAGGTACGAGGGACCAAAAAGATGGCGACTCCGGCCGTTCCGGCGGAAGAGCCTTCCGGACGGGCCGCTATCAGAAAATACTCATCCAGGGCGGAACAAAACCATTTTTCTCCGTAGAGTCGCCACACACCCTCCCCCTCGGGGACGGCTCGTGTCATGAGGGCCCCAATATCCGAACCCATGTCTTGCTCGGTGACAAACTGGGCCCCCGCCAGCGGCGTCTCTACAGATCGCAACTTCGGCAGATAGGTTTTTTTCAAAAAGTCAGACCCGACCGCGCTGATCGACCGGATCAAACCCTCCGTGCACGCCAGAGGACACGTCAAGGAAACCTCTCCCAGGTGAGAGAGCAAATAAACCTTTGCGAATTGTTCGACTTGAGACCGATTGTCAAAAATCCCCGACGCCACGACATCGCGTCGAAGCTCCCTCACCGGCGGTGGAAACCACATCTGGTCGATGACATTACCCACGCGATCATAAGGCTCGATTCTTACCCCGTGCGGAAATGGATATTTGAGGGCGGCTTCCTCAGCCAGGCTGTCCCAAGGGCCAGAGGCTTTTTGAGAAAAAGGTTTTAATCGCTCTTCAAGCAGGCGGTAGGAGTCAGCCGAAACAAGATTCTTGAGTAAAAGCCCAAAATATTCGTCATCCTTAAAAAAATCGGTTCCATGCACCGGATGCTGCCGCGTGAGTTCCTTGGGTTGTGTCATACCTTAGGTCTTCTACGAACTCGCTCGACTGTCAACAGGATCGATAAATTTTTATTGAGACTCTGATAAAATAGTGTATAGGGGCTTGGGTTTAGGGGACGTAGCTCAGCTGGGAGAGCGCGACAATGGCATTGTCGAGGTCAGGGGTTCGATCCCCCTCGTCTCCACATTTTTTCTCATAGTTCCAGGGGCTTGTAAAAAGCCAGTTTGAAGTCATGGCCGTGCGTCGGATGGTGGGTTTTTCCCACTTGACCTATATCCCACTTTTAGAGTAGCCTCGAAGCGGAGGGGTTGTATATGAGAACACCTGCAGTTCTAAAAGACTCGCATTTTGAAGAAATTGCTGAAGTTAAGCCCGACGCAAAAAACCGGATCTCTCTGGGACGAAAGGCATCTCATCCAGCAGCTTTTTATCGAGTTTATCAAAACGATGCAGGCCAAATCATTTTAGACCCTCTAGAAACTATCCCCGCTCACGAAGCATGGCTCTTTCGCAACAAACAAGCCGCTAAGTCTGTTTTTAAAGGTCTAGACCAGGCCCGACATGGAAAACTGATAAAATCTAAAGAAGACTTTTCAAAATATCTCCCAAAATTAAACGATGACAAATGAGCTTCTCTCTCTGTTTTACAGAAGAAGCCGATCACGTTTTAAAGAAGTTAGAAAGCCGTCCGGCTCAAGCAGGCCTTCTTAAACAAATTCGAAAGTCGCTGGGATACCTTCAAACGAATCCTCGTCACCCTTCCCTCAAGACTCACCCCTACAGTTCAATCGAAAATCCATTTGATCCTTCACAAAGAGTATTTGAGGCTTATACGCAAAATAACACACCGGGCGCTTATCGTATTTTTTGGTGCTACGGCCCTAAAAAAGGTGAAATGACCATTATCGCCATCACGCCTCATCCCTGACTATGGGAGTATTTCGAAACCACACATCCCACAGGATCACGAACGACATCGTAAAAAAGCTGACCATCATGAGCCCTTGAGAGAGATGGAGGACGAAAAGCATCTTTGCAGAGACGTAGCGTATGAGCCAGGGGGCCGAGTTGCTCAAAACACTTCCGATAAAAAGCATCAAGACAAGGGATGACTTTTTTTTCTCAGAAAGATGGGAAAATACAAAGACCAGCCCAAGGGCCAGGTACATGACAGGCTGGCTGAGGGTATGGGCGTGAGTGGCCGCCAGGAGTGTTGAAAAGGAAGGGGGAAGAATCATGCCAATCGCTTCTCCCGTCTCCGCTCCCCGATAGTAAAGAAGGATACGTGCCACATCAAAATGGGTACGATCGTAAACCTGTAAGAGGGCGACGCCGTAGCCCAAGATCAGAGTACAAACAAAACAAGTCACGAGTATCTTGAGTGAAAGTGGCAAACTCGAAAGTTGAATCTTATTTTCCATAAAATATATCCCAAAGGAGGAGGGCTCGTTTCACCCCGGAAGACACAGCCCGTGAAGAAATAGTCGCACCAGAAATATTACGGATGTCTTGTCCAATCCGTACAGGGTCCGCTGCCTTCTTCCCTTCGTATTGTTTGAGGAATTTTTTTTCGTGCACCTCGCTCCCATAAGGCTCGCGGTAGACCAGGATTTCAACTTCTTTAATATCTCCTGCTGGCGTGATCGCGGTTAAAAAGGTGATCGGCTCCATCTTGCCCATTTCATTATCAATCAAGGCATAGCCGTCAATTTTGTGATGAGATCTGGCGATATAAAAATTCCAACTTTCTTTTAAGGAGGTACCCAGTTTCTTTTCAAGCGCTCCCTTTTGCTCAGGAGTCAGATCTTTCTTCTCAGAAATAATTTCTTGAGAGGAGTAAAAAATCAACCTGAGGGCCTCGGCGGGTTTTACATAGATGGTTTGAGCCTCCAGTAATACAGGGGTCATCAGGGTCAAAAAAATAAAGAGGGCATGCTTCATCTTTTAATAATAAAAGCCAAGTCCCAAATTAAACTGATCGGCGCCGGTGCCCACCTGGTTTTTATTCACCATATAATCCGCCTTAATCGCCACTTGGGGAATCGGAAGATAGGAGACGCCGGAAGTAATCGTCCGACGATCATTGGCGGGATTGCCGGCAAAACCGGCCGGCATACGGTACTGGGTGTTGAAGCTTTCAAATCGGCTAAACAAAACAACATCCTGCCTGGCATCCGGGAGAAGATGATGAAAAAGATGATAAGCGCCCTCGACGTACCAGCCCAACATCTGACTGGCGACGAAATCCGTAAAGGTCGGATCGGCCGCCGTCAGGACCGTATTGATATTTCCGGCTTTTGAAAGATTGGTATAGGCGACAATACCCTCCAAATCAATTCCCTCAAAACTATATTTGGCATCCCCTTCGAGCATGGCAAGAAATCCACCCTTGATCGTCGCATTCCCCTGCCCTGTGTTTCCCAGGAAGAAGGAAGTTCCGAGACGCATCCCCGGGACCCCTTTGTATTGAAGGCGGCCGGAGGCTGCAAAATCCCGCGCGACCTGCTCTCCGACATGTCCAAAGCTGTCATGAAATCCGCCACTCCCGGTAAAACTTCTCTTGATGGTCGCCCCTTCGATGGTCGCCGCTTCGAGACCTGACAAGGCATAAAGTTCATAATCAAAACCCGCAGGCAGCTTTCCGTGGAAGCCGGCCCCACCCTCCTGCCAACTGGAGGGAATAATAACGCGATAGAGCTCCGGCCTCTCAACGCTGTAAAAGAGGGGTGGTTCGTGATGTTGGTTGAGGACACCCATCGGCACCAGGAGACTGCCCGCTCTAAAATTCAACCAGGGTTTAAAAAGGAAATCGATATAGGCAAACTCGAGCTCGGGCTCTTTGAAGGCATGTTCAAAATCAACTTCGGAATTCAGCTTGATCCAGTCGTTAAAGTCATAACCAACCCCCAGAACCATGCGATGAAAATCGATCTGATTTTTGCCTGGGCCCCTGATGTTATTATAATGGAGTTCCCCATAACCAAAGAGGTGCAAGGGGCCAAAGGCGACGTCTTTTTGGAGCTGTGCCTCAGGAACCTGAATCATGGGGCCTTCTTCCAGATGGACCGGCAGCCGGACCGGCGGACGAACCGATTTTGGCACAGACTTCGCGGAGGTCTCTCTCCCCTCACAAATCCCCGTCACCCCCATCATTAAACCACTCACCGCAATAAAAACCACCAGGTGCCGCTTCATATCCTTTTCCCCCTGTTCTAATCGATTTTGATAATCATTATCAATTTCAGAATACGAAGACTTCTATCGATAGGAGGGACATCTTGTCAATAGGAAATCTTTTTTTGCCTCGCACATTTTTCACAATAGCCGTACAACTCCATCTTGTGATGGACCAGCTTGAACCGATGCTTTTTACAAACCTTGTCTTGCAACATTTCGATCTGATTATTTTCAAACTCAAGAATCGTATTGCACCCCATGCAAATCAGATGATCATGATGATGATCCGTGACATGTTCGTACCGGGCGAGACCCCCGCCGAACTCACGCTTCAAGGCAAGACCGCTGTCGGTAAGGATTTTGAGAGTACGATAGACAGTGGCATAACCGACTTTAGGATCGACTTTTCGCACCCTCCCCCAAAGCTCTTCGACGGTCAGATGCTGGTGTTCTCTAAAAAATTCTTCGACAATGATGTCTCTCTGACGTGTCGATTTAAGGCCTTGATTGGCGAGATATTGATTATATTTTTCTATTTTGTTTTGATGCGCCATTTTTTACCTCCCCATTTCTGCCATAGAAAACTGCCCCCGAAGATACCCACCAAGATACCTTGTGCCACCAAACTCTCGAGCGAAGGAAAAATCCCCAGGGAAGCCACGGTAGGAAGATCAAAAAATGGGACCGTCGTCAAAGGGAGGGAACTTGCTATCTGAAGATTATGAATACCCTGTCCTACAAAGACAACAGCAAGGCCATACAAGAAGACCCCGCTCACTCCAAAAAAGATTTGTACGGGGATACGTTTACCTAATCTAAAAATAATCCAGGCAATCAAAATAAGAGAAAGAAAACCAAGAAGGACCCCTGTTCCCAAAGGAATAATCTGCTGTAAGGCCTCCGCCCTCAGAGCCTCCACAAAAAGGACGGTTTCAAATGCCTCGCGGTAAACCGCAAGAAAGGCAATCATGCCCACGGTATAAAAACCAAACTTGTTTTTGTTTTTAATCTTTCCAATCAAAAATCGCTTCCACTTCTCAGCATCTCTCTTGGCAATCAGCCAAAAACTCACATAAACAAGCACAACGGCCGCCAGCAGACTGATCCATCCTTCCATATTTTCACGTACGGCCCCTGTCATGGCTTCTTGTGCCAGCAGCCAGGTAAGACCTCCAAGAAACAAGGCCAATATCCAGCTCAAGTGGATGGAGCGCTTGAGCCGTTTGTCTTTCAAAGGCGTGATGACAGAAAAAATAACGGCCAAAAGGAGAATAGCCTCCACCCCCTCACGAAAAATAATTGAAAATCCCCCCAAAAGAGTCAGACTAGGGGAAAGAGAATCCCTCTGGTGAAGAAGGATCTGGCCCTTTTCAAGGGAGGATAAAAGATCTTGAGACGAGGCCGGCACATCACCCTTTTGACGTATCGCCTGCCGGAAACGAATAAATCCCCTCTCCACACGGCCAATCACCTCCTGACCCTGATGAAGGGTGTTCAAAAGAGTTTCCGTTTGTTCAAAGCCATCCAGGTAGGCACTCACGGCAAGATCAACAGCCTTCCTGATATCTCCTTGCTGATACGCTTCAACGCTCTTTATTATCTGCCCTTCAGATTTTTTAATCCCTTCAGAGGCATTTGAAGTGAGAGGAGTCTCCCTATAAGTCAAATGGCGTATTTGGCTTAACTCTTGATTAATCTGGTGATCAATCTGGCCAGCCACCAATCCTTTTTCATGAAGAATATTTTTCACTTCGGCGTCGGTGAGAAACATTGCTTGTTGATACGAAATCTTCGGGGGGGCTTTTGTGGGTGCGGGAAGATCAGAGCGAAGAAGAAATAGATAAGAAGCGACGGCCCACCGATCTTCTTCGGAGAACATGGCAAAAGCCGGCATGGATGTCTTTTCAATGCCATAACTGACGGTGTTAAACGCCTGAAAAGGAGAGAGTGCGTTGAGAATATCAGGGGCTGCCAGGGCCGCCGGATGCGGGTTTAATTGTCTGGCCGTCGGTGTTTGTGCCTTCCCATCCAGACCATGGCAAATGGCACAGGACTGCTGATAGATTTCCCTCCCATGACTCAAGCTGGGGAGTCTTACCGGATAAGTGGGAATAGAGAAAAGTTTGATGAGGTCAGATCGGAGAAGAAAGGCCTGCCGACGGATTTCGGAGACTGATTTTTTCTGATCAATCGACTGTTTTAATTCATGCGAGTGGGTAGAGACCGGACTTCCTGCGGCGATATGGAGTCTCTCAAGATAATCGGGAAGAAGAGAAGCCAGGTCCTGCATCTCATGGTATTCATCGGGTTTGAGGATGATGCCTCCTTCGGCACTCACCCCCGTCTGATAATCACGGGCTATATAATCCACAAGTCCAACAACACGAAGGGCATCATTCGAAACGAGGGGCAAAACCTGGGGGGGAGACTCGGAGGAAGCCATCACCGGACAGAGAAAAAAGGCGAAGAACAGAAAATTCCGAAAAAAAGAAGACCCCATATTTATTGAAATTGATAATCGTTTTCATTTAAAAGTCAAGGCTTGGATTTTTTGTACTTTATTTTATTTGAATGAGTTGTTGGACAAATTTTTGTCCAATTTGTGATGAGGACTTTACAAAGATGTGAGGGCCTAGCGGTCTGACCAAGTGTCGGTGCCGAAGGTTCGTTGATAGTCGGATACTAAAGTATTAAGGTTTGAACAACCACCGTAGGCGGTGACACAGCTTGTTGCATGTGTATAGTTATCCGAGGCTGAGCGAGCCACAGGGAGTGAAAAAGACGCAGGTCTTACAGGTCGATCCAAGTTGAGCTGATCATGAAAATCGGTTTCGTTAAAGCAATAAGATTCGAGATAGTTAACCCATGCACAAAGTTGAAACTGGTCCTCATACAGGGATGCCCTCTCCAAACAGGGCATTCTGTTGCCAGTACTATCTCGAGGACAATTGTACTGCCAAAAACCTCCCAATTGTCCGTAATCAGGGGTATCTTCATTGAGTCCCCTGCTGTGAATTCCATAACCGCTTCCGGGAATGACGGTGGGCAGTTCAGGAAAATAATGAAAACCCCAGGACTGAAGCTCTGTCGGTGAAAGCCATGTCGTATCAAAAAATTTCTGTTTGGTACGATCCTCTCTCATCCGCACGGCATCCATCCCCTCTTCAACAGGAAGGATAACCCCAAAGGTGGCATAGATAAGGTCGGCGTGCCAGAGGACCCTGGTCCCAAGACGAGCCCAACGGAAAACAAGGCCCCCATGCATTATGTTACCGTAATTATCCGGTTCAGTTGCCAAAACGGGATCTCCTTCAAAGAATCCGCCTACCTTTAGGGGAATGTTAACACTCCTGGCCAAGTCATAAAAAAGATTGGCGGCCGTATGACAACCGGCAACAGCTGCTACACCCCCCTCACGACGCCTCAGGCGATCCCTTAGATAGGCATGTTGTACCCTGTCTCCACGGGAAAGATAGGTACCCCCACCTGTGTGCCAGAGATTATTGTAAAACCACCACGTAAGATTTTTCAGTGTCTCTTCTTCTGTGGCACCTAAAAGATCACGACGAAGAGTCGATGCTTCCCCACGAATAAAACGATACCCATCGCGTGGATCACAAATCAAATTATTGATTGAATTTTCTCGAAAAGGTCTCTGAAAATCTCTATTGGCTTGAATATGAGAAGGATAGCTAAGATTCGTTGATGACGTAATACGAGACTGATAACTGGAAGAGACTAGGAATTCTGCCAATTCAGCAGGCGGTAAATTCGTAATGGACCAGGGAACTCCATGAGTTGCCTCCAGATAAAACACATGAGCCACGTGAGCCGCATAGACATCAAAGGCCTCGTCGGCACTTAAATAATATCTGCCCGTTTGCGACGACATCGCCACCCGGGGATCCGGACAACGAATCCCCAGATTATTATCTCCTCGAAGTAAGGCTTGGAAGAATTCTTCTAATCTGTCTTTTTGAACCGGCGTCCAATCCGGGTAAGAGATCCTCGTCCCATTCCCCATTTCCCAGACAATCTGATCTCTCAACCAGGGACAACCATTCAAGCGTGTCTCCAGATCGGCGGGATTTCTTAAGGCGGTGCGACATATCTCAGGAAGAGAGACGGCTCTGTCTCGAAGCCCCCATTGGGGCAGAGTAATAGGAGTATCAAATTGGCCCTGGCTTATCCCACTAGAGAAAGAGGATCCTTTTTGGGAGGGATGCAGATTGTCTTCTAAAAATCCCCTTTCAGGAGAAGTTTTTTGAGATTCTGCATTTTTTTCAAAATTGTGTTTATTAGCCTTGGGATCATTCCTGGCCAAGGCATTCGAGGAAACCAAAAAGAAGGCTAGGAGAACAAAGAGTCCAACCTGATTTTGTTTCTTCTGTCCCATAGTTTACTGGTTATCGTCATCTTTACGAAAATGTTTCTCAGGTTTTTCAACCTACTCTAAATATTACATCTCAAAGCCGTTTTTGAATTTCTCAAAGAAAGAACCGAAGACGAGCTAAGCTATAAAAAAATATGAGGAAATTGTCAATAATGGATTTAAATATTTAACCTGAAAGAAGCTAGGGACCAACATTATTAGATTGGGCTATCTGAACCCAATCCCCGATACTCGATGAGAACTGAAGTGTGATTGTATCATAAGGTTGTATAGTGACCTGATTTGCAGATAAACGGAGATTTGTCCCTGCAACAAATTTATTATCCTGAAGGGTTACTGAAGTGGTTGCACTCACAGTACTCACATTAATCAAAATTAGAATTTGTCCATTTGTCCCATCGGCAATCGTGGGTGTTGAAGCAAGGTCTAAACCTATTGTGGGATTCAACAAGACAACGGCAGCATTGGCAGAAATAGTATCTGACGTAGCGGAGAGAGTCTGCGTCGCACTCGGCGTCATAATCAAATTCCTACCCAAGCTCACATCTCCATCTTTACTGATGGCAAACGGTGTCGGGTCAGAAGCCTGATCCTCGACTACGAAGGAGTTCCCTGTCCCCGCATTGGTAATCTGCATCGCCGGTACGGAGGCCGTCGTGCTGCTCACATTGACATACATCCCGGCCGCAGTCCCCGAAGTGACCGCCCCTGAGGCTGTGTAGGTAAAGCCGGGGCCTGTTGTCCCGCTGAAAGTCTGGGACCAGGTATTGGTCGTCTGACTCACCGTAAGATTGGCATCCAGGGCCATGCTGTCTTTGAATTCGGCGAAGTCTAGGATATTTAAGCCCACATCGGCTTCGGCAATGGTTCGATCGACAATCGAGGCCGTCGTCACGGTACTATCTCCGGGGGTAATACTGGTCAGTTGA